>OHDT01001026.1_pt1 | contig 12060 bp, 9 predicted proteins | sample 1567061 | NCBI WGS metagenome assembly OHDT01 (sample SAMEA3879506, study PRJEB24766) | human gut metagenome | biome: human-associated habitat; feature: feces | place: USA | collected 1985/1987
CTGTTGTGAATATTTTATTTTTCATTCTCTGCCCTCAGCTCAGTGCCGTCATAATCTATCACTATAGCCGACTGTGTGCTTACGCTGCCTGCAAGTATCATCTTTGCAACCAGTGTCTCCACATTCTTCTGCAGATATCTCTTGAGCGGTCTTGCGCCATACACCTGATCATATCCCTGATCGATGATGTGCTGCTTTGCGCTCTCCGTAAGCTTGATCGTGATCTCTCTGTCCGCCAGTCTGCTGTTTAGATCTGCCATGAGAAGATCAACTATACCACTGATGTTGTCCTTTGACAGTGCCCTGAATGTGATTATCTCATCGATACGGTTCAGGAACTCAGGTCTGAATCTGCTCTTAAGCTGAGCCATTACGTCATTCTTCAGTTCATCTGTGATCTCTCCACCGGCAGCTGCGATATCCGCACCACCGATATTTGATGTCATGATGATGATCGTATTCTTGAAGTCCACAGTTCTGCCCTGAGAATCCGTGATACGTCCATCATCAAGCACCTGAAGGAGCACATTGAACACATCCGGATGTGCCTTCTCTATCTCATCAAAGAGGACAACCGAATATGGCTTTCTACGAACAGCCTCTGTCAGCTGACCGCCTTCATCATAACCTACATATCCCGGAGGCGCTCCTATAAGTCTTGACACACTGTGCTTTTCCATGTATTCACTCATATCAATACGAACCATGTTCTGCTCATTGTCAAACAATGCCGCTGCAAGACTTTTTGCAAGCTCTGTCTTACCAACACCGGTTGGTCCAAGGAAGATAAATGAACCTATCGGTTTGCTAGGATCCTTTATTCCCGCCTTTGATCTGATGATCGCATCGCTGACATAGTCAACGGCTTCATCCTGACCTACAACTCTCTTCTTAAGTTCGCTGGCAAGATTGAGGGTCTTGCTCTTCTCGCTCTCAGTAAGCTTTGCAACAGGAATTCCTGTCCACTTGGATACGATCTTCGATATCTCATCTTCTGAAACCACCTCATGAACAAGCTCCCTCTCCTTATCTGAAGCTGTGGACTCAGCCTCTGCAAGCTCTTTCTGGATTGCTGGAAGCTTACCATACTGAAGCTCTGCTGCCTTGTTCAGATCATAATTTCTCTGTGCAGCCTGAATATCAGCCTTGACCTGCTCCATCTCTTCCTTGAGGGTTCTTATCTTCTCAACTGCAGCCTTTTCATTCTCCCACTTTGCTTTCAGGGAATTTGCCTGATCCTTGAGTTCTGCCAGTTCAGCCTGAAGGTCTGCCAGTCTCTGCTTTGACAGATTATCCTCCTCCTTCTTAAGGGCTGTCTCCTCAATCTCCAGCTGCATTATCTTACGTGTGATCTCATCCACTTCAACAGGCATTGAATCAAGCTCTGTCTTGATCATGGCACACGCCTCGTCAACAAGATCTATTGCCTTATCCGGCAGGAATCTGTCTGTTATATATCTGTTGGAAAGAACCGCTGCGCTTACAAGGGCACCATCTGATATCTTAACTCCATGGAACACCTCGTACCTCTCCTTGATTCCTCGAAGGATAGATATTGTATCTTCAACGGTTGGCTCATCCACCATAACTGGTTGGAAACGTCTCTCAAGAGCCGCATCCTTCTCTATATACTGTCTGTACTCGTTCAGTGTTGTGGCACCTATACAGTGCAGCTCACCTCTGGCGAGCATAGGCTTAAGCATGTTTCCCGCATCCATTGCACCATCAGTCTTGCCTGCTCCGACGATAGTGTGAAGCTCATCGATGAACATAATCACTTCACCCTCAGACTTCTTAACCTCATCAAGGACATTCTTAAGTCTCTCTTCAAATTCACCTCTGTACTTGGCACCGGCCACAAGAGCTCCCATATCAAGTGCAAATATCTTCTTGTTCTTAAGTCCCTCTGGTACATCACCTCTGAGTATCCTCTGTGCAAGTCCCTCTACAACCGCAGTCTTACCTACACCAGGCTCACCGATAAGCACCGGATTGTTCTTTGTCTTCCTTGACAGGATCCTGATCACATTTCGTATCTCAGCGTCACGTCCTATTACCGGGTCAAGTTTCTGCTGTCTTGCCCTCTCGACCAGATCATATCCGAACTTCTCCATAGCCTCATATGAGCTCTCAGGATCATCGCTGTCCACCTTGTGGTTACCTCTAATCTCTGCCAGCTCCTTGAGGAATGCATTCCTGCTAACTCCCCAGCCTTTAAGAAGCTCCTTGATATCCGAATCAGCCTTATCCACCATGCCGAGGAACAAATGCTCAACAGACACATATGTGTCGCCCATCTGCTTTGCTTCCTTCTCTGCCTGGATGAGAGCCTTTGAGAAGTTATTTCCGGCATACATATTGCCTCCGCTGACCTTCGGCAACCTTGCCAGCTTATCCTCCACCGCATTCACGGCACTAGTAACATTCACGCCCATCTTCTCAAATATCTTGGCTATCAAACTGTCATCTATCTCAAGCAAGCCAGCCAAAAGGTGCATCTGCGTAAGTTCCTGATTGTCGTACTCCAGAGCTTTTTCTTTTGCTTTCTCTACAACTTCCAACGATTTACGTGTGTATTTATCCATCTCCATAGCTGTTTACCTCCTAAACTAAACTTTCAGGGAACTGATACCTTAATATCACTTCCCTGTCTGATGATAATATAACACACCTGTTAGCACTCGTCAACACCGAGTGCTAATATTTTTTTATTATTTTAAATTATTTCTCTCTACGGTAAACTACCACCCCGGCAGCCCCTAATAAGCATGTCATCATGACTATGAGCATCAATGCCACATTTCCATCATCTCCGGTATTTGGAGCACCTGACTCCGTCTTTGATACTACTGCCGTTGTTCCCTCTGTTGAAGCCACATCAGTTTTCTCGTCGGACGACTGCACTTCCGTTGTCTGCTCCTCTGTTGTGATCTCCTCTGTTGTAGGCTTTTCCGTTGTCTGTCTTTCTGTCGTCTGCTCACTTGACGTTGGTTTTTCCGTTGAAGGTTCATTTGTAGTCGGTTCATTTGTTGCTGGTACATTTCCCTTCTTTACCACTACCTTTGCAGCAGGGGACGCATAATAATTCTTGGTCTCCTTATATCTCACATAATAATTTCCATCTGCAAGTTTCTTAAGTACCGTGCTTTCGCAATCCAACCAGTTTCTCTTGTCAACACTATATTCCATTGACATCTTCAGATTAGATATCTGGCCATCATTTTTCCCATCCACAGTCTCTGCCGTTGCGGCCAAACCTGTAGGTGCCTTCTGCTTTGCCTTATCTATTGTGAACTCTTCCACGATCTGTCCATGCATGGTATTCTCACCCTTGATAGTAACTGTAGCTGTTCCCGCATCAATATTATCCGCATATACACATGAGTAACTTTTTCCCTCTGTCAGAGTCTTTCCGCCATAAGAAACCGTAACCGCAGGTTTCTTTTCTTTTCCATCGTACACATACGATTTTGGAGCAATGCTGACAGCGACATCTGCATCATCCGACAAGCTGCGGTAACGGAGAATAAAATCCTTAGCCTTGGCTCCTGTCTCATCATCAATGATTGTCGTTCCTTCTACAGAAAGTCCCTCTGGTACAAACTCCTTCACACCGTCAAATCCATCTGCAATATGCCCAAAGTTGCTAAGTCCGTCACTGTTCTGTACCGTAAATACACAGTCTGTATCCATCTCAAGTTTTTCAAACCAACACTGTGAACCGTTGAGCGTCACATTTGAGCCATTATTCAGACAGATTCCATCTTTTGTCATCCAGTTGATATCATCCGTAATGAATTTGACATTTGACAAAGTCAGCATAGCATTAGTAAATCCAACACTTGAATTTGTGATACCGCAATTTAATGTTCCGTTTTTCACGTATAACGAATAATCAAAATTCATCATCTGCAAAGTGACACTTTTACTGTTGAGATCTATAATGATATGTTTATTACGTTCACCATCATTGTATCCTATAGAAGCCGAAGGATCATATATATCACTAATTATACATATTGTATAGCCATTCTGTGCGGCTGCAAATGCATCAGCCAGTGTAGCATATGATCCGATCTCATCGCCATTGCCATCCGTTACAATTGCCACATCCCCATCCGCGGCCTGCACCTTCACAGAGTTCTTTCCCGCAATAATCACTACAGCAAATATACATGCCATAATCAACCCAGTTACCAATTTCTTTGATTTCATAATTATCCCTTTCCTCCTGTCTTTAATCCCTGGCAGTTACTGCCAGATATTGCCATCAACATAACAAATAATTATAATACACTGGGTTTTTTAGTAAACTAGCCAAACGGCTAGTTTTAAAAATTAAATGCTAAATGAATAACTTTAGTACGAAAAAGAACCAGCACTTATGTGCCGGTTCTCCCTGTTCTGATATTATTCTATTATCACAGCTCCTCACCATTGGTCTCTATAACATGTTTGTACCAATAATAAGAATCCTTCTTGTATCTGTTCAGAGTTCCACTGTTCTCGTCCTCTTCTCTGTCCACATACACAAATCCGTATCTCTTCTGATATCCGTTGAGCCAGCTGAGAAGATCTGTGTAAGACCATGTGCAGTATGCCAGGACACGACAGCCATCATCACACGCTTTCTTGAGCTCCTCTATGTGATGTTTCAGGTAATCTATCCTGTACGGATCATGGATCTCCCCATCCTCAAACTTGTCAAATGCGCCGAGGCCATTCTCAGATATGACTATAGGAAGATCATATCTCGATGTTATCTGTCTGCAGCACATGCGAAGTCCCATCGGATCGATGGTCCAATCCCAGTCTGTCGTAGGAAGGAATTCATTTGCAGGATTCTTGTAGAGTCCCGGAACTCCCTGCACCTTTGCGGTACCCTTCTTGCCTGTGGTGTTCATCTCATGTGTAGCGCCAACTCCATCTATCGGATTGTACTCTGCAACACATGTTCTGTAGTAATTTACACCCATGAAATCGATAAGAGAGGCAGCCTTCTTCAGGATCTCTTCATCTTCATCTTCTATAACCGGCATCAGATCCTTGCTCTCAAGGTACGCCCTTGCAGCTCTTGGATATCGGCCATATGCATACATATCCATCCAGTAGAAGTTCTCAAGATCATCGTAATCCATCTTCGCCATGGCATTCTCCGGCTTTCTGTCAAATGCATACGCTGGAGTAAATGCGAATGATGAACCGACCTTTGCATCCGGACAGATCTCCTTGAGCGCTATAACGCTCTTTGCGTGTGCCATGAATGCATGGTGGTTTACCTGATAGAACATCTTCTGGTCATCAACCTTTCCTGGTGGGTGCATTCCGGCATTCCAGCCAAGACCTGTAAATACATTCTGCTCATTCATGATTATCCAGTGCTTTACCCTGTCACTGTATCTCTCAAACAAAACCTTTGCGTATCTGACGAAATCATCGACTATTCGTCTGCTCTCCCATCCGTGATACTGCTCCTCAAGTGCCTGTGGCATATCCCAGTGATACACGGTCACCATAGGAACTATATTATTCTTTACAAGCTCGTTGATAAGATCATCATAGAACTGAAGCCCCTTCTCATTGACCTCACCGTTGCCGTCAGGTATTATTCTCGGCCAGGATATTGAGAATCTGTATGTCTTCAGTCCCATCTCCGCCATGAGAGCCACATCTTCTTTATATCTGTGGTAGTGATCCACCGCCTTATCTCCAGTAGTTGCCTTAAATGTCTTGCCCGGGATCCTCACGAACTCGTCCCAGTTGGATGGTCCTTTTCCGTCCTCATTCCATGCTCCCTCAACCTGATATGCGGCAGATGCACTGCCCCACAGGAAATCCTTCGGGAAGCCTTTCGATTTCTCAAAATACATAAATCACCCTCCATATTGTATTTATATCAGACATGCCTTCTCCATGCCTTCTCATCATTCTTACAGACTGCCAAGCACATCACCGATCTTATCCGCAATAAGAAGATCAGCATTTGCATCCGACTGTGTCGGAGACATATTGATGACTACAAGCTTCCTGCCCCTAAAGTATCTGACAAGCCCTGCTGCCGGGTATACCACAAGTGAGGTTCCGCCAATTATCAGCGTATCCGCCTCCGATATATACCTGAGAGCATCTGACATATTCTCGTCATTCAGAGCCTCCTCGTACAGCACAACATCAGGTTTTACTGTGCCGCCACACTTCTCACACTTAGGTACACCATCTGAATTCACTATGTAGTCCAGATTGTAAAACGCATGACATCTTTCACAATAATTTCTGTGAACTGATCCATGCAGCTCTATGACATTCTTACTGCCCGCCATCTGGTGGAGTCCATCGATATTCTGTGTTATGACAGCCTTGAGTTTTCCCTCTCTCTCAAGCTCTGCCAGTTTCAGATGGGCTTTGTTCGGCTTTGCATCTGCAAATATCATTTTGTCCTTATAAAACCTGTAGAACTCCTCTGGATTTCTCAGATAAAAGCTGTGGCTGATTATTGTCTCTGGTGGATATTTGTACTTCTGATTATACAATCCATCCACACTTCTAAAATCTGGAATACCACTCTCTGTAGACACCCCGGCGCCTCCGAAGAATACAATATTATCAGATTCCTCAACTATCTTTCTGAGTTCATTTATCTTCTCTGACTTCATATCTGCATTGTCACTCATGATAACCGCCTCCTCTGTGTTACCTTTAACTGATCTACTGTCCTGTCGATGTCACCTTAACTGTGACTGTGCAGGAGCCTTGCACTGTATAGCTGCTTCCATCTGGTATATCCAGCGTTATGGTATTTTCACCATATGACAATTCGGACGCATCAATTGCAAGATGGAAGCTCTTAGCTGTGATCTTGGAAACTGCACTGGACATTCCCTTTATCGCAACGCTGTTCTCTTTTATCACCAGCTCATATCTATAATCGCTCTGTTTGTTATTGAGCTTGATATCGGATGTCTTTATAGCGATATTCCTCGTGACCATCTTTTCTATGGCAACCTTAACATTCACATAAGCACTTTCCTTTGTAACCACCACGCCATCCGGAAGATACTTTGATACATCAAGTGTTGTCTCAACGTCCTCTGTACATCCACTGACATCCACATCATTGATCTCCAACTGCTGTATATCCTTAATTACCGCCGCATCGCCACCTATATCTATAGTCTCCGGTACAAATGTTATCTGTGATACTGCATATCCATCTGCCGGCTCGCCTATAACCGCGATCTTGATAGGTATATTCTTCGTCTTGTAAACCGGTACAGTTACCGCGATCGATACCTCATCATATGTCAGTGTCTCATCTGATACCTTCTCACCATCTGATGTCACAAATGACGGTGTGCAATTGGTCGTTATATCATCCTTTGCATCCTTTATATCGACCGTCACCTCAGCTCTGTCTATACTGGAAACCACACTTGATGGGCCCTTAACAGTTATGAGGTTTGGAGCTGCGACACTATTGCCGGCCGTGTATCCACTGGCAACCTCCCCTGTTGTGACGACTTTCACCGGAACTGACACCGACTTCTCCGCCTCAAGCTCCACAGACAGCACATTATCCACAACAGTTATGCTGATCTTCTTTGCTATACTGTTGCTGTTCGCCGTTACCGCTATCGGCACCGCATTTGTTATGGATATCTTGGACATATCTGCGGTTGCCTTAAAGTCAGAAGCATCCAGATTGCTTATAACAGACTTTCTTCCCTTTATCACCACATCCACCTTATCACCTGATGTTATGGTAAATAACTGATTCTGGCTTGTGATGGCATCGGTATTGACAAGCGTTACAGGAATGTTGCTTATGGTCTTTGTCACCGCCGAATCGTCTATATTGAGTACCAGCAGCCATACAAGGAATCCCAACACCACCGACAATAGCTTCAAGCCCAGATTGGAATATATCTTTGGCTTATTCTTCCTGATATCTCCATTGTTCTCTGTATTATTTCTCATCGTCATCAGCCTCCTTTCCGGAAGCCTTATTCTTGTTCTCTATAACTACCCTTTTTCTTCTCTTCTTTATAGGGCGTGCTCCCGATGCTCTGTGATATCTCTTTTCACTGTACTCCTTGCACAGAGTCTGAAGATGTCTGCGGACACCCTCGCTGTCAAGATTTCTGAACAATTCACCGCCCTGAGCTATCGATATAGATCCCGTCTCCTCCGATACTATGAGCGTCATACTGTCAGACACCTCACTGATTCCGATTCCGGCTCTGTGTCTTGTTCCAAGCTCCTTGTTTATGGAATCATTTGCTGAGAGAGGAAGATAACATGTCGCTGATACCACCCTGTTCTTTCTGATGATCACAGCACCATCGTGCAGCGGTGTATTGTGCTCAAATATATTGAGGAGAAGCTGGTTCGTCACGACCGCATCTATCGGAATTCCTGTATCTATATACTCACCAAGGGCAACCTCATTCTCGATTACTATGAGGGCTCCTGTCCTGTTTGCCGAAAGAACCTGTACTGTTTTCACAAGCTCATATATAGTCTTTTCAGACAGTATCCCATCATCCTCACCATCTCTTATTATATAGTTGATGATCTTTTTCCTTCCGAGCTGTTCAAGGCCTCGTCTGAACTCAGGCTGAAACAGAATGACAACCGCAATGATACCCACGCTGAACGCATTCTTCAGAAGGTATAATATCGTGTTGAACTGAAATACAGCCGCGATCGCTGTGAACAGGAATATCATGACTATTCCTTTGAGGAGAGTCCATGCCCTGCTGGTCTTGAACCAGAGCATGATCCTGTATATAAAGAACGACAAAATGAGAATCTCTATTATATCCACTGTTCCCGGAACTGTTATATAAAACCAGTCAAAATATGTTGAAAAAAATGTAGATATCTTTTCCATTTCATCCTCCTTTCCTGAAATCTTCAAAAAATAAAATCAATAAAATTCTTATATAATCAATATGACCTGACATAAGTCAGGTCACATGTTGTCCAGCGTCTATATTCTCTATCTTGTAGCTCCTGTGGTAGACTCACCTCTATGGGCTGGTGTGCTACTTCGTCTTTGAGCACTTGATGGTGTCTGCTTACGAGGCGTCTCAGGTCTTCCCGCCGCACTCTTAGAGCCCTTATGTCTGTCACTCATAATCTTAGGAACAGCTTTTACATAGTAGTAATACTCATCATCCTCAAACTGCGTATTCTCAACACTTGAGTAGTCAACAACCGTCTTGAAGAACTGTACTATGATCGCCACCAGTATCGCAAGGATACATCCAAGCAGTGCTCCGCTTAATGATATCTCTGTCTCCATAGAAAGTGTTCCAACCAAGAATAAAACAATCTCCACTATACCACCTGTTATTATTGCCACATACCATGAGTATGCAAATGACATTCTGTAGATGACATATGTCAGCACTATAACGACTGCAAATACTATTATTGTGAGAAGCAGTGTCTTATCCTGTACAAGATGTTCAAATATGTACTTGTAACCCTCTACTATACTATCCGCAGGTGTTGTTGATGCAAGCTGCATATAATCTGCGGTATACTTCATAAAGAAATAGAATATACATCCAAATGCAGCCGGTATCATTCCAGCAAATCCGATAAGCATTCCCGCAAGGAGCGGCATAAAATATGCGAACTTTATGATGTACAAAAATGGCATAAACATGATGACCCATGATGCCTTTGGGAAAAATCTTATGTATACACAATACATGATCACAAATATTATCACAAAAGTGATTCCCAGCTCAATGCTCGCACTCGCAACCTGAGCACATGCATACACACCGCCGATAGCAAGTGTGAGTGAATCTGAAAGAAATGCACATACAAACGAAGCTGCAAGAACAACTACCATACTGCTCATCATGCTGTTATATCCTGTAAGATGTGCTATCGACCAGAACATCACTATCGCCAATATAAACTTGCACAGAGGCGATACGAACTTATCATATTTACTACAAAAATCCTTTACTCCATCTCGAAATGACAAAAGTGCTGTCATAATTACTTAGCCCTCCTCTTTCTTTTTTCAGAACCCTTTGTCCGCTCTTCTTTCTCATAAAATTCAATCAGCTTCTTGAGGTTCTGATTATACTTGATGAGTTTTGGCTTTGCCTTCATATATCTATATGTATATAATACCCAGGCAAACAATGCAAATCCCAGGCAAACTATAGCATAGCTTCCTATAATCTCACCCGCAACACTTAGGTAATCAAGTTCCGTCAACTGTTCAACGATAGAACCTATATTGTAATAAATGTATGCAACCGCAACTACCACAAATAAAACGGTTGAAGAAACAATAGTCTTCAGACAATTAAGTTTTACATAATCGCTCTGAAAATACTTTCCCTTTTCAAGATCTTCCTTTCCGAGGGATTCCTTATACATGGCGATCTTCGTCATCAATATGACTTTTTCCTCATTAATCATCGCTTTTTCTTTCTCCTTATATTGTCCATAAGCCATAAATGCCCATAACTAGCAGTATTATAACCCGATGAATACCAATTCGCAAGTTTTATATTGTAATTTAATGACTGTTAAGCATACGCACTGCCCAAGTCATACCCTTACCATGTCCGTCCATTATAGTAATTGTAGCCGTCTTTGTATGTCTCATAGGTATCCATCTCGCTGTTTCGCTGTTTTAAACTGTCCCCCTGTATCTCCTGAAGTTTTTCCTTTATCTTTTCCTCCTCCGATGCAGAGCTCGATCCCTTTTCTCCATCACTGTCATCCGGGGTATCATTATCATTTTGCTGATCCTTATCATCCGAACCTCCAGATGATTTTTGATCCTGAACCGACTGCTTCAGCTGTTCCTCAAAAGCATCTATCTCATCCTTGAGTGTCTGTGCATCCTTGTTGTGACCATCCTCGTCATTCCTGTGCGCACAGCCATTTTCCACCAGTATATTTCTGGCATCATCAAGAAGCTCAATCGTCTCATCAAGATTCTCTGCGTTTACTGACTCAGGATCTATCTGTTTCACTATGGCTAATGCAAGATTTATCCTTGTCATACAGTCTCTTTCACCACGCGGCTTGTATCCAAGTGCGGTCCTGTACTCCTCCTCAGCGCCCTGGTAATCTTCCTCATTGTAATAAACATTTCCATTATTATAATGATATATATACGGCTGAAAAAAAACCAGAACCTGATTTACCTCGCTGCTTTTATATATCCCCTTGTCATAATTTCTGATAAACCGCATATTGCATATATAATTGACTGACAATGGTACCAGACACAGCAGTCCCGCTATACCAAGTCCCGTAACGATCTTTTTTATCATATCTGTTCCTTTCGCCAGGCAAGTTCTCCGGACTTTCTTCTGATATCGATAAACTCCCATATCATGACCAGTACCAGCATAGCCGCAAATATATAATATATATCAGCATATCCTGAAACCTTTCCGTCTTTGCTCTCCGATGCAGACTCCCTCTTGATCTTATTGATCGTAGTGTCAATGTTTGAAGCGTCGTTCATATTGATATATTTAACGTCCATATCATCTGCAATGCTTTTCAGATTGTCTTCATCGATCACTGACACAGCAGGCTTTCTCGGATAGGATGAGGTATCTTCAATGAGCTCATCCTGACCTGTATAGCTTGACTTCATATACATATTGCCGCCCTCTGTTGTACCGTATCCTAGCACGGCGCCGCCATCAACATATTTGGCAGCCGACTTGAACGATTTCAAATTCTCTTCATTTGTGATCTCACCGTCGCTTATGAAGAACACAACAACACTTCCATCGGCCTTTTCCCTGGCCCTCTTGAGCGTATCTGTCATCACATCAATGCTGACATTCATGGATGTGCCTTCTGCATACAACTGCTCAAGTGGATACAATGAATCTATCACATCCTCTGCATACTGTGAATTGTTTGTAAATGGCGCCACCAGATTCGCATTGTTGTTAAAACTGATTACCGCAAACTTTGCTCCGTCAAGTTCTTCTATTATATGACCGCAGTCCTTCTTGACCGCAGTAAGTCTCTCCGTATCTCCGTCATAATCACGTGCAA
>OHDT01001033.1_pt1 | contig 11952 bp, 10 predicted proteins | sample 1567061 | NCBI WGS metagenome assembly OHDT01 (sample SAMEA3879506, study PRJEB24766) | human gut metagenome | biome: human-associated habitat; feature: feces | place: USA | collected 1985/1987
TAGCGTAGCATCCACCCTCGAAGTTGAATACGCCGTTGTCATCCCAGCCGTGCTCATCATCACCGATGAGGAGACGCTTTGGATCTGTTGAAAGTGTTGTCTTACCTGTTCCTGAAAGTCCGAAGAAGATAGCTGTATTCTCACCGTTCATATCTGTGTTAGCTGAGCAGTGCATTGAAGCCATTCCCTTAAGTGGAAGGTAGTAGTTCATCATTGAGAACATACCCTTCTTCATCTCTCCGCCGTACCATGTGTTAACTATAACCTGCTCATGGCTTGTAATGTTGAATGCTACACATGTCTCTGAGTTAAGTCCTAACTCCTTGTAGTTCTCAACCTTAGCCTTTGATGCATTGTATACTACGAAATCTGGCTCGAAATTCTTAAGCTCTTCCTCAGTTGGCTTGATGAACATGTTTGTTACGAAATGAGCCTGCCAAGCAACCTCAACGATGAAACGGATAGCCATACGAGTATCAGCATTTGCTCCGCAGAATGCATCAACTACGAAAAGTCTCTTGTTTGAGAGCTCCTTCTTTGCAAGGTCCTTAACTGATGCCCATGTCTCCTCTGTCATTGGATGGTTATCGTTCTTGTACTCATCTGATGTCCACCATACAGTATCCTTTGAATTCTCATCTACTACGATATACTTATCTTTAGGTGAACGGCCTGTATAAATACCAGTCATAACGTTAACTGCGCCAAGTTCACTAACCTGTCCCTTCTCGTATCCCTGAAGGTCAGCCTTTGTCTCTTCCTCGAATAACAATTCATATGAAGGATTGTGTACGATCTCTGTTGTGCCTGTAATGCCATACTTAGTTAAATCAACTGTTGCCATTTTTCTTAACTCCTTTTCTTTAAATGTATTTCATTGATAGGTGCATGTCGCCTGTACCCTGCCGGCACCGCAACTATACAGCACTCAATAATCTGAAAATAAATATGAACACTTTCTCTCATATTCAGTTGAAAGTATACCCAATTAGTCAAAATAAATCAATATGATTATTGAGTTTTTTTTGTAGTTTACAGAAACTTCTCAATTATAATCTGAATTTTATATTTATTACTTGCATAACCTAAGATAATGAGCTTCCACGTCTCTTCTCAAGGAATTTTGACTTCACTATCAGAATATCACCTGTCTGTATCTTCAGATCACCTGTCGGCAGTATAGACATATTATCCCTGAGTACCATATATATATTCACACCATACTCCTCCGTAGCCTGGAGTATGGTCCTGCCGCAAAACTTGCTCACATCATCTACGAGCAGTTCTCCAATCTCGTCCACATCAACAACTTTGGACTCCTCGTTGGCATTGTTCTGATACTGCTCTACAAATCCGGCACTTATGATACCTGTAGGTATCGCTACCAGCAGAACTCCCATAAATGCTATGACTATCGCCATGCATTTGCCCATCAGCGTGATCGGGTAAATGTCTCCATATCCCACGGTAAGAACCGTGGACACCGCCCACCATATTCCGCTGAAAGCATTGCTGAACACCCCTGGCTGTGCAGCGTGTTCCGTGCTGTACATGCACAGACTGCTCGCCATCATCAATATAAATATGATGAACATAGATGAAATAATCTGCCTGCTCTTTCTTACCAGTACAATCTTGATGACATTGAAACTATCATACCTCGAGTTGATCCTGAACAGATGAAATATCCTGACGACCCTGAGCATTCTGAATGCCACAAAACCAGAAAGGAAAAATACCGGTATGATTGTCAAAAGATCGACAACACCGTCATACGATATTAGAAACTTTCCTATCGCCTTTCCTCTGGTGCATGTGGGATACAAAAAGTCCGCCGTCCATATGCGGAGGGTGTACTCAACACAGAATACGCCTGTAGTCACCCACTCGATAACACTCAGTATTCCATAATATGGTTCAAGCTGATCGTAGGTCTGCAGGAACATCACCGATATGTTAGACAATATGACAATCACTATAAATATGTCAAATGCCCTGCTCAGCAGATTGCTTTTGTCTCCTATCTGTATTATGTCAAATATTTGTTTTTTTAGTTTTGTCTTGTTTACCGCCATTGTATCCCTCTTGATTATGCCTGTTAGCTATAGTCCTTCCCCTGCAGATGGCCTATTTATCCTTGAGAATATCCATCATCTCATCTATCATCTCTTCATCCTGAAGTCTGAACTTTATCTCAACACGTCTGGATGCATCCATGTCAACCTCTCCATCATCACCATATATCGGATTGCTGTAGGACTTTCCATTTGCCGTAAGCACTGTCCTCAGCTGTTCTTCCTGCCCACTGCTGATTATGCCATTGCTCTCCGTCAGGCAGTACCTTGCCACCGAAAATGCTCTCTGCTGTGAAAGTTCGAGATTGTATATATAGGAACCATTCGTATCCGTATGTCCCTCTATGATTATCTCCGAAACGTAATCCCTGTAATCATCACTTAAAAGTACACTACAATACTTAGGAAGAAACTGGTTGATAAATTTCTTTCCATCCTCCTTCAGTTCACTGTCCGACACGTCAAACAGCACTCCAGCGTCAAATGTGATCGCACCGGTCTTCTCATCTATCTTAACATTTAGTGAGCTGCCTGAAAACTCATCCCTGAGTGCCTTTACCAGATCACTTCTGATTCCAGCAATTCTGTCGAGTTCTTTCTGCTGCTCACCAAGCATCTTCTCCTGATCAGCAATTATCTTCTTCTGCTCGTCAAGCTGTTCCTGTTTGCTCTCATACTGCCTCTTGGACTGCATGAGTGTGAACGATATAATAAGAATAAATATCAGAAGCAGAGCAGCCATCATGTCCGAATATGACAACCAGTAGGACGTTTCTTCATCCTCGTGTCTTCTTCTCTTTCTGCTCATGACCTATCCTCCCCACTATTTACACCTATAGCCCTCGGACGGTTTATACGCCCTCTGAATATGTCATTCTGATCCCTTGTCAGTGTTCGGATATCCTCTATATTCTCCCCCATAGCTCTGAGATATGGAAGAAGTTTTTCCTCTATAGCCTTCTGTGTTGCAAGCATCGCCTCGAGCTGTTTTTTCTGGAAGTCAAGCTCCAGATTGCCGTTGTCGTACGCCGCATCCGGCTTGACGTATCTCTTGAATTCAGATATAAACCCATCAAGCTTATGATATGCCTGTTCAAGCACTGACTTAAATATCAGGTTAAATGTCAGAGAAAATATCATTCCATATATGGACGTATGGAATGCTACCTTTATTCCATCCATAAGAGGTCCGATACTGTTTGTTATCTCCTCCGCCGAGCCCGTGTTGAACGCCTGGAGTCCAATGGAAAGTCCGATGAATGTTCCAAGAATACCAAGTCCCATCATGGCTCCCGGCACCAGCGAGAGCCTGCCCTTCTCGACCGCATCATCGATAAGCTGATAGTTTATGAAATCCTCGATATCACAGGAATACTTTCCTTCCTCGTCATTTTCAAGACGTTTCATCTCCTCAATGTAATCAACATACGAGTTTCTGAGATGTTCCTCGTTAAATATACCATATCTGGTCTCCGTGCGGTAGAGTTCCCACAGAAGCTTCTTTTCCTTGGCATAGTCACCCTTTATGTAGCTTATCGCTATATGAAAATCCTCACCCATCTGGTCGATGTGCTTCAGATGCTTATATGCGTACACAAATATAGCACCGGTTATGGCAAACATACACGCACTTATCATCACATTTGCCAGATTCAGGCTGTCATTCGTGACGTTAAGAAGAATACATATCCCCAGCATCGCCACGTACACAACCGGAAGCCATTTCTTGTTCAGTTCCACCCTCATATTCTGCTTCTTGCGAAACGATCTTGCAGCCTTCTCATTCTGCGGTCTGACTGTCTTCAGTCTGTTTCTTTTGTTCATATTGTTTCCTCCCATTGAACACCAGCCATGCAAAATTTGCCTTCGGCAAATGGCTGGCGCTACATGTCAAGTTTTCATAGAAAACTTGACACATCCATACAATATATCCTTTCTGCCATGTTTTAAACAACCGGCAGCAGCAGACTCCCCCGTTCCACCTTTTCTATTTTATCATAGTTAAAAAACAGGGATTTTACCAGTTGAAATACTTACTCTTTTTAATATTTTTAACTGCTATATCCATCACAATGTGCACACCGCACAATTCGCCATATCCTTTTTGTGCACTTTACAAATAAGGTCATATTTTTTTTAAATTTTGAAGATTTTATTTTGCAAAACGTTTTTTTTCTGTACATATTCTGTTCATATTTTGTGTTTATACTGAACTCAGTTGTTAAGGAGAACGTAATTTACTCTTTGTTGTTTAAGTTGTTGTAAAAAAGAACCGCTGAGATTTATCAAGCGGTTCTTTTTTTGCGCTTTTTTAGTCTTTTTCCCCAGCAACTTATCGTCTTCACATGTTGCCTATTATCCATAACTTGGCTATTTAGGCGTTAAAAGAATAAAAGCTGATATACAGATGAGATCAGAACCTGTACACCAGCTTTCCTTGTATTTATCTTTTTTATATTTATCTTTATATATTCATCTTCATGTCTATATCTGTCAACTCAATATGCAAGGACGTATTTCCTACTCTGTAGGAAGCTTTGCCTGCTCAAATATCTCAGCAACCTTGTCATCAGGCTTCTTTGTGAGAAGTGAGACCACAATGGCTGTGATAAATGCTGCTGCAAATCCAGGAACGATCTCATAAAGTCCTGTTGGTGTTGCAAGGAACTTGTACCAGAGCATGTCAACAGCAAATCCGACTATGATAGAAGCAAGCGCTCCGTTGTAATTCAGTCGCTTCCAGTACAGTGACAGAACGATGACCGGTCCAAACGCTGAACCGAAAGCGCCCCATGCATTTGACACGAGTGCCATGATTCCCTCGCAGTCTGGGTTCATAGCTATGGCAAGTGCCACAACTGAGATGATGATTACCACAATTCTTCCTGCCCAGAGCATCTCCTTGTCAGATGCACTCTTTCTGAATATAGGCTTGTACACATCAGACGAAAATGCTGATGATGAAGCAAGGAGCTGTGAATCAGCTGTACTCATGGACGCTGCAAGGATAGCTGAGAGAAGTATACCAGCTACAAGTGCAGGGAACACGCCTCTTACAAGTCTGATGAATACCTGTGAGTTGTCTGTAAGTCCGCCACCAAGATACTTAAGGCCGACCATGCCAACTACGGATGCCATAACGAGAATGATTCCTGTCCAACAAGTACCGACTATTCTGGACTTCTTCATCTCCTTCTCTGACTTGATCGAAATGTATCTTATAAGAATATGTGGCATACCCATATATCCAAGTCCCCATGCAAGTCCTGATATGATATTGATCACACTGGTCTTGTCAAATGAACCACTTATAAGGGCATTGTAATAATTGTCTGGAATGACAACATCAGGCGCTATAAAGCCAGCGCCCTGCATGGTGATGACCGCAATGATAGGTGCGATCATGAGAGCTGCAAGCATCAGAAGTCCCTGGAAGAAATCCGTCCAGCACACTGCATTAAAACCGCCAAGGAATGTGTACACGATGATGATGACTGCAGCGCCGATCATGGCTGTATTCCTGTCGATGCCCATAACTGTATTGAATAGAGTACCGCAGGCCGATATACTTGACGCAGCGTATATACAATATGCAACCACAAATATAACTGCACATATTATGAGAAGCAGCTTATTGTCTGACTGAAAACGATTTGTCAGATACTGAGGTATAGTGATCGAATCGTTGTACGCTATCGAGAATCTTCTGAGTCTCGGTGCTATGAATATCCAAGCACATGCTGTTCCGATGAACAGACCAACTGATATCCACATGTTGCTGAGTCCTGTCGCATAGAATGCTCCGGGCAGTCCCATGAGAACCCACGCACTCATATCAGAGGCTCCGGCGCTGAGTGCAGCCACCAGACCATTCATATCTCTTCCTCCAAGGAAATAATCCTTCTCTCCGGCATTCCCCTTGGATTTGAAGAAGAAATAAATTCCTACACCGATTACCAGGACAAAATACGCTATAAACGCAATCATCTCGTAAACATTCATTAGTTAATCCACCTTCCATAATAATTATAATTTATCTGCTCCGCACCAACTTTACCACTGCAGTGCAGTATCTCACTGTCAGTGCACATAACAAAGCAAATTTTACACGGAAATGTACCAAAATGCAAGGTTTTTCAGCATTTAGCGATTTTATCTGTTTTGCCAGTTTTCTGGCGGCAGGCCTCACAGCTGATATCTGCCAGTGCAAACCTCCCAAGCTCACTGCCTGATCCCTTCCTGATAAAACAGCCGGCTCACGGCGGCATGTCCGGTCGCGATCCCGGAAAGCTCACCATTGAGCCGGCTGTTTTATTCTCTCTATATAGTATTTTAATCTCAAACTTTTCAGTCCTGTGATTCGTCTGACTAGCCAAGCTTACTAATTAGAATCCGATATGTCTGTTATCTGTGATTCTCTTTGCCTTACCCTCTGAACGTGGAATGGTCTTAGGCGGAACCAGCTCAACCTTTGCGCTGATAAGCAGTGTCTGCTTGATATTTGTCTTGATGCGGGATGCAATAGCCGCAAGCTTTGCAGCATCGCCCATATCCACATCTTCCTTGAGCTCTACCTGAACTGTCAGCTTATCCTGTGAATTCACACGATCAACCACGATCATATAATGAGCTGAAGCCTCCTCCACGCCGAGAAGGACTGACTCTATCTGACTAGGGAATACATTTACACCACGGATTACAAGCATGTCGTCTGTACGGCCTGTGATACGGCTCATCTTGACTGTTGTTCTTCCACATGCACATGTGCCGTGTGTTAGTGTGCATATGTCATGTGTCCTGTATCGGATCATCGGTGTGCCTGTCTTTGTTAAAGTTGTAAATACAAGTTCTCCAGGAACTCCGTCTGGAAGCGGCTCCTCTGTGACCGGATCAATGATCTCTGCAAGAACATGATCCTCGTTGATGTGCATTCCGTTCTTCTCAAAGCACTCAAATGCAACACCAGGTCCACCGATCTCTGTTAGTCCATATATATCAAATGCATCGAAGTCAAGAAGCTCCTCAAGGTGCTGTCTCATCTCCTCTGTCCAAGGTTCTGCTCCGAAGTAGCCTGACTTGATCTTCAGTTCTGATGGATTGATGCCCATTTCCCTGATGGTCTCTGCGAGGTATGTAGCATATGAAGGTGTACAGCAAAGCATGGTTGCGCCGAGCTCTTTCATCATCATGATCTGTCTCTGTGTGTTGCCTGATGACATCGGAACTACCATGGCACCAACCTTAGTCGCGCCCTGATGTGCTCCAAGTCCACCTGTGAACAATCCATAACCATAAGCTATCTGGATGACATCATCCTCTCCGCCACCAGCGCACTTGATAGCTCTGGCTACCATCTCCGTCCACACATCTATATCATTCTGGGTGTAGCCAGATACAACAGGCTTACCTGTGGTTCCTGATGAACCCTGGATTCTGATGATGTCCTTCCTGTCTGCTGCAAACAGTCCAAATGGGAAGTTATCCCTGAGATCTGTCTTCTGCATAAATGGCAGCTTGACGATATCGTCTATGCTGTTTATATCCTCCGGCTTTACTCCCGCCTCGTCCATTCTGGCTCTGTATGCCGGTACATTTGCATATTCAAGTTCTACTGTCTTTCTGAGTCTCTCACCCTGAAGCTTTCTTCTCTCCTCAGGATCCATACACTCCATCTCTTTATTGTAGATGTAATGAATCTTCTTCTGTCTCATAACTTCACTGTCCTCCATAAGATAAATCAGGTCAACCTTTGTGCAACCTGCCGATTTTGTATAACGCTTTAGCGCGCCAAACAACTAAATTGTACATATATATAAGGACTATGTCAAGGAAAAGCCATTAATCGCGGAATATTCGCAGGATAATTTCCATATATTTCTGAGTCAGCATCGAATATTTGCGGTAAAAAGACATCTTTGCCACATAACTTGCTCTTGCATTCCGGATTTTCAAGTCGTATATTAGTATTTGATAACAAAATAAGGACGCGGGAGCTTGTAGTACAGGCTGAGAGGAAGGTACAACCTTCGACCGAAAACCTGATTTGGATAATGCCAACGTAGGGATGCCTAATAGTGAACGGCTGTAAGCTCTTTAATGCTTCACACAAGCCGGTTCTTTTCCATAACATCTAGGAATTTATTAGAGTACAAATTTTATTGGAGTTACCAGATCGGCAGCTCCTTTTTTTGTGCAAATAAAGAACTTTGGAGGAAAGTGCTATGGTAACAGTGAACGGAAAAGCTCTCGACATCACCGGCCAGAATCTGGCGGCATTTCTCGAGGAATCCGGCTACAAACCGGTGCGCATAGTTGTTGAGATCAACGAGGAGATCATACCGAGAGAGACTTACGCAGACATTACATTTAACGACGGCGACTGTGTGGAGGTCGTGAGTTTCATGGGAGGAGGAGCATTATAATGAAAGAAGACAAGCTGATAATCGGAGGACACGAATTCAATTCAAGATTTATTCTGGGTTCAGGAAAGTATTCCATGAAGCTGATCAAATCAGCCATAAAGGACGCTGGAGCAGAAATCATCACACTGGCAGTCCGCCGTGCAAATACAAAGGAAGAGGAAAATATACTTGATTTCATACCGGAGGGAGTTACTCTCCTGCCAAATACAAGCGGCGCGAGGAATGCCGAGGAGGCCGTGCGCATAGCAAGGCTTGCAAGGGCTTTGGGCTGTGGAGACTTCGTGAAGGTTGAGATCATGCGTGACAGCAAATATCTCCTTCCCGACAACCAGGAAACGATAAGGGCAACCGAAGCACTGGCAAATGAAGGATTTGTTGTATTGCCTTACATGTACCCGGACCTGAATGCCGCCCGTGATCTGGTAAACGCGGGAGCCGCAGCAGTCATGCCCCTTGCATCACCTATAGGCTCTAATAAGGGACTGGCTACTAAAGACTTCATCCAGATCCTAATCGACGAGATCGAGCTTCCAATTATAGTTGACGCCGGTATTGGAAGGCCATCCCAGGCATGTGAAGCCATGGAGATGGGGGCTGCTGCCATCATGGCAAATACTGCCCTTGCCACGGCTGGCAATCTACCATTCATGGCATCGGCGTTTAAGGACGCAATAAATGCAGGCCGAAAGGCTTATCTGGCAGGTCTTGGAAGAGTTCTCACCAGAGGGGCATCCGCTTCAGATCCACTGACCGGATTTCTGCATGACTAAAGGAGGGGCTCAGATGGACAATAAAAAATCAATCAAACACTCACAGACGGAGTCCCCGATAAATCATTTTCTGATAGACTCCGAATATCTTTCACCGGAGGCGCTTGCTATCAAGCACCGTCTGGAGACAGATCCATCGTCAAGGAAAAGCCATATGGAATACCTTCCGGGCATGGAGGTTATTGAATCTGACATCCGCAGCAAGGTCATAGAGCACATGGATAGCTACGACTACAGCAGTTACACAGGCAGAGACGTCATGGCTGCCCTTGAACACGAGACGTGCAGCATAGAGGACTTCAAGGCTCTGCTCTCCCCCGCCGCCGAACCATTTCTTGAGATGATGGCGCAGCGTGCAAGCTGTGAGACTAGCAGTCACTTCGGCAATACTGTCTACATGTTCACACCACTCTACATAGCCAATTACTGTGAGAACTACTGCGTATACTGCGGATTCAACTGCTACAATCACATCAACCGAATGAAGCTCTCCTCAGAGCAGATTGAGAAGGAGATGAAGATCATCGCAGACAGCGGCATGGAGGAGATCCTTATACTAACCGGTGAGAGCCGCAGCCAGAGCGACGTAAAATATATCGGCGAGGCATGCAAGCTTGCAAGGAAATACTTCCGCATGGTCGGTCTCGAGATATATCCGGTGAACACCGATGAATACCGTTATCTCCACGAATGTGGCGCAGACTACGTGACAGTATTCCAGGAAACCTACGATGCAGACAAATACGAAACTCTTCACCTGATGGGGCACAAGAGGGTGTGGCCATATCGTTTCGACGCGCAGGAGCGCGCCCTCATGGGCGGAATGAGGGGCGTTGCATTCTCGGCACTGTTAGGACTCTCCGACTTCCGCAAGGATGCACTGGCAACAGCCCTTCACGCGTATTTTCTTCAGAGGAAATACCCGCACGCAGAGATTTCTCTCTCCTGTCCAAGACTAAGGCCGATCATCAACAACGATCAGATCAATCCTCTAGACGTACATGAGAAGCAGCTCTGTCAGATACTGTGCGCATACAGAATATTCCTGCCATTTGCTGGAATAACTGTATCATCAAGGGAGAGTGCCGACTTCAGAAATGGTATAGTGAAAATCGCAGCAACCAAGGTATCGGCAGGCGTGTCAACAGGAATCGGCGACCATGAGAGCAAATACAGCGGCAAGGATTCCGGAAGCGAGCAGGGTGATGAACAGTTCGAGATCAACGACAACAGAAGTCTTGAACATATGTATTCAGACATAGAAGGTGAGGGATTGCAGCCAGTCCTCAACGACTATCTATATGTGTAATATCACCTGATTAAGCAAATACAGATCTGAGCAATCTACGCACTATAACATACCGCCACTTGCTGGCGGAGAAAGGAAATGTAAATGTATACATTTAATCCTACTTTATATTTTATAACTGACAGCACCGGTCTGTCCGAGGAGGAATTTCTATACAGGGTGGAATGTGCCCTCGACGGCGGTGCAACGCTCATACAGCTTCGGGAAAAGGATCGTACAACCCGTGAGTACATACATCTAGCGTACAAGGTGCATTCCATAGCGCGCCGCTACAATGTACCACTCATCGTAGACGACCGCGTTGATGTAGCTTTGGCGGTTGGCACCGAAGGCGTCCATGTGGGACAGACCGACATGCCTGTCTCCATAGCCAGAAAACTCATGGGGCCTGACCGCATCGTGGGCGCAACCACCAAAACTGTCACTCAGGCCGTGGAGGCATATGAGCAGGGAGCTGATTATCTGGGAGTCGGAGCCATCTACCCTACTACCACCAAGGTCAAGACTGTACTCACGACCACAGATACACTGAAGGATATCTGTGCAGCCGTACCTATCCCTGTAAACGCTATCGGTGGACTGAACAAAACCAATCTGGATGTTCTCACTGGAATACCCATCGCAGGAATATGTGTCGTATCTGCGATAATGAAGTCCGATAATCCATGTAAATCGGCCCACGACCTACTGATTTTGTCAAAACAACTCCAAAACAAGCTTCAAAATGGAAAATAACACCCTTATAAACCAGGAAATGCATCAAAATGTCAATAAATACCTAAGAAAATTAATTTTATGATTGCAAATCTTCACATTTCCATATAGAATTAGTAATACGAGGTGAAATTATGGAAAATTTAGCAATCGAAAATACAGATAACAATAACAGCGACAAGAAATCGAATATTGTCGTAAATCAGAAAAGTAATTTTAGACGCGGTTCTGTAGAATTGATGGTTCTCTATCTTCTGAGCCAGAAGGACTGCTATGGATATCAGTTAACGCAGCTCATCGAGGAACTCACAGACGGTGTCATTTGTATCCCTATCGGTTCCTTGTACCCAGCACTTTACAAGCTCATTGACGCAGGATACATTTCCGATGACAAGAGACTTGTTGGCAAGAGAATGGAGCGAGTTTATTATCACATCGAGGATACCGGAAGAGAGAGACTTAAGATTCTTCTTGAGGATTATTCAGCAACAACAATCGCTATCCAGACCGTACTTGCTTATCATCCAACCAAAGGAAAAGAGAGCAAACGCAAGAAAGACTAAACGGTCAACCAGGAGCGTATGAGCATTTTGTTCATACGCTTTTTTATTAGTTTTTCTATGCAATTATTTATATATATTTTATGCTTCTCTCTGGGTTAT
>OHDT01001035.1_pt1 | contig 11942 bp, 8 predicted proteins | sample 1567061 | NCBI WGS metagenome assembly OHDT01 (sample SAMEA3879506, study PRJEB24766) | human gut metagenome | biome: human-associated habitat; feature: feces | place: USA | collected 1985/1987
ACATCAAACACATGCGCTCTGTATGCCAGTTCAAGCCTTTCTCTTTTAAACTTCTCACATTTCATTTCCACAAACACCTCCGTTACAAAAAAAGAAAGTATTGAAAATGCTTTATTCTCAATACTTTCTTAGTTTTTAATTCTCATGATTTAAATTCTCATGATTTTACTTTGCGTAGTCTGTTACGCGTGACTCTCTAATAATATTTACCTTAATCTGACCTGGATATTCAAGCTCATTTTCAATCTGCTTTGCAATATCTCTTGCCAGCAATACCATATCAGAATCGCTTACATGTTCAGGAACTACCATCACACGAATTTCTCTACCCGCCTGAATAGCAAATGTCTTATCTACACCCTTATGAGCATTGGCAATATCCTCAAGCTTCTTAAGTCTTGTAGTATAAGTCTCCAAGGTCTCTCTTCTTGCTCCCGGCCTTGCAGCAGAAATAGTATCTGCAGCCTGTACCAAAAGTGCAATCAATGACTCAGGTTCAACATCTCCATGATGTGACTCTACAGCATTGATAACAATTGCTGATTCTTTGTATTTTCTACACAGATCAGCACCGATCTGAACGTGCGAACCTTCCATCTCATGATCCAGGGCTTTACCTATATCATGAAGTAATCCAGCACGCTTTGCAACCTTGATGTCGACACCTATTTCACCGGCCAATAAACCACACAACTGAGCTACTTCAACTGAATGCTTAAGGGCATTCTGTCCGTAGCTTGTTCTAAATTTCAACTTACCAAGAAGTCTCACTAACTCTGGATGAATTCCATGTATTCCTACCTCAAGGGTAGCCGCCTCGCCCTCTTCACGCATCATAGTTTCAACTTCCTTCTGCGCTTTCTCAACCATCTCTTCGATTCTGGCTGGGTGAATTCTTCCATCCACGATGAGTTTCTCAAGTGCAATTCTAGCTACCTCTCGTCTTACAGGATCAAAGCTTGATAAAATAACTGCCTCAGGAGTATCGTCTATTATCAGATCTACTCCAGTAAGTGTTTCGAGAGTACGAATATTTCTACCCTCTCTACCAATTATTCTACCCTTCATCTCGTCGTTAGGCAACTGAACTAATGAGATCGTTGTCTCTGAAATGTGATCAACAGCACATCTCTGTATTGCGTTGACAACATACTCTTTCGCCTTCTTGTTCGCTTCTTCTTTAGCTCTGGTTTCTAATTCCTTGACCATAACTGCTGTTTCATGCTTTACTTCATCTTCAACAGTCTTTAATAAGTATTCCTTTGCTTGTTCAGAGGTTAAACCTGAAATTCTTTCAAGTTCCTGTAAACGTTTCGCCTGTAACTCTTCGACCTTTGCCCTCTGCTTATCAAGAGCGCTTTCTTTTCCGGCAAGACTTGCTTCCTTCTTCTCTACTGCCTCAGTCTTCTTGTCAAGATTCTCCTCACGTGCAAGAATTCTCTTTTCCATACGTGACAGTTCCCCACGTCTGTCCTTTACTTCCTTTTCAAGGTCATTACGTGTCTTAAGGGAATCTTCCTTTGCCTCAAGCAATATTTCACGCTTCTTAGCTTCGGCGGTCTTCTGAGCTTCATCGATAATCTCTCTTGCCTGTGACTCCGCTCTTCCTATCTTGGTCTCAACTATATTCTTGCGATACGCAATAGCTATAAACCAAGTAGCAACAAGCAGCGCAACTACAACAACAGCGACTATCACCCATACTATTGGTGAATCCACAGGAGCACCTCCTTATTAAGTTTTCATTGTACAAGAATACAACTATTTAAGTTTAATATTTTTAACTAATTATGTCAAGTAATTATGTCCAATTGTAGGTTCTTTTTTTGACAATAGTATAATAAGTTTTTCGCTTGCAAACTATTTCCTATATTGTCCCATTTACACTAATTCTGTTCCCGATATTTTTATGGGTTCTGTTCTTTAATTCTGTTCCCGATTCTGTTTTTGATTCTGTTTCTGATTCTGTTCTCGACACTCTTCCTGTATAATCCGTATACTTTCATTTATCTTTCTGTGATCGAACCCCTTGCTGTACAGGTACGCCATCACCTTATTTCTCCCGTCTGTCAGATCTGTATATGAATATTTTTTCCTTATGATCGCAAGTATTGTCTCCGCCTCATCCTGTTCATAGGTATCATTTAACGCTCGTTCAACAATATCTCGTCCTATATGCTTTCCATCAAGCTCATACTCAATGATCCTGCGTCCTTTCTTTCGCATATTCTTTCGGACATAACCACACGCATACCGATAATCATCTATATATCCATATGTTTTCAGTTTTTCAACCGAGTGCTCTATGATCTCCTCATCGTAATATAAATCTTTGAGTTTCTTTCTGATGTCATATTCGCATTTATCTGAAAACTTTATGGAATTGACAGCCTTATTGAGAGCTCTGCGAAACAAATATTCTTTTCTAAATTCCTTAATGGAAACCTCATCAACTTCCTCACCTACACGGAGCTGCAGTCTCCTGATATCAGAAGAATAAACGGATGCATACGGCTCGTAATCTATATACAGGCAATATCTCTTGTCATCTATTCTTCTGATATCCGTAACTATCATCTACACAATCTCCCAATATCTACTCTTCTTCGTTCTCAGCAGGCTCTGTAGTGCCTGCGCCATCACCAGCAACGCCAAGTATCTCTCTGACCTTCTGCTCAATCTCTGAGCATATTGTCTCATTGTTCTCAAGATACATTTTTGCATTCTCGCGTCCCTGACCTATCTTGTTGCCGTTATACGCATACCATGCGCCCGACTTATCGACGATATCATTTGCAACGGCAAGATCAAGTATATCTCCAACCTTTGAGATACCCTTACCAAACACGATATCAAATTCTGCCTCTTTGAATGGGGGTGCAACCTTATTCTTCACTATCTTGACACGAGTCCTGTTGCCAACTATCTCGCCGCCCTGTCTTAGGGTATCGATACGTCTTACATCAAGCCTGACAGATGCATAGAACTTAAGGGCACGGCCACCTGTTGTAACCTCAGGATTGCCGAATACAACTCCAACCTTCTCTCTGAGCTGGTTGATAAATATAACAACACAGTTGGTCTTGCTGACAACTGCTGTGAGCTTTCTGAGAGCCTGTGACATAAGTCTTGCATGAAGTCCCATGTGGGAATCTCCCATCTCACCATCTATCTCAGCCTTAGGTACAAGGGCTGCCACAGAGTGTACAATAACAACATCTACAGCCCCCGATCTAACCATAGTCTCAGTTATCTCAAGAGCCTGTTCTCCGCAGTCAGGCTGTGATATGTACAAATTGTCAATATCCACTCCGATATTCTTGGCGTATGTAGGATCAAGGGCATGCTCAGCATCTATGAAACCTGCTATGCCACCTCTCTTCTGTATCTCTGCAACGATATGCAGTGCAACCGTCGTCTTACCACTTGATTCGGGACCAAACACCTCTATTATCCTTCCCCTAGGTACACCACCAAGTCCAAGCGCAATATCAAGGCTGAGCGACCCCGTTGGAATGACATCTATATTCATGTTTGCATTGGAATCCCCAAGCTTCATAACTGAACCTTTTCCATACTGTTTTTCTATCTGTGCAATAGCTGCATCAAGAGCTTTTTTCTTATCGTCTTTGTTGACGCTATTGATTGAATTACTTGCCATAGTCTGTTCCTCCTAAACATATGTTCGATTACTTTATTATACTATTAAATATTTGCTGTTTTGTCAACAACTAATTCCCGGTTACATGCACATCCTATCATTATTTATGCACGTTTTTATACGCACAGCGGTACTACAATCAGCACACAATAACTTTATACCATACATATTCGGTACATGTATGATGCATATATAATATATATACAATACATTTTCGATACATATCAAATACCATATTCCTTTTTCTCTTGATCTTACAGGGATATTGTGATCATATGGTGATCCTGCGATCACACGATATCACGCAGGAAAGAATAATACTCCCAGAAATCTCAGATAATAATAATCGCTTAAACTGTATTGATTATATCACACTTTACACGCTAGAACTATTAAGATACAATAAATTTTATACTCAAGTAAAGAAATCTAGCACTAAAAATAGCAGTCAAGAATTCTTTAAAGAAAAATTGAAGCAGTCAGGAATTAAAGCAATCAAATTTATAAACGGAGGACGTAAATGAGCACGGTTGGAATCGTATGCGAATATAATCCATTTCACAAAGGACATCTATACCAGATCGAACAGGCAAAAAAACTCACTAAAGCCGACCATGTGGTGTGCTTTATGAGCGGCAATTTCCTACAGAGAGGAATCCCTGCCCTCGCTGACAAGTTTACAAGGGCTGAAGCCGCTATCAAGTGCGGTGTGGACGTTATATTCGAGATACCATTTGTCTACTCAACATCAAGCGCAAGGGATTATGCCACCGCTGCCGTCACCATGATGGATATGAGTGGTGCCATAGACTTTATATCGTTCGGAGCAGAGACAGACGACCTTGTTCTTCTATCGCAGATCGCCGATATCGTGGAAAATGAACCTCCACAGGTATCAGACAGCATCAGAAGATCCGTGGCATCAGGCATGACATATGGCGCAGCCAGAGCTACCGCAATCGAGGACTATCTCCAGAAAAAAGATATCGTCAGGAATAATCCCTCAAACAGCTCCTCATCAGTCTCTAAAAGCAACATAAGCAGCGTTATGTCAAGTCCCAACAACATACTTGCCATAGAATATCTCGCCGCCCTCAAAAGAATCAAATCAAAAATCAAGCCGGTCATAATAAAACGTATTATATCGGATTACAACAGCAACGAAGCTGTTCATGACATATGTTCAGCATCAGCAATCAGATCTCTTCTGAGAAATTCCGACATAAAGACTATTGAGCGCCATGTTCCGAAAGAATGCTACTGCATCCTTGACACAAACTACAGAAAAACATTCCCGGTATTTGAGGATCACTTGTCCAGTCTCCTCGCCGCGGCGAGACTTCTTTACGGCAGATATGACCTCTCTCCATCAATATCATCATTCAGCGAAATAGTTGACATGGATAGAGATCTGTATAATAGAATGTCAAAGATCGACTCAGATATGTCATTTTCGGATACCGCAAAGACTATCAAATCCAGGAACTACACTCTGACACATATACAGAGGGCTCTTCTACACTATGTGATGCAACTAACGAAAACGGATTATGATACCTATAAATCGAATGGATGGATATACTATCTACGTCTTATCGGGCTAAATACGCGTGCCAGAGGCATCGTAAAACAGATTAAAAAGAATTCATATATTCCTGTCATAACAAGAGCACCAGAAGCTGCATCTGTTCTGTCCACTGTAGGAAAATCAATGTTCGGTTATGATATCAAGTCGACAGCCATATATAATAGTCTCATCTACAGTGCCTACGGAACAAAACTGAAGAACGAATACGAACATACCATACCAGTGATAACCGATTGACACCCGAAGCTATAATTGACAATAATTGACTATCATTAATTCATATTCAGACTACGGTGTGCATATCTTACACGTATGAAGAATGTTTTTTATATGATAATCATAACAGCTATTGTAATATTTGCATGTCTGAACGCTTCTTTAATAACCTCAGGCTGCAGTCAGGGTATCTATCTATGGTATAGCTCCATAGTCCCTGTCCTGCTTCCTTTTATGCTGCTCACAAGTGTTATACTGAACTCCGCCGATCTAAACCATATGTCCGCCTACTGTGCATGTATGCTGACTCTTATCATAGGCTTGTTCTGCGGATTTCCAACCGGAACCATCACCATATCATTTCTGTACAAGAACGATAGGATAGGTCGTCATACCGCCCAGACAATGCTTCCCATCTGCAACAATGTGAGCCCAATGTTCCTGTACGGATACTTATACTCATCTTATTTATACAAATATATATCAATCAATACTCTTCTCGCATGTCTATACATACCGCAGTTCATATGTACCGCACTGTTCTTCCTTATACCTCGCATCATACACTTCATCTATGCTCATCCGCGCAGTCAGGCAATACTCAGGCAACTCAATATTAACATTGAAACTGCAGCCACTGCACACGTAGAATCGAAGTCACACGCGAACTTTAAAACAAACATTATATCCGAAACATCCGACTCATCAGATGACCGTCAGCGGCATCTGCTTGACAATGCTATTCACAATATAACTTTAATAGGTATATACATGGTTATCTTCGCTATATTAGGAAGCATCATAACCAACTACTTTCCCTGTCCATCCGCTCATATAGCTACAGCCTTTCTAGAGATATCTGCAGGCATCAAAACACTTGACGAGAGCACGCTATCTTTCAAAATAAAGACAGCCCTGTTTTTGTCGCTCACTGCCTTTGGAGGCTTATCCGCCTTGTTCCAAAGCTATGATCTTATACAAAAATCAGGGCTGTCTTTCACAAAATATATATTCGCTAAATGTATGTACGGTATATTATGTGGCATAACTGTATTTCTAATACTGTAGACATGGCACAAACAACTTATTCATCGAGATACTCATCATCGTCGTCTTCGTCATCATAGTCATCGTCATCATATTCGTCGTACTCATCATCATACTCATCTTCTTTAGATGTATACTCTGTCTTTCCATAGACATTATACTCATCTTCTTTGGTGTCAAATGCAGAATCAACCTGAGCCGACTGCTCTATAACTCCATTCATCTGATTAATGCTGGAGTCAAGCTCAGCCATATTGGATGCAACTCTAGTTGAATTATCCTCGAGTGACTTTATAAGATTCTCATAGTTTGCACGTTCAGCCTGAAGTGTTGCGTCAATATACTGGCTTATCTCTGCAAGCTTATCCTTTGAATAATACATCGCACCTGTTCTCACCTGATCAGCTTCTTCGTTTGCCTCAGCGACGATCTGTTCAGCCTGGCTTCTTGCAAGATCTGTAATCTCGTTTGCGCGGAGATTAGCCTGCTCAACGATCTGGCTCTGATCAACAAGTCTGTTAGCCTCAGCGACAGATTCTGTGATTATAGAATCCGCCCTAGCTCTGGCATCCGCCAATATAGCTTCCTTGTTTCTCATGATCTTCTTACATCTCTCTATCTCATTTGGTATCTTGAGCTTGAGTTCACTAACCATCTGCATCAGATCCTCTCTTGGCACAATGATCTTACTGGAAGACAACGGCTGGAACTTGCAATTGTCAATAAATATCTCTATCTCACTAATCATCTCTTCAATACCTTTTCTTGCCATGTTATTCTCCTCCTAATTATCTATCGCAAATTACACTCGAATATCCGCAAATCTCTCTTTAAGAATATCCTGTATCGGTTCCGGAACAAAATCTTTTACGTCAACACCAAAACTTGCATACTCCTTAACAATACTCGAACTGAGATACGAATACTGTATATTCGTTGTCAGAAAAACTGTATCTATGTCTGGTGCAACCTTTCTGTTACTCTGGGCTATCTGCAACTCGTACTCAAAATCTGTGACAGCCCTGAGACCTCTGACAATGACCTTGATATCATTCTGTCTAGCATAGTCTACTAGAAGGCCTCCAAATCCAACAACTTTAACATTAGGTATATCCGAAACTACATTCTTTAACATATTAACACGTTCGTCTAAAGAAAACAATGGTGTTTTTGCAGTATTGTTCAGCACTCCAACTGTGAGTTCGTCGAACATTTCCGCCGACCTTTTTATTATATCCAAATGTCCAAGTGTCACGGGATCAAAGCTTCCCGGATATATAGCTCTACTCATCTTCCAGTCTCCTGTAAATAAATGTATGTTTATTTGTCTTGTATTTCTTTATCTTATATATCTCAAATCCTATGTCATTCAGATAATCAAACTCCGTATCAAGATCAGATTCCACAACTATTATGGTATCATCCGACACTATATCTGATCCCGACAATCTCATGAGAACATCCCGCTCAAGCGATCTTCCATAGGGGGGATCCATGAATATGATATCAAATACATCTTTTTGTCTTTCCAGCGTATTCACTGCACTGACGGCATCTGTGCTCAACACCTGTGCTCCATCACGCAGCTTTGTGAAATCCAGATTTTTGTTTATACACTCAAGAGCTTTTCTGCCATTTTCCACAAACACAGCTCTCTTCGCACCTCTGCTGAGTGCCTCTATGCCTATCGCCCCACTTCCGCTAAACAGATCAAGAAAGCTGCATCCCGGTATATCTGGTGAAAGGACATTGAACAAAGTTTCCTTTATCCTGTCAGTTGTAGGTCTTGTATCCATAGAATCCACAGTAACCAGTTTCAAACTGCGTGCACGGCCCGCTATAACTCTCATCATTTTCTCCTAACCGACCACAGTGTTCTGCAGTCTCTATAAATTTACAGACATTTTTATAACACGATATATTATAAAATACAAGTCCGATGCGATTAGTTGCCGAGTATCTTGTCTCTAACATATTTACCCGTGTCCGACAGATCATCGATAGTTATAGTCGATGTCGCTGTGGAATCCGGTTTTATGAGAGCTGATGTCTCGTTCTTGTTGCACAAGCTCCAAGATGCATAGCTCAAATTATTGTCATTTATCAGATCAAACCACACATCAGATGAGTCATAATCTATGCCGCCATTTCCCGAGGCATCACACAGACTGAATTCACTGGCAAACACCGGAAGTCCGTTTGAGATGGCCGTCTTTACCTTATTTCTCAGATCATCCTTGTGGGTTGCTGCATAGAAATGCACAGCGTACATTATATTGTCATAACCAGTTATCGGATCTTCTGACACGATATCTACATCCTGGCTCCAGTTCGGAGTACCAACTATTATTATAGCATTCTTGTCATTCTTTCTTATCACCGGGATTATTATCTCCGCATAGCTCTTGATATCTGACCAGGACGTGCCTCCATTTGGCTCATTGCAGATCTCATATATCACATTGTGATTTGAGGAATACTTTGCTGATACATCATCAAAAAATTCCTTAGCATCATCTATATGGCTGTTTGGATTGTTGTCATTTAATATATGCCAATCGATTATGACATACATTCCAAGCTCTGTTGCAGCTGTAACTCCGGCATCAACAAGACCTCTGATACTGTCCTTGTCGCCCCCACTGCAGTATCCGTTGCTGTCACCTGTATCCGTGTACATGGCAAGACGTACCAGATTGGCATCCCAGTCATCTCTTATCGACTGAAATGCATCCTTATTCACATAATCAGGAAACCATGTGATTCCATGTGTGCTCACACCTTTAAGCTGATATTTGCTGCCCGATTCATCCACTATATCAGTTCCCTTCACCGACAGTTGTCCGTGATTATCAAATGGTGTTCCATCCTCCGCTGTTTTCTTTGTATCGCTTTCTGCCACACCGCCAGTCACATCCAAAGTTTTATCTGTAGTTTCCACTTTGTCCATCTTGCCATCCTTCGGCTCAGCATCCACGCTGTTTGAAGTTGCACCTGACGTATCTGCAGATAAATTCTCACTTCCTCGGTATTCTTTTCCATCTATGTATAATATGTAGTCTACCACTGTCAGATCATCTGAGGCTATATTGTAACCAACATTTACCGATCCTCCCGCAGGTATATCCTGATTGTAATCTGCTGGTGTTATCGACACTGTATATTCGTTTATCTTTTTTTCTCCATTCCAGATATCTTCTATAGCAGGTTTACCCTTATATATAACATCAAGCTTCCAACCCGAAACCACAGATGAGGTCTTATTATATATATTGATATTCTCTGTCGCACAGGTCTTACCAGAGGCTTCCCATGTACTGTCATGACCTATCTCGGCATAAAATGAAACGCTCTTTTTTTCACTGTTTTTGCCGTCCGCATCATCGCCTTTCTTCGCTGCTGAGGTCATATCTGCAGCTTTATCCGATGTATCCTGTTCCAGATCCTTACCCGTTACATCAGTTGATATATTCTGCGTGCTATCCTGACCGTCCTTATCCCTGCCATCCGTTCTGCCTTTAATAAGCATATATCCCATCACACCTATGACCACGACCAGAACGCCGATTATTATCCCCATTATCAAAGTCTTTTTATTCTTCATATTTACCCCCGTTTTCAAATAATATAACAGCTACAGAACCGGCTGAAAATATCTATTATAGATTCCCTTTTCCTCAATTGTCCTGTCTATCTCAGCTCCATGATCTTCATATATCTTCTGCGCCGCCTTCAGCATATCGGCATGGTTATAGATATCTCCGATCTTAAACATGACCTCTCCGCTCTGTCTTATGCCAAAAAAGTCACCAGGACCCCTCATCTTCAGATCCTCACCGGCAATATAAAACCCATCGTTCGACTTCTCAAGAACCTCAAGTCTTTCCATGGTATCCTTATCCTTCTTGCCGCTCACAAATATACAGTAAGACTGAAGTTTTCCACGGCCAACACGGCCTCTCAGCTGATGTAGCTGCGCAAGTCCAAACCGCTCCGCATTTTCCACCATCATGACCGTTGCATTTGGATTGTTGATACCAACCTCAATTACAGTCGTAGACACGAGTATACTTATACTGCCATTCGAAAAATCATCCAGTATGGCATTTTTCTCATCCGCCTTCATCTTGCCGTGAAGACATGTCACCTGTATATCGCCGCCATACTGGCTCCTTAACGTCTCCCGAAGCTCCTCCGTGTACTCAGTTACATTTGCAACATCGTCAAGCACTTCGCTGGCTTCCACCATAGGACACACTATATACACCTGATGCCCCTTACTCACTTCCTTCATGATAAAACTCTGCGCCGTTTTCCTGTAACTCTCATCAACCACGCAGTTCTTTATCGGTATTCTGCCCGCCGGAAGCTCATCTATAACAGATATGTCCAGATCTCCGTACATTATGATCGCCAGAGTTCTCGGTATCGGAGTTGCACTCATGACAAGCGTATGAGGATGTCCTCCCTTTTCCGTAAGCTTTTCGCGCTGCTTGACACCGAATCTGTGCTGTTCATCAGTTACTACCAGCCCCAGCCTGTTATACTCGACCTTATCCTGTATCAGTGCGTGTGTTCCAACGATCACAGACACATCTCCATTTTTTATATCCTGATACATAAGTCTCTTTTCCTTTACAGTCATGGAACCAGTCAGCAGACCGACAGATATTCCATACGGCTCGAACTGAGCGTGAAGCTCCTTGTAATGCTGCACTGCCAGAACCTCTGTTGGTGCCATTATAACGCCCTGCCAACCACTGACCGCAGCGGCAAAAAGTCCCACAGCAGCCACAATGGTTTTGCCGGATCCGACATCACCCTGTATCAGCCTGTTCATGACATGATCCGACGACATATCCTCCAGCATATCACGAACAGCGTTCATCTGGGCATTTGTCAGTGTAAAACTAAGTTTTTCTATAAAACGCCTTACTTCTTCGTCACAAGATATAACACATTCATTTCTATAGCCGGCAAAATCCGACTTTAACCTGTGCATATCCGATATAAATCCATAAAATTCATCAAATGCAATTCTCTTTACTGCCAGTTTGAGGTGATACTCATCCGCAGGAAAATGTATGGAAGCTACAGCCTCCGGAAGATCCATTATCCCATACTCTGAGAGTACATCTTCAGGGAGATAATCCACCAGTCCTGACGCTGCCGGAAGGGCGTTTCTAGCCGCTTTCTGGATGGTCTTTGATGTTATTCCCGGCGTCACGGTGTACACCGGCTGCCATACATTTGTCAGCTCACTGTATTTGTCCGGGGTGTAATACTCCGGCTGTGTCATTGTCATCATGCCGCTTTTGTATGAAACTTCTCCGGAAAATACAAACTCCTGACCTATATGAAAGAAATTACGCAAAAAAGGACAATTAAACCACATCAGCTTAATTGTCCCTGAAAAATCTTTTGCATAGA
>OHDT01001039.1_pt1 | contig 11914 bp, 8 predicted proteins | sample 1567061 | NCBI WGS metagenome assembly OHDT01 (sample SAMEA3879506, study PRJEB24766) | human gut metagenome | biome: human-associated habitat; feature: feces | place: USA | collected 1985/1987
CTCTGATTGATCGTCATTTCCTTTCCATCTGCCATCTGCCGTGGCAGATCCTCTGTAGAAAATGCCTCCATCCCCGGAAAAAGCCTGATTGGAATCTTCTCTTCCTTAATCGCCCTTGCGGCCTGATTAAACGTATTCACATAATGCTCTCCAAATGCATTATCATACAGTCCCGGAATATTAAAATGCGGTGTTGCCACAATTTCTGTTACTCCGCTCATAGCAGCCAGCCTTGCCATCTCTATCGTATCTAAAATATCTACTGCTCCATCATCCATCCCCGGCAGGATATGCGTATGTATATCAATCATTTTACCACTCTCTACCTTAAAAATCCATTGCCATTTTTGCAGCTTCCTCTTCCGAAAGCTCTGTCACCCTGGTATCCATCACACGGTATACCCGTCTGCACATATTTAACACACTTGGTCTGTGCGTTGTAACAATACATGTTTTGTTTGGTTTCTGTGTCATAATATTGCGAAGCACCCTGCGCTCCGTCTCCACATCCAGTGCGGAAGTAGCCTCATCCAACAGCAGCACCGGCGCATCTCTTAAGAGTGCCCTTGCAATCGACAGCCTCTGTGCCTGCCCTTCCGACAGTCCACGGCCACGCTCGCCCACATTGCTATTTATCGTGTCCGGACGCTTCTTCACAAAGTCCCACGCACACGCAATCTCCAATGCTTCTATCATCTCTTCCTCTGTCGCATCTTCCTTTACCATCCGCAGATTCTCTGCGATGGTTCCCGACAGAATCGTATTGCCCTGCGGAACATATGCAAACAGGTGTCTCGTCTCTGCATTTAGTACCACTTCCATGCCGCCTGCCGCAGACATCACTGCCTGCCCGCTCTGCGGATGAATCAGCCCCAGAAACATACGGATTAATGTTGTCTTACCCTCTCCGGAAGGACCCACCAGTGCAACAATCTCACCCGGCTTTGCCTCAAACGAAGAATCTGTGATCACACGCTCTTCCTTCACATAAGAAAAATCCACATCCCGCAAAGAAATGGAAAATCCATCTGCCGCATACGCATCAAGCACCGAACTCTCTGTAATATGTACTTCCTTCGGAAGCTCCACAAGCTCACGAATACGGTGCGCCGATACTGAACTATTTAAAAATGTCGGAACAATCGTCACCAGATTATTAAATGCCGCCGACAGATTGCTTCTCTGCTGCAAAAACAATGTCATCGTACCATATGTAATATCATGCGTCCACAACCGGAACAGACAATATCCAAATGCAATAAACTGCACGACCATTCCAATTCCCTGCAGAACTACATTCGTCTTAATCGTAAAATAATTATACTTCAGGCTGTCATCCCGAAACCGCTTCTGCCACCATCTCATCTTCTTACTATAATGCGGCGCAATGCCAAAAGATTTGATCGTATCAAAGTTATAAAACGTCTCAACCTCAAATCCCATCAGCTTACTGCTCGTCTCGAGCACCTTCTGGCTAAAGTCCCTCTGCTTCTTCAGCACCGTTCGTGACAGCAGAAGAAGAAACGGCGCACTGCCAAGCGCAATCAGAGCCATCACCCAGTCATAATGCAGGATGACCATAAATGTCGCCACCAGCTTATAAAGTGCAATGATAATCGTCGGAAGCCAGCTGATGGCATTGCTGCTGATCGTACGAATATCGCCATTAAAACGATTCAGAATGTCTCCATTGCTATACTTACTGATCTCCATCCAGTCCGCATCAATAATCTTATCAAAAATATCCGCCTGAATATCATTGTTAATATCAATACTAAGCTTCGTGGAAACCCGGTTGATCAGGCTCTCAAACAACAGACTGAACACCTGTCCGCCAACCATCACAAGAAACAGCACTGCAAGCTTACTCGTCTGATAACCCGTAATGATATCGATCAGATACTTACTCGCCACACTGCTCGCAAGTCCAAACGACGTACTTAAGATTCCCAGCACAACATAAAACAGAATCGCTCCCTTATACCTTGCGCTATACCCAAGAATCCATCTCCAGTCCTCTAAAATCTCCGAAAATGTACCATCTTTCCATCGTTTCTTTAATATTCTGACCGATTCAAAATGTGTCTTCTTCTCTCTCATGATCTGCCTCCTCTAAAAAGAAGCTTCGTATAAAGAGCCATCACCGGTCTTCGAAGCGGAATCATATGCAGCCACACATGACGAAAGAACTCCCACCAGAAGTCCCCCGGCTGTATCGTCTTTCCCTTTCTTATAACTTTCGTCACAACCGCAAATATCTGTTCCCCTGCGACCGGTCCCTCAATCATACACTGCGCATCACCCACGATATAATACCCATCCGGCTTCACATGGTGAATCCTGTGCATGATATACTGTCCGTTTCTTCTTTTAAAGAACACCATATCGCCCTTCTTCAGTTTTGCCTCCGGCTTCCGAAAGAAGATCGTATCACGCTCATGAATCAGAAATGGCGCCATACTATTTCCCGCAATCCGCATGCTGACTTCCCGTCCATCATCCGTCAATTGCTTCAGAACCGACACATATTCTCTTGTATCTATCACCTTCATATATCTGTCCCCTAATCTATCACATGATACTTCCGAAGAAGTTCCACACGTTTATTTCCAATCTCTAAACTACTCTGATCCTCTGTATGCTTCCTGTCTGCCGCATATCCAAACAGCCGCATCACCCATGCTGCCGGAAGCAGCCACGGATACTTACAGAGCCACACATAATGCCCCTTCATATAAGAAACACCCGGAAACAACGATGACCAAACCGACGACGCCGTCGCCTTTTTGCCTCTCCTAGCAGCTTCCAGCGTCATATTCGCGCTGTGCCTTCTCGCCATCGTGCTCCCGCCATACACACCGCCTTCCAGCAGATCCACAAGAAGCGGCATACAGTCTACACGTTCCTGCGTATAATCCACATATCCGGTTTTCTCCCAGGAGCATCCCAGATACTCTCTGCCAATCTTTGCCAGAGCACTGAAAAATGTATCCATTCGAAGCTGTGCAAGCTTATCCTGAATTTTTCTCCAGTCAATCCGCGTCGTGTAATGCTTTGCCATCATCACCATATCACAGACCTGTCTGATCCCAAATCCACTATGTAAAAAATGCTTAAAACTATGACAGATCAGATAAAACATATGGTCCGTCGGCGAAAGTGTCTTAATATCCACTCCCTCAATCTGCTCACAAATGCATCGGTCAAATGCCCCTGCAAATTCCTGATTCAGATGACCATATGCACCCTCGCCTTCTGCAAACAACGAAAAGTGAAGCTCTATATATACCTGATTTCTCGGATTCAGATATGGAATCTCATACGGCAGATCCTTAGGATCCAGCTCCTGCCTCTTATATCCTTCCTCTAACAAAATGCAGTCAAAGGTCTCAAACTCTTCCTTCCTAAGCAGCAGATCTTCATCCGCTGATATCCGAAAGTCCGGCTTTTCATAAAAAGACCGGCAAATCAGCCCCTTCACAACCAGCGGATGTACCCCTTCCTTCTGAAGCTTCTGATACAGCTCCAGAAAACCAGCCGTCCTTTGCACCTGCAGCATCACTTCCGCAATCGCACTCTTCTTCCACCTCGCAGCAAGTGGCGCATTCTCCTCTAAAAGGAGCACCGAATCCCTCCGGATCATCTCATATATAATTGCTAAAATCTTATGCATCGCAGCAAGGTCACACAGCTCCTTTAGCTGTGAAAACCTTTCCGGAAGATGGTATTCCTCATCCCCCTGCATAAAGCACCGAAGTGCCTGTAACAGCTCTTTTTGTGTATTCGTCATCATACCCCTGTTTCCCGTTTCTGGTATTCTTTCTCCATCTCTTCTAGGAACACCTCTGTCTGCCGGCACAAATACTCCGGCTTCTTATAACTGCATCCGCCACCTTCCGCAATCGTAAGCGCCCCGCACATCATACACGCAAAACGCTTCTTGCAGTTCTTGCATTCAGATGGCAGCAAAATCTCATCCGTCGCCTGGTAGATCGACTTCCATGCATCCGAAAAACCAATCTCAAATGGTCTGGCTACCGGCTCATTCATCATGCCGCAAGGCGTCATTCGTCCGTCCCATGTCATCCAGAACGACGACCGTCCCGCCATACATCCCATCTTCTCATCCGGAGTACGCTCACACTCTTCCTCACCGCCCATAAAGTCATCTCTTCCCTCATGGAGTGCCTTCAATCGAATCTCAAACTCCTCCTTAGACAGGCGGTACTTATCCGCCATCGCTCTCGCTCTTCCAGCCTCTTCTGCTGTAAAACGCACCGCATCATCCGTCACGCCGTCCTTCGCACTACGTACCGGCGGAAACATATAAGTCGCCGCATTCACCTGGATCTCCCTTCTCTTGCCAAATGCAAAAATATCCTCCATATCATCCAGATTGTACTTCGTAAAGCTCGCATTGATATTCACAAAAATGCCCGCATCGTGCATCAGATCAATCGCCTTCGTAGCTGCATCATATCCGGTCGGATGTCCACACAGCTTTTTATAAGTCTCATTTCCACCACCATAAAGTGTCACATTCACCTTCATCGGCGGATCCTTCTTTAACCACTCCACGGTCTCCTCATCAATCAATGTCGCATTCGTATTAATTGAGATGAGTAACCCCAGCTTCTTTAACTCTGTATAAATCTGTCTAAAATCTTTTCTAAGAAATGGTTCCCCGCCCGTCAGCAGCAAGAAGAGCATTCCCTCTTTTGCACAGGCTTTTCCCATCTCAATCCATTCTTCTGCTGTATACTCTCTTCCCCTTGCCCGCATCTCTGCTTCACTCATTCGAATGTAACACATCCTGCAATTCATATTGCATCTCGGTGTCAATTCAAATGTACCGGAAAGCGGCACTTTATTGTGTGCCGCCTTCTGATACAGATATTTTCTAAGCTGCGCCTGCATTGGTGCTTGTTGTTTCTTCATGAACTTATTCCCCAATCTCTTTTAATTATCAAGTATCTGTACTCCCATAATCTGACTGCTGTCCGGATTAAAATGTGCCGCAACTGCCTCTGCTTCCTTGCCTGCGCCCACATTTTCAAATGGTGTACGGTAAGTAATTCCGCCAAAATAAGCGCCGCCAATCTGTACGTACTTATAATAAACATAAACTCTCTTAAGCTCTTTATCCGTCTTATTCTTCAGCGTAATCTTTCCATTCTCAGTCTTTAACTCTACCTTATCCTCTTCTAGTGTCGGCTGATCCATATATCCCGTAGCCGCATTGCCATATGTATAAGTATCTTTATCTGAAAACTCTCGCTTATTGCTCTCAAGTACCAGCGTAGAAGTTCCCGCCGGAAGATTCGTCACCTTAAAACTCGCCGTCTCATTGCTATTTACCTGAAAATCAATCAGCGCCACCTGAAGCATCTGGTCAGAGTTGTTCGTAATCAGCATCGCTGTTACGTTCTTTGTCGCCTCGTCACTTCCATCTTCTATAAAAGAACCGGAATAAGCACCGATGGACTCAACCGTGAGGTTCGGATCGGAAAGAACGATTTGCTCTGCTTTTTCAGTTTCCTTAGAATTATCGTTTTTGTCAGAGTCTCCTACTTTAGCTGAATAACCTTGAATCTTACTAACATCCAAAGTATCCTTTCCAGGTTTTACAATTTCATATTCGTTGGTTTCTTTTGTTTCTTTCTGTGAAGAACTCTTATTTGCCTTTAATGCAAAAAGTATTACAACTCCCACCACTATTATAGCTATTGCAACAGCAATTATAATCCCTAATTTCTTTTTCTGTTTCATAGTGCCCTCCATTTTCTCATCTTTTTATCTTTTACTATAAACTATCTTCCAATAAATTACAACCTATCCCTCAAAATCTCCTTAAACCTAGAATAGTGAGAGTGCACTCCACCCTCACTAATCTGCATTCTTTGTTTTATTGTTATCTTATAACTCTTTTAAAATTTCGTTTTTCACCGTATTTACTGCGTCCTGATCCGGGCGACAGGAAAGATGGTAAACGGGCACATTTTCAATCAAATCCTGTAATAAATCCAGAAATCGAATGACGTATTCCTGATTCCATGCATTTACTGTTGACTCGCTATACAATCTCACAAATGCATCTTTTACTCCCAACCTTTTAATTTTATTCTCTTTACCTTGATCCAAGATAACAATCGCTTTGATTGGAGCTGAGAAATTTGTATATATTTTCGATGTACCAGCATATGGAGAACCATAAACCGTAAACTCTCCTTTTTCTTTTCTAATTAAGGCCCTGTCGCCGTTTATTACTTTTGCTCCTTCATATTTTTTCCACAAATCGGCTTGCGTAGATTTTCCAGTTCCCGATGGTGCAGAAAATAATATTCCTTTGTCTTTCCAATTTATCACAGATGCATGAAGTTGAAATCCCTGATTTATTATGAAAACAAGCTCCATTGCCAACATTCCTGAAATATGGAATTCTCTTAACAATTCATCCTTGTACTCTTTTTGTAAATATATCTTAAAAAGTGAAAAATCCTTTTTACTATAAGAAAGCATCACATATTTTTTTTCTGTATGTACGCTCCAAAAAAAATATCTTTGAATCGTTTCCTTCGTCTCGTATATTTTAGACTTTCTATCATCGAACAATAACTTTCCTTCTATTTTCCAATTTTCTGGAAACATTTCTATTGTATACTGAGCATTGATTTTCTCTGCATATTCAATACGATAAATTTCCATTTCATAGAATTTTTCGATAACAAACGGAGCATTTATCTGAATAACCAAATTTGCCAATTTAAAATAATAACGATACATTCTTATCCTTTCATCAAAAAAGGAGCTATGCATTTATACATAACTCCGTTTTATCTTTATTTGCTATGACTGGAACAAAGGACTACCCTGTGTATGATAGCATATTGTGTCATTATCATCATCTGCGTTCACTGTACACGAAAGCTTCTCTATAAACTGTCCTGCTTTAATCGCAGCTAATGTAAATGGATCAAGTTCTTTACTCCATTCATCATAATTAGCTGAATAACAAGTGTCTCTTAGATTTGTTTTCACTGTACATGAACCAGCAATAAACTGGTTAAGCACAAAATCTTCTATAGCAATTTCAGGTTTTCTGTATTGTTTTTTCATTTCCTATCTCCTTTCCAAATTATTCATATTCAACTACTTTTCTATCTAACCATGATAGATGTTGAATATGGCATATTGGTCAATGAGCCGTTCACTACAGCATCCACACTGTATTTTGCCTCACCTCTTTGCTTAATAACTTTAAATGTTAATTTCCACTCTTTGTTTCCATCTGCATCAATAGAACTTGTCTTTTTCGTAAAGGATGTTACAACTGCTCCTGTAGGATCTGTAACCTGTACATCTGTTGCCTCTTTTTTGGTGACAACTGTCATACTTGCATATTTTCCTCTTGTTACATTTGTAACTCCGAATTTAGCGCTCAAGACTGCCTCATCATTTCCTGTCAGAACATTTCTTCCTGCCAGATTATATCCCATCCTTGTCAGCTGGCTTGGTTTGCTCAGTGTCATATCTGCTGCACACTTGATATTTGTCAGAGATATAATATCATAATTGTTATAATCTACCGTTGTATTCAACACAATTACATCGTAGCTGTCTGCTGTCCATCCTTGTGCTTTAATTACTTCTTTCAGATTAATATCATAATACATATCTGTTGATGTGTTGATAGTATAATTTTTTACTTCCTGATATTTTGTCTCTTTTACATCATCCGGTTTTACATAAACCGTAAATGCCTTGTCTGCTACAACTGCATCTGATTCTGTACTTGTATCTGCTGATACTGATTTTGCTCCAACCTGAAGTGTCCAGTCTGCATCGCCTACAGGTGTAGAAACCTTAAATGCCACACCATTATCAATTGGCAGATACAGTTCATTATTTGGTCCTGCTTTCATGACATCTGCTAATGTTTCTGCACCTAAATATGCACCAATCTCTGGCTTCTCTGGAAGATACTGCTCTACTGCTGTTGAACCACCGTCAATCAGGAATCCATTATTTCCATCTGGCGTTACAAGATTGATTGACGGACTACTTCCTAATAACATTCCTCTCAGTTCCTGCACTTTTGTATTCTTCTCTGTCTCAAGATAAGCACTCTTGTCTGCCAGTGGATTATAGATTCGTACACCATCAATATAGATGACCGACTGTCCTGTGTAAGTTTTCAGTGCTTTCAGATATACTGTATAGGTTCCTCTTTGTTGTAATGTAGTGCTGATAACCGGTACCTGATACAGGTCACCATTACTATAGAACGTATCAACAGGAATTGATTTTACCAAATCTTTGGTTCCTGCTTTAAATACTTCAGGATTTCTGAAGTATTCTGCATCTTTCTTTCCATTGTATACATATGCGATAAGACCTGCTGTATTCTCATTTGTTCTGGATACAATGTCAAATCCGTCTCCTGTGAAAGTGAAATATGCTCCATCTCCATTATTCATTTCCGTAGCACTATTTCCACTTTCTTCCAAGTCACCATTGTAAGCCTTGTCATGTCCGTAATTTTCACTCTGGTCATTACTCTGTGAATATGTTGGGTCATTTGTTGGCTTTGAGTTTGTGTATACAATCTTTACACTGCTGTCATCTGTATTATTGGATGCATTGAAGTTATCTTCATAGTAAACAACGTTTGCCGGCATTGTCTTAATTGTACCATGTACTGTTGTACCAGTTTCTGGGTTAGTATCATCCAATTCTGTACTCACCTTAGCAATATTTGCTGTATATTTGTAATTCTCAGCCTTATCCATGAATGCAATAGGCTTGAATGTTACTGCGCTTGCTGCTTTTCCATCTTTATCAATTTCAATATTAGAGCCGCTAATTGTAGTTTGTGAATTTTCTTGTGCTGGAGTGATTTCTCCTAACTTAGCTGTTGTAGCCATAGTACCTGTAGCCTTTTCATTGTAGAATATACCACCCTGGAATAATCCGTCTCCTGTTGTTGTATCTGCAATGTTTGACTCTAAACCGTAATCGAATACATAAACCTTATTAGTTGCCTCATATGTAAGTACAGTAATTTTACCTGCAAAATTACCCTTATCAGTAGTGGTTCCCTCGTAATTTACATCATACTTTTTATTTGAAGATGTTGGTGTAAATTCACCCTTTCCATCTTTATTTACATTAGTTGTGATATCTTTATCACCTGTAATTGGAGCAGTCAGATCTGTAATAGTTACACCATCAGGTGCATAAGTAACTGTCTTTCCAGCTTCTGCATAGATTACATAATCTTTTACAGTTGTTTTTGTCTTATTTGTTACAACTGCTGCAGATGTAGTATTGGCTACAATCGTTCCTGTCAGCTTCGTACACTTTGCTGTATCCTGTACCCATGTATCGTCTGCTCCTGGCGCATCTTCAACAACCTTATAAGTAGCACCTGCTGGAATACCTGCAAATGTAACTGTGTCACCAACTTTTAATGTGAAGTGTCCATTCTCATCTGTTGTTCCATTTTGAGTACCAGTATATTCCAGTTTATATGAATCATAGTAATCGTGGCCTGTCAAATCTACCAATACTGTAAATCCAAAGGTTTCATTTTCTGGTGCATATCCTTCATATTTCTTTGCTACTGATAAGCTACCAACCTTTGGTGTATTAACAAAGTTAACATATCTGTTCACAACATCCATCTCAGACGAAGTATCATCACCCATATTAAAAGTAGCAACCGCACCTTTTCCTTCTTCTATTGCTGCTCTTGATGTAATACTGTCATAAACTCCCCATCTCGTCTTGGATGTGTCATACTGTAATTTTGTACCTTGTGGAATAGATTCTGTAATCTGGAATCCTGTTCCTGCGTAGAATGCACTACTGTTATTTTTATCTTTAGTATTAATAAAGTCACTTGCAAAATATGATGAGCTAAATGTAGCCGTACTATCTTTAGCCTCTTGTCCTGGAAATGTACGGTCATCGTAATCGTACAATGTATATCCCAAATTCTCTACATCACTATAATTTGCTTCATCTGTCTTCAGATTCTTTTTCTGAATCTTGAAATCAAAGTTATCAAGACCCTGTACTGCATTCTTTAATCCTGCATTTACGTCTGTTGTGTCAAGTGTCTTACTAAGAGTGAGACCTGATGGCAACGGGACGAAACTGTATGAAATGGACATATTGGAGTTCCACATACCACGTTCCATATAGTACATCTTTAATTCGTGTACCGTTCCAGACTTTTTCATATATTTATCTAACGTAACGGGCTCGCTACCTGATTTCTTTACCATAATATTTTCGAATTTTACTGTGGTATTTCCATTAGGTTCAGCTGGTGTTCTTCCGCCAACTGTAAGGCTATTACCCAGCTTTGCATTAGATGTACCTGTTCTAATGGTAGCCTCCTGTTTTGCAAAGTTAATTTTTCCTTCAGCTTTATTATGAGCACCACCCATATCCAATACCAATGCACCATCAATGTATACCCATACATCATCGTCACCGGTAAAGTTGAATTCCATTTCTGAACCATCCACATTTTTACCAGTTTCTGTTACAGTAAATGGAATCGTAAACTGTGTACCAAATCCATAGTTCAAATTATCCTTTGCTGATTGATCAGGATCAGTACTATTGAATGGAAAATATCCTATACTATTGTCTTTACTTGCATCATGAATCTTTAAATCATCTTTTCTTACAATTTTCTTATTATCGTAATCATAATAAACAGTATTTTTTGCTGAATCAAACGAATATGTAGATACTCCCTTATCATTTGTTGTCTTTGTAAATGGGAACTGTAAATTGTTATAAAATCGCATATATTTGCTCTGATTAGGATAAGCATCTTCATTAAAGAAAGGTACCTTTACCGGGTCACCATTTTCGTTCGTGTAAGAAGTAATCAGATTTCCATCATCTAAATTCTTTCCTACTATACCCTGCGCTACGTCCTTACTAGCTGTCTCTTTATTTGGACCAAATGCAACATTTGCGCCTTTCCAGTACCAGCTAAGATTACCATTTCCACCTGCCTGAGATGTATGTAATAAATCACCAAAGTAAAGAGGCACTGGTGCATTAACATTATCCGTGCTATCAACTCCATTCAACGCGTAACCCGGTAAATTTGAAAGCCATTGGTTCAATTTCGCATACGGAGCGTTTTTCTCTCCAGTCATATTACCCTCATTGTAAAGTGTATTTTTTGGCTGTTCCACACGTCCATTATTGAAATAATCAACTAATGTAGCATTTACATTAAAATAGGATGTAGTCTCACTTCCTGTGTTTGAATATGTAGTCCACATTCCTGTTGGAGTTACTCCTGTGTGTAATGCAAACGTATATAAGTTTTTTCCACTTTCTAAGCCCGGCCATGTACCCGCTTCATTCCATACCTGATTGGTGTCATTGGGATTTAAGCGAAGAAAATCAATATTGGTCGCAGCTGCAGTTGTCGTTCCATACCATGTAAGACAATCATCCATCTTTGTCATAACAACAATTTCCGATTGCTTATTGTTCGCACTAGTCTTAAATGCCATAACTGCATTATCTTTAATCCAAGTTGTTGCAGCATTAGGGCGTAAATAAATAGTTGTTCCCGCTGGAATCGTATCTCCTGCTGCCGCTTTTACGGGCTGTACTTGCTGCACAGGTATCACGCTAACTACCATCAAGATGGTAAGGATGATTCCGAGCAACCGTTTCTTAAATCTTTTTCTCATACTTTACTCTCCCTTCCCTTTAAATTGAGTATGATTAATATGTTATTTCTACTGCTACGTGAAAACATAGTTTTAGCAATAGATTTATTCTAAAATATTCTAAAGTTTTTTGATGAAAATACAATAGGTAAATCATCCCAAAAATGTTATATTTTGTATAATTTGTAGATTTTTTTATATAT
>OHDT01001058.1_pt1 | contig 11616 bp, 8 predicted proteins | sample 1567061 | NCBI WGS metagenome assembly OHDT01 (sample SAMEA3879506, study PRJEB24766) | human gut metagenome | biome: human-associated habitat; feature: feces | place: USA | collected 1985/1987
TCTTCCGATCTCTAAGTACATATTCTAAAAAGCTGGCTATCATATATAGAATAATGACAATGGAGGTTACGGATATGCCACAGAATAAAGGTCCATTTTATATGACAACAGCTATCGCATATACATCAGGAAAGCCACATATTGGTAATACTTATGAGATAGTTCTTGCCGATAGTATTGCAAGATTCAGACGTCAGGAGGGCTATGATGTTTTTTTCCAGACAGGAACTGATGAGCATGGACAGAAGATTGAATTAAAAGCAGAAGAAGCAGGAATTACACCTAAGGAATTCGTTGATAATGTTTCTACAGAGATAAAGAGAATATGGGATTTAATGGATACATCTTATGACAAGTTCATAAGAACTACAGATGATTACCACGAAAAGCAGGTTCAGAAGATATTTAAGAAGCTCTACGATCAGGGAGATATATATAAGGGTTCATACGAAGGTATGTACTGTACACCTTGCGAGTCTTTCTGGACAGAGTCACAGCTTGTTGACGGAAAATGTCCTGACTGCGGACGTGAAGTTAAGCCAGCTAAGGAAGAAGCTTATTTCTTTAAGATGAGTAAATATGCCAACAGACTTATCGAGCATATTAATACACATCCTGAATTTATTCAGCCTGTTTCCAGAAAAAATGAGATGATGAACAACTTCCTTCTTCCGGGACTTCAGGATCTGTGCGTATCCAGAACTTCGTTTAAGTGGGGAATTCCGGTTGATTTTGACGATAAGCATGTCGTTTATGTATGGCTTGACGCGCTGACAAACTATATCACGGGAATCGGTTATGATGCAGACGGAGACAGCACGGAACAGTATGCAAAATTGTGGCCGGCTGACCTGCATTTGATCGGAAAAGACATTATCCGTTTCCATACGATCTACTGGCCGATCTTTTTAATGGCGCTTGGGCTTCCGCTTCCGAAGCAAGTATTCGGTCATCCGTGGCTTCTTCAGGGAGACGGGAAGATGAGCAAATCAAAAGGAAATGTTCTTTATGCAGACGAGCTTGTTGATTTCTTCGGGGTAGATGCAGTACGTTATTTCGTTCTTCATGAGATGCCGTTTGAAAATGACGGAGTGATCACATGGGAGCTTATGGTAGAACGTTTAAATTCCGATCTTGCCAATACATTAGGAAACCTTGTAAACCGTACAGTTTCTATGACAAATAAATACTTTGGCGGCGTTGTTTCCGATAAAGGAGCGGCGGAGGATGTCGATGCAGATCTGAAAGCGGTGATCGACAATACACCGAAAGCGGTTGATGCGAAAATGGACGGGCTGCGTGTGGCGGATGCGATCACAGAGATCTTTAATCTGTTCAAACGCTGCAACAAATATATCGATGAAACGATGCCGTGGGCGTTGGCAAAAGATGAAGAAAAGAAAGATCGTCTGGAAACAGTTCTTTGGAATCTGATCCAGGGAATCTCAGCAGGAGCGCGCCTTCTTGAATCCTTCATGCCGTCTACAAGCAAAAAGATTCTGGATCAGCTCGGAGACGGGCATGTGACGGAGAAACCGGAGATTCTTTTCCAAAGACTGGATCTGGAAGAAGTAATGAAAAAAGTAGAAGAACTTCATCCTCATATAGAAGAAGCAGAGGAAGAGGAAGATGTGATCGATATCGAGGCAAAGCCGGAGATTACGTTTGAACAGTTTGGAGCGATGCAGTTCCAAGTAGGAGAGATCATCGCTTGTGAGGCAGTGAAAAAATCAAAAAAACTCCTTTGTTCTCAGGTAAAGGTAGGAAGTCAGGTGAAACAGATCGTTTCAGGTATTAAAGCACATTATACACCGGAAGAGATGGTAGGGAAAAAAGTGATGGTACTTGTGAACCTGAAGCCTGCAAAGCTGGCGGGAGTACTCAGTGAAGGCATGCTTCTTTGTGCAGAAGATGCAGAAGGCAATCTGGCGCTTATGACTCCTGAGAAAGCAATGCCTGCGGGAGCGGAGATCTGCTAATAAGAATAGAGAAGAATAGATAAGATTAGATAAGATCAGAGAAACATAGAGAAAAAATATCTGTTGGCTGAACACAGACAGTTCATCCCGCAGATATTTTTTTATTCTATAGAAAATTTTGAGTTCTTATGGGATAACATCTTTCGGGAAGATATTGAAGTGGGATTGTCACTTTGTTCTTACAGAGAAAAGTTAAAAAATTTTGTTGTTTTTAATGCAACAAAATGCTTATCAAGGTACTCTTATATATGAAAGCATATTTAAGTCAGTGCGAAAGAGATGAAAGGAGGGAGCTTATGTCCGCAGGAATAGTGGATATACAGCGTCAGCTTATTAAAAAAGCGAAGTTGGGAGATACGAAAGCCTTTTCGCAGTTGTATGCTGAGATTTATAAAGATCTGTATCGGTTTGCGCTTTATATGACGAAACATACGCAGGATGCAGAAGATGCGGTCAGTGAGGCAGTGATATCTGCATATGAAAATATATCCGGACTAAAGAAAGAAAATTCTTTCAAGAGTTGGATGTTTACGATTCTAAATAATGAGTGTAAAAAGATATTACGGAAAAACGGTAATACGTCGAATCAAGTGAGTGAAGAGGATGCCAAAAACCTCGGAGCAGAGGAAATAGATTTTGCACAGCGCCATGATGTAAAGAAGGCGTTTGAATCATTAGAGGAAGAGGAGCAGACGATAGTTGCATTTTCCGTATTCGGAGGATACAGAAGCGAAGAAATAGCCGAGATGCTGGGGAAGAACCCGGGAACGGTCCGATCAAGGAAGAGCCGTGCTTTCGGCAAGATGCGTGAAATGCTGGACTGAATGGCAGGCGTTTTGAAGATGGAGAAAATAGAAGATAATAAGAAGAAAAAATAACAAAAACCATCAAAATAACGAAAGGAGATTATCTATGTCAGAGAATAAAAAAGAAACGAAAAATCAGGATATGATTGAGAAAGAAATGAAAGAGAAGATGAAGCAAACTGTTGAAGATGAAAAGATCCCCGGTTCGCTTGAGCCGGAAGCGGTTGAAAAGATGTTGGAGACGAGAAAGAAGAAAAAGTCGAATAATCGCCGTTGGAAATATGCCTCAGTGGCAGCAGCGGCTTGCGTTTGTCTTGTAGTGGGAGCAGTCGGATATACGAATATGAACGCAGGAAAAAATGAACGGCCGGGAACGGTAACAGAAGGCAGATCAGAAGAAGATCAGGGAAAAATCGCACTGGCAAAAAATTATGATGAAATTAAAAAATATTTGAAAGAAAATGAGAAAAGGGCGAAAGGGCAGAACGGATTCGGCAGAGCAGACGCGGCCTATATGACGGACGGGGCCATGGCGGAATCTTCTGTAGCCGAATCGACAAAAGATATGGCAGGTGCCGATTATTCTGATACAAATATCAGACAAGAGGGAGTCGGCGAAGCGGACACTGTTAAGACTGACGGGAAGAATCTTTACATTCTAAATGATCAGACAGTAGAGATTGTAGATGTATCTCAAGCAGAGATGAAAGATCTGGCAAGTATCGAGATAGATGAAAATTGTTTTATAAGAGAGGTTTTTGTTTCCGATGGGCGGCTTGTGATATTGTATACCGAATCAAAATGTGAAGAAGGAAAGAAAGCAGAAGACGGAATTTATAAAGATTATACATGCGCGGCAGTTTATGATGTGACCGATCCGGCGAATCCGAGAGAAGCAGGAGTGATTTCTCAGAGCGGGCAGTATCATACAATGCGCGTGAAAGACGGATATGTTTATTTAGTCAGCGATTTTTACACATATTATGATTCGTCGGTATCAAACGAAAGCGATTATATCCCGCAGATCCAGGGAAGTCTGCTCCGCGCGGAAGATATATATATGCCGCAGGGAACGACCGGAAGTCAGCACACGGTTATTTCTGCATTTGCGCTTTCCGACCCGACTGAGAAATTACAGACAAAGGCGATTTTCGGAAACGCGGGAATGTGTTATGTGAGCGAAAATAATATTTATATAACAGAGGAGTATTACGGAAAAAGCGAGACAGAGAATATCCAGACTTCGATCCGTAAGATCGCTTATGATAAGGGAACTTTAGATGCGGTAGGACAGACAAAGATCGACGGCGTTTTGAATGATTCCTTTAGTATCGATGAATATAACGGATATTTGCGAATTGCAGCGACAGTGATTCCCAGTGATTATAACAACCGGATCATGCCTGTTCCGTATGTGGAAGAAGGCGGATCGGATGTTATAGTTGAAGATGAAGTGGCAGTGGATAATGCATCTATAGAAACAAATGCGTTATATGTGTTGGATGAAAATCTGGAAATGACCGGAAGTATTCAGAATCTGGCGAAAGAGGAAACAATCCATTCAGCGAGATTTATGGGCGATATCGGATATTTTGTGACATTTAAGCAGATCGATCCGCTGTTTTCCGTGGATCTTTCAGATCCGTCAAATCCAAAGATCATCGGAGAATTGAAGATACCGGGATTTTCAGATTATCTGCATCCGTATGGCGATGGAAAACTGCTTGGAATCGGATTGAGCGTAGATGAAGAGGGCATGACGACAGAAGGTGTGAAGCTGTCTATGTTTGACATAAGTGATCCGGCAAATGTAAAGGAGATGTCAACCTATGTTTTAGAGAATGTGCTTAGCACAGACGCAGGATATAATTATAAGGCGGTATTTGCCGATGCAGAAAAGAATCTGTTTGGATTTATGGCGTACGGAGATTCGATCGAATATAAAATGTTTACTTACGATGAAGCGGAAGGTTTTAAAGAAGTGTTTTCAAAAGATATTGTTAATTACGGAAATGTCCGAGGATTGTATATCGGAGAAACATTTTATCTTGTAGCCGGAAATACAGTCGAATCATTTACGTTAAACGGATTTGAAAAAATAGACGATCTTGTCCTGTAATAGACGATTGGCAGATGGAATGAATTTCCAAAGAAAATTCAGAATCCGTAACGGAACTTAGATAAAAATTTTGGGGAAAAGGCGCTGATATCATATTGACGTATCGGCGTCTTTTTTGAAGCCTTAAAAGCGAAGCGAAAATTAAACAAAATGAAAGAAAATCAAATCCCTTGCCGTAACGAAGAAGTATGAAAGAGTCATTTTTATACGACAGCTTAACTGATATTGTAAATATAACAAAAGCGGAATAAATATAAAAATTATAAATCAGTCTGTCGAAAGGGGAAGAAGATATGAAAGGATATAATACGGAAGAGGGTTATATGGGGTATGTAGAAGGAACGTGGATGCTTTTTAGCTGCGAAGCGGATTATTATGAATTCATAGAGTGAAAAGCCGTGAAGTGAGAAGTCAGAGATGGTTTCCGTAGTGGAAAACGCAGAAATATGATATTATATCATTATGACTAAAGTACGGGAGCGTTGTATTATGCCGAAGGGAGCAAATCAAAAGTTTAAGCTGTACCGTCTCGCACAGATCATGTGTGAAAAGACGGATGAAACACATTATCTGACAATGCCGGAGATTCAAAAAGAGTTGGAAAAGTATGATATTATCGCAGAGAGAAGAAGTCTGTATGAATCGTTGAAAGATTTAGAAGAATTCGGCATTGAAGTAGAAGGTGAGCGCAGCGGGAGAGGATACCGCTATCATGTGATAGGCAGACAATTTGAACTGGCTGAACTGAAACTTCTTGTTGATGCGATACAGTCGTCAAAATTTATTACAGAGAAGATGACGAACCGGTTGATAGGAAAACTGGAAACTCTTGTCAGTCAGCATGATGCGGCGGATCTTCGGCGGCAGGTGTTTGTTTCAGGGCGGATTAAGACGATGAATGAAACTGTTTATTACAGCGTCGATACGATTTATAATGCAATTTCACAAAACAAAAAAATTAAATTTCAATATTATCAGTGGAATGTGAAAAAAGAACCGGAGCTTCGTCACGGAGGAGCGTATTACCATATCAGCCCGTGGGGGCTGCTATGGGATCATGAGAATTATTATCTGATCGGATATGATTCCCGGGCAGAGCAGATCCGGCATTACAGAGTCGATAAAATGCTTCATATTTTGCTGTCGGAAGAGATACGGGAGGGAAAGGAGGAGTTTCAAAAGATCGACATGGCGTCGTATTCAAAAAAGAGTTTTGGCATGTTCGGGGGAAAAGAACAGTCGGTAAAACTTCTTGTTGAAAATTCGCTGGCAGGTGTTATTGTAGATCGTTTCGGGAAAGATGTGATGATGATTCCGGCGGATGCCGATCATTTCACTGTGAGTGTAGACGTTCAGGTAAGCAGTCAGTTCATAAGCTGGGTATTTGCGCTTGGCAGTCAGGCAAAAATTGTCAGCCCGAAGAATGTTGTAAATCAGGTGCGCAAGGAGATTGAGAAACTTGCGGAGCAGTATGCGCTTCCTATAGAAAACAGAAGGGAGAATTGAAACATGGATGAGAAACTAAAACCTTTATTTACTCCGTGGCGTATCGGAAACTGCGAGATAAAAAACCGTATCGTATTGACTTCTATGGGAGGAACCGATCTGTTCGGATGGATGGAGAAAAACCATTTTGACAAAATGGGTGCGCGATTTCTTAGGGAGGCTGCAAAAAACAATGCGGGTCTTGTCCTTCCGGGGTGTCAGCCGGTATATAATCCTATGTTTGGACAATGGCTGTACAAGAATAAAAAGATGTATGAAGATCTGAAAGAGTGGATGCCGGAGTTTCATAAAACAGGAGCCAAACTTTTTGTTCAGTTGACAGCGGGTTTCGGCCGGTCGTTTACGATCAGCGAGATGATGGAAAAATTATATACGAATAAGGCGCTGCGCGTTTTATCAAAGCCGTTTATGGATCTGGATAAGATTACTGCGACGGCAAGCCCGTCTCCGAACCGCTGGTCGGATAAAGTTCCTTCAAGAGAGATGACAAGAGAAGAAATTCATGAGTTTGTGGAAGCGTTTGCAAAGTCGGCGAAACTTTTGCAGGATGCGGGAGTTGACGGAGTGGAAATACATGCGGTACATGAAGGATATCTTCTTGATCAGTTTACATTAAAATATGTAAATCATAGAACAGATGAATATGGAGGATCTTTTGAAAACAGATATCGCTTTGCTGTAGAGATCGTGCAGGCGATTAAAAAAGTATGTGGTGAAGATTTTCCTGTATCGCTAAGGTACAGTGTTCTTTCCAAGACAAAAGGATTCAGAAAAGGCGCTCTTCCGGGAGAGCAGTTTACGGAAGTCGGAAGAGATATGGAAGAATCTGAAAAAGCGGTGAAATATTTGCAAGATGCAGGTTATGACATGCTCAACTGCGATAATGGTACATATGATGCGTGGTATTGGGCGCATCCGCCTGTTTATATGCCGGAAAATTGTAATCTGGAAGATGTAGAACATATTAAACAGTTTGTTCGGATTCCGGTTGTATGTGCGGGGAGAATGAACCCGAAAACAGCGGCAGAATCGATCGCCGCAGGAAGATTGGACGGAGCGGGATTCGCGAGGCAGTTTTTGGCAGATCAGGAATGGGTCACAAAGATGATGGAAGATCGGGAAGAAGAGATTCGGCCTTGTATTTTATGCCATAACGGATGTTTTAATATGTGTCACTATAAAGGAGTGCCAAACGATCAGGAATTAAGTGACAGCCTGCATTTGTCAAGGTGTGCGGTTAATGCGGAAACGATGCAGTGGGATCGGCATTTTATAGAGAAAACAAAGAATCCAAGAAGAGTCTATATTATCGGCGGAGGAATCGGAGGGATGGAAGCTGCCAGAGTGTTAAAGCTTCGTGAGCATGATCCGGTTATTTATGAGAAGAACAACGTTCTTGGCGGCACGTTCATCCCGGCAAGTGCAGAATCTTATAAGGGGAAATTAAGAGAACTTTTGGCATGGTACAGAAGACAAATGAAAGAACTGGATGTGGAGGTTCATTTAGGTAAGGAGATTGACAGCGTTGAAAAGTTCGGCGATGCTCCGGTAATAATTGCAACCGGTTCTGTTCCGCGCGTGATGAAAAATATTCCGGGACATGAACGGATGATTGAGGCATGCGACTATCTGAACGGAAGGGATGTAGGAGAAAGAGTTGTAGTGATCGGAGGAGGCCTTACGGGAAGCGAGATTGCCTATGAGCTTGCGCTTCAGGGAAAGAGACCGGTTATTGTTGAGATGAAAAATGATCTTGTGGCGCAGAAAGGAGTTTGCCTTGCCAATAGTTCCTATTTGAGGGAATGGTTTGAGCTGCACGAAGTTCCGGTATATCTCGAAACAAAGTTAAAAGAAGTAAAAGAACATTCGGTGATCTGTACAGATAAAACCGGAAAAGAGATAGAGATTCCTTGTGACTCTGTGATCGGATCAGTCGGTTACCTGCCTAATCCGCTGGAAAGAAAAGGAAAGAATATTTACCTGGTCGGCGATTGTGAACAGGTTGGAAATTTACGGAGCGTGGTGTGGGGCGCTTACGAGACTGCGATGAAGATTTGCTGATATGACGATGCAGAATGATTGATAGAACAAGAATAGTGAGATATTAGAAAATGCAGCTTTCTCTTGTGAGGGTAAAGCTGCATTTTAATCTGAAAATAGATTTGTTTAAGCGAACAACTGTAAAATAATCTGAATGATCCAAAACAGACAATACAGAATCATTCCGACATTTAAGATGATCGTTGAGAAACGTTTTCCTTTCGGAATTGTGATCTCTCCGGGGGCACATTTGAATTTCTTAAAGTTGATCGCCCAAAATATGATGCCTGTAATGACAAGACCGAAAAGAAGCAGCATGTAAAAACAAATCAAAAGAAACTGAACCGGATGCTGCATAACGAGTCCGACGATGGCTGACGGGTTATTTTCCGCTAACAGAGAAAGCTGATTGAAAAATGTTGATTTCATTAAAAGCAGTCCCGGAATCGAGCCTAAAAAGTTGACTGTCATATGCAGGGCAACCGTGTAGATCAAGCGCCCGGTTTTTACATAAATGAATCCCCAGAACACACCGAGTGTAAATGCGTATACAAATTGATTAAAATTACCGTGGAATAACGCAAACATCAATCCTGACAGAAGGATAGCCGTTGCCTGTCCGTACTGTACTGTCCGGTCGATGATGAGTTTTCGGAAAACATATTCTTCGACGATGGGAGCGCAGATCACCATAAGGAAAAATGCTGTGAGCGGAGACAGTCCGGTAAGAATGTCCTGGATCGGGTTGTCTACGAGATCTCCTTTTAGTGTTCCGAAGATAGCTGTCGTAAATGTGCCTATTACATTCGTAACATACATAAGCGCATAGCACATAAAAAAGGCGATAATCCATTGCCCTGCCGTCATTTTCTTCTTGTGGATGACCATGCCGGGGATCGTGCGTACGATGATGACCAAAAGCGGCATTGCAATAAGATACATCGAAAGCGATGAGATGATCAGGGAAATATTCGGATTCACCATAAGCTGGGGTGCGATCAACTGAATCAATGTAATGACAGAAATCTGCACTCCCGAAATTATGATCGCTCCACAGAAATAAAAAAGTCCGATCTTGGAAAAATGACTCTTGTGTTTTTTTAACGGATCGGACGGAGCCGGGATGATAAGTTCAGTGTTTTCCATATGAAATAACCTCCTCTTGCGTAAGATTAAAAATCAATAAAAAATTTTACGTCTATTATCCCATTTTGCGAAGCAAAAATCAATAAAAACAGAACTTATATTTGCAGCCGGTGAGATGCTAAGGCAGCAAGGTGTTAATTTTAGAAATCGATGTTATAAGGAATATTTTCAAAATATGAAGAGGTAAAAATTATTTGCGCCCGAAAAAGGAGGGGGTAAATAAAGTTTGCTGGACTTTGCAGAGTGGAGAGATAAAATAAAATAAAAAGGAGGTAAGCGGTATGAAAATAGGAGAAACAATTTTAAAATTACGAGAAGAAAAAAAGATGTCTCAAGAAGAGTTTGCACAATATTATCATGTGACGAGGCAAACTATTTCAAACTGGGAAAAGGAAAAGAATTATCCGGATTTACAAACATTAGTAAAGATTAGTGACGAATCAGGAGTTCCGTTGGATTCTATGCTTAAGGATAACTTCTCTATGGTACAAGAAATCGATAAAAAAGTAAGACACTTAAAAATATTTAAAATAGGAACAATAGTAGTATTGGCGATAGTTATTTTAGTTTCAGCTTATATAGGAATTCAAAACGGCAAGCAGGACCATCTTGTGCGGACATATGAAGATAAGTTGGAGGAACTTGGATTTGAGCAAGAAGGTAATAATTATTGCCTCACAGATTCCGATTTTAAGTATGATATTTATATGTTTGACAGACCTTCTATATGGAAATGGAATCAGGAAATGAGTGACAGAGAGAAATTTATCGTAGCCACACTTCTCGTAAAGAATAGCGATTTGGAAGAAAATCCGGGTATTACAATTCGGAAAACAGGCGATTTTATAACACTTTATATTTCAAGAGAAAACCATTTGGCAGACGACGGTTCTACAAAACCAAAAGAGTATAGTCTTGATAGAAACGGTCAGATAAAACATAAAGAAAAAATGGAAGCAGATGATTATGAAGTATATGCTAAACTGAAAGAGGAGATAGAGAATGGAGTGAAAAAACTCAATGAAATGTATTCAAACATTTATGAATAAAAATATTTGTATAATGATTGCAAGGTCGAATAATAGGGTGTTGAATGCTTGACACCCTTCTTTTGATTAATCTAAACTATAAGAAAGTGTTGCGGAGTTGTGGTGTACGGTTGCAAAAATCCGATTGAACTAATATTTTGTAGCTATAATATGGGCATGCAAATACTTGCATAACAAGTATAATAAATGTGTGGTGTTTTTTAGAACAGGTTCTTGTACCGAAATTCGGTACAAGAAAGAATAGGATGAGAAGCAGACAGCATCTCAACCGGATGCTTCTGCTTCTACACAGAAAAATAACGCTTCCCAAACAACAGGGGAATCTAATGGAGGGAACTCAGGAAACGGCGGAACTCAAAATACAGCTCCGGCGCATACCCATAATTACAATATTCCGCTTTATACACAACAATGGGTAGTCGATCAGGCAGCTTGGACAGAAACTGTCAATGAACCAGTATATGAAATGGTAGAACATACAATTTGTAGCACATGTCAAGCTGATATCTCAGGAGTTGCAGGACAACATTTAGACGAGACAATGCATGCGGGATATTACTCGGGCTGGAGAAAAGAGCAAACAGGAACAAAAACGTATACAGTTAATCATCCAGAACAAGGGCATTACGAATCGATTGTGACCGGATATAATGTAGCTGTGGAGCAGTTCAATGAAATGGAAGTTTATAACCATATCACAGACTGGTTCAGGATCGAAAAGAGATTGCGAAGAGGGATTTGGTTCAGATTATGTGACGGCTCAGATTTCTTTAAGAATGATTACAGAACTACTCGCTATGGACCTCATGACCTGCATTCATTCGGTCGCGGCTATCGCCTTATAAGCGAAAAAAATGATCTCCACTTATGAGATCAAACTCTCAACGGGAGCTCATTTTTCGCTTGCATGGCTTGTAGTTTTAGCGCAAATGGTGTCAAATTGGTGTCAAAACAGAAAAAATCACAATTTC
>OHDT01001062.1_pt1 | contig 11561 bp, 10 predicted proteins | sample 1567061 | NCBI WGS metagenome assembly OHDT01 (sample SAMEA3879506, study PRJEB24766) | human gut metagenome | biome: human-associated habitat; feature: feces | place: USA | collected 1985/1987
TCTTTGTCTTGTTGAAAATTGACGAGGTAGAGTCGCTTTCAGCGGTCTAAGAATCGAAAAATACTAGCGGCTGCCGGAAGAAATGCAAGCACGGCCCTCCATTTGTGCCGATGATGACGTAATAGGCTGGACCTGGCTGGACGCCGCCGGAAACCCGGATTCATGACAGGCGCTTCTCTTGGAATGATTCCAAATTAATAATATTCTTTCTCCATGAGTCATTGCGAGGATGGGCGCATCCGCATCCGCGGCGCCCGTGAGCATAATTTGCAGAATGTGGATGTGGATATTCCCCTGGGGCGGCTGACGGTGGTGACGGGACCTTCCGGCTCGGGGAAAACAAGTCTGGCCATGCACACGCTGTACGCGGAAGGCCAGCGGCGTTATATGGAAACTTTTTCCCCGTACGTGCGCCAGTTCATGGACCGCATGGACAAGCCGGACGTGGACGCCGTAGAGAATATTCTTCCGGCCATCGCCCTGCATCAGCGCAACTCCGTCAGGACATCCCGCTCCACGGTGGGGACCATGACGGGGCTGAATGATTACTGGAAGTTTGTTTTCGCCCGTCTGGCCGTGGGCATTGACCCGGAAACAGGACGGGAAATCAAGCCGGAAACGCCGGGCACCATTGATGAAAAACTGCATGCGGACTTCCCCGCCGGAACGGAAGTGATGGTTTGCCTGGAGGTGGCGCGGCCCGAATCTGTGGATCTTCCCGCGTTGAAAAGGAATCTGGTGGCACAGGGGTATTTGCGCGCTTTTGCGCATGGAGAGACCCTCCGGCTGGAGGATGAGGATTGGACGCTGGAGGAAGGAGAACCGCTGCTGGTGGTTCAGGACCGCGTGAGGCTGACGGAAGACCAGAGGGAACGCAGGCTGGAAGCGCTGGAAACGGCCATGCGCCTGGGCGGCGGCGTGGCCCATGTGATTCCCCGTGTGGACGGCGTCTGGCTGTCCGCTTTGAAATTCCGCGGGGACTGGCATCCGCTGATGGAGCCGCGGCCGGGCCTGTTTTCTTTCAATTCCCCCCTGGGGGCGTGCCCGGAATGCCGCGGCTACGGGCGCGTCATCACGATTGACTACAACCGGTGCATCAAGCCGGAACTCAGCGTTCATGACGGGGCCATCCATATTTTTGAGGGGGACGGGAAAGTCTTTTCCGAATGCAAGCGGGACCTGATGCGCGGCTGGCGCAAAAACGCCCGCAAAGTCCGTCTGGATGTGCCGTGGAAGGATTTGAAGCAATGGGAGCGGGACTGGCTGCTGTACGGCGATGGCGATGACCCGGATGAAATGTATGAACAGGGGCTGTGGTACGGCATTGCGGGCTTTTTCAAATATTTGGAAAGCCGTACGCATAAGATGCACGTGCGGGTGTACCTGAGCCGTTTCCGCACGTATCAGGAATGCCCCTCCTGCCATGGTCTGCGCCTGAGGCCGGAAGCCCTTCAATTCAAGGTGGGCGGCAAAAGCATGCCGGAACTTTCCGGCATGCCCATGGATGAACTGCTGGCCTGGGTGGATAGGTATGTGACGCCGCGGGCGGATGAAGACCCCGGCTTGAAACATGCCGTGGCGGAACTCAGGAGCCGCCTGGAATATCTGAATGAAGTGGGATTGGGCTACCTGACGTCCGACCGCTCCACGCGGTCCCTGTCCGGAGGGGAAATTGAACGCGTGGGCCTGACCACCTGTCTGGGCGCTTCCCTGACGGATACGCTCTTTGTTCTGGATGAACCTACCGTTGGACTTCATCCCCGCGATACGTCCCGTTTGATTTCCGCCATGAACCGGCTCAAAAAGCGCGGGAACACCCTGGTGGTGGTGGAGCATGACGAGGACACCATGCGTGCGGCAGATTTCGTGGTTGACGTTGGACCGGGAGCAGGCATTCACGGCGGTGAGATAGTCTGCGCAGGAACTGTTGACGATATAATGAAGTGCAAGCGTTCCATCACAGGACAGTATCTCAGCGGTGCAAAGAAGATACCTGTCCCTGAAACACGCAGACAGGGCAACGGCAAGTATCTGAAAGTTATCGGTGCGACACAGAACAATCTGAAAAACATAGATGTTGAGATACCTCTCGGCACTTTCACCTGCGTAACAGGTGTGTCAGGCTCAGGCAAATCATCGCTTGTGAACGAGATAATCTATAAAGAACTTGCAGGCAGATTAAATCGCGCGAAAATACGCTCTGGAGCATTCAAGGAAATGCAGGGGATAGAGCATCTTGATAAGGTAATAGATATTGACCAGTCGCCAATAGGCAGAACGCCAAGGTCTAATCCTGCCACCTATACAGGCGTTTTCACTGATATCAGAGAACTTTTCGCTCAGACCGCTGATGCAAAGATGAAAGGCTACGGTGCAGGACGTTTCTCATTCAACGTCAAAGGCGGAAGATGTGAAGCCTGCGAGGGCGACGGAATAATCAAGATAGAAATGCACTTTTTGCCTGACGTGTATGTGCCATGTGAAGTCTGCGGTGGTATGAGATACAACCGTGAAACGCTGGAAGTTAGATATAAGGGCAAGAACATCTATGACGTGCTTGAAATGACAGTGGAAGAGGGCGTTGAGTTTTTCAGTGCTATCCCTAAAATAAGCCGTAAGCTTGAAACACTGTATGAAGTTGGTCTTGGCTATGTGAAGATAGGGCAGGCGGCTACAACGCTTTCAGGCGGTGAAGCGCAGAGAGTAAAGCTTGCAACAGAGCTTTCAAAAAGAGCCACAGGCAGAACTATATATATCCTAGACGAGCCGACTACAGGACTTCATACTGCTGACGTGCATAAGCTTATCGAGGTCTTGCAGAAGCTTGCAGACGGCGGAAATACAGTGCTTGTTATCGAGCACAATCTTGACGTCATAAAGACCGCAGACCATATCATAGACTTAGGTCCTGAGGGCGGTGACGGCGGCGGAACTATCGTCTGCACAGGCACGCCTGAGGAAATTGCGGCTTGCGACAGGTCTTATACGGGACAGTATTTGAGGAAGATGCTGTAACAAATGAGGAGTGAGGAGAGAGAATGAGGAATGAGGAGTGAGGAATGAGGAATTGGCATAGCTGACCCTTGAGGCTCTTCAGCACGAGGTAAATGTATGCACTTTGTTTGTTCTGCTATATGGTGCAGAGGGGTGCAGAAATGAAACTACCAAACAAAAAATAATCAAAGCGGTGTCGAGAAATAAAACTCACACCGCTTTTTCTATAACTCAAACAAAGCACCAGCAAAGAGCGTAGCGATTTTGCGGCAGTAGAACCTCTTCCGAATAAAATGTAGGGGACGACGCCCTCGGCGTCCCGCTATCCCTCGCCTGCGGAATTATTGGCAAACGTCACAATAATGTATCCCGAATAATTCGGCATCAGGGGTGTGATAATCACAGCGTTGCCCCTCCATTTAGCAACCAAAAAATCCCAATATCGAAGATATAACAGTTATGGTGTTATCTCTCCGAGCGGGACGTCGAGGGCGCCGTCCCCTACACATTATTTGTCAGACCACCGAATATACATATCTCGGTGATGAACTTGTTTAAGCTAAAAATCAAAAATACGACTTATGGCATTTCATTCAGCTTTTTCTTTGTTATAGCCCTCGTGACGATATGCTCTGCGACCCAAACGGAAAAATTGCTCATGACCCTTGTGAGCTGCGCACTCCATGAACTTGCTCACCTCGTACTCATGACCGCTTTCGGAAGCTCACCGCAAGAAATTGTTGTCTATGGAGGCGGTATCCGCATTACTCCTGATAATAAACAGCTTTCTAAAAATCACGATCTTGCTGTGCTTTTCGGTGGTGCGGCAGTAAATTTTGCCCTCTGCCTGCTAACATATCTGGCAAATGGCGGCGGCTTTTTCTGTCAGGTGAATTTTCTGCTTGGTGCGCTAAACCTACTGCCCTTTCGCTATTTTGACGGTGGCAGGATACTCGCTTTGCTTGCCAATGGCAAGGTCTGCGAACTTTTCAGAGCGGTGTTTATACTGCTTACAGCGGCGGCAATGGTTTATATGATTCTTCACGGCACTGTGAGCGTTTCTTTTGCCGCAACTTTTTGTTTTATCGTCCTCTCTGAAGTCATATATTAACACTTTGCTTATTGCTTTTGTAATAAATTTTTGGTATAATAATATGAAATGCTTATGTATCTGTAGGGGCGAACAGTGTTCGCCCGTTTCACCTCACTTTGTGTATTGCTCTCGCTTTACTGGGTGCGGTGAGATAGTACAGACATTCAATATCGGAGGATAAAACTTTGGAAGAACTGAAAAAGAAAATAGAAAAGCTGCTGCTTAAGGTGCAGCGTCCGTCAAGGTATATAGGTGGCGAGGTGGGCAGCGTTGTAAAGGATAAGGATAAGGTGGACGTGCGGTTCGCTTTCTGTTTTCCTGATACTTATGAGGTCGGTATGTCACACCTGGGCATGAAGATACTTTACGGTCTGAAAAATGCCCGTGAGAACTGGTGGTGCGAGCGTGTTTTCATGCCTGAGGAGGACTACAACAAGCTTATGCGTGAGAACGATATCCCACTTTACGCTCTTGAGAGCCTTGACCCTATAAAGGATTTTGATTTCATCGGCTTTACGCTCATGTATGAGCTTTCTTATAATAATGTGCTTGAAATGCTCGACCTTGCAGGCGTGCCGGTGCTTGCAAAGGACAGAACTGAGCTTACACCACTTGTTATCGCAGGCGGTCCGTGTGCCTGCAATCCTGAGCCTATGGCTGACTTTTTCGACCTGTTCATTCTTGGCGAGGGTGAGGAAGTCAACGTTGAGCTTCTTGAACTTTACGAGAGAATGAAACCATTAAAGCCTACTAAGCAGGAGTTTCTAAGAGAAGCCGCAAAGCTGGAGGGTGTTTATGTTCCGTCTTTCTATGACGTGGATTACAATGAGGACGGTACTGTGAAGTCTATCACGCCAAACGTCCCTGAGGCACCTGCTAGGGTCAAAAAGCGTGTTATAAAGGATTTTGATAAGGTATATTACCCTGAGGGCTTTGTTGTGCCGTTTACTCAGATAGTCCATGACAGAGCGGTGGTTGAGGTACTGAGAGGGTGCATAAGAGGCTGTCGATTCTGTCAGGCAGGCTTTATCTACCGCCCGTTCAGAGAGAAAAGCATCGACACCATAAAGAACGAAACAAAGTCCCTTTGTGAGCAGACGGGCTATGAGGAGGTTTCTCTTTCGTCACTGTCAACAAGCGACTATACAGAGATAAACAAGCTTTTGGAAAATCTTGTGGAATACACCGACGGAGAGCAGATAAACCTTTCACTGCCGTCGTTGAGAATAGATAATTTCAGCGAAGAACTTTTGGAGAAAATAAAGTCCGTAAGAAAAAGCGGTCTGACCTTTGCTCCTGAAGCAGGCACACAACGACTTCGTGACGTCATAAACAAAAACATCACCGAGGACGAGATAATGCGTACCTGCCGCACTGCCTTTGAGGGCGGTTACAGCACTGTAAAGCTTTATTTCATGCTTGGTCTGCCAGAGGAAACGCTGGAGGACGTTGAGGGTATCGCAAAGCTTGCACAGAAAGTCCTTGACCTTTATTACGAAACACCAAAAGAAAAGCGTGGCAAGAGCGTGCAGATATCAGTTTCTACTGCAACATTCGTACCAAAGCCTTTTACTCCGTTCGAGTTCGAGCCACAGGCAACTCCCGAGGAGATAAAAGAGAAACAGGAACACCTTTTCAAAAGTCTTACAAGCCGCAAGATACGCCTTAGCACTCACCAATCCTATACATCTATACTGGAGGCAGTGCTTGCAAGGGGCGACAGACGTCTTGGAAAGGCGATATACACCGCATGGAAAAAGGGTTGCTATCTTGACGGCTGGGACGAGCATTTCAAGGCTGACAAGTGGCAGGAAGCATTTGAGGAGTGCGGGCTTGATACAAGTTTCTATGCTCACCGCAGACGTTCTTATGACGAGATAGCGCCGTGGTCGCACCTTGATTATCTTGTGAGCCACGAGTTTTTCGTTCGTGAGAACAAGAAAGCACATCAGGCAGTGACTACACGAAACTGCAAAGAGGGCTGTTCAGGCTGTGGCATAAAATGCGAATACGGAGGTGTTTACTGTGGCAAACGCTGAGCCGAAGAATGTAAATCTCCGTTTGGAGAGATTTGAATACAGAGCGGTATTTTCAAAAACAGGCAGGGCGAAGTACATTTCTCATCTTGACCTTATGAGAGCCTTTCAGCGAGTGTTCAAAAGGGCGCACCTGCCCATATGGCACACTCAGGGCTTTAACCCCCATGTGTATATAATGTTCCCACTGGCGTTGCCCCTCGGCACTGACAGCAGGGTAGAGATAATGGACTTTGCTCTCACTGAGGATATCCCATACAACGAGGTTTTGGAGCGAATGAATGCTCATACGCCTGTTGGTCTGGAGATAGTGAGCGTTTCAAAGCCTGAGCATAAGCATACCGACATTACAGCGGCGGAGTATGTGGCAAGGCTGAAAACAGATAAGAGCGTACATGAAGTGGCGGAGCTTTTCGGCAAGTTCATGGCACTTGACAAGATAGAGATAGAAAAGCGAACCAAGAAAAAGACTATCAATCTTGTGGATATAAAGCCACATATCACAGTGCTTGACAGCAAAGAGCTAGAGGACAGCTTTGAGGTGACATTAAAGCTGCCGTGCGGAAGCTCCTTCAATCTTAATGTGAACGTAGTCATAGACACGTTCTGTGAGCGTTATGGTATAGAAATATCGGAAATTTATACAGAACGTACAAAAATACTCATGACAAATGGCGAAAATTTTATATAAATATCCTTGCAAAAGGTTTTGAGATGTGGTATAATATTAAAGCATTTGAATTACCGTCGGTTCTTCCGACGAGAGTTAATGCCACGCCTTTGAACGAAAGGCACGACATTAAAGCGGGCAGTCCTCTGGCTTTGCAGCGATAGCTGCCATAAAGCGAATGAATGTCTGAAAATATTAAGGAGGAATTTAAAGTGGACGCTTTAAAGCAGATTTCTAATTCAAGCCTTAAATCCGAGGCACCTGTTATCAATGTTGGTGATACAGTAAAGGTACACGTAAGAATTACAGAGGGTGACAAGTCCAGAATCCAGGTATTCGAGGGCACAGTTATCGCTAAGAAGCACGGTGGAATCCACGAGACATTCACAGTTCGTAGAGTAGCTCACGGCTGTGGAATCGAGAGAGTTTTCCCTGTTCATTCACCTGTAGTTGAAAAGGTAGAGGTTGTACGCAGCGGTAAGGTTCGCCGTGCTAAGCTCTATTATCTCCGTGACAGAGTTGGTAAGGCAGCTAAGGTCAAGGAAGCTATCAGATAATTCTTTCTATAAAAACGAGTCGGCTTTGGTCGGCTCTTTTTTTATATCCACGACTGAGTTGTTCGCACGATATACGGTAGGGGCGAACAGTTCGCCTGCATATATCGCCCGACAATTTTATGATATTCGTACATTCGTTATATTTTCACAAACCATGTAGGGCGTCGTCCCCTACAGTTCTGAATTTGTACAAGTTCTGAGCATGGGCGAACACTGTTCGCCCCTACAGATTATTTGGGATAGTTTGTCTTGCCGCAAAATCACATGACATTTCACCGTCACATCGCACAAAATGTCGGTATTCGATTTGTGCAAACAAATGATTTATATTTTAATTTGGCAACATTTCTGCAATTGTTGCATTTTTTATGCAACAAAACGCCCTTTTTTCTGGATAAGTAGAGGGGGATAATTTCCTCTGCTTCACAGAGAAAGGACGATAAAAATGGCAAAGAATTTTCACACAGACAACAAAGCTTTCATGCTTTACAAAGACTGGGAGGACATTTTTCAGGCGCTTGACAGCAGCGAAGAGATAGGCGAGCTTGTCATGGCGCTGTTTGCTTATGCAAAGAGGGGAGAAACACCAAAGCTGTCAGGCGGAGCAAAGATAGCGTTTCTTATGATGAGGGCTGCTATCGAGCGTGACGGCATTGCATGGGAAGAGATGTGTGCTCAAAGGAGCGAGTGCGGTAAAAAGGGCGGCAGACCTAAAAAGTCTGATGAGTCAGGGAATACTGATGAAAAAGCTGAGCAGACAGCTGCATCAGCAGATAATGCAGAAGAAAAACCTCAGGGTATAAATGATACCGCAGAAAAACCAAAAGCTTTTTCACAAACCAAAAGGTTTTCAGAAAAAGCAAAAAAAGCTGATAAAGATATAGATAAAGACAAAGATACAGAAATAGATATAGACAAAGATACAGATAAAGATATAGATAAAGAGAAAAAGAAAGACGCAGGGACAGCGAAGTCTGTCGTCAGGTCTTTCGGCACACACAAAAATATAATGCTCACATCAGAGCAGTATAACGAGCTTGAAAGCAGGTGTCGGTCTGTCGGTCTGTCTTTAGAGAGCTATATATCTAAATTATCTCAATGGCTGTTTACCAAGGGCAGGCACTGCACAGACCCATACCGCATAATCTCAGGCTGGCTTGACAATGATTCAAAGAGAAAGACTGCGGCAAAGCCCAAAGAAAGACAAGGCTGCGATCTGTCGTGGTATGATGACTTTGCCATGAATTTTGATCTGTCAAAGTTTTTTTAGGCAATATCAAAAAGAAATTTATCTCACCCCCTTGTAATTTGTTTTGAAATTTGATATAATAAATCTATATGAGTATTTGACGGCTTTTGCCGCCTTTGGATAAAGGATCGAGGCTTTTATGGACGATAATAAAAAATTCGGCGACGTTTCTCAGGAGGATATTGATAAGGCTAAAAAAGCCGCCCCTGACGACCTAAAGGAAAAACAGCCCGTGAATGCTATGGACGAGGTCTTTGAATGGGCTGAATCTTTCGTGTTCGCTATGTTTGTGGTGATACTGACATTTACTTTCTTCTTCAGGATAGTTCTTGTTCAGGGTCCTTCTATGCGTGAGACCTTGCAGGATCAGGACAGACTTATAATCACTCACATAAATTATACACCGCAAAAGGGCGATATCGTTGTTATCAACAGCGAAAAGCTCGGCAAAACTATCATCAAGCGTGTTATCGGCACCGGTGGGGATAAGGTTGTCGTTGATTATAATAACAACACCGTTACAGTAAACGGTAAGGTCATTTCAAATGACAATATCAGGGAAACTATGTATAACACTAATCTCTTTGATGAGAAATATGAAGTGGAAGAAAATGTTTTTGAGTATGACGTGCCTGAGGGCAAGCTGTTCGTCATGGGTGATAACAGAAATAATTCCACAGACAGCAGAAGGATAGGCTTTATCGACCCATCTGATGTGCTTGGTAAGGCAGTTTTAAGGCTTTATCCATTTGACAGCTTTGGTAAGGTAAGTTGAAAAAGCAGGGTAAAAGAGCTGTTGATAATCTGTTCGACTTTCTTGAGATCATAGTCATGGCAATGTTCGTGGTCGTGCTTGTTTTTACTTTTGTGTTTAGAACAGTGAATGTACAAGGACAGTCAATGCAGGACACTCTTTTTGAAAATGATTCTCTTGTTATATCAAAACTGCTTTATACGCCAAAGCAGGGGGATATAGTCGTGGTCAACTCGTCTGTTCTTGACAATAGGATAATCAAACGTATCATTGCCGTAGAAGGGCAAAAGGTCGAGATAGACAACAAGTCGGCTATAGTCAAGGTCAACGGAGCAGTGCTTGATGAGAGCTATATTAAGTGCGACGGCAGCTTTGATGACGAGTATTTTGATGAAAGATACTATAATAAAGAAAGTGAAGTTTATGAATATGAAGTGCCTGCAGGATGTTGCTTTGTAATGGGCGACAACCGAAATCATTCCACAGACAGCCGTGTAATAGGATATGTGCCTTATGACGAGATAGTCGGCAGAGTTCTGTTTCGATTTGCGGCAGGCAATGATGAGGGCGTTGGTAAGGTAGATTGAGTTAGAGTAAGGAGGAAGATATGAGCGAAGTATCTCACGTTCAGTGGTTTCCTGGACATATGGCAAAAACACGCCGCATAATGGCGTCAAATCTAAAGCTTGTGGACGCAGTGGTGGAAATAACTGACGCTCGTATCCCGTTTTCAAGCAGAAACCCTGAAATGAAGCGTATCGTAGGCTCAAAGCCAAGGCTTGTGCTTCTCAACAAGGCTGATTCAGCCGATCCGGAAGTAACGGCAATGTGGCTCGACTATTATGCAAAACAGGGAATAACTGCTCTTGCTACAGATTGTAGGAGTGGCAAAAACGTAAGCAAGTTTTATGGAAAACTCAAAGAGCTTTTAAAGGACGATATCGAGAAATGGAATGCCAAGGGTATGTCTGGCAGACCTGTAAGAATAATGATAGTCGGTATACCAAACGTTGGCAAGTCGTCATTTATAAACAGACTTGCAGGGTCAAGGCTTGCAAAAGTTGAGGACAGACCCGGTGTCACAAGAGGTAAACAGTGGGTGAAGCTTGACGAGGGCTTTGAACTTTTGGATATGCCAGGTGTGCTGTGGCCTAAGTTTGAGGATAAGCTTGTTGGCGAAAGGCTCGCATTTACAGGTGCAGTAAAGGACGATATAATGGACATGGAATATCTTGCCTGTCGTCTGCTTGAGTTTTTGAAAGAGAACTATCCTGAGCTTATCGAGAAACGTTATGGCATCAGAACAGATGATATAGAGCCTGCCGACGAGGAAACTATCGGCTGTGTTGTAGGCTTTGAGCTTCTTGAAAGAATAGGCAGAAAGCGTGGCTTTTTAGTTTCTGGCGGAGAGATAAATACCGAAAGGGCAGCCATTACAGTTATGGACGAGTTCAGAAACGGTACTCTCGGCAGACTTACTCTTGAAAAGCCAAAGGGGTATTGATATGACGCTCAGCGAGTTTGACAACGAGATAAGAAAAGATCATAACGTGGTGTGCGGCTGCGATGAAGCTGGCAGAGGTCCTCTTGCAGGAGATGTGTTTGCGGCGGCTGTGATATTTGATAAGGACACAGTTATAGAGGGGATAAACGACAGCAAAAAGCTTACAGCGAAAAAGCGTGAGGAGCTTTTTGATGAGATAATGGAAAAAGCAGTTGACTTTTCTATACAGACCGCAACAGTTGAAGAGATAGAGGATATAAATATACTTAATGCCGCAATGCTTGCAATGAAAAGAGCGGTGGAGGATATGGATACAAAGCCTGACGTCTGCCTTATTGACGGGAACAAGACCCCTGAGGGTCTTGAGTGTCCAGCCATAGCGGTGGTAAAAGGAGATGCCAAAAGTCAGGCAGTGGCGGCGGCTTCAATTCTTGCAAAGGTCGCAAGGGACAGGTATATGGAGCAAATGGCTGAACAATATCCTGAGTATCGGTTTGAGAAGCATAAGGGCTATGGCACAAAGCTCCACTATCAGATGATAGACCAGTATGGACCATGCGGGATACATAGAATGAGTTTTCTCAAAAAGTATTATGCAAAGAAAAATGGGCATTGACCATACCCAGCGCCGAAAGGCGGGCAATATCGGGGAGGACGCAGTTTGCGGCTTTCTTGTAAGACACGGGTATGAGATAATAAAGAGG
>OHDT01001066.1_pt1 | contig 11530 bp, 14 predicted proteins | sample 1567061 | NCBI WGS metagenome assembly OHDT01 (sample SAMEA3879506, study PRJEB24766) | human gut metagenome | biome: human-associated habitat; feature: feces | place: USA | collected 1985/1987
TCAATGGTTGTTCCCACTTCCGAGGCGACTTCCTCCGCCGATCCGTCCAGCAGCGGCCTTACCAGTATCAATCCGCCAAAGACGGCACCATGGAGACCAAGCGCCAGAAGAATAACGACAAGCCAGTTCGTACGATAATGCATAACTACCTCTTCCCCGATTCTGCTGCCAGGGAGACATGGCGCGCTCCCGCGGCCTTCAACGAATCAAGCACACTTGTAATATCCGCATAATTCGTATCCCGGTCCCCGCGGATAACGAATATGGTCTCCGGCTTTTCCGCAAGCGTTTTCTTTACCCTTTCGGAAATACCGGCCGTCGGTTTTGCATCCATATCATAAAAGACATGGCCCGCCTTATTCACCGTGACAGAAACCACTGTCGGCTTCGTTTCCGATCGCGCCTCCTGCGCTGCAGGCAAATTAACAGGAAGCGTGTTCAGATGAACCATATAAATCGTGCTCACCATGAAAAACACCAGCAGGAAAAGCATGATATCAATCATTGGGATAATGATGACCTCCGGCTGCGAGAGCAGATGGAAATTCCGCTTCCCCCTCATCAGATGCCTCTCCTTCTGCCCTCCGAAGAGATGATGGCGTCCGCTTTTTCTATAACGGTCAAAATATCATCCATCTTTTGCGCAAAAACGGTATGGACAACAAGAGCGAAAATAGCGACACAAAGACCTGCCGCCGTTGCGATAAGCGCTTCGCCGATTCCCCCGGTGATAGCCATCGGCTGGCCCGCCTGTAAATTGAAAATCTGGAAAGAACTGATCATACCCGCAATCGTTCCCAAAAGCCCCAAAAGGGGGGATAACGTGACAATCATAGATAAATAATTTAAATGGGCTCGAAGTTCGGCGGCGGCCGTACTGTACGCCGTATCCAATGCCAGCCGCAAATCCTTTCCTTCCGCCGCGGCACGAATGCCTTCCTGCGCCACAAAAGCAGCCGCATTGTCTTCCTGCGCCGCATCGGCATAAGCGTCATTCCAACTTTTATTTAAAAGCATATCAGGCAGGTTATCCACAAAGATTCCCAGATTTTTTCCTGCCCGGTGATAAAACATGCCCCGCTCGAACATAATGACCGCTGTGCATATAGAACAGAGCAGCAGCGCGTACATAACGGGGCCGCCCGACTTAAATACGTCAATAACTTCCATGACACTCTCCTTCATATTCATGCCGTATGAGAGCCCGCCGATCCGTATCTTTCGTAAGTATACGGACACGGTCGCTGATTCCCTCCGTCACGTAGGCCTGTAAATCTTCCGTGATAAAAATACCTTCCAACCGGGGAATCCGTTCCAGCCACTCCCGCACCTTATCAAGACCGCCGGCGATACACGCCGCGCCGCTGACAGGGAGCATTTCCCCATTTCTTTTGTAAATAAGCGTGGCGCTGATAAGCGGTATTTTCTTTTTGATTTGGAAAATATGGCTTTGCATCAATCCGTCTTTCAAAAGAAACCGGCGGTAATCACCTGACGTTTCTACGGTATCCTCGCTGCCGAGCGCAACTGTTGCGATGAGCGTACTCCTTTGTCGGGGATGCTGGATGCCAAGACGCCATGCAGAACCGTCCGGCTTATTTCCCACGACGCAGATATCTCCGCCTGCGTCAATCATCATGGAGCATTCTCCCATGCGTTCCGCAAGAGCTGCCGCCTTATGAAGGGCATACTCTTTTGCGATACCGCCCAGGTCGAGAGACATTCCTTTCTCTTTCAGAAACACGGATCGCTCACCGATTTCTATATGCCTGTAATCAATGAGGACCTTTGCCTTCTCTATCTCTTCCTCAGAGGGAATCCTTTCGTTTTCCCCGCCGATATTCCATAAAGAAGTAAGCGCACCGACAGTAGGATCAAAAATACCTCCGGTGAACACCGCTTCACGCAAAGAACAGCGGCAGACATCCCTGCAAAGAGAAGAAACCATCACGGGTTTTACCCCGGCGGCTGCGGAAATATGGGATACATCGCTGTCACTTCGGAAACGGCTGCAAAGATTTTCCACATTCCGGAAATATGCCCGCACCGCTTTGGACACCTCTCCCTGCGGCCTTCCATAAGACGTTATACGAAGAAACGTGCCCATCGCTTTTCCTATGTCCGTGCATATCTCTTCTTTTTGATTCACCATGTCTTCCTATTTTCCATATATGTTCCACATATAAATTATAACTGCTCCAATATATTATATTAGGAATGCCAAATATATTGTGGTATATTATAAGAGTAACCACTTATCACTTCTCTGTCAATATTTCTTCAAACATCAGCGTTAAAATTTCAATTCATCAATCGGATTCAGATTCACTTCGATCATATACGATATAAACTTATGTTTTTCATAACTGCCATGCATAGTTCTCTTCTGAAAAACAGTCGGCAGGCCTTGTAAAATAAATAAGGCCGCCTTACAAAGAAACTGATTTGCATGCCCGGAAAACCATCTTATAAGACAGCGTATATTTTTATATTTCATTTAAACAGGCATCAGATACTCCATGAAACCACGAAAACTTATCGCACCTCTGACAATCTTTTTTATTTTTCTCTCCGGCTTCTTTCTCCAGACAATAAATTTCTTAGAGGTAAAGACCGATGCTGTCTCGAGTGCCACAAAATCGGATTATGAAAGCGGAGGCTATGATCGTTTTTTACAGAAATTCCAGCTTCCGCCCACAGCAAATAACTATGAAATCCTTTCTCTCCATGAAAAAAAAGCGGTTTATACCGTTTTGGTGAACACGGAAAAGGAAGGCGGCGCCTCCGCTTCGGAGTACATGGGCGCAAAAGTAACGATCCACCCGAAAATGATTATTCCCTATGACAAAGAAGATGCGGCATATACCGCCCATGCGGAAGAGATTGCCGCACTTTTTAAAGAGAAAGGTTATGCCGTGGAAACACGTCCTTATGACACTCTTATGTTCCGCTCCCTTGTCCACAGCGGCCGCTTCGATTTAGTTCTTCTGGAAAAGAGAACATCAACATGAAGAAATTCAATTCCCTTCTTGCCCGTTTCATGCTTGTGCTTCTCGCCCTTCACGGACTCATGGGGGCGTTTACACTTCTCCGCATGACAACGTTCAACTGGAAACCCCTTTCTTATACCCTTCTTGCGATCGTACTTCTTCATGGCATACTGGGTATTCTTTTGTCAAAAGATGCCGTGCGTGAAGGAATGCGGACCGGGCGGTGGTACTTAAAAGAAAATGCGTCCTTTTGGCTGATCCGTCTGTCGGGATTTATCATTCTTCTTTCTGTCTGGTTTCATATAACCGCGTATACCACAACGGTAAACGGCGTATTTTTCCTTCGTGAATTCACGACTCTCCGTTTCTTTTCACAAATCATTTTCATCTCCGCCATTCTTATTCATCTTCTGTGCGCCACGAAACCCTGGATGATCAAGCGGGGCCTTTTGAAATACGAAGAACGGACAGCCGATTATATTCTTGTGTATTCCATATTTTCCGTACTGTTTCTTTTCGCTTTGATTTCCTATTTCATTTACTGGAATTTTTAGGGGGCTTTATGGACAGAGTTGTCATCATCGGCTCAGGCGCAGCCGGTTTATCCGCCGCCATCCGTCTGGCTGAGGAAAATGTGCCTTCCTTCATCGTGGAAGAAATGCCCCCGTGGCGCGCCCAGTCAAACATGGCGGAAGGCGGTATCAATGCAGCGCTTGACACCATGGGGCAACATGATGAACCGGCTCTCCATGAAGAGGAAACATACAAAGCGGGCCGCTTTTTAGCCTGCCGTGAAGCCGTTCACCGCCTGACTCACAGTGCCCCCAAAATCGTGAACACCCTCTTTGCATGGGGTATGTCTCTCAACCTAAACGAAGACGGAACGATCCAGCAGCGCCCTTTTGGCGGGCAGACAAAAAAAAGAACCGCTTTCGCTTCTGCCAGTACGGGAAAACAGCTGATGTACACTCTCGCTACAAGAGCGCGTTTTTTTGAAGCCGGACGCATGATCAGGCACATCACAGGCTTCCGTTTTCTCAAGCTCATGATGGAAAACGGACAGGCAAAAGGCGTCCTCGTTAATGAATTACAAAAGAACAGGGTTTCCTATATTCCCGCTTCTGCCGTCATCATTGCATCAGGCGGCCTGAACGGCCTTTTCGGAAATGCCACGGGCTCCGTCCTCAATACAGGAAATGTAACCGCTTCTCTTTTTGCAGACGGTCTTCCTGCAGCTAACATGGAGATGATCCAGTACCATCCCACCACCACCAGACTTCACGGGAAAAATATGCTTATCACAGAAGCGGTCCGCGGCGAAGGCGGAAGACTTTACGTGGAACAGGACGGGAAAAAATTCTACTTCATGGAAGTGAAATATCCTGCATTGGGCAACCTTATGCCCCGTGACGTCATTGCCCGGGAAGAATGGCAGTGGATCAAGCAGGGCATCCAGCCTTATCTGGACATGAGAGATATCCCCAAGGAAGTAAGCGTCCATAAACTGGCCGGAGTCCTTGAAGCATGCCATGATTTTCTCGCCCTTGATCCTTTAAAAGAACCGATCCCTGTTTCACCGGGTATCCATTACTTCATGGGCGGCCTTTATGTCGACGTGAACCACCGCACCCCCATTGCCAACCTTTACGCGGCAGGTGAGGCGGCCTGCCAGTACCACGGCGCCAACCGTCTGGGAGGAAATTCTCTTTTAGGCGCCATGTATGGAGGACGGACAGCCGCTGATTCCGCCATGGAAGATCTGTCGGGGCAGACCTCTTCCTTCCGTCCTGATGAAAAAATAATGACCCCCGCGTATTGGACAAAAGATAAAAAAGAAGGACTCCATATTCCCGCCGCGCGAAAAGCGCTGAATCGAATTTTACAAAAATCTCTCGGCATCGAACGCGATGAAAAAGGACTGCTCCTCGGCCTCTCTGAAGTACAGGAACTTCGCGCGGCTGTCGGCGGGCTCTATGACGAAAGCGCCACCATTGATGAAAACGATGCTTTCCCGAAATCCCTTCTCCTTGCGGAAGCGATTTTGAAAAGCGCACTGAACCGAAAAGAAAGCCGCGGCGCCCACACGAGAAGCGATTATCCTGACGAACAGGAATCATACAGAAAAACGACCGTAGCCGTTTATAAAAACGGCGGAATCCATATTTCATTAGCAGCGATAGAAGGGGATCCCGATGGACATTAAAATCATCATCAAACGGCAAAAAGACAGCCGCTCCGCCCCTTATACCCAAGAATTCACCTATACGGGAGACGGCAGGCTCACGGTAGCCGATTTTTTATCCGAACTGAATGCCCGCATGCCGCTTCTTACCGCTGACGGAAAAGAAACAGAAAAAATCAATTACGCCTCCAGCTGTCAGGAAAAGAAATGCGGCGCCTGCGCCATGCTCATCAACGGCCTTCCCCGTCTGGCATGCTCCCTCTTCCTCTGCAATATCGTGAAGAAAGGAAAAATAGAACTGGCGCCCCTTTCCAAATTCCCCGTCATCAGCGATCTTCGCGTAGATCGGGAAAAAATTTTTGCCCGGCTGAAAGAAATGCAGGTCTGGCTTTCTGAAAAAGACCGTGACTGGAAAAAGGGCGACCGCTCCCTTCAATATGATGCGGGACAATGCCTGATGTGCGGCTGCTGTCTTGAGATCTGCCCGAACTACACGCCGGAAAGCACCTTCAGCGGCGCCGCGTCCATGATCCATACTTTTAAAATACTGGAACAGAACAAAGAGGATATCCATCTTCAAAAGCTGAAAGAAAACTATGAAAAATACTTTTTTGCAGGGTGCAGTCAATCTCTGTCCTGTGTGAAAATCTGTCCCCTCGGCCTGCCTCTCGACCGTATCCAGAGCCGCGCTAACCATCACCTGCGGGAAACAAAAAAATGAAAAAATTTCTTTTCTTCCTTATCTTTCCTTTTATCCTTGCAGCATGTGCTCCTTTTCAGGACAACACCCCCGAAAGCCATTCCTTTTTTGCGATGGGCACCTACATGAAAATCACCGCCTATGGGAAAAACAGTGAAACCGTTTTCCTCCATGTAGAAAAAGAAATACGCCGTCTTGATACACTCCTTTCCGCAGAAAATCCGGACAGTGAAATCTCCCGGCTCTCAAAGGAAGGAAAACTGATCCCTTCAGAAGACACCGCCCGCCTGATCAGCCTTGCCGAATCATGGAACAGGTCAACCGGCGGTACTTTTGACATTTCCCTCGCGCCCCTCTCCAAACTGTGGGGATTCCCCCATGGCCCCTATCATGTGCCGACGGAAACCGAGCGCGGGGAAGCACTTGGTAAAACAGGCATGAAATATATTTCCCATAACGAAGAAACAGGAGAATATTTTCTGAAAAAAGGATGTTCCCTTGACCTGGGCGGTATGGCAAAAGGAACAGCTGCTGAAAAAGCGGCAGATATTTTAAAAGCTGCCGGTATTAAAAACGCCCTTCTTGATTTAGGAGGAAACATCAAAGTTATCGGTACGAAACCCGGCGGCAGACCATGGCACATCGCCCTGCGCCACCCTGATGACACGGATAAAACCGCAGGGACGCTTTCCGTCTCCGACACGTCCATTGTCACCTCCGGCGACTACGAGCGGTACTTCATGGCAAAGGGCCGGCGGTACCATCACATTTTTGATCCCCATACGGGAGCGCCTGCGCAAAACGGACTCCGCGCGGTGACCGTCATCTGCAAAGACAGTGAAAAAGCGGATATCCTTTCCACTGCTCTCTTCGTTATGGGCGAAAAAAAAGCCGCTCTGTTCTGGAAAGAACACCGCGGTGAATTTCAAATGATCCTATTCAGAAATGACAATACCCTGATGATCACTCCCGATTTACAAAAAATATTTACTTCTGAACTTCCTGTCGTTCTTATTCCCTGACAAGCCATGATAAAAAAAGACCTTTACCTCATTATGTGCCTCCTCCTGGCAGCGGCCCTCCTCTTCATAGGAAAAGAAACCCTTATGCACGATGCGGGTTCCGTCACCGCCACAGTAGACGGCGCTCCGTACGGTTCGTGGCCGCTGGATAAAAACGACATCATCCGCATCGGTACACCTTACGGACAAAATGAGTTCACCATCAAAAACGGAACCGTAAAAATGACGGCTGCCGACTGCCCCCATAAGGACTGCCTCCGGCAAGGAGCGATTCACACCGCCGATTCCGCCATCATCTGCCTTCCTCATCATTTAGTCATTGAAATACAATCCGCTGCAGATAAAAAAATTGACGGCACCGTTCGCTGAAGGAGATCATCCATGACAAAAAAAGTGAGTGTCATCGGCCTGTTTACAGCCATGGCACTTTTACTCAGCTACATAGAAAACATGCTTCCCTTCCGGACAGGCATTCCCGGCATTAAATTAGGCATAGCCAACCTCATTATTGTCATTGCCTTTTATTTCCTGCCGTTCGGGGAAGTTCTCTCCATATCCCTTCTCCGGGTATTCTTCCTTTCCGTTTTCAGCGGCAGTCCCTTCACTGCCGTTTTCAGCCTTACAGGCGCGACAGCAAGCTTTCTTGCCATGTATATTTCTTACCGCAGAAATTCTTTCTCCCCTGTCGGTATCAGCATCATCGGCGGCGTGACACACAATCTGGCACAGCTCCTGATCTCCGCTCTTCTGTTAAACACCCCCGCGTTCCTGTGGTACAGTCCTGTCCTGCTTATATCCGGCACTGTTACAGGACTGATAAACGGACTGATTGCCACAAAAATCATTCATACCGTAAAAGGGATGAAATGGTAAATATAAAAACATAGTTTACCATTCGCTATAAATAAAAAAGCCCGCCTTATTAGACAAGCTTTAAACTTCATGGCGGAGAGAGGGGGATTCGCCCCCATGCCGGTATTCACCGACAACATAATTCAATTACATAACAAGCTTTTTACCTTTATTTTTCATTACTCGCCTTTCTTTACCAAAAATAAAAAGGCGTTGTCAGAATGCAGCTGTTCTTATTAATGGCTTTGTCTGTTTTCCGTTTTTTTACCTTAAACCTCTATAAAACTCAATCCTAGCCATTGTGATTACATATCGCTTTCTTTGGTCCCCCCAGATTAGTTTATCCGGATCCTGATCCAATGGGATATCAAAAGACAGATTCAGCCTATATCCATCTTTATAAAAACGAAATTCCTCATAATGATCAGTACGGATATAAAAATCTTCTCCCTTCTCATTCTTTCCTTTTATCCAGCCCCTCTGCAGCAGCTGCTCTGTATAATACTCTTTTACGACATTCCCTTTGGCTGTAAGAATAAATGACCGTGAACCAAGCGCTCTGTCAGATGTTCTGGCATTAATGGTAAGTTCATCGCATAGAAGGGTATCTGTTCCGTAAATATAAATATCCGGAATATGCTCATACAGATCCATCCTTACAGGCCTGGAAAAATATTCAATTCCATGTTCACATATGACTGCTATGAGGCCAATTACCATAAAACTCACTGCAAGTCGTGGAACACATTTTAAAACATTTTTCAATAAAATGTCCTTCTCTACATATTCTAAAACCTTTTTCACTACAGTTTTCTTCTTTACATACGCTAAAAGCTCTTTCCATAAATTTTCCATCTTTGACCTCAATCCACAATAATGCTTCCATCTTTTATTTCACTTTGCATAGCGTCTGCACGATCTTTCAGACTTTGAGCAATACTTGCATCGCCCCCTGCTTGCGGGGTCCCTATGCCCATGACATACACTCTGACCCTGTCTTTATATTCAGAATCGAACGGAACCATAAATCCTCCGCCGACACCTACATATAGGGTCCCGCCTATACTAAGACCGGATAGAATATCTTTTCGCGTATTAGGTTTTTGTAATTTCCCCCTCATATCATCATCCAAGGGAACAATTCTAATCGCAGCCATTGTAAAATTCAAAGGCATCATAGATAACCCGACGTTTCCCCCGCCTGAAATATAAGTACCACTTCCATTGGAATTTTTTAGATCATAAATCACACCCATTTCAATACCGGCTTTGGCTCCGGCGCTGCCTGTTATTATAATTGCGTCCGCATCTCTATTCGCGCTTGCCAATTCAATAAAAGTACTTTTTAATGCTTCTATAGTTTCTTCCGTTACCGGTTGCCCTTTAAGTTTCAGATACTCTTCTATCCGTCCATCAGCAAACATTTTTTCCGCTATTTCTTCAGCAGTTAAATATTCATTCCACTTCGTTCCCATCTGGGAGATGTAGGCGCCTGTGTGTCCGCTCCCTCCTGTCATCTTGGACAGGATTCCTCCAAAGGCGGCGGAGATGTTCTGTACGGTATCGGGATGTTTGTTTATCCAGTCTTTTCCTTTGGTCTTTTTCAGGTATCCTATGGCATATTCGTTGGCTCCTCCTGCTATCAGGCCGCTTAGGGCGCTTCCTCCGCTCTTGGCTCCGGTGATGGCTCCCAGCATGCCATGGAGGGCTACCTTTTCGGCGGAGCCGTCTTTCCATCCATTGTGGGAGGCTATCGCATGGATGGCCCGGTTTCCGACTATCCCCAGTTCTTCCAATAGTCGTTTTCTTTCTTCTACTTTTGTTTTGTCGAATATTTCTTTGAGTTTGTTTAAGCTGTCTTCTGTGTTCCTGTTCAGTTTCTCTATGTCCTGTTTCTGGTTTTCTTTGTCTGTGATGGTTATGGTTCCTTTGGATATGGCAGATCGGGTGGTTGTTCCTGCTTTTCCTTTGACGGACGGTATGGGGGTATTCAGGATGCCTATTCAATCAAGAAAAAATATAAAATAATACTACCCCTATAACAATTAAAACCATTGCTATAGTTCCAGTTTTAGTTCTTTCTATAAATTCTCTGTCTTTCGGACCATATCTCACCCGATTAACCATAGCAATGCATAATAAAATCATCCATAAAAATATAAGAAAACTATATATGTAATGTAAAGAATATAGGTCCCCATAAAATAACCCTCTATTTATTCCTATGACATAACAAATCAATACTACTTGGATAATTGCAAAAGGAATATAAATAAATGATGATGTATGCTGAAAGAAAAAACGTTCATTAGCGGATAAGTCCTTTTTTAAAATAAACTTTCTTATTAATACAAAACATCCTACAAGAAGAATGGCATCATACAAAGGGCTAAAAAAGAAAGTAATCATTTCATCGCTCCTCCCTTTTCTTCTATGTCACTTTTATTTTGTTGATTTTGCTCTTTTTCCTCCCACTTTTGCTTTTCTAATTCAACAGATACCGCAGTTGTAATACCCGCCAATGGGCTAATAACAGCCCCTGCAGAGCCAATCCATGCCACACCGACTGCAGTTCCCAAAACGCCAAATGTTATCGGCAACGTATCGTATGCATCCGCTCTAAATGCATTGTATGGGGATTTAAATCTTTCGTGGTTTTCCTGTGTCCCGTATAGGTAAGACGCACCTGCTACAAAAGGGCTGGCTTTCTTCACAAGGTTTTTCTCGATTGCCTCCGCTTCTTTTCGTGTCAGGTAGGGATATTCGCTTTCCATCCAGTTCGCTGCGCTCCAGCTTACTATTCCTTCCGCCGCGATTTCTTTGGATTTATCCAGGGCTGCTTTGTTTAGCATTTCTTTATATCCGTTACGCTTTTCAAGGATGACTTGTCCGGGCAGGTCTCCTTTTTTTATTGTACTCAGGTCTATATAGGTTCCTGTTCCTTGTTTCCTCGGCCATTCTTCGTTTTGCTCAGCATCGATTTGCAGCCATTTATTCATATACTTTAACTTCTTCTAGTTAATTAGGCAGAACACAAATTAATAATCCTATAAAAATTATTACACCAAAACCTACCATTCCCAGCTCAAATCGGAATTTTTTCTTTTTTAAAATTCTTTCTACCTCTTCTCTTTTCCGCTCATTATAATTAATGAGTACTTTTTTTATTTCTAAAAACAATACATAAGATAGTATTTCATTTGTTAATAAAAAACTTGTGCTTAAGATTATACGCATTTTATTATCTGCCGAAAAAGAAAAAAATATGTATAAACTTACAGGAACTACTAATAACATCAAAAACTTTATAATAACAATCTTATAATTTGTCGGGGCAGAGATTGAATCTAATCTGATGCCTTTGCACATCCATATTCCTCCAGCAACAACATACAATATGCATATTAATATATCTATCATAAGTTCCTCCAACAATAGTTTAATCTATCTTTCTATTTATATTTTCAATATATTCATTATTCTCCTTTTCCCTTTCTATTGTCGTTAACGGCGGTGCCACAAAATCTTTAAATTCTGTGATAATCATCGCTGATACTAATCCTGATAATGTACCACCCAAACTACCTCCAGTCAAAACAGTAGCACTAACCACCACTAAATTCCCATAAACATCAATACCAATCCGCCTTTTAGCTCCTTGTACCCCATACTTATTGACATCTGCGTCTTGTGCTATATCCCACGGCAAGGTAAGTGCGTCTCCGATAACGGTTTCTCTTCCCAGATATTTGGCAACTTTTGTATTGATTCCGCTTGCCATCGC
>OHDT01001070.1_pt1 | contig 11503 bp, 7 predicted proteins | sample 1567061 | NCBI WGS metagenome assembly OHDT01 (sample SAMEA3879506, study PRJEB24766) | human gut metagenome | biome: human-associated habitat; feature: feces | place: USA | collected 1985/1987
GCCGTGATCGCATCCCACACTTCCTCCGCGGTCGTGCAGACTTTATAATCGTCGATGACATGGATCCCCTGTTTTTTCAAAAATTCATATCCTTCGGTATGAGTTGCAAACTCCATGCCACGCACCTGCTGGATATTGAAAATAAACATGGAAAGATCCCGCTCTTTCGTCACCTTGCTGTCTAACTGGCGGAGTGTTCCCGCTGCACAGTTTCTTGGATTGGCAAACACTTTTTTTCCAAGAAGTTCCTGTGTCTCATTTACCTTTTCAAATGCAGCATTTTTCATGTATACTTCGCCACGGATTTCCAGATACTCCGGTTTGTCCTTTAACTTCTGTTTTACGTCTTTGATCACTTTCGCATTCGCAGTGACATCCTCACCGAAATTAATGCCGTCCCCTCTGGTTTCCGCCAGTATTAATTCTCCGTTCTCATAACGCAGTGACATGGAAAGTCCGTCAATTTTATATTCCACAACAAATTCCGGATGATCTAACTGTTTCTGCATCTCCTCCACGAAGTTAAATACTTCCTCTTTGGAAAAAACATCCTGAAGACTTAACATTGGAACATTGTGGCGCACAAGCACACCCGCTTCTCTTTTTGCTGTTCCACCAACACGCTGTGTCGGAGAATCCGGCGTGACAAGCTCCGGGTGCTCTTTTTCCAGGTTCTTCAGTTCCTGCATCATCATGTCGTATTCATAATCTGAAATCTCAGGACTGTCCTGATTATAATAGCGGTCAATATGATATTCGAGTGTTTTCTTTAACTCGGCAATTCTCTCTTCTGCTGACATTTTTTTCATCCATTTCTACTTTTTTGATTTTTCTTTCATGCGCTCACTTTTGGGATATTTCTTCGGGATGACCGTCTCATTGGAGGAATCTTTAATTAATGATAAAAGCTGTCTGTACTCCTCCGTTGTAACATCCCGGTAGGTTCCAACCGGCAGGTCTCCAAGTTCAATATTCATGATTCTTGTACGAACAAGTTTCTCCACACGATAACCGAAATATTCACACATCCGTCTGATCTGGCGGTTTAGTCCCTGTGTCAAAATAATCTTAAACTGTTTCTTTCCAATCTGTTTTACATGACATTTTCTGGTCATTGTATTCAGTTCAGCAAGCGGCACTCCGTTTGCCAGACCATGGATAAAACTCTCGGTGACTGGTCTGTTGACTGTAACAATGTACTCTTTTTCATGCATATTCCCGGAGCGCATCATTTTATTGACAATATCTCCGTTGTTCGTCAGTAACAGTAGCCCTTCTGAATCTTTATCCAGACGTCCGATCGGATAGATGCGCTTCGGGTAATTAATATAATCGATCACATTATTTTTTTCGCGCTTTTCTGCGGTACAGACAATGCCAACCGGTTTGTGAAACGCAATTAAGATCATTTCCTCTTCTTTTGAAACTTTCTTTCCCTGAAACAAAACCGTCTGTCCTGGCAGCACTCTTGCGCCTGTTTCCGCAACTTTTCCATCAATGGTAATATTTCCTAGTTCTACCTGACGGTCTGCCTCGCGTCTGGAACATACCCCTGCTTCGCTCAAAAATTTATTGATACGGATTCCGTTTTCTTCCATACTTTTCCTTTTCCTGTCATTATTCCATATGATTCTATTTTGTACAGCTTCAAATAACTACAAAAACGGAGACTTCAATTTGCTGGAAGCCTCCGTAGCATTCTGTTACTTTTTTATTTTAATAAATCGGTCTTGATATAACCTGTCTTATTCTTCCATGTTACTTTTGTCCAGCCTTCTGCATAACTCATCACAACCGTTACCTTCTCTCCGGCATAGGCAACTCCGACTTTGTCTGCTGTCTCGCTCATGGAAGACCGGATGTTTGTTGTGTTGGAGAGCATGATCGTTGTGCCCTCTGTCAATGCTTCTGATGCCGCTGTCTCAGAAGCATTCTCCGGTGCTTCTGCTGATAAAAATTCACTCTTAATATAACCTGTTGTACCGTTGTAATCGACAATACTCCAGTCTCCTTCTGTACCGGTTCTGGTAAGTGCCGTTCCTTTTTCTACAGAGCCAAGCTTGTCTGCTGAGGTATCTGCACCTGACCGGACATTTACCTTGTCTATTGTATATACAGTTTCTGTTGTCTGTTCTGCCGGCGTTTCTTCCGCTGGAATTTCGTCTGTCGGAGTCTCCTCAGCAGGAGTCTCTGTTGCAGGAACCTCTTCCGTTGCAGGCACTTCTTCTGTACTCTCTGTTGCGTCTGCCACAATGGTATTACGCCACTCAGTAATTGCATTTGGAATAGTCGTTGCACAGAGATTCAACAGGTTCTCGTCTGTTGACAATGCAGCTTCGTATTTCTGCTGGATATCATTCTGTAATTCAATGACATCATCGCTGTTGTAGAAGTTCGTGATAAGGTTGCGGATGCTTGTATCCAACGCACTCTCCTGTCTGGACAGGTTGTACTCACTGTAAAGATTATCAATGTAAAGACTTCCATCGTCATTTGTTCTGACATAGAAGAAATAAAGCCCCGGTGCAGGTGTTTCCACTCCCATAAACTTCACATTCAGGCTGACATTTACCATATAAGAATTGCTGTCAAGCCCGGACTTTGTATAGCAGTTAATGTCCTGATACTGCTCAATGTACTGACTGATCAGTGTGATATAACTCTGCTCATTCTGTGTGATCGGTGTTGCCAGTGTCTGTAATGTGACAAGATCTCCGGATGCATAAGCAGTAAAGTAGCTGTTGATCAGCTCATTGACTGCCGGAACTGCATTTTCCTCATATGCTTCTTCTGTCACAACCGTCTCAGTAACCGCCACGTTATTATCGTCTGCGTTTCCGATTCCATTTCCCGTGAATTTCACTAAAATAAGTAAAAGCACAACAAACAGTGCTCCTGCCACGAAATATCTGGCATTCTTTTTTACAAATTCTACCATTTTCTGAATATCTATGTTATTTGATTTATTATCCTGATTCGTTGAAGCCATTTTTACCAAACCTTTCTGTCACAGACCCGAATTTTGTCTGCGGTATCTATTATGAAAAATGTAATTGTTTCCTAATCTGCAATTACAAAAAATTAATCTAACAAACATATTACATAATAGCATTATCTCTGTTTATTGTCAACGAATGGCAGGCTTTTCCAATTCTTAATATTTTATTTCAGAGTAAAAAAAAAGATGCCACTACTGACATCTTTTCACTGCGCCTGGCGGGAATCGAACCCGCAGCGTCGGAGTCGGAGTCCGATGTTTTATCCATTAAACTACAGCCGCATATATTCTTTTATCTGTTTCACATACAGCCTATTTATCATAGCAGATAAAAGCGTAAATTTCAAGAGATTTTTATGCATTCAAATCTTTTAATATCTCAGTTTCCAGCTTCTTTTTCTGCTCCGCTGAAATTGGCAGAATAAAAACACCGACTTTTACTGCTGTCTCGCTAACACTCTGCTCTATCAAAAAGCGCCTGTCCTCCTCTGTGACCTGTCCGCTCATGTATGCACGTATCACTGCATTCAATCTCGTAAATAAAGTGATAAGTTCCCGAAAACGGTTTTCTTTTCTCAGATAGCAATGCCCCGTCCGTTGTAATTCCTGATTCATGGTTGCAATGATCTGCATGGAAAGTTTCAGCTCGCCTGTGATGTCGGATGCCTCCATCAGAACATCCGGCCGCTTTTTTAACATTTCCGCAAAATACGTTTTTGCACCAAAAACATCCATAGAAATGAAGTAACTCGCAAGCTGTTCTTTCATCTCGCGTGTCTCTGCCTTTTCTCCTAACATGCCCACTTTGCACTCATAAACCTTCAGATGATTTACGCGCACCCACACAAGCAGCAGGAACTCGGAAATAAATCCAAACACCCGTTTGTGATAATCGTCCTCTCCATTTTCCAGACAGATCCGCTTCTGCACCTCAAAAAAAATGTGAAACAGCCATTCACAGTATGTATCAAACCATTTTTTCGATGTGACGATCATATTGCCAAAATACGTTTCCGTTCCGTTCACGAGCTGTACAAATGTATCGTAATATTCCGGGTAGAGTTCTTTTATCACCTCTCCTGTCATATCGAGAGCATGAATATTATGATTTGTCGCAAAACCATAATGATAGGAGTTGTTCAGCACCACCCTTTTGGTCGTGATCAGATCATAGTCCTTTAAAAGCTTCAGATACTCTGCCTCTGTAAAAATTTTTTCCTGCTCATTCAAAAGATACCTTCTGTAGTGACAGGTTCCTACATATTTATATGTGTGTACATTTTTCCATATCCAATACAATCCGGTCAGTTCACTGTAATAACAGTTTTCCGCAGAAATGTTGTCTCCCGTGTTGTCACAGAGGTAACCAAGATCCTCTTTTTCCTCCCTGCCCACCTGAAGCGGCTGGTACATTTTATCTTGTGGTACTTCAAATTTTTTATGTGTCAGTGCAAAAATTTTTATCTTCATGTGAAACACCTGTCTTTAAAGCATGTTATCGAAAACTTCCGACACTCATTTTACACCATGTTCGGTTTTTATCATAGTGTTTAATTCTTTTAAAAGCGTGGCTGATTTTTTTAACTGCTCCTGTTCCTCCTCATCGAGTTCGATCGGCACAACTGCCTCCACACCATCTTTTCCGACGATTGCAGGCATACTGATGACCACATCTTCCATACCATAAATTCCGTGCATCATGGAAGACACTGGGAGAATGGACTGCTCGTTTCTTATGATACACTCGCAGATTCTTTTTACCGCCATCGCAATTCCGTAGTAAGTTGCCTGTTTTCTCTGAATGATCTCATAGGCACTGTTTTTCACTTCCTCATAAATTTTATCCTCGGATTCCTCGTGAAAATAATGTCCGCGCATCTCACAGAACGCATCGAGCCGCACACCGGAAACGTTTGCATTTGACCAAGCTGCCAGCTCGCTGTCCCCGTGTTCACCGATGATAAACGCATGCACACTGCGGTTGTCGACCTTCAAATGTTCCCCGATCAGATATTTTAATCTTGCCGTGTCAAGCACCGTTCCAGAACCAAGCACTCTGTCCTCCGGGAAACCGGACAGTTTTAACGCTGTGTAAGTGAGAATATCCACTGGATTTGAAACGATAAGAAGCATGCCCTCGCAGTTTCGCTTTGCGATTTCCGGGATGATTGTTTTATAAATTTCCACATTTTTGTGGATGAGATCAAGCCTCGTCTCGTCCGGCTTCTGATTTGCCCCCGCCGTAATGATAATGATTGCCGCATCGACAATGTCATCGTAAGTTCCGGCATACAGCCGGATCGGCCTTGCAAACGGAAGTCCATGTGCGATATCCATCGCCTCACCTTCCGCTTTTTCCCTGTTTACATCAATCATTACCATCTCGGAAAAAATGCCGCTCTGCATTAATGCAAACGCAGAGGACGAACCTACAAATCCACAGCCGATCATGGCGGCTTTTCGAATATTTACCATAATAAAATCACCTCATCGTTGTTTATAATGTTTACGATAATGGTGATAATATCATTTACATATTCTAACGTGTGAAAAATTAACAAAATCATCGAAAACACGCTCTCGCTATGTGTCGCTCGCAGCGGTACTAAGAAGTCAGATTCTGCATTTTATTTCTGATAAATCAGAATAAAACGCAGAATCTGACTTCTAAGAACCGGCGGCTCCCCAATGATTTCTTATGCTTTTGTCAATTTTTCACACTAAATCTACGTTCCGAACTATCACCATTATCTCACACTATCATGCCCGATTCGGTGAATTTTATGTGTCACAACACACAGGTTTGGTATGGGTTATGACACACGAACATATATTCGTTTTTAGTTTACAGATTTCCCCGAGTTTGCTATAATTGATGTAATGTAAAGCTCGAAACTCGTACATAATGTAGAAAAATTGAGAAAAACAAATAAAACGCAACAAAGACATTGGGGAGCCGTCGGTTCTTAGAATTCAAGTGTGCCTGGTAGACTGAACTTGTTTCAGTCTGACAGGCGCACTCGAATTCTTAGTACCGCTACGAGCGACACATAGCGAGAGCGTGTCTTTGTTGATTTTATTTATTTTTCTCAATCTAGATAACGTACATACGAGTTTCGCACAAACCATTATGATACCAGGAGGAATCTGTATGCACTCTCTCATTTTTCATGTCGATGTGAACTCTGCCTTTTTGAGCTGGGAATCGGCGAAACGCCTGCGTGATAACCCGGATGCACTGGATTTAAGAACCATCAACGCCGTAATCGGCGGCGATGAAAAGATGCGCCACGGAGTGGTCCTTGCAAAATCTCCTTCTGCGAAGAAATACGGCATTATGACCGGCGAACCATTATCCCATGCCAGACAAAAATGCCCGGAACTTGTCGTTGTTCCGCCGGATCATGAACTGTACGCTGCTTCCTCCCGAAAGTTTATCGAAATTTTAGAAGAGGTTGCCCCGGTGATCGAACAGTGCAGTATTGATGAGGCTTTCTGCGATATGACCGGAACGGAAAAACTCTACGGCGATCCCATTGCTTTCGCAACAAAATTAAAAGACCGGATTTATAAGGAGCTTGGCTTTACCGTCAATATCGGTATCTCTACAAATAAGCTTTTAGCAAAGATGGCATCTGATTTTGAGAAGCCAAACCGTGTGCATACTCTTTTTCCGGAAGAGATGGCGACAAAGTTCTGGCCGCTCCCGGTGGAATCGTTATACGGCTGTGGAAAAACCACTGCAAAAAGACTGCGCTCTCTTGGAATCACAACCATCGGCGCACTTGCAAAAGCAGACCGCCAGATGTTACTCTCTAATTTTAAATCCCAGGGCGATTATCTGTGGGAATCCGCCAATGGGATCTCCTCCTCTGCCGTGACTGCAGAATCTCCTGCCAACAAGGGTTATGGCAACTCGGTCACTCTGCCTTACGATGTCACAGATACAGAAAACGCGCACCACATTCTGTTATCTCTCTGTGAGACTGTGGGTGCGCGCATCCGTTATGATAAAGCCTACATCAGCGTGGTGCAGGTTCAAGATTTATGAGGCAGCCTGCAAGGCATTTGATCAGGGCTGGGATCACGCTCCCATCCGGCTGCTCGGTGTCTCTACGAGCAAAGCAACCGACGAGAACTATGAGCAGTATAATCTTTTCGATCAGGATAAGTTTGAGCGGTTGTCCAAATTAAATTCTGCCATCGATAAAATCCGTGATAAGTATGGGGATGATGCAATCGTGCGTGCCTGCTTTGCGGAAACGCCAAAAAATTAAGCTACAACATCCTCAAACTGGGAATTATAAAGGTTCGCATAGAAACCTCCTGCTGCGAGAAGTTCCTCATGTCTGCCCTGCTCAATGATATCTCCGTCCTTCATGACAAGAATTAAATCTGCGTCACGGATCGTGGAAAGTCTGTGTGCAATGACAAAGCTGGTTCTTCCCCTCATCAGGTTATCCATTGCCCTCTGGATCTCAATCTCGGTTCTCGTATCTACCGAGGAAGTTGCCTCATCCAGAATCAGGATCTTATTGTCTGCAAGGATTGCACGCGCAATAGTCAAAAGCTGTTTCTGTCCCTGCGATACATTGCTTGCATCCTCGTTTAATTCCATCTGGTAACCACCCGGCAGCGTCTTGATGAAATGATCTGCTCTCGCTGCCTTCGCTGCTGCAATCACTTCCTCATCCGTTGCGTCAAGCCGGCCGTATCGGATATTTTCCATGATTGTTCCCTTGAACAGCCAGGTATCCTGCAATACCATTCCGAATGCATCACGCAGTTCCCTGCGGTTGAAATCCTTGATATTATGTCCATCAAGACAGATTGCTCCGCTGTTTACATCATAGAAACGCATAAGCAGTTTGACCATTGTGGTTTTTCCTGCTCCCGTTGGTCCGACAATTGCAATTTTCTGTCCAGGTGTTACATGAGCGGAAAAATCCCTGATAATGATCTGGTCCGGATTGTATCCGAAACTTACATGGGAAAAATCCACGTAACCATCCACATGGTCGAGATGCACAGCATGTTCAACCGTCAGTTCTTCTTCCTCTTCGTCCAGAAATTCAAATACGCGCTCGGAGGCTGCAGCCATCGACTGCAGCATATTTGCCACCTGCGCAATCTGCTGGATCGGCTGAGTAAAATTCCGGACATACTGAATAAATGCCTGAATTTCACCAACCCCGATGGTTCCGCGGATTGCCAGAAGTCCTCCGGAAATTGCCACTCCGACATAACCGAGGTTTCCGACAAACTGCATGATCGGCTGCATCAGTCCGGATAAAAACTGGGACTTCCATGCCGATTGAAACAGAATCTGATTGGTATCTTCAAATTTTTTGATGGTGCTCTCCTGCTTATTATATGCCTGCACCACCAGATGTCCGCCATAGACCTCTTCCACCTGTCCGTTGATATGTCCCAGATATTCCTGCTGTTGGCGGAAATATTTCTGCGAATGTTTGATAATAAACGAAATCAGGATGGCAGATACCGGAAGAATCACAAGTGAAATCAATGTCATAATTCCGGAAATTGAAATCATCATCACAAGTGTTCCGACCAGTGTTGCCACACTCGTAATGATCTGCGTCACACTCTGATTTAAACTCTGTCCAAGTGTATCCACATCATTTGTGATGCGGGATAGCACCTCTCCGTACGTGCGGCTCTCGAAATATTTCATTGGCATGCGGTTGATTTTCTCTGAAATTTCCTTACGCATGCGGTAACAGGTTTTCTGCGTGATTCCTGTCATGATCATTCCCTGTATAAAACTGAATACTGCAGAACAGATATACAGGCCAAGTGTAAACAATAACACTTTGGCAATATAGGTAAAATCAATAGATCCGGTTCCCGCGATCTTTTTTCCGAGACCTTCCACCAATGCATTCGTTGCACGTGCCATAACCTTTGGTCCGGCAACGGAAAAGACGGTAGACACCGCCGCAAAAATCATAACGGCAACGATTGCATACCAGTATCTTCCGAGATAACGAACCAGTTTTCCGATAGAGTTTTTGAAATCTTTCGGCTTTTCTCCCGGCATCATTCCTCTGCCCGGACCTCCCATCGGACCGCGAGGTCTTTTTGTACGTTGTTCTGCCATCTTATTTCACCTCCTCAGAAAGTCCCAGTTCTTTGGCAGACAGCTGACTTCTGGCAATCTGCTCGTAAACTTCGCAATTGTGCAGTAATTCCTCATGCGTGCCTTTTCCGACAATCTTTCCATCGTCGAGTACCAGTATCTGGTCCGCATGCAGAATTGTACTGATTCGCTGTGCGACAATGATCACGGTCGTATGTTCCGTCTTTGTCTCAAGTGCTCTGCGGAGTGCCGCATCGGTCTTCATATCCAGAGCGGAAAAACTGTCATCAAACACATAAATCTTTGGATTTTTTGCAATTGCTCTGGCAATGGCAAGCCGCTGCTTCTGTCCGCCGGAAACATTGCTTCCGCCCTGTGCAATCGCACTCTCATACCCATCCTGTTTGCTGTCAATAAACTCTGTTGCCTGCGCAATCTCCGCTGCTTCCCGGATCTGCTCATCTGACGCATCCTCTGCCCCGAAGCGCAGATTGCTTGCAATTGTACCAGAGAAAAGAACTCCCTTCTGTGGTACAAATCCGATATGTTCCCGCAGATCCTGCAATGTATACTTGCGGATATCCGTTCCGTCAAGCGTGATCTCTCCACCTGTCACATCATAAAAACGCGGAAGCAGGTTGACCAGCGTAGATTTACCACATCCGGTACTTCCGATAATTGCAGTGGTCTTTCCCGGCTCTGCAACAAAATCAATATCCGAAAGCACATCTTCCGTGGCTCCCGGATACCGGAAATTTACATGATGAAAGGCAATCACACCCTCACACTGTTCCATGGCAACCGGCTCTTTCGGATCTGTAATCGTACTTTTTGTGCCTACAACCTCATCTATACGCTCTGCAGCTACACCGGCTCTCGGCATCATGATAGACATCATGGTCAGCATCAGAAATGCCATAACGATCATCATTGTATAAGTAATAAATGCCGTCATGGAACCTACCTGCATATATCCGCCATCGATCCGTTTTGCGGCAACCCACACGATCAGAAGCGTGATGCAGTACATGATCATCATCATTCCCGGCATCATAAATGTCATAACACGGTTGGTAAACAACTGCGTCTTTGTCAGATTGCGGTTGGCCTCATCAAACCGCTCTTCTTCCCGTTTTTCCCGTCCAAATGCACGAATGACATTTAATCCTGTCAGAATCTCTCTCGAAACCAGATTCAGCCGGTCCACGAGATTCTGCATAATCTTAAACTTTGGCATGGCAAGGGAGGTAAGAAGCATTACAAACCCAAGAATAACAAGCACCGCAAGCGCGATCACCCATTCCATTCCTGCATGGGTCTGTGCAACCTTAATCACACCACCGATTCCAATGATCGGAGCATAAAGAATCATTCGCAGAAATACTGCAGTCACCATCTGAATCTGCTGTACATCATTGGTACTTCTCGTAATCAGGGATGCCGTTGAAAAATGATCCATCTCTGCATTGGAGTACTGTACGACATTGCGGAATGTCTTATCACGCAGATCTCGTCCGATGGATGCTCCCACACGGGAAGCACAATATCCGACAACCACTGCCGCCATAACCATCAGCAGCGCAAAACCAAGCATCTTGGCTCCGGTGGTCCATAAGTAATGTTTCTGAATGGCATCTACATCCACACCTGCATTTTTATCACAGGAGATCGCATAGGTCACACCCATGGATTTCAATGTAGAAGATCCGATCGCATCAATCTGTCCGGACACCTGCTTTCGCATCTCAAGAATCTGCTGATCCGGTACCTGGCCGGCTGCCAGTGCCTGCATCAGCTGCTTCATATCTACCTGCGTCCCATCCGTTCCCATTTTCCCCGTGAGAGCCTTCTCGTCAATATCGGACTCCTTCATCTGGGACATCTGATATACCATGACGATCGGCTCCAACAGAGACTCATCCATATCGTCAAGCGTATCCTCTTCACAATTTCTCACATAGTTTCCATCTTTTTTCGGCTCCTTATAACAGGCGGCAAATGTTTTCTTTTCCCTGCTGGTCATAAAAAGCTGTGCTGACACAAAATCTTCCTGTGTCATTTCTTCCGGAAGAATATGCTCCACTCCGCTGCTCATGATTCCGACATCGATAATATCTGATGTATACTGTGGCAGGGACAGATCACAAAATGCCTGCATCGCAAGAAAAGCCACAATAACCAGAATCCATTTCCAGTATGGGAGCATGTTTTTAAATATTTTTCCCATGATTTAACTCCTTTTCATATGCATAGCTTTTATACTATCACGAACTGATTTCCAGAACAATTCCTATTATATAAAACTTTTCTTAAATTAAAATGAAATGTGTGGTGCAACCACGGGCACCACACATTTTATGTTCTGATTTTATACCGCAGGGGTTACATAACCTGCCAGCTTCATT
>OHDT01001085.1_pt1 | contig 11319 bp, 9 predicted proteins | sample 1567061 | NCBI WGS metagenome assembly OHDT01 (sample SAMEA3879506, study PRJEB24766) | human gut metagenome | biome: human-associated habitat; feature: feces | place: USA | collected 1985/1987
CTCCTGATTCCCTTTCTTTCTATCGAATATCGCCTCCGGCGGTGCGGCGGCGGTGGGTTTACCGGGTCACGGCTCGCGCAAAATTGTGCCGGCGCTGCGGCGGGCAATCTCCGCGCGGATGGTCTCGAGCGCGGCGGCGCTCGTCACGGCCTCCTGCACGCCGGTGGCCATGTTCTTGAGCGCGCAGACGTGCTGCGCGATCTCATCCTCGCCGAGGAAGATCACAAACGGAATGCCGAGCTTGTCGGCATAGCCGATCTTGGCCTTGAACTTCTTCTTTTCCGTATAGATCTGCGTGCTGACGCCCGCGGCGCGCAGTTCGGACGCCAGCGCCACGGCCGCGGACAGGTCGTCCGTCATCGGCAGGATGAGCACATCCGCCGGCGCGGTGAGCACGGCGTCGGAGATCATGTTCTGCTCCTGCAGGATGTAAAACAGGCGCGTCAGGCCGATGGAGATGCCGACGCCGGGCAGGGACTTGTTCGTATAGTACCCCGCGAGGTCGTCGTAGCGCCCGCCGGAGCAGATGCTGCCGACCTCGGGATGGTCGAGCAGGACGGTCTCGTACACCGTGCCGGTGTAGTAGTCGAGGCCGCGCGCGATGGTCAGGTCGACCGCGAAGTTCTCCTGCGGCACGCCGAACGCGCCGAGGTACTTGGCGACGGTCGTCAGCTCGTCGAGGCCCTGGTCGAACATCTCGTTGCGGCCGCGGTACTTTTCAAGAGAAGCGAGCACCTCTTCGTTCGTGCCCTTGATGCCGATGAAGGCGAGGATCTCATCCGCCTTTTCGCCCTCGATGGCGTAGTCGTCGACCAAGATCGCGCGCACGAGGTCAGGGCCGATCTTTTCGATCTTGTCGACGGTGCGCATGATATCGCCGGACTTGTCGGAAAGGCCCAGCATCGCGTAGAAGCCGTTTAAGATACGGCGGTTGTTGATGCGGATCTGGAAACGGGACAGGCCGAGGCGGGAGAAAACGGTATAGATGATAGCAGGGATCTCGGCGTCGTTCGTGATGTCGAGCTCGCCGTCGCCGATGACGTCAATATCTGCCTGATAGAACTCGCGGAAGCGGCCGCGCTGCGCGCGCTCGCCGCGATAGACCTTTCCGATCTGGAAACGGCGGAACGGGAAAGTGAGGTCGGCATAATGCAGGGCAACGTATTTCGCCAGAGGCACCGTCAGGTCGAAGCGAAGGGACAGGTCGCTGTCGCCCTTGGAGAAACGGTAGATCTGCTTTTCAGTCTCGCCGCCGCCCTTGGCGAGCAGCACGTCGCTCGCTTCGATGATGGGCGTGTCGAGCGGGGTGAAGCCATAGACGCCGTAGGACGAGCGCAGCACCTCCATAAGGCGCTCCATCTGGGTCTGCGGCGCAGGAAGCAGCTCCATAAAGCCGGATAAGGTGTGAGCTTTGATCGTTGCCATGATAGTGTGTGTCCTTTCCTATATAGAATGTATGGACAGCGTACTGTACTGCGGTGGCACAGCAGCGTATCGGAGTGGTTGACAGATATTTTACGGTACGGCGCAGGGATTGTCAAGCGTCCGCGGCCGTTTAGCATTTTCCGCGCGGAATTGCCATAGCTTTCGCCGCCTGCGGTGCAAAAATTTTTCTTTCCGTCGCGGACAGTGTTCACGAAAAATGAAGATATCCGCCAAAAAGCACGAATTGCGCTTGACGGAACTGCCGCTTTTTGTTACCATAGAGACAATATCAACGGGCAAGCTCCGAAAATCGAGGTTCGCCCGCAAGCAGCTTCCGGGCAGCCGTCATTCGGCGTCCGCCGCGGCCACACCGCGCGGGCAGGAGTCGATCCGATCGGATCGTTGAGGAGGAACGTTGGATGTACCAGAGCAAAATGAAAAGCGAAGAGACCGATCACCTGTTCAAGGCGATCTTATCTTTGAAAACGGAGGAAGAATGCTACCGCTTCTTCGACGATCTCTGCACCTTCAGCGAGATCGAGGCGATGTCCCAGCGCTTCGAGGTGGCGTCGCTTCTCGCCGATGGCAAGACCTTCACGCAGATCTCGCAGAAGATCGGTGTTTCGTCCACGACCATCACGCGCGTCAATAAGTGCCTTTGCTACGGGGCGGACGGCTATAAGCTGCTGCTCGAGCGGGCCAAAGAAGAAAAGTAAGCCATTCGTCATTTTGATCAGAGCAGGCGCTAAGCGCCTGCTCCTTTTTGTCTGTTTTGCTTTATTGCAATGCCGTAAAAGCATATCAACATAACATCACGTCATCCAGATATAGAAGAATTGACTAAAATATTTTTTGGAATCTACGCGAATTTTATTGCTTTTGCTGAACAGGTATGTTACAATTAATTCACAAATAGATTAGGGCATGGGAAACAGCGTGCAAGAAACCGTTGCCCGACGGTGCTGTTGCCTAAGTTCTGTGTCTGTTTTTCTGTGGGACCCCTCCACAGAAAACGCACGTCCCCGCGTGCGGTGTGCAGCGTGTTCGTCACGGGGAGGAGCGGCTTCCCGCTTCCTGACGGGCAAGTATTTTTATGAAGAGAGAGGTATTTTATCAATGGCAAACGAAAAGAAAGTCGCACGGGAGCCCAGTTTTCTGCTGGCGTTAGTTCCCATTGTGGCAATGATCGGGTTCATGCTTTACTGCTTCCTCGGTCATTCCGAATCCGGTTACCATGACGCTCACCTGCCCCTGGTCATGTCCATCGCCGTCGCGTGCATCGTCGGTCACTTCTGCGGTCACGACTTCAAGGATATGCTCTCCGGTATGATCGAGCGTCTGAGCGCTTCCATGGAAGCGGTCCTGATCCTCTGCACCGTCGGTTTCCTGGTCGCGAGCTTCATGGCCTCCGGTGCGATCCCCTCCCTGATCGTTTACGGTCTGGATCTGCTGACCCCGAAGCTGTTCCTGCCTGTCGGCTGCATCCTCTGCGCGATCGTCGGTATGGCGTGCGGCTCCTCCTGGACCACCACCGCCACCATCGGTCTTGCGTTCCTCGGCATTGGCGCGGGCCTTGGCATCAATCCCGCCCTCACCGCCGGTATGATCATCTCCGGCGCGTATGTCGGCGATAAGTTCTCCCCCCTGTCCGATACCACCAACCTCGCCGCGGCTGTTGCCGAGACCGGTCTTTTCGACCACGTTACCGCGATGGTCTCCTCCACCGGCCCGACCTTGGTCATCGCCCTCATCCTCTACACCATCATGGGCCTGAACATCGACGCCAGCGCCTACGATCCGACCGTCGCCCAGTCCATTCAGGACGCGTTCCGCGAGGCCTTCGTGATCTCCCCCGTTCTGCTCATCCCCATCATCGTGGTTATCGTGATGTGCATCCTGCGCGTGCCCGGCCTTGTCGGTATCGCCATCTCCGTTGCCACCGCGACCATCTTCATGATGATCTTCCAGTCCACCGACATCTACGGCTCCCGCGCCCTGGGCGACATCTTCAACACGCTGCACTACGGTATCGGCGTTGAGACCGGCAACGAAGTCGCTGACTCCATCCTCGGCAAGGCCGGCGGTATGGACGGCACCATGTGGACCATCAACCTCATCCTCCTCGCGCTCGCCTACGGCGGTGCTCTGGAGCGCTGCGGCTGCGTCGAGCGTCTGTTCGGCGGCCTGAAGCACAGGATCCACTCCGTCGGCAGCCTCATCCTCGCGACCCTGCTGACCTCCATCTTCTGCGACGCCACCATGTGCGACCAGTTCCTCGGCATCGGCGTTCCCGCCCCCATCTATGCTGACAAGTACGACGAGCTCGGTCTCGGCCGCAATATGCTCTCCCGTTCTCTGGAAGATGCCGGTACCCTCTGGGCCGTTATGTTCCCCTGGACCGGCTGCGGCGCTTACCAGACCGGCGTTCTCGGCATGAGCCCGCTGGTGTTCTTCCCGTATGCGTTCGTCAACCTGCTCAACCCCGTTTACGCCTATGTGACCGCTCTGTTCGGCCGCAACATCTTCTGGGCTGACGGTTCCTACACCAATATCTTCGGCAAGACCAAGGCCGGCAAGCCCGCCGGCGCTCCCGAAGAGGCTCACGCCAAGGCCCTCGCGAACCTCGAGGCTCGCCGTGCCGCCGGTAAGGCCCCCAAGATCAACGCGTAATCTACGCCCCCTGCTTTACTTAGAAAGGAATCACCGCTGTGAAACAATCGCTTCCCTGGGAATCCGTCCCGCCTCCGATCTACCCCGCACAGTCGTCGCTCAAGCCACGTAAAAAGTGGGTGCAGACCGGCGGATGGATCTTGGTTGTCGTGCTGCTGCTGTTCGGCGTTTCGACCCGCAGCAGAAACCCGCTGCTCGCCTTCGTCTCGCTCGCATTCTCAGTGCTGTATCTGCTGACGCTGATGACCAAAAAGGACGCCGCTCTCACGAGCCGCGGACTTGAGATCTTCTACAACATGCAGTTCACCACCAACTACGAGTTCTTCCCCTGGGAGGACATCAATGCGATCGTGTGCGAGGACCGCGGCCATGCCGACATGGTGCGCCTGCACATCGGCCACGGCAACACGGAAAAGGCTCTCTTCTTCCCGCGCGAAGACCTCGACGAGATCTACGCGTTCATCAAAAAGAAGAATCCGGCGATCCGCATCATGGATTATGCCGCGCCCGAACCGAAGTCCAGCAAGAAGCACAAGAAGTGAACAACTGTGACCTTTCCACAAAGAATCAAAGGCGCCCCGCAAAAGCGGGGCGCTTTTTTTATCTATTCTGTCTAATTCTATCACTGTACCCTGATAGTGTGTTATCCAAATATGGTGATAACGCACAACAAAGAAAACTTTTTTCGGCAAAAAACTATTGATTTTGCACAAAAATATGCTATACTGTTTCCAGAACGATCCTGTGGGACTTTTCCACAGGCGGAGCGCCATCCACGCACGGGCATGCGCGGAAAGCAAGGGGAACGCTTCGACACGTTTCTTGCACTTGGACGGTTCGGGCAACCGAACACGCCGACCGGGTCACACCGGAACTTTGAGAAAAGAGAGGACACTACCATGATCATGAATCCTACCGCGATCAAGCATGTCGTCGTCGATGGCCACAGCCTGACGCTCGAATCCTTCGTCGCCATCGCTCGCTACAATGCGACCGTCGAGCTGGCTCCCTCCGCTCTGGAAGCCATGAAGAAGTCCCGCGCCCTGGCCGAGAAGATCGCCGCTGAGGGCCGCGTCGCTTACGGCATCACCACGGGCTTCGGCGAGTTCCAGAAGGTCGCCGTCCCCAAGGAGATGAGCAATCAGCTCTCCACCAACCTGATCCTCAGCCATTGCACCGCCGCCGGCGAGCCGTATGCTGACGAGATCGTCCGCGGCATGATGCTGCTGCGTGCCAACGCTCTGTGCGGCGGCGTGAGCGGCGTTCGTCCCATCCTCGTCGAGATGCTGCTCGAGATGCTCAACAAGGGCGTGACCCCGGTCGTCCCGCAGAAGGGCTCTCTCGGCTCCTCCGGCGACCTGGCTCCTCTCGCTCACATGACGCTCCCCATGCTCGGCAAGGGCGAGGCCATGTACGAGGGCGTGAAGATGCCCGGTGCTGAGGCCATGGCCAAGGCTGGCATCAAGACGCTCGACACCCTGGTCTCCAAGGAAGGCCTCGGCATGACGAACGGCACCTGCGCGATGACCTCCGTCGGTGCTCTCGCGCTGTACGACACCATCTGCGCCGCCCAGCTCGGCGACGTGATCGCGTCCATGTCCTTCGAGGGCCTGACCGGTCTTCGCAACGCCTTCGACCCCCGCATCCATCAGGTGCGCGGCCAGAAGGGCCAGATGCTCGTCGCCGCGAACATGCGTAAGCTGCTCGACGGCTCCGAGATCCTCGACAACTGCCAGAAGGACCGCGTTCAGGACGCTTACGCCCTGCGCTGCATCCCGCAGCTGCACGGCGCCTGCCGTGACGCCCTCGATTACGTCCGCGAGAAGGTCGAGATCGAGCTCAACGCCGTCACCGATAACCCGCTGATGTTCCTCGACGACGAGGCCGTCATCTCCGGCGGTAACTTCCATGGCGAGCCCATGGCCCTGCCGTTCGACTTCCTCGGCATCGCCGCGAGCGAGCTGGCCGACGCTTCCGAGCGCCGCACCGAGCGTATGGTCAACCCCGCACTCTCCAACGGCCTGACCGCGTTCCTGACCACCCAGGCCGGCGTCAACTCCGGCTTCATGATCGTTCAGTACGCTGCCGCTTCCATGGTCAGCGAGAACAAGATCTACGCTCACCCCGCTTCCGTCGACTCCATCCCCTCCTCCGCCAACCAGGAGGATATCGTCTCCATGGGCACCACCGCTGCCCGTAAGGCCAAGATGATCCTGCAGAACACGCAGGACGTCCTCGCCGACGAACTGATGACCGCCTGCCAGGCCATCGACATCCGCCGCCGCCTGAACACCCACGGCCAGGGCATGACCCCGCTGCATGAGGCTCTCTATCAGCACGTGCGCGAGAAGGTCGCTTTCTATGAGATCGACCGTGAGATCTGGCCCGACATCCGTGCGGTGGAAGCGATGATCCGCTCTGGCGAGCTGCTGGATATCGTCAAGGAGTATATCCCAGACTTTGAGTAAGTCAAAATTGCGTCTACGACGCAATTTTGAGACCTTTCATTTGGGCCGATGGCCCAAATGAAATAGGGGCTTCAAATATTTTCGCTCACCGCGAAAATATTTGTAAGGTGTCCCTGCGGACGCACATGTCGTCCTTCGGGACAGGTTAAGATCATTTGCGGCGTGCGCGGCCGCAAATGTGATGCGTCTCAAAAATGGTTATTGCTACCGATTTGGGGACAATAATGCTGAAAGATTTGTGTTTTGACACGAATTGACAGGATGTAAAAGAAGGTGTAAAGTTATTTTGGCTTTACACCTTCTTTTTTTAGGAGGAGCTTACTATGGAACTGAACATTTTACGGGCGGACCCGGCTGGGAACATTACGGTGTTCGTGCTCGATCCGGTCGAAAAGGCACAGCGCGCGGCCATCGCGGAGAAGATCATGGCGATCCCCGCACTCAAGGCCGAGCAGGTCGGCTATGCCTGCACCGCCGAGGACAACGTCGACGGCCACATGGAGATGATGGGCGGCGAATTCTGCGGCAACGCGACGCGCGCCTACGGCATGTATATTGCCCAGCAAAAGGGCGGCCTTTCCTCGGTCAGGCTGCGCGTGAGCGGCTGCGACCATGCCGTCACCGCGCAGGTCGATCTGAAATCCGGCACGGCGCGCGCCGAAATGCCCTGTCCGCGCAGCGTGAAGCGTGTCACGGTGAATGGTCACGAGGGCACGCTCGTCGACTTAACAGGCATCGCCCACTTCGTCGTTGAGGGCGTGGAGCCGAGCGAAGGGTTCTTCCGCGCGGCGGAGTCGATCTTTTCCGGAATTGCAGGGCTTGACGCCTGCGGCGTCATTTTCCTCGATGCGGAAAAGCGCAGCATGATCCCGCTCGTCAAGGTCATCGAGACAGGCTCCCTCGTCTGGGAGGGCAGCTGCGGCAGCGGCAGCGTCGCCTGCGCCGTCGCGCAGAGCGAAGCTATGGAAAACGGCGGTTTTTCGTGCGAATACCGGCAGCCCGCGGGCACAGTCCGCGCAAGCGTCGAGCGCCAAGACGGAAACGTCATCGCCGCGAGCATCGGCGGCGAGGTCACGCTGGATGAGCCCATGCGCATCACGCTGTGACGCGGCAGAGTGAAATGAAAGCCGGGCGCTGGCAACTTTCGCTTTTCTCGTTTTGACCTTTGCCGCAAGCGTTGAAAATTCGTCCAAAAATCTCCCGTTTTTTCTTTTTAAGGCACGCGAACCAACGCTTAATTTTTTAAGGTTTTTGGAAAAAAGAGGCTTGCAAAACAGTTTACCTTTCTCTATCGTTCGGCTATAATTGATTTTGTCAATAAGAGACAATTCTCCGCTTTTAAATACATAATTATTTAGGAGGTATCCCCATGACCGACATTGAGATCGCCCAGGCACATGAAATGAAAAAAATCGTCGACGTCGCCGCCAAGGCCGGCATCGACGAAAAGCACCTTGAGCTCTACGGCAACTACAAGGCCAAGCTCGACTTAAGCGAGATCCGCAAGCTGCCCCGCAAGGCAAAGCTGATCCTCGTCACCGCTATCAGCCCCACCCCTGCGGGCGAGGGCAAGACCACCACGTCCGTCGGCCTTGCCGACGCGCTCAACAAGCTCGGCAAGAACACCATGGTCTGCCTGCGCGAGCCCTCTCTCGGCCCCGTGTTCGGCGTCAAGGGCGGCGCTGCCGGCGGCGGCTACGCTCAGGTCGTCCCCATGGAGGATATCAACCTGCACTTCACCGGCGACTTCCACGCCATCGGCGCGGCGAACAACCTGCTCGCCGCCATGCTCGATAACCACATCCAGCAGGGCAATGTGCTCGGCATCGACCCCCGCAAGATCGTGTGGAAGCGCGCTGTCGATATGAACGACCGCCAGCTCCGCCACATCATCGACGGCCTTGGCGGCAAGGCCAGCGGCGTGCCCCGCGAGGACGGCTTTGAGATCACCGTCGCGAGCGAAGTCATGGCAGTTCTCTGCCTTGCGACCGGCCTCGCCGACCTCAAGGAGCGCCTCGGCAAGATGGTCGTCGCCTACACCTACGACGACAAGCCCGTCACCGCGCACGACCTGAAGGCTGAGGGCGCGATGGCCGCGCTCTTAAAGGATGCCATCAAGCCCAACATGGTCCAGACGCTCGAAGGCACTCCCGCGTTCATCCACGGCGGCCCGTTCGCAAACATCGCCCACGGCTGCAACTCCATCCAGGCTACTGAGACCGCGATGCGCCTGAGCGACTACACCGTCACGGAAGCCGGCTTCGCCGCCGACCTCGGCGCCGAGAAGTTCCTCGACATCAAGTGCCGCGCCGCGGGCTTCCATCCCGACGCTGTCGTCATCGTTGCGACCGTCCGCGCGCTCAAGTATCACGGCGGCGTGCCCAAGGCCGAGCTCAACAGCGAGAACCTTGAGGCGCTTGAAAAGGGCCTGCCCAACCTCCTCCAGCACGTCGACAACGTGAAGAACGTCTACGGTCTCCCCTGCGTCGTCGCCATCAACGCGTTCCCGACCGACACCAAGGCCGAGCTCGACCTCGTCGAGAGCAAGTGCCGCGAGCTGGGCGTCAACGTCCGCCTGAGCGAAGTGTGGGCCAAGGGCGGCGAAGGCGGCCTTGCGCTGGCTGAGGAAGTCGTGCGCCTGTGCGACGAGCCCAACCACTTCCAGTTCGTCTACGACGTCAACGACAGCATTGAGGACAAGCTCAACGCCATCGCTACCAAGGTCTATCACGCTGACGGCGTGGTCATCGCCGCTTCCGCCAAGAAGCAGCTTAAGCAGCTCACCGAGCTCGGCTTTGACAAGCTGCCCATCTGCATGGCCAAGACGCAGTTCTCCTTCTCCGATGACGCCAGCAAACTCGGCGCGCCCCGCGGCTTCAAGATCACCGTCCGCGACCTCAAGGTCAACGCCGGTGCGGGCTTCCTGGTCGCCAAGACCGGCGACATCATGACGATGCCGGGCCTGCCCAAGGTCCCGTCCGCCGAGAAGATCGACGTCGACGAAAACGGCAAGATCACCGGCCTGTTTTAATTGTACAAGCTCAGGAACAGGTGGAGCGCGCCTCCGCCTGTTCCTGATGAATTTTTAATTTTAACCCAGGGAGGGCACTATGAAGATCGCAGATATGAAAGTAACCGAGCTCATCAACGAAGTCGGCGCGGGCACTCCCGCCCCCGGCGGCGGCGCGGTGGCAGGCCTTGCCGGCGGCGTCGGCGTGGCGCTGACGATGATGGTCAACGGCCTGACGCTCGACAAGAAGGGCTTTGAAAACGACCGCGAGCGCCTTTTGGACGCCATTGCCAAGGGCAATGAGCTCAAGGAGCGCTTCATCGACGTGATGAACCGCGACAGCGAGGTCTTCGATGTCCTGATCGAATCTCTGGCCCTCCCGAAGGACGACGATGAGCACAAGGCCATCCGCCGCGGCGCGGTGCAGGCGAGCTTCCGCAACTGCACGCTGGTGCCGCTGACAATGATGGAAATTTGCTCCGAGGCCATCGACCTGTGCGCCGGTCTCGTCGGCACGACGAACCCGAACGTCGTCAGCGACCTCGGTATTGCCGCGCTCACGCTCAAAACCGCGATGGAGAGCGCATGGCTCAACGTGCTCATCAACCTCTCGTCCTTAAAGGACAAGGCGTTCCGCGACGAGTGCTGCCAGAAGGGCGAGGCGCTGCTCGCGCACGCTGTACCCATCGCCCAGGAGAGCTATGAAAAGGTGATCAAGGTCATCACCGAAAAGTAAGCGCTCCGCCTTTTCGTCTTTCGTCATTCCACGCCGTCCGCCGCGTCAAGCACGCGCCGCGGACGGCGCGCTTTTTTCTTTCCTGAATTTTTGCAATTTACAGTAGCATTTTGCGGATTTTGTGGTACAATACCATCGGTTCATATTTTGATTGATTCAAATACTGCACGAAAGAGGCTTTTTTCATGGATTTTGTTGCAAACGGCTCCAAAAACGTTGAAATTGAGACGTCCACGGGCGTCTATCTGCGCCACGCCATCCAGACGCACTTTGTCGAGATCGGCGAGGATTACATCGAACTCGTCAACCGCTACGTCAAGCCCCTCTATGAGGAGGGCGACCTGCTGAGCATCAGCGAAAAGATCATCGCCCTGTGCCAGAAGCGAGTGGTCTACCGCAAGGATATGAAAATTTCGTGGCTGGCGAAATTCCTCAGTCGCTTTGCCATCCAGCACAACAGCGCCGGCATCGGCGTGGGCGAGGTGTGCAAGATGCAGTTCGCCATCGACGAGTGCGGTGCGTGGAAGGTCCTCTGGGCCGCCATCTGCGCGGGCTTTGGCAAGCTCGTCGGCAAGCACGGCATCTTCTACGATATGGTCGGCATGGAGGTCACGGGCCTCGACGGCTTCTACCCCGACGTGTTCCCCGTCTACGGCGACTACGGCATCCGTATTCCGGAAAATCCCTCGGGCGTGTGCAACGAGATCTATGAGAAGACCGGCGTGCGCGCGATGATCGTCGACGCGAACGACTTCACGCGCGACATCCTTGGCAAGGGCGACAACGTGACCCTCACCGACGAGCAGCTGTGTGAGATCATCCGCGATAACCCCGCGGGTCAGGATGACCAGTGCACGCCGTTTATTCTCATCAGGAAAAAGCAGTAATTTCCCCCTGCGGGGGAAGCGTGTTGTTTCCCTGCTGGCAGGGGAACGGATAAGGGAGGGATATCTCTTTTTCGAAAAGAGATATCCCTCCCTTACACCCTCCCAGAGAAAATTCACATTGCA
>OHDT01001086.1_pt1 | contig 11309 bp, 13 predicted proteins | sample 1567061 | NCBI WGS metagenome assembly OHDT01 (sample SAMEA3879506, study PRJEB24766) | human gut metagenome | biome: human-associated habitat; feature: feces | place: USA | collected 1985/1987
GTGAAAAGTGATAGGAATTGACATCAGCAAATGGAATGGTGGCATTGATTTTAACAAGGTGAAATCAGCAGGTATAAAATTTATTATCATTCGTGCCGGTTTCGGTGTGAATGGAATCGACAGACTTTTCAAGGCGAACTATACCGCCGCAAGAGAAGCGGGGCTAAAAATTGGTGTATATTGGTACAGTTACGCCAAAACTAAAGCAGAATTGCAAAATGAAATTTCTGCTTTTCTAAATGCAATAAAGGGCATGCAGTTTGAAATGCCCATATACTGGGATATAGAAGAAGAATGGGTTATAAACAATATCAACTACGTCATTCCTACAGTATGTGCCGCATTGGAAAAAGCTGGATATTTCGCCGGTTATTATACTTCTGCTTCTGTCAATACTTCTGTAGCAGAAGAAAACAAAAAGAGGTTTACTTCTTGGATAGCACACTGGGGTAAAAAAGCCGGTACATATAAGCCACTACATCAATACAGCAGTACCGGCGAAATTTCCGGTATCAATGGAAATGTAGACCTTGATTTTTGCAGTGTGGATTTTCCGGCAATAATTACTGCAAAGAAGCTGAATAATATGGGAATCAATACAAGCGATAACAGAATTAAAGATGCAATTGATAAAATTAACGCAGGTGTGAATATTTTGGAGAAATTGTAATGACATACAAAGATATAGCAGTTATGGTTATACAACGGGCAATATATGATTATAAACACGCATTGAAAAAAGATAATGCAAGTGTTGCAAATGAATGTGAAAAATTTTTTCATTCACAGCAATTTGATTTATTATCAAAATGTGCAAATCTGGTAGAAATGGACGGAGATTGCATTATTGAAAAATGTAAAAAGGTGGTGAAAATCAATGCCTAAAAAGTTACCAGTTCAGCAAATGACACCAAGGCAAATTGATAACATAATTAACAAATATAATAAACGTGCAGAAGCCGCCGCAAAATCTCTGGGCACACAATCCACCTTGTACCAGGATTATACAGTACTTATTTCCATGTTGACAGGTGGAAATACAAGAACAAAATCAATCAAAACAGCGACAGGAAAAACAGAAAAAATTATACAGGCAAAACGTGGCAAAACGTCTATAAATAAAATATTGACGGATATGCAAGCGAACCCCCAGCGGCAACAGAAAATTTTGAACCGCCTAGCAGGTCAAAAAACCGTCCGTAAATATCTGAAAAATATCAAAGAAACACACTATAAAGAAACATACAAAGGTAAAAAAGTATCAAAATTATCCAACATAGAATTGCAAGAATATGCACAACAAAGTACTAGTCTGATTCGTGAATTGTCAAGTCGTATTGATGAAGTTTACAATGTAATTGGATATAATTTGAACGATTTCAAATCATATTCCATTGATGAACTGCAAAGCATGGTAGACAAAATCAATGAAGATTACGATAATACAGAATTTTTTGACGAACCACCAGAAGCAGGATTTAATGCAATAGATATTCCATATTAAGAGGGTGAATTGCTATGTATATTTCATTGTATTATACCAATAAATTTCATATTTACGATATACTTTACAGTGAAATATCTGCATGTCCTCTTGTAAAGGGAAAATCCGAAAAGTATATACAAGTGAATGCTGGGGTTGATATTGAAACAACCAACACCCAAAAATTAGCATTTATGTATATATGGCAACTGGGAATTGGTTCACATATCATAAAAGGCAGAACATGGAAACAACTAATTGAAACTTTTGACAGTATCAATGAAATAGTTGAAAGTATTGACAAAAAGGCAAAAATAATTATCTGGGACGCAAATTTTCCATATGAATTTCAATTTATGCGTAAGCGTTTCACGTGGAACAAAATATTTGCAAAGAAAAACAGGCAAATTTTGACATCACAATATAATCATATTATACTGCATGAGTGCTTGTCAATATCTGGTCAAGGTGGTTTGAAAAATCTTGCAAAAAACTACTGTACAACTCAAAAAGCAGTTGGCGATCTTGACTATAATATCATGAGAAATTCCACTACAAAATTAACAAAAGAAGAAAATGGATATGTTGACAATGATGTTGCAATCTTAATAGAATGGTCAGAATACATATGGAAAAATGTATTTTCTGTATACAAGAAAATTCCATTGACCATAACACAAACAATTCGCTGGGATATGAAAAACGCAATCGGAGAACAAAAAGCACTGAAAAGTGTGTATCATGCTATGCAGAATGTGTTTCCCGAAAATGAAACAGAATATAAACGTCTAATGCGTTGGTTGTTTCGTGGTGGTTACACACATAGTAATATTATATATACAAATTATGAATTGCAAAATGTAACAGGTATTGATTTTACATCAAGTTATCCAGCTGTTATGTGTCATGGATACTATCCAGTATCAAAATTTATTAAAATAAATGACATATCAAAACAAGATATACCAAAACTTCTAAAAACAAAATGTTGTATCATGATAGTACGGTTTTGGGGCATTAAGAGTACAACAACGCATAGCATAGAATCTAGCAGTAAGTGTATTTCTATGGTAAATCCAATTATTGACAATGGTAGAATTCATGCCGCAGATTTTATAGAGGTTATGTTGACAGAACTTGACTATGCAAGCTACAAAAAGTTTTATAAATGGGATAAAATGGAAATCATAGAAATACAAATTGCAAAGAGGGGTTCACTGCCGAATTATCTCATTGACACCATGCTTGAAAACTATGTCAAAAAATGTAAATTGAAAGTAGAGGGCAAAGCCGATACTATAGAATATGTCAACGCAAAAGCAAAAACAAATTCATTTTATGGTTGTTGTGTAACTCAGCTACAATTTGAAGATTATGACATAGACGGAAATGGCGAATGGGTGACAAAAGCCGGAAAAACATACGATGAATTAAAAAAGTATCAAATCTTATCCCCCTACTGGGGTATTTACATTACTTCTCATGCAAGATACAATTTGTTTACAATGTTATATATTTTACGTGACTATGCGGTATATTGTGATACTGACAGCATTTACTACTTGCAATCAGCACCTAAAGAAATCACGAAAAATATTGACAAATGGAATACATACATTGACAATTTGAACAAGAAAATGTTTCCAGAACATTATAACTATTTGCATGATTTAGGGGCATTTGATGAAATAGGTGTGTATAGTAAGTTCAAAACGCTGGGGGCAAAGCGTTATATCAAGTATGGACATGATAAGGGCAAAAAAGAAGATTCACTTCATGTCACCATAGCCGGACTGCCTAAATACGACATGAAGGCATATATGGAAAAAATGGGTGTGTCAAATGCTTTTGACGTGTTCAATAACAATATGGAAATACCTAACACAATATGTTCAAAACTGTTAAGAACATATAATGATAATTATACAGAAATGGCAATAACTGACAGTGCCGGAACTACTGAAATCATGAGCGAACTTTCCAGTGTGGCACTATCACCAAATAAATTCAAACTCACAATGGCTACAATATATCTACATATGATAGAAACGTATGCCGCAACTTTCAGAGAGGACTTAAAGCATGGATTGGCAAAAAATTCGTAAAGAATACAAAAAATTAAAATGCCCAAAAGATGTGTGGAATCCGCTGACATTGCCGCTGGGGGAATGCGGTTATTATATTGTTCTGTCAGATAGATCAAGAGGTAAAACCACAAATGCACTTCTTTTGGGTATGATAATGAACAAAATTGATGGTTCAATGATTGAATATGTAAGACAGCGCCGTGAACAAATCATGCCTAAATTTATACTTTCACTTTTTTCCACTATCACGCAATACGGATATGTGGAAAAAATAACCAACGGCGAATATAACACAATTAGAAATAAGTCCCGTCGTGGATATTATGCCCATGTGAATGAAAATGGTGAAATGGATAAAATAGCCGCTGAACCATTTATTCACTTTGCTGGTATAGATGAATGTATGGATTTGAAAAGTACATACAATTCACCAAACAGTAATATTATTATTTTTGATGAATTTATTTCTAAAATTTACTATAGAGATGAATGCGTAGATTTTCTTGATATGGTTTCCACCTATTTCAGAATGAGAACAAATGGAATAATTATGATGCTTGCAAATACAATTGACAAAAACAGCCCGTATTTTGACGAATTATCTTTACGAGATGACATAGATAAAATGAACATGGGTGAAAATGAAATTGTTACCACGTCTATGGGTACAAGAATATATTTGGAAATTTTAGGTAGTGTTGCTAATAATCAAAAGCAAAAAGTCAATAAATGGTTTTTCGGATTCAAAAATCCAAAGCTTGCAAGTATCACAGGTGCTGAATCATGGGCTTTACCAGAATTCCAACACATTCCAAAGAATTCCAAAACCGAAATTATTCACCGTGGTATTTTTATATTCCATGCTGGAAAATATGTGGCACTTGATATAGTGCTCAATGATAAAATAGGTTATTGTGTATATGTACACCCTGCGACAATCATTCATAACGATTCCATTATATACACTTCTGGGAATATCACTGACACACGTTACAAATACCGTTTTGGAGATATGACATTTGACAAACTTTCTAAATTGATATGGGGAAAAATGTACAATAGAAATTTGTTTTTTTTCTCCGACAATTCCACAGGCGCATTGGTGGAATCTTATGTATCTCTATGTAAGAAACTTCTCAAAAAATAATGTTTCACGTGAAACATTCAGACAAACAAAAACCAGTGTTTCACGTGAAACACTGGTTTTCGTTATGCGTAGAAACCATTATTCAAAATGCCTGCAATTGCATTTTTTTCTGATTCCGGCGCATTGATGCTGGAAACGTCAACATTATATGTTTGTGTGTATCCTGAGCAATCGGAAATTTTTGCTTGATAATTGCAAGCGTACCCCACAGTGTGCCCATAATTTTCCGGTACAATGGGGACAGGGCGTTGAATTATGAAATAGCAGTTCTGCGGTTGCCATAAACCACACGCTGGAGAACTTGAACCAGCTGTATTATACATGGTATTATTTACAGAAAGTGCAGAATCAACAATACTACCTACACCAGATACCACCTGCCCCACGGATTTACTAGCCGCACCTAGTGCTACATCTGTAACACCAGACGTTAAGCCGCCCATAATTCGGCTTGCATATTCGGCACTGTTTGTTCCAGTCATTGGAATCTCAACGCCAATATTACCATTTTTGTAAATGATAGGAATTTTATTGGCAAATACAATTGCAGTGCAACTACCAGTTGTAATGTCAACTACCATTTTACAAGAAATTGTTTGCCCCATAAAGTCAGCGGTTGAAATTGGCACAATACCAACATATGGTATATAAAGGCTTGCAGTGGTAAATGGTTCATAATCTAAAAAATTGCCGAAATAGGGGTAAAATGTACACCTACCTAAATCGAGTACAGCATTATAATTTGTGATTTTAACGCCCTTTATTGATGTGTTAGTGCGCCCGATTACAATATCTTCAATGCCGCTATTTTGTGATTTTGTTACAACATTAAACGGATATAAGCGCAAATCTATAATACCATCAATCGGATTTCCACCCATTAGTAATAATCCATCTACAATTTGCTTGAAAACTGAATCATCAGCATTCCATAGATAATTTGACAATTGATTAACATCAGTAGACGTTAATGTAAATGTTCTATTAAATATTCCTGTTGTAGTCAGTGTTGGTGTAACTAAATCAATAGTATCTGTGTATTTGTTATTATCCCTCTCTCTATCTGGATTGTAGCCAGATTCATTCCATGGATTTTTCCAGTTATAACCGGGGTTTGTTTTATTATCAATTCCGGTTGTTGAACCTGTAGTTGCAATTCCATTTACAAAAGATGGAAAATGTGTATATTGTGAATCAATATCTGTTGTACTATTTTCAGACCAAATAATACCATATGAATTTATTATTTCAATTGCCTTTTCTTTTGAAATTTCATATAATGGGTATACTTTATGAACAAAAGATTCTGGATTAGATGTTGAATACACCCATTTAGTCACCAAATCGTCACGCTTTATGTAGCGGATATTTGACGCATTACAATTTCCCACTGCATGTCCATAGTATAAATTGAAATTTGTAGCTGGTTCTTCTGATTGTTCACTAATCATGCCAATTATTTGGAAAATATCTGAATTAACAACACCACTAGAAGCATAGATTGGTGTACCAATTGTGTTTTGAACTAACACATCCCCATAATTTTCATTTAATTTTGATTTATCCCATTCTCCAGTTGCATTTCCCATGCACAAACCCATAGTGGAGCATCTGCATATTTGTTTTTTGTATTTGAATGCAAAACGCATAGATAATAAATATGGGTGTGTTGTTTTTATATTGTTAACATTATTGAAATAATCTGAAAACCATGTTGTCTGTATATCAATTGTTTCTCCATCTGAATTTATCTTTGCACATTCAACAGATACGACGCCCATAAATTCGTTATATAAAAAATCATATATAGGCATTGCTCCATATGGTTTCAAATATCCTATTGATGATTTAATAGACTGCTCCGGTGACCAACAAGTTAAACATTTTGAAACAAAATTTGTTCCGGGTGTGTAAAATTCGTTATTAAATACTGTATGAATACCGGTATATGAATTAGATGTGGTCGGATACCTATAAAAACAAATTTCATTTGATTGTATTTTTCCAACACATTGCGGTTTACCGTCAAAAAAACGATATGCACCTATTTGTTGTGCAGGAATTCCCCACGGTGCAATAGTATGGTCATAATCAGCATTTAGAAATATTGTTTTATTGTTTAACATGGTTAAAATGCTATCACCATATTCAATTTCATTATATGTTGTGTCATGATTTGAACCAGACCATACATTTCTATTTATTTTCAATTTGAGCCACCCCCAGACACATTTAGTACAAAGTTATACGTGCTACTAGATGCTTTTGTAATATTAAATTCATTGGATTCAAACTCGATAACAGCTAAATCTTTACGATTTTGTAAAGGCAGTAGAGAATCCACAATATCATTGATGCCAATATTTTCCTGTCGTGAAATTGTTGCAGACAAATTTTTAATACCGTCCGCATATGTCATTAATACATCAACTGAAAGTTGTACAATATACATACCATTTCTACCGACAGTGACAGAATCTACATAATAATATCTATTATAGTCTGCAATATACGCATAGTTATTATTTGCAATTGCTCCATTTGCATTGACAATTAACAAATTGGGTGCTGAAATGTTATAGTCTGTATATGGTTTGCAATCAAATGTATCAGACCATGTAACAGATTTTTCAAGTTTTCGCCTGTCGTCAAAAGTATATCCAAATTTAATTTGCACTATTTTTCACCTCTGTTTCACGTGAAACATTCTTTTCAGATTGTGTACCAAAATAGAATGATATTATAACAGTGTATATCGTTATATAATCACGTGTCGGGATTTTACCAGTAACAGCCAGAAAAGAAAAAATAATTGTCAATGTAATTGTTACAAGCGACTTAATTGTTAACAATTTAGATAATCTTGTTTTCATGTTTTAACACCTCAATATCTTTTTCAGCCGACAACATTCGCAACTTCAAATTATTATATTTGGCTACTTTATTTTCCAACTGCTGAATTCGGTACATTATCATTTTATTTCCAGAAATAACCGTTGCAACAGTTGTCATAATTGTGGCAAGCCCTGTTACAATTTCTAACCACGGAAAATCATTCATCTTCATTATCCCCCAACATATACATATATGATTTTACAAAAAATCCAATCAACCAATTCGCAACAGATTTTTTACGCAATTCAAGTTCCGATTCAATCATATGTTGAGAAGTTGTTACACCAATATTTCCCGAACGTGTTAATTTTCTTGTTTCACCGTTGTTGAAAGAACCGGAAATATCTGGTATAGTTTGATTGTTAGATGGTGTAACCGTGGTTGTCATGCTAGAAGTATTCGTTGTTTCATCAACATTTCTTAATGTTTCATCATCAAATGTTGTTGACTTGTAACTTTGTGTTGTTGTTCCTGCTGGGGTTGTAACCGTTTTGTCAATTTTTCGCCCAACGGATTCATTTTCTGTCATATCATAATTCTGTAATGGTTCATAATTTGCATATAAAGATTTATACATGGCATCAACAGAATGTTGCCATTCTGCAATATAATTTTGCCACAAATATTCCAAATTAAATATATTTGTGCTATCTGTGAAAATGGGGTAATACCACGAATTATATTTTGTAACAAATTGAATACAAATATATGACCCGTCAATAAATGTATTAGAACCAGATTTTACATCAAAAAATGATTGCGTTGACTGATTCAACAAGTCATTCTCGATTGTCTGAATTTTTGTCCACGTCATTTTCTACACCTTCTTTCATTGTTTCATGTGAAACAGAATGATTTTTGTATATGGCATACTCGTTTTTCCAAACTTCTGAAAAGTCAACGCTTGCATTCATGCCGGAAATTTCGTTAAATTTTTCGATTGCCCTTTTCCTCTGCTCCAGTCTGTCAAGGGGGATAATCCAGCATGTTGAATCTGCCCCATGCAGTTCATCTTTCAACGACTGTGAATTGAAAGCAGTCAAATTCATGTTGTGTCCATAAGTCGCATAAAAACGCTTTTGAATCATGTCATAAAACTGTGAAAGATATTGTAAATACTGAATATCTTGTACACGGTTCAAATCAATTGTATATACAGGCTGTTCACCGTCAAACAAATTGTTTGACATAATTGTTTTATATGCCCCGTTGTCACTATTTTCCATTGCGTCATTAAGTGACTTTCTAACCGCTTCTGTTGGAGCAACGCCAATCGGATTGAGCCGGCTTCTTTTCAAATTGCTGTAACTTGATTTGTCAATTTCTGCCAGCAAGTCAGCAAATTGCAAAATCTGCCAATCGGGACAACGAATGTTATTATTTTGTACAAGAACGCAGTTATCACCGATTTTCCATGTTTTGGAATCTCCAACCCACGCCCCAACAAAATTAGTTCCCAGTCCGTAGGGGTTAATCTCTCCAGCAAGCCCGCCACGAACGGCAAGCCAATCTCCGGTATTTGTTTTGGCAATGCTTGCCACACCTTCTGCAATAAGGTACTGCTCTAAAAAAGAAGTATCTACAGTTTCGGGCAGTCCCTTGTATTCAAACATTGAAACAAGTGTTTCCATCATATTAGAAAAATATGTAATGTTCAAATAATTTGTCTTTTGTTTAGACTTCATATTTGAGTACGGATTCCAATTATTTGGCATTTTGTTCACCTCTTAAAATACCCACATAACAATTATATTATGTGGGTGTTTTATTCGTTATATGTTGTTAATGATTAATCAAGAATGAGTGCAACCATATTGTAATTGCTGTCAATAATATAGTTAACAAGCTGGTGATAATACTCATTCCAAAAGTCAGCAATTGCCGTATAGTTAGTGGTAACTTTTACCTTATGTGGGCAAAGCCCCATTGCTCTGTGGTCATAGATGATACCAACAATTGCATCCCCTTCGTAAGCAGTTACCCCAATTCCAAGAGTATTGTTAGTATCTGCCGAAATACGGACAGCAGAATTTGTTGAAAAGTCAAAATTTGGCTTGCTGTCTGCCTTGAAAGCCTGCCAACAAGAAACCTCGTCAAAATCACCGATACCAACCAATTTTTCATTGAAAGTGTTGGCACGGACTTCAAACTTGCAAGCATTGGCAAAATCTGTAAGCAGTGCCATTTTATTGTCAGTATCATTGGTGAATGTAGGAATACTTCCGTTATTGAAAGCTGTTGTATATCGTTTCATATATTTCCGAATATTGGAAATTCGCCGCATAGCCCACCGCATGAAAACTTCATTTTTCAATGCTTCTTCGGCTGTGTCTGCCTGTGCCAGTACGCCGGCGGCTTTGCCCTCTGTCAAAAGATGAACAGCTGTAGAAGTTCCCTTGTCTGAAATGGCAATACCGCATGAAACAAGCATATGTGCGTAAGCTTCCATTGCCAGTTCTACCGTATTTTGGACATTTGTATAAATACCGGAAAGGAAAGTGTTCATCTGTTCCCATGACGTGAACGCCATTTGCATCTGGTCACGTGTGATAGAGATAGGGCACATAATAGTTTTTGCCTGTTCATAGATTTTTGCAGAGGTTTTCGGCTTATAAAATTTGTGGTCTTCATAAGTCTGCCCGTCCACAAGACTGTACATTTCATCAGTAATTAAATCCTGCGGAGCAAAGTAAACACGTTCCACGTAGCCACCCCACTCAAAGTTATCTACAAACATAGAGGGTAATTCAGCCGCATAGCGTTTGGCATCAACTACCATTTTTCCCATTTGTGTAAGCAGTGACTTCACATAGGCATCAACACTACCGGAATCAAGAACATCTTTACCAACGTCTACCAGCTTATAAGATTCGATTGATGCAAGCTTTCCGTCTTTTGTAAGATAAGTTGTACCCAAGGTCTGTGCAACTGCTTCTTGTGTCAATGTTGTTACATCAACAAATTTCATATTATCACACCTTTTCTTTAATATTTACCCACATTCCCACCCTCGGCAATCTTCACCGTATCACATTGATTATCTGTTACTTGATTTCCAGCGTGTAGAACTTCTTGCCAGCATTGGATGTATTCTCGTGAAACTGGATTTCTACCGGTTCGCCGGCGGATTCCATATAATCCGAGAGTTCGGACATTGTACTCATGAGAACGCCAGAAGTGAACCCGAAAACACCTTCACTGGTTGCGATATAACCAACGGACTTGACTTCACCAGTTTCTTCATTGGTATTATCTACCACTGCACAACCTGTTGCCGTGAGTGTCACATCGACATAATCCCTGACACTCTTACTACTGGACTTTGCATTGAAAATGTCCTTTGCTGTCATGTTAAAATTGATATTCATTGTTTGTTCCTCTTTTCGTGATTTTGGATTCATGATTGATTGTACCCTTTAGACCTTTATTTTAAGTCGGGATAGGTAACCGACTTTCTATACTTATTATATAACGGCGGTGAACGGCTGTCAACTCTTTTCACAAATTATTTACACTTCTTTCAATTCAATGATTAATCTTTCAAACATCTCCATCTGGTCACTGTCCCAATTGTCGGAGCAATCGGAAATGTAATTTTCTACAGTGTAATTATCATCAACTTCAATTATGTCAATGGGAGATACAGCACCATTTTTCTTATCAATTGCATTTACAATGTATTTTTTCATTTTTTCAT
>OHDT01001087.1_pt1 | contig 11302 bp, 8 predicted proteins | sample 1567061 | NCBI WGS metagenome assembly OHDT01 (sample SAMEA3879506, study PRJEB24766) | human gut metagenome | biome: human-associated habitat; feature: feces | place: USA | collected 1985/1987
CCGAGTCCGTCCGCCGCCGGGCTTTTCATCCCGTCGCCGTGTTGGCGTGCCGAGAAATCTATCATCCCACACCTTTTTGTCAATTTTTTTCGAGATGTTTTTTCATTTTTTCCCGATCCTTATTCAGGCCATACCCACTGCAATCACCCTTAATACACACCTAATCAATGAGATGCTCTTTTGTCATAATCCCCCATCCTGGCGCGTCTTTTTTTGAACGCTTCCCTTTTTCCCCTCGCTCTTCCCCTTTTTGAAAAGGGACAGTATAGTTGAAATAGGGTGAAAGCTAGCAATGGCGGGAAATTACAGCGATGGAAAGAAGAGACGGGTAATTGTGATGAAGGAACATGAAACTGCCTGAAACGGGACAGGTTGTTGCGATATGAAATCGCCCCTCTTCGGAGGGGCTGTCAATATTACGAGGCCAAAGCCAAGCCGAAAATAATGGTTTTGAGGGAAAGATGCCGACCGAACCGGAGGACACCCGGGAATGGTAAACAAAAAGATTCCGGAACGATCGGTATTTCGGAGAATTCCCGCTGGTCCTGCCGGTGCTGGCACAGCGCCGAGGCTCCCCCTGATTTATACGCCCGGATGTTCCGGATGGTGACGACAGGCAACCCCCGGCCTTATGGAGTGCCGCGTGAGCGCAGGGCGGAAATTATGCACTCCCTTTGCAACGCCAAAATAAAGCTGATGGCAGCGGCGGCAATAGCCCCGGGTGATGGTACGGATTCACCTTCCTTGCGGTGAGTTTTTTATAGCAAATTCGGGGGTAAAAGTCACGCGAATTCACCCGTTTTCAGGCGTTTTTTTAACCTCTTTTCAGGCTTCCGGAAAGGGGCTTTTCCTGGCAGCAAGTGGCGAAATATCGCAACAACCTGTCCCGCATATCGCAACTATCTTGCGCCGTTACATTTTTTACAAGGAAACTGTCCTTACCAGGAGGGCCCCTGCCGGTATTTTCAGCATTTTTTGTTGTTATGCAACAAGAGCCAGAAAAAAGAAGGGGTGTCTGACCCGTCTTCCCTGAAAAAGAAGCAGACTTGATTTATTTTCACTTGAACAGAAAGGATTTTTTTGCTATTCAAGGGTTTATTATTTTTTATCTATGAAAAGTTCATTCCAAATTGGCATTCTCTGCACTGTTTTCTGCTTGGGAAGCACTTTTTTCTCATCTGCTGTACAGACAGTTAATATAGGCTCCACTTTTTCATGCACCTTCCTAGATTCCGGGGAGAAGGGATTTTTTGATTCTTCAAGTACTCATACCTGGACCAGTGATCAGATAGATTCCGCCATACGGGCGTTGAACACATGGAATACCCTGATTAATTCCACCCCGGGAAGAACGCTTAACGTAGGCCTCACCTGGTACGACGGAGCCGATTCCTCCACCCTAGCCTCCGCTTATTCCCCTTATTACTACTACCTGTCAAACAAGCCACAACAGGTTTCCACCATGGCCGAGGCCGTATGGCGCGATGGAAGCACAAGGACTACCTCAGGCTATGATATTTACATCCAGTGCAATACCTCTCATTTGGCTTCCCTTTATTATGGGGCCGCCTTATTGGCGGAGCATACGGGAAAATATGATTTTCAAAGCATCCTGACCCATGAAGTGGGGCATGCCGTTGGTTTTCTTTCCCTGGCGACGCAGACAGGCACTTTCCAAAGAGTCCAATCCGGAAGCGCTTCCACAACCTACAGCACCATGCTGTACACCAAGTATGATTCCCTGTTAACCAACCAAGAAGGCCAGTCCATCGTAGAAAAAGCCGGAAATGGGAATACGGCATTTACCCTAGGGGAAACTTTGTCTCTGGGCGATACGGGGCTTACTGTCTATAACCCCACCACATGGTCGGAAGGGTCCAGCATGGCCCACATTGACAGCACGAGCGATCCAGACGCCCTTATGCAGTATTCCATCTCACCGGATACCTATCATCGCACCCTGACGGATGGAGAAGTGGGATTAATGCGTTCCATGGGCTGGAACATGGTTCCGGAACCCGCTACCGCTACGCTTTCCCTCCTAGGGCTGGCCGCACTCGCTTTGCGCCGCCGCCGTTGCTGACGACGCTCTGTCCCAGATTTAACCGCGCAGCAGATTTTCTTCAGCTCCCGGAAGCGGGAATCTTTATATCAGAAGGGCGGCCCTCTCAGGGGACGCCCTTCATTGTTTTTCCGGCAACATGCCGAGAAATGCAATTATCTTTTCTCCTTGGTGAAGTCCAGTTTGCCGTCTTTTTCCCGTACCACGATTTCCGTTCCTTCCGGGAAGTCTCCTTCCAGAAGCTTGAGGCTGAGCGGGTCCAGAAGATCATGCTGAATGGCCCGTTTGAGAGGACGGGCTCCATACACAGGATCAAAACCATGATCCGCCACCAGAGCCGTAGCTTCCGGAGTCATGCGCAAAAACAGGCCCTTGGCTTCCAGGCGCCTGCGGACACGCTGAAGCTGAATGTCCACAATGCCCTTGAGTTCCTGCGCCGTGAGCCGGTCAAAGATGATGATTTCATCAATGCGGTTCAGGAATTCCGGACGGAAGTGACCGCGCAACGCTTCCAGGGCCTTGGCTTCCCTCTGTTCCGCATTGGCTTCATTGAGGATGTACTGGCTGCCGATGTTGGAGGTCATGATGATGACCGTGTTGCGGAAGTCAACCGTACGACCCTGGCCGTCCGTAATGCGGCCGTCGTCCAGCACCTGGAGCAATACGTTGAAGACGTCCGGGTGGGCCTTTTCAATTTCATCGAAGAGAACCACGCAGTACGGACGACGGCGCACGGCTTCAGAGAGCTGACCGCCTTCTTCATACCCCACGTATCCGGGAGGCGCCCCGATGAGGCGCGCGACGGAATGTTTTTCCATGTATTCGGACATGTCAATGCGAACGATGGCGTTCTCACTGTCAAAGAGGAATTCCGCCAGCGCCTTGCTGAGTTCCGTCTTGCCCACGCCGGTGGGTCCCAGGAACAGGAAAGAGCCGATGGGCCTGTTTTCATCCTGCAGCCCGGCGCGGGCGCGTCTCACGGCGTCGGATACGGCCTTAACGGCCTGTTTCTGCCCGATTACGCGGGCGCCCAGACGCTCTTCCATGTGCACCAGCTTGGCACGCTCCCCTTCCTGCAGACGGGCGGCGGGAATGCCGGTCCAGGTGGCAACCACTTTGGCAATGTCTCCTTCCGTGACTTCCTCCTTCAGCAGCCCTCCATCTTCTTTCTGCATTTTACTGAGCTTTTCCTTGCCTTCCGTCAGGGCGCGCTGGGCTTCCGGAAGTTCGCCATAGGTGATTTCCGACGCGCGGGTCAGGTCACCCATACGTTTGGCCCTTTCGCTTTCCAGCTTGAGGGCTTCTATTTTTTCCTGTTCCCTGCGGACGGCGTCCAGCACTTCCTTTTCGCTTTTCCATTTGGCAATCATGGAACCGGATTTTTCCTTCAGGTCGGCCAGGTCCTTGGTGATTTTTTCCAAACGGGCCTTGCTGTCGGCGTCTTCTTCCTTCGCCAGCGCCTGCCGTTCCATTTCAAGCTGCATGGCCTCACGTTCAATCTGGTCAATTTCCGTGGGCATGGAGTCCAGCTCAATTTTGAGGCGGGCTGCCGCTTCATCCACCAGGTCTACTGCCTTGTCAGGCAGAAAACGGTCGGAAATATAACGGTCGGAAAGGGTGGCCGCCGCTACGATGGCAGCGTCCGTAATACGCACTCCATGGTGGACTTCATAGCGTTCTTTCAAGCCGCGCAGGATGGCGATGGTATCTTCCACGCTGGGTTCGGAGACCATGACGGGCTGAAACCGACGTTCCAGAGCCGCATCTTTTTCAATGTATTTGCGGTATTCGTCCAGTGTCGTCGCGCCGATGGTCCGCAGTTCCCCGCGGGCCAGGGCGGGCTTGAGCAGGTTGGAGGCATCCACCGCCCCTTCACTGGCGCCCGCGCCTACGATGGTGTGCAGTTCATCGATAAACAGAATGATTTCACCGTTGGAATCCGTTACTTCCTTAAGGAAGGATTTCAAGCGTTCTTCAAATTCACCGCGATATTTGGCTCCGGCAAGCATGGAGCCGATGTTGAGGGATACAATGCGCTTGTTGCGCATGCTTTCCGGCACGTCGCCGTTGACAATGCGCCGCGCCAGACCTTCCGCAATGGCGGTTTTGCCAACGCCGGGCTCCCCGATCAGGACGGGATTGTTTTTCGTCCTGCGGGAAAGAATCTGCAAAACGCGGCGGATTTCCGTATCACGGCCGATGACGGGGTCAATTTTACCGGCGCGGGCGCGGGCCGTCAGGTCCGTCCCATATTTTTCCAGCGTCTGGTATTTGCCTTCCGGGTTGTCGTCCGTCACGCGCTGGTTGCCGCGCACTTCCTTCACGGCGGCCAGATAGTTATCCTTGGTCAGCCCAAAGGTGTCCGTCAACTGGTGCACTTTGTTTTGCGTGTCCAACGCCCCAAGCATGAAGTGTTCCACGCTGAGGTAGTCGTCTTTGAGCTTTTTGCGTTCCTCTTCCGCAGCCTGCATGACGGTAGCCAGGTCACGCCCCATCTGCGGCTGGGTGGTGGCGCCGCTTTGAGTAGGTTCGTGGGAAACCTCCCTTTGGGCTGCCTGGAGAAGCAGCCCCGGATCGCAAGAGGCTTTGCGGAGAATAGGGGAAAGAATTCCGCCTTCCTGCTCCAGTAACGCCACCAGAACGTCCAGAGAAGAAATTTCCGGTTTTCCAAGCCGGCCTGCAGTTTGCTGCGCCTGCATCAGCGCTTCCTGAAATTTTGTTGTTAGATTGTTAAGCATGGTATGTTGGTATTTTAGACATAAGAATAACTCCAACCGTTGAATGGAAAAACAGGATTTTTCCTGTTATCTAAAAATTTTTTGCCCCTCCGGATTCCCCGCAATATCACTTGCACGCTCAACGGATTATTGGAGAGTCCGCCCTGACAAGGAAATCCTGTCCCGCTTTCTCATGGAGCTGGCGCATCCGGTATCCCGGCAATAGTGTAAATCCTGAACGCCAAGGAAAATATTTCCGGAAAGAACGGCAGCCCCGTACCGGATAGAAACGCAGGAACAGCCCTTGCCCATGCTCCAAAATAATCGCGTGGGCAAGGGCGGCAATGCCAAATACCACGTTCGCAGCCTACCCGACTGACAGGAGACGGATTTTTCCATTCCATTGATGGATACAGCGATATTCCCCACCTGCAAGAAGACTAAAATGTGAAAAAATGCTTGCTCGCATGATAATGGCATATTAGTTACGTAATCAGTTACGTATTTAATAACGGAAAGATATGGATTTTTTCAATAGGACAGGTAAAATAGCCATTGGAAGCAGGCTGCGCATGCTGACGGATGCTGTGACGTCTGATGCAAGTCAAATTTATGAATTATACGGCATTGACATAAAGCCAAAGTGGTTTCCCCTGCTTTTCGTTTTAGCCGGCGGGAAAGAGAAAACAATAACGGGCATAGCTAAGGAAATAGGGCACAGTCATCCATCCGTGAGCAATATCGTTGGAGAAATGACGGCAAGAGGATTGGTGAAAGGCCTTGAAGACCAGAAGGACAAGAGACGCACCGTCATCGCCCTGTCTCCACATGGGAAAAGGGTTGCCGCCATGCTGACAGAGCTCTGCAAAGACGTGGAGGTCGCCGTAGAGGATATTTCCAAGGAAACGCGCCATGATTTGTGGAGAGCTATCGGCGAATGGGAAGACCGGCTCGCTGAGAAGAGCCTGCTGCAACGGGTCAAAGAAGCCCGGAAAATGAGGGAAAGGGAGCATATCAGGGTAATTCCTTACGAACCGTGTTACAAGAATACGTTTAAATCACTTAACGTACAGTGGATTACGCAACATTGGAAGATAGAACCGCACGATCTGGACTATCTTGATCATCCGCAGGAATATATTATCAACAAAGGAGGCTTTATCTTTGTAGCCCTTTACAGGGGAAAGCCCGTCGGAGTTTGTGCCCTCTGCAAAATGGATGACCCGGTATATGATTATGAACTGGCGAAACTTGCCGTTCACCCTCATGCGCAGGGCAAAGGCATCGGGGAAATACTTTGCCATGCAGCTATAGACAAAGCAAAGGACATGAAGGCGAAAATTCTTTTTCTTGAAAGCAACACCCTGCTCAAACCCGCCATACACACATATAAAAAGCTGGGATTCAAGGAACTTGCGGAAAATCACCCGGCATACGAACGCGGAAACATCCAGATGGAACTGAAGATAACGTATTGATATGGAAATCATAAAAAATAATAAAGTCATCGTTCGCAAGGAAGACGCATCGAAGAAAGTGTTCAAGGGCGTTTCACTGGATTCGCTCGCTGTCGGAGAGAAATCAATGGCAGCAAAGATGTACTATGTGAAAGGCAACTTCGCCTCTACCCACCAACATCCGCATGAACAATGCGGGTACGTCATTTCAGGCAAATACCGCCTGAACATGGAAATGCCGGAGAAGAATATTGAAGTGTTGCTTCATGCAGGGGACAGCTACGCCATACCGGACAATACGCCTCGTTCCTTTGAGGTGATGGGAAGCGGAGAGGTTGTCGATGTGTTCACACCGCCAAGGGAGGACTATTTGTAAACAGCCGCATTTGGGGCTGAAGAAACTTCATATCAGCCTAATAAAACTAACGAGAGGATGTCGCCCCCCCTATTGCTGCATTCTGAAAGGATTATCCGGCAGCATACCGCACGCCGGCCAATTTATTGTCTCTGTTTTTCAACAAATTAGGCCAAACTGACAAAAATCCAATAAGAAAACCGCCCCGGTAACCGGAGAAAGACGCGGAACCAAGGCACCGGCTGATGCCGGACGATTTTTCCGCCAGGATATTTTCCGAACCGGGGCGGTCAATTACATCCCGCTCATCGGGAACAATGTATCCAGCGCAGCGTTCAGGGTCATCACGTTGACTACGTTTTCCCCCAAAATTCCGCCCCGGACGAAGTGTTCAGACACCAGTTTCCGGATTTTTTCCGGAGGCACTCCGCGCGTGGAGGCAACACGGTTCAATTGAAATTCCGCCGCTTCCGGAGAGATAAAAGGCTCCAAACCGCTGCCGGAAGCAAAAAGCATGTCCGCAGGGACAGGCGTTTTCTCCGGCAGACTGTGGGCTTTCAGCAGAGCCGCCCTGCGCTCCGCCACCGTCCTGACCAGCTTCCCGGAAGTCCAGGAGAGGTTGCTGGCTCCGGAAGGCATGGTAGCGTATTCTCCGGCAGAGGGCCGGGGCCAGAAATATTTGGCGGAGATAAAAGGCTGTGCGACAAGCTCCGAAGCGATAATTTCCCCCCGTTCATTCCGGATTAGGGAACCATGAGCCTGATGAGGGAAAAAAATCAGGCTGACCAGCGTAACGACCAAAGGGTAAATGCCTCCGGTAATGACGGCCAGAGACAGAAACAGGCGCAGATTGGGAAATGTCCACTTCATGATAATTCAGCAGGTTAGGATTGGATTTTCAAACAAGGCGCCATGCATTGATGACCATATCAATAAGCTTGATGCCCATGAAAGGAGCAATCAGGCCGCCCACCCCGTAAATGAGGATATTGCGCTTCAGCAGGGAGGCCGCTCCCGCCGGACGGTAGGAAACCCCTTTCAAGGCCAGAGGAATCAGCGCTACGATGACCAGGGCATTAAAAATCACAGTGCTGAGAATGGCGCTTTGCGGGGAATTCAGGCCCATTATGTTCAGGGCGGAAAGAGGTCCACTGGCCATGCCGTCAGCCACAAAGAGGCCGGCAAACATGGCGGGAATGATGGCAAAGTATTTGGCTACGTCATTGGCGAAGGAAAAGGTGGTCAGCGCGCCGCGGGTAATCATCGGCCTGGGCCAGGGCGGGAGCGTCATTAGTTCCATCCCCGGTCATGGCCACCAGGCGGCCGGCAGCCTGTTCCTCACGAATGCGCGCCAGCTTCATCTCAGGCGTAGCTTCTGCCATGAAGTCATCCACGCCGGCTTCCGCCGCAATGGATGCGGCAGTCAGGGCATTGTCCCCTGTCACCATGACAGTCCGGATGCCCATGGCCCGGAGCCGGGCAAAGCGTTCCCTGATGCCGCCCTTGACGATGTCTTTCAGATAAATGACCCCCAGCACGTCTTTTCCCCGGGCCACTACCAGCGGCGTACCGCCGACACGCGCGACATTCTGCACCATCATTTCCACCTCTTGCGGGAAAGTTCCGCCCCGGATTTTCACCCACTGCGCCACGCTTTCCGCCGCTCTTCCGGATGGAAACGGCCGGACGGCCGTCGTGCTCCGCAATATCCACGCCACTCATGCGGGTGGAAGCGGAAAACGGGATAAAAACAATATGGTCCGCGTCCATATGGCGGCCCCGGATTCCAAACTGTTTTTTAGCCAGCACCACGATGCTGCGGCCTTCCGGCGTTTCATCGGACAGGGAAGCAAGCTGGGCGGCTTCCGCCAGCTGCAGGTCATCCACCCCGGGTGCAGGCAGGAATTCGTTCGCCATTCGATTGCCGAAGGTGATGGTTCCGGTTTTATCCAGCATCAGCACATCAATGTCCCCGGCTACTTCCACGGCGCGCCCGGACACAGCCAGCACATTCCGGCGCACAAGCCGGTCAATGCCGCTGATACCAACGGCACTTAATAATCCGCCGATCGTCGTCGGAATCAGGCATGCCAGAAGAGAGACCAAGATGGGCAGGGAAATACGGCCCTCCGCCCTGAAGCCAAGCGCCCGGGCAGAATCCTCAATGTATCCGGCCATGGCGGGAAGGGAAAGAACCACGGCAAGAAAAACAATGGTCAGCGCCACCAGCAAGATACCTAGAGCGGTTTCATTGGGCGTTTTCTGCCGGCTGGCCCCCTCCACCATGGAAATCATGCGGGCCAGGAACGTATGGCCCGGTTCCACGGTAATACGGATAACAATGCCGTCACTGATTACACGGGTTCCTCCCGTTACAGCGCTGCGGTCCCCCCCGCTCTCACGGATGACCGGAGCGGATTCCCCGGTAATGGCGGATTCATCCACGCTAGCGATGCCTTCTATCACCTCTCCATCCAGGGGGATGATATCCCCGGCCTCGCACAACACTTTGTCCCCTTTGCGCAATTCGGAAATGGAGACGATTTCCTCCGTTCCCTTGTCCGTCAGCAAACGGGCGTTCACATAAACGCGCATTTCTTTCAGAGCGTCCGCATACGCCTTTCCCCGGCCCTCCGCCAGCGCTTCCGCAAAGTTGGCGAAAAACACGGTGAACCAGAGCCAGAGCGCGATTTGCAAAGTAAAGCCGAAGGGTTGCCCGGCAGCCAAATCCCTGATAAGGGCAATCGTTGCCATCAGAGCGCCGGCAGCCGTGATAAACATCACGAAGTTTTTAGACAGGACGCGCGGGTCAAATTTGCGCAACGCATTCCGGAAAGCTGTTTTCAACACGGCTCCGTCATACCAGGATTGACTCTTTTTCTCCTTCATGATCATAAACATCCGGATTATCGGCGAATACGCCTTAAAGCATGGTTCCCGAATACAGGAGCAAATGCTCCAGAATAGGTCCCAGAGCCAAGGCCGGGAAGAAGGTGAGGGCTCCTACAACCAGCACGACGGCTACCAGCAGAACCATGAACATCAGGTTATCCGTCCCCATGGTACCCTGGGCCGGCGGAGAAATTTTCCTGGATGCCATGCTGCCAGCAATCATCATCACCGAAATAATGGTTCCGAAACGGGCCAGCAGCATCGCCAAACCGCCCAGCAGGGAATAAAAAGGCGTATCCCCTGCAGCCAGACCAGCAAAGGCGCTTCCATTATTCCCGGCCTGGGAACCGAAGCAGTACAGGATTTCCGTCAGCCCGTGGGGGCCGGCATTGCAGATGGACGCCCGCCCGGCTTCCGTAGCGGCGGCCAGCCCGCTCATGACCAGGACGGCCATGCCGGGGAGCAGGACACCCACCATGGAGCAGCACACTTCCCGGGCTCCCATTTTTTTGCCCAGGAATTCCGGGGTTCGCCCCACCATTAAACCGCACAGGAACACGGTAATCATGGCAAACATCAGCATGCCGTACAAGCCGCAGCCCAGACCTCCGAAAATTACCTCACCCAGCAACATATTGAACAGGGCAATGCCGCCACCCAGCGGGGACATGCTGGAATGCATGCAGTTCACGGACCCGTTGGAAGATGCCGTCGTAGCGACGGACCAGAGGGAACTGTTCGTAACGCCCAGGCGCACTTCCTTGCCTTCCAGCATTTCCATGCCCGGGAAAAGCGGGTTTCCCGCATGTTCCGCCCACTGGGACAAGACAATGGCCGCCACAAGCAGAATCATCATGGCTCCGAAGATAATCCACCCCTGCCTCTTTTTTCCAATCATGACGCCGTAGGCGTATGGGCAGGCGCAGCCGGCCAGAAGCAGGGAAATCATTTCAACCATGTTGCTGAAGGGCGTGGGGTTTTCAAAAGGATGTGTGCTGTTGTTCCCGAAAAAGCCGCCGCCGTTTGTTCCGAGCTGTTTGATGGCTATCTGGGATGCCGCCGGGCCACTGGGTATCATCTGTTCCACGCCATCCATGCCCGGCACGGCAATGGGTCCGTCAAAGGACTGCACCACACCCTGGGAGACCAGCAGAAGAGCAATGACCGTGGAAACAGGAACCAAAAAATACAACGTGCTGCGCGTCAGATCCGTCCAGAAGTTCCCCAGAGTAGAAGCGCATCTCCTTTCCAGCCCGCGGATCAGGGCGGACATGACGGCAATTCCCGTGCCGGCGCTGACGAAATTTTGCACGCCCAGCCCGGTCATTTGAACAAAATAACTGACGCCTTCCGGCCCTTCCCCTGAATAGAACTGCCAGTTGGTGTTGGTCACGAAGCTGATGGCCGTATTCAAGGCTATATCCCACCGCATATTTTCCGTTCCGGCGGGATTCAGAGGCAGCCATTTCTGGCACAGCAGGGAAAGAAAAAGGACGAGGAATCCAGCGGCGTTAAACAAAAGAACGGCCGTCAGATACTTTTTCCAGTCCATTTCGCGGGTGGGGTCCACTCCGGCCATATGGTAGACGCAGCGCTCCACGGGACCCAGAACCGGGGAAAGCCATGTCTGCCTTCCCATCAAAACACTTGCCAGCCATTTTCCGAGAAACGGGGTGAAAGAGACCAGTATGCCTATGAACAGGACAATGATTAACAAGTCGTGTGAGGACACAACGCAACTCTACGCGTATTCTGGAAATTCCGGGTAGTTAACAAAGGGCCTCCGGACATTAAGAAATTATTAATTCCTCTCCGGAAG
>OHDT01001089.1_pt1 | contig 11281 bp, 16 predicted proteins | sample 1567061 | NCBI WGS metagenome assembly OHDT01 (sample SAMEA3879506, study PRJEB24766) | human gut metagenome | biome: human-associated habitat; feature: feces | place: USA | collected 1985/1987
TGATTGTGATAATTGCCCCGGCTGTGCCGATAATATCACCGGTTTCGGGGTCAAGATTGTGGAACATCGCTGTGCATTCGTATGTGCCAGCCGGAAGCTCCACATCAAGGGCAGCACGTTCGATCTTGCTGCCCACGGGGATTGCTTTGCTCTGGTATATCTGTTCGCCGGTGTCGTTGCGGATGAACTCCACCTGCTGTGGGTAGTTATTGATCGATTCGTTTACGATCATGATGTTGCCTTCGGATGCACCGTTTTCAAAATACGGTGCGGTGTTCATGCTGATGTTGATCATGCCTTCCGCGACCTTTTCGTTCAGTTTTTCCGCAATTTCTTCGGGCGAAAGGTTATCCCAGCCACCCTCAACAGCGCTGGAATCATAGACGATACCCGTCTTGGGAGCGTCCTTGGATGCAGCAGGCTTGCGGATCATACGGACGGCAGTAAAAATGCCGAGCGTGAGCGCAGCGGCAAGGCCGACAACGGCGAGGATGACGAGGGTTCTGGACTTTGCGTCCCGTTTTTCAAATTTGTGCATGGCTATAATCCTTTCTGAATTGAGACGCGAACCGCCATCCGGCTGGTCACGCGCCCGGTATGATGGATGTTTGGTCATGAGGTCAAGCCTCCTTCCTGCTGGGCGAAGTTGTCTGCCCATGAAAAAAGCGCCCACCTTCAGGGCGGACGCAGACAATGTGTACGATATTTCATTGTTTCCTCCTGCTTTTTATTTCGTCGCTTTTCTGTAAGCGTCGATGACTGCTTCCTTGAGCGCTGCGCGCGCTCCGGACGTGATGGGGTGGAAAACATCCGTGTACAGTGTCTTGCCATTCTTGTTGAATGCTTTCTGCGGCATGAAGATGTTCAGCCCCTGCTTGGATTCTGCCAGCCGGACGCCGTGTACCTTGAACATCCCGTCAAAGGTGACGGTCGCGTAGGCTTTGATCTTCGCGCCCGCGTCGGCAATGTGGTCGATGGTAACTTCCATGTTAGAAAAGTCCATGTTTCAAATTCCTCCTTGTCATACTTCGTAAACGGTATCGCCCTTCACCAGATGCCGCGCAAGCTGGCGCAAACACAGACCGCGCTTGCGCAGACGCGCCAGCAGCTCTGTCGGGATGGTTTGCAGGACGGCTTCTGCATTTTCATCGCTGTGCGCATATTCCTCGCAGAGCGAGTCGCAGCTTCCGCACGCCTGCTCCAAAGCGGTCAGCAGTGCTTCCTGCGCACTTTTCAGCATCGTCAGCGTGTCAAGCACCGCTGCTGCGCTCATCTGGCGGCTGGTCAAGAGGATACTGCGCCGACCGGTCGCCATCACCGTCATTGGGGCCATTGCTGCCAGATGACATTTCGCGGCCATTTCTGGTCTCACCTCCAGCTCCAGCCGGAGCATCGTTTTTGTCTGTTTCATGTTCTCTCCTTCTGAGATAAATTTCCCGCAGCGAACCACAGGTCGGTTCATGCACCAGCACGAGATCGCCGTTTTCGATCTCAGCAGGGAACATGCTGAACTGCGGCTGGATGTACGGGCGCGGGTCATAATTTGTGATAATCAGTTCGCCGTAGGTTGCACCAACCTTTTGAGAGAGGGGATTATTGCGCCGGAATGCAAGGATAAAAAAATCGCCGTACAGACTGCGGATGAACGGGCAGTCGTTGTACGACACGACGATGTATCCCTTGCATTGTGAGAGAATCCAGTGCAATTCTTCGTGCTTTTCCTTCGGAAAATCGACAGCGTATAAACTCTCGGCGTCAAAGTACGGCGGGTCACAGTAGATCAGGCTGTCCGGCCCGTCGCGCTCACGGATGATGTCCAGACAGTCTTTGTTTTCAATGATGACATCCTGCAGCCGTTTGGACGCATCGTCGAAAAGGTAGAGAAAGTTTGTCAGGTTGTTCGGCTTCACGCCGAAAGAGGTGGTCGTGCCACTGAAGCTGCCGCGGCAGACCTTGTAATACGCGGCCGCCCGCTGGACATCGAACAGGCGGCTTCGCCCCCGCAGGATTTGCAGGAGCTCTTCCCGTTCTTCGCCGGAGAAGCATTCCATCACGGCGTTTCGCTCGTCTGCAATGCGCTGCTGCAAAAGCTCCTTGTGCTTCATGAACTCTTTTAGAAGGTCAAATTCGGCCCTCGAATGGAGCGGCAGGAATTTCAGCTCCTGCACAAGCTGGATCGTACATTCCCTTGCACAGAGGAACAGATTTACAAGGTCGCAGTTGAAATCGTTATAGATGTCCATACGGCTGATCTTCGGCTGTATGCCGAGCAGGAGCGCTCCACCGCCGCCGAACGGCTCCAAGTACAGCTTCGGGTTTGACGGGAACACCTGCCAGATGTACGGGATCAGCTTTTCCTTGCTGCCGATCCAAGGGATAAACGGCCTAGCGATCCCGGCCACCCCCGTCCGAGGGTTCGGTGAAGGTTTCCATTGCCTGCTCCAAGCCGCAAATCGCCGCATCCAGACCGGCGCGCATTTCCTTGAGCTGCCGGATGGTGGAGTAGAGTTCCGCAGCGTTGCTGGCGTAGAAGTATCCCTCGCGGCTGCTGGCGATGGGGACAGCTTTGCGCCGCAGACGGTTGACCTTCTTGCGGAGGTCACTCTCACGGAGATTCTTCTGCCGGACGAGGTCGCGGCTGCAAATGAGATGCTCGCGCCCAAAGCAGAAGCGTTTCAAATAGTCGCGCAGTTCTTCATCATTCATGTTTGTCCTTTCCGGGCCGATCTCCCGGAAAAGGGCGCAAAAAAAGAAGGGCGGCTTTCCTTACCGGGAAAACGGCCCTTCTGTTAATTTCGTTATTCAGATGGTTTGAGCGGCTTCCCGCCCGGAATCAGTTCAAAGAGCTTGTGCTCCTGCGGCGGATCACCGCCAGCCGAGCGCCATCCGGCAAGGAACGCAGCGCGGATGATGTCATAGAGCGCCTGATGCGCTTCGTCCGCGTCGGCTCCCTCCAGAAAAGCGTCCAGCGCCTTTTCAAATTCGTTACTCATCATGATTTTTCACCACACAGTTTCGGCATATACTCGTCTTGTGTGGTATTTTACCATGAATTTCTCCAAAATACAACATAGTCCGCGTATTTGCGCAAAGTATATCGACGAATACTATAGGCATCTCTCGTAAAATAGAGGCAGCAGGGAGGTGCGTCATGGATAAGCACTATAAGGATTACATCCAGATCGGGTTGAATATCATGCGGTACCGCAAGGAGCAGGGACTGACACAGGATCAGCTTTCCGAGATGGCGGGCTATTCGCGCAATCATTTGCAGCGCGTGGAAACTGCCGTCTGCAAGCCGACGGTCGGTCTGCTGCTGGATGTGTCGGAGGTTCTCGGCGTTCCGGTGGAACGGCTGATGGAAATACGGAAATAAGACGAGCGTCTGCCAGTTTTGAGCGGCAGGCGCTTTTTACATCCCCATCTGCGGTTCCTGTGTCTGCTCCTGCTTCTGTTCCGAGATCGGCTCGTGCAGCGGGCCGAAATCCTCGCGGTTGACCATGCCGTAGGGTGTGATCTCCGCGCCGTACTGTTTGAGGACATCTTCGGCATAGGCTTCGCGGTTCAGGTGCTTGTAGATCAGGTCTGCATCCTTGCCGCCGAGAACGAATTCCAACTCGTCACGCACCAGTGCGTCTTTATCGCAGATCTTTGTCTCGAAGCAATATTGCGGCAGCTTTTCAATGCGGTCGAAGACATCGTCCAGCGTCTCACACTGCGTCGCACTGACCACAGCTTTGAATTTTGTAAGCTGTCCGCCTGCCTTCAATTCCTGAAGGGACTGCGCCAGTTCGTTGATCCGCGGAAGGTCTTCCACGTCGGTCAGCAAGGTGTTCAGCCGCGGCACGATGGCATCGCAGTCGGTGAACTGCGCGTCATACCATTCCGGTGTGTCGAGTTCTTTTTGGACTTCCTGCATCCGCTGTTCTGTTGCAGGCAAATCCAGAACGGCTGTTTTCTGCTCGTTTTCATGATTCATGAGTGTCAAGCGGATCATATAGGAAATTTCCCGCTGTGGCTCATAATCCGGCAGCGGCTCCAATTCCTCCGTGCGGACAACGTAGCCGTGCGGCGTGAATACACCGGCTTCACTTTCGCGCATCTGTTTGCCGATTTTGGCGTAATCCAAGAGGGCATAGGCGCTGTCCGGCAGGGCATCCAGATCCTCCCGAAAGCCGTTTTCTACATAGAATTTTCCGAGATCTTCGTCCGTATGGATATCTGCAAGCACATGACAACGATTCACGTTGGCAGCCAGCATCATCAGCTCCGGTACGGTAATGATTCCGCTGTTTTCCTGCATATGATTCTTGACCTGCATCTGCAAGAGTCCTTCCAGCGCTGTTTCCTGATAGCTATCCAGCTTACTGAGCTGCTCTGTCAGGGAATTGAACTCGAAGATCGACATATTTTCGTCCAGATGGGGCGCAAGGTAGTCAAAGCAGTAGAATTCATCCACCTGCCAATACACATCACCCGGCGACTTGGTGTGAATCTGCTCAAATGCGTCCATCATCTCGTACTGGCTGACAGGAAACGTCAGCTCTACGCCGCGATCATCGCTTGATGCGCTGCTTACGAGATAAACCTCACATACTTTGCGCAAGGGTCATTCCTCCCGTCTGTGATTCCTGCTTTTTTGTATTTCTTCCACGAAAGCCGGGTCCGCACCGGGAACATTCCAGCCAAACATACTTCCGCACATCATGGCTTCCTTCTGTGCTGGCGTCACGCCGAGGCGCTGGTTCTGCTCATCCGCGATCTGACGGTTATGTTCCCGGCTCGATGTGTTCCAATTGCTCGGATAGTAGCCGCTCTCGCCGCGCTTGATGCAGATCAGCTCACCGGTGCCTGGCATTGTGGAAAAACAGAGTTCCGGCAAGCCCTCCGCAAACTCCGGACCGAAACGCTCCTGCTCAGTCTGGATGCTCCAATTATCTCCGTTCTTAAGATGAACATATAATTCATCTCCGTCGTTCACGCGAATCTCCTGCTGTTCAAATCCTTCACCCCAACCGTCAGACATTTGACCGGCGAGATAGTTTTTTAGCACTACCAGTTCTTCTGCACTTAATTTGCCTGCAACACGGCATTCTGCTACGCCCCAGAGCTGACCGTTGCGTGCTTCTGCAGTAAAGACAGCAGAATGAACTTTATCATTGACGCTATTCAGCTTGCCGTACCAGCGCATAATGCCCCGTTCGGCTTCTTCCGGATTCCTATTTTTAAGGAGTGCCGCTGCAATTTGATCTTGATAGATCAGCAGCGACCGACCGTCCAGCTCGACGCTCTCGTCTTCAAGGTCACCGTAGCAGTTACGCTCATAAAGCTCGGCCGTCAACGGCGCATACAGCTTCAGCGTTTCCAGTTTGGGCGGCAGCACCGTAAAGCTGTCCTCGCCGGGAATAATTGCTAAAGTTCTGCCGTTATCCCACTTCATGTGAAGCTGTCCGGCATCATCCACCAGATCCACAATGCCCTCTATACCTGCCGGTACCGGTGAATATGGGTCACTCATAGAATTCAGGCGGATGCGTGTACCGGGTGGATACTGCTCCTGAATGAATTTTACCATTTTTCTGTCCAAATTTACATCCCTCCCATCTGCATTTCCTGTGTTTCCTCCTGCTCCGGACGCTGATACTGCTTGAGTGCCTCCTTTGCCCAATCCGGCAGGTACTCGTCTTTCAGAACGCCAATAAAATCATTCCTGTTCCAGCGCGTCTGTTCGCCGTCGCCAAGACAGGTGCAAAGAATGGAGCGACCGCGTGCAGTCGGGCTGCACCCAAAGCCACTCTGCGCCAGCCAGAGCTGATTCTCCGGTGACCAGTATTCTTCTTTCAGGGTATTTGGCGAGAGGACAAGCACCTTGCCGGTGTAATCCAGTTCGCTCGAATCCGGTTCGCACTGCTTCTGGTCAAACATTCCAAGATCCATGACGAGCTTTCTGTCGTTTGAAATGAAGCCATCCAGAATGGCAGAATGACTTCGGGCGGCAAAGCAGTAATTATGCATTTCATCTTCCGGGATGTAGTGGCTGTTCGCCCAATCCCGGTTGGATGGACGGAAACGGTCATCGCCGTGCCGCTCCTGCACGGTATTCGCCAGAACGTGCTCTACACGCTTGTAACCGTAAAGCTCGACGATCTTTTCCACTGTGCCGTCCTTCAGGTGCATTCCGTCAAAGTTTTCCCGAATGAGGATGTCGATGCCGCCTGCGCAGGCGCAGTTTTCGCGGAAACTCTCGCGCCATCGGTCAAGTTCCCCGCGTTCGCGTGCAGTTTTTGCATTGTAGGGATAGAGCGGAATCTTACTCTGCATCGGTCTGCTCCTGACTTTCCGCGACCAGCATTTCGTTCAGCGCGTAGAGATCATAGCCGAAGTCCAGAAAATACTGCAAGATCGGGTGGGGCACGTCCGTCAGGTCGTGCCGGTAAGACGCCTTGCAGAGCGTGAGCTTGCCTTCTTCCTCGACCGGATCACACTCCAGCTTTGCATCTTCCGCGATTCCCGCGTGCTTGCGCAGCCAGTCCGGCAGGACGATCTCAAACTCGCTCAAAACGTCTGCCGCTGCCAAACCCGCCTGCTCTTCCTCTGCTTCGCCGCACTCTGCGGCGAGGGCTTCGAGAAACTCACACGCCTGACTGGTCAGTGCATCGATGAGCGTGATGAGTTCAAATGTACTCACGCTCTCCGGCATGAGTAAAATTCCGCCGTTCAGCTGCACCATTGAAATGAGCTTCGCGTTCTCCATCCCGCAGAGCTTGAACATTCCGTCCGGAACGACGGCGCTGCCGTTCCGTTTGATAACCTTAAATTCCATAACATTCCTCCATTTACATTCCGCCCATCTGCATTTCATCAGATGGGGCTAAATTATGATCTTCTTCACTGCACAGGTTTTCTTCGCCGTAGAAGTCATACACTATATCATCCACTGCCTTGCGGATAGCTGGCTCCTGCGTGATCGTGCGGAACCGGAAACCAGTTGTTGCCTCATACGGCAGTTCCTCGCGGATGCAGTCCAGGTATTCTGTGGCATCTGTGAACTGCCGTGCATCGCCGTTGATAAAGCTGACACTTCCCACAATTTGCGCGTCAGTAGATGTCTTCGTCATCTTCGTCCTCCGGCGCATACAGCGCCAGCCTTGCGGCATCCGCCAGATGCGCGCAGATGCCAAGAACGCCCGCCACACCAATGACCACGCCAAGTGTAATTACAATTGCTTTTTTCATGACAAAACCTCCATTCTATAACGTCATTTCGTATGTCTGCTTTGAGGTGCGCAGATCATCCAGAACTGCCTTCGGCAAGCCCTCCTTGCGCACAACGTATCCGCAGCTGCATGCCGCACCGCCATGCGCATCCTGCAATTCGGTCCCGACGGCTTCATAATTGATGTACCCAATCAGCTTTTCCGGGACAGGGAACGCGCCGCAGCCAACCAGATACCGCCCAATAGAATGTGCACTGCCGCATCCCGGCAGAATGACGTAATCGTCCAGCCGCTCTGTCAACTGCAAAATGTCCTTTGTGCCAGAGACGCTGTTTGCATCCAGCATCCCAGCGAATTTGTCACAGTCGACCTCCGACATATGCTCTAGCCGGTCGGCAAGCTGATCGATGCGCTCGACTTCGCCCTCTGCGGCAAGATCTACGCCGCTCAGATACAGCCCTAAATTCATGACCTCGCTTGCCGCGCCCTGGATCGTGACTGTTTTGGACATCGACTTCAAAGTTTCCAGCGTTCTGTCAACATCCTCTTTTTCTGCAGGAGTTGTCGTAGGAAATGAGAGAAGCACCTGCTTTCCATTTTCGCCCTGCCTTAAAAACAACGTCACCATGTCATGCCCTCCATTTTTGCTTCCTGCTCCTGCTGATAGTTCTCTGCCGGATCGTCCTGCATCAGTTCCTCCAGCGTCAGTGTGCCGTGGTACGAAACGTAGCCACGATCCACAAATACACCGTTATCCTGAAGTATTCGCTTGACACCGTAGTCGCCATAGTTATAGAAATCTTCAAGGTTTTCGTCATATTCGTAATGACCGGACTGTTGTATCATGTATTTTCCAAGTTCCTCCGGCGTGTGGACATTTGGTGCGAAATTAAATTGATCGAGGTTTTCTGCCAGCTGGCGGATATTTGCTGCGCACGTCGGCTTCGCCATCTGGCAGACTGCGCCGAGCTTCACGAAATCCTGTTCCTTGAAATTTGAACACGCATGGCACAGCCGGTTCAGTTCAAAGAGCGATTCGTGTTCAAAGTCCAAAGCGCAATCGACCTCGTCCGGAAAGCGGCTATCTGTGACCAGCATCTGCATTTCGCCGCAGGAGGCGATCCCGACGCGAAGCATCGCGCGTTTCAGCTTGATTTGGCTTGCTGGGAGCTGCACCCACTCCTGTTTCTTTGGATCATCTTCACCTGTGACTCGGATTTTCAGCTCCAGGATGCTGTTTTCTGCCATCCAGATCGGAGGCAGATGCTTGCGGTCATACGCCTGCTCCAGCTTCATGCCGTTGTCGTACACAACACCGTATCTCGTTACATAGCCGGGCTGCCCGGAGATCAGCGCCAAAGCCGTCTCCTTTCCATCCAGATTTTCCAGTTCTTTCGGATCACAGGCGCCGTGGACAGTCAGATAGTGCCGTTTGCCAACCAGCTCCAAATCCTTGAAATCTGAAATGACCGTCACCTCTCTGGCGCAGAAGGAAAGATCGATCAGCTCGTCCGCTGCGGATAATCCGAATCGCTCCACCGCTGCATTAAATTGCAGCAGTTCATATCGGTCGAAGCTCTCCAACTGCTTTCCGAGCCAATCCAGTTCGTCCACATTCGCCATCGTACCGGTCATTCTGACCAGAGCAGGGCAGTCAGGGGCGCGAATGCTTTCGATGCAGCAGTCCTGCTTTCTTGCGTCACCAATTTGGAGATTCTGCAAAGCGAAGATCATAGTTTCATAGCGTTCCTCTGGGATTGGAAACGTGACTGCCAGCGCCCCTAACTTCGGCTGACTGTGGCTTTTCAGTTTTGCTTCAAACACGTTTTTCACCTCGCTTTTCGATTTTCTGCATATCCGTAAACGTGCACTCGCCGTTGCTGCGCCAACAAATGAGTGCCAACCGCATATACGGGCACTGTCCCTCATACGGATACCAGCTGCATTGAATGGTCGACGGCGGGTCAGGGTGCGACCGCAGCGGTGGCGCGTGGAAACGCGGCTTCCAATATTCTTCTTGACTGTGTTTCATAAAGTTCCTCCCTGAACGCAAAAAAGCCGAGACTTCCAGACGAAATCTCGGCTCTTTGCAAATATTACATTGTCTGCTCCATTGTGGGGTGTTGATTCCGTTCCTGCTGTGGCAGAAGCAGCTCGATCTGCTCCTGCACACTTTGGAGCTGCTTTTCTTCGGCATACGAGAGCGTTGCGTCATCCTCCAGCGCAAACGCACACGCATTCCGGATCACAGCAAGCTGCTCGTCTGAAAAAAGGCGCTGTTCGTTTATCAAGCCTGCGCGGACAGCGAAGTCCTGCTTTGCCGCTTCGTAGTTTTCCATGAAATAATGCCCAGCGTGGACGCCCTGCCGGTCAAAGTCCCATTCCCACGTCACGAACCGAGCGCCCTTTTTGCCGAGCTGCCCAGCCAGCACCGCGTCACCAAAATCCGCAAGTACCTTGTAGGTATCTTCAAGGCCAACAGCTTTCAGCGCAGGCGCGCGTTCAAAGATCCGCATATACTCTTTGATATGCCCGGCAGTCTGTATCACCGTTCGAAGCTGCCGATCTACTTCCGGCCCTGTGATATCCGCTGGTCGGAAACGGACGATACCGTCTCTGTCAACCGAGCAGAGCGGCTGCTTGTTCCATCTGACGTGAATCATCCCGTCTTCCAGAAGCTTTGCATCCAGCTCCCTGTGCAGGAGCTTCTGTTCTACCTCTCGCAGAAATCTTTCCTTCTGCGGTGCGTTTTCTTCGCTCATTTCTAACCTCCAATCTGTAGCGCCCTTTTTGAGCGCAAAAAAGGCGCTAGTCATTGGTTCGTGAAAACCAACAATCCAGCGCCCATAACTTTGTGAAAGATTTTTCTTCAATTTTTCCGAAATCCAGCCGCCGCAGCCCTCTGAAAAAGGGCGCTGCCACTAAGATTCTACTTGAATATGGAAAAACAGAGGTTCAAATCCTGTTTGAACCTCTGCAGGCTGCGATTTCTTCTATGGAGTTACCTAAGAATTTTGAGAATAAAAAATTGCCGAACCCCTTGAGATGACTGGCTTTTTCGCCATTTCATCTATAGTGTTCGGCAATCATGGCAGGGGCACAAGGACTTGAACTGCCAACGAGGATTGATACCCATAGCTAAAGTTCGCATTTTGCAGCATTCCTCTATGGATATACGAACTTTTCAAGAGCATTTTAACCATCCCTAACCGCGGTTAACCAATCTCATAAGGGAAAAAATAAGGGAAAATTTTAAGGCAATTTTCCGCATAGCAGGTACGCTTATGATTGCCCTTCCCTTCACAGAATTTGGCTTTCGCACTTCCCTTTTATAAGATAATTATAACCCTATTTTTTGCCACTTGCAAGACCTTTTCCATCGTCTCATTCAGAAAGGATTTTGCCCTATGACCGATTACAAACTTGAAATCAAGCAAATTGTAGACTACCCCAAATGCCGCATCTACCGGCAATTCATACAGAGTCTGATCGCAGACCGGAGCATCCGTACAAACGGGTGCTCCGGTCTTTTTCATTATGCGGTGCTCTGCTGTTACGCGAACTTCCGCACGTCCTATCAGCGCTACGACGGCATCAGTTACATCGTGCATCCCGGTCAATGGATCTGCCCGCTGCGGGAACTGCGGACGTGGTTCCGTGCGCGCACAAACCGTCAACTTCTTCGGCAGCTTGATTTGCTCCAGCGACACCACTTCATCGAATACGACCTGCTCGGTCGCGGACAGCTTGTACAGTACAGCATTCTCGACTGGCCGCGCTATAACACCGTGCTGGATTATAGCTGCCCGTGCCAGAAGGATTCAGGCTTTTTCTTTCTGCCCATGAGCGCGGCGTCCCGGCTGCTCAGTCTTGGAAAATGCTCCGAAATGGACTCTCTGCTCGATCTCTGGCTGAACGCGATCTACAATGACCATCAGGTCGCTGGTTCTGAGGCTGGTCCTGTCGTCTATCTGCGAAACGGCACCGGCAGCCCGCTCGTTTCCTATGCAGAACTGGGCAAGCGCTGGGGCGTGTCCAAGGCGACCGCCGGACGTATCCTCGGC
>OHDT01001094.1_pt1 | contig 11233 bp, 10 predicted proteins | sample 1567061 | NCBI WGS metagenome assembly OHDT01 (sample SAMEA3879506, study PRJEB24766) | human gut metagenome | biome: human-associated habitat; feature: feces | place: USA | collected 1985/1987
TGCTGTTCTTGAACAGTGAGAAGTATCAATATGACTTTATACCTGAGTAGTTACGTGATAAGTATGTTAACTTAGTAATGTTTAAAAAATCTTATTATTAGTCTATTACTAAATTCTTTTTCTCCTATTGGGAAAGAAATTTCCTATTGGAAAAAAATAGAACGCCCATTATACACTTTGTTTTTTAACGTCACCTAATATTCCTTGTCAATTCTTTTGATGGTTTCGTCAATTAATTCCAGGTGATGGCTGTACGTAAGCTGCGGATCATCATGTATATAGGAGATTTGCCGTATGGCAGCAAGGCCTTCCGGGAGGTTAAAAACAAAATTCCAGGTTTCCCTCAGCGTCGTCTTACCTTTATTAGAGAATTCCTGAAAATCTTGTCGATCGCTAAGTTTTGCTGTCATATTTTCTTTTGTTTTGGAAAAGCTTTCATAAAACTTATGTGAACTTTTAATAACGGCATACGCCTGAATGATTTGAACAACAAGCTCTTTGCTTTCAATATTTTGCATTAGAGAAGATGCACTGAGCATTTCCATAGCGTCAGTAAGAGGAAGAAAGTCTCTTGATTGGAAAAGAAAATAGTTGTAATAGTTTAAAGAATCTGAGGATGTCTCATTTATTCTGTCCTTATATTGAAGCAGATAGCGTGCTCCTTGTTTGTTGAATATCTCTAATTCCTTCATATCCTCTATTATTTCTTTGTTGATGAGCAATTCGCTTTTCACCAATTGTAAAGCTTGTGTAACCTCTTTCTTTTTATTGTGTTCTTGGATCATATCACTGCCTATGAAAGTGATAATGATGCCTAATACTACTGCTGTAAAATTACAGATAAAATCTCCTAACCGTCTTGTTGTGGTAGGGGATGTAATGAGTTCTTTCAGTTTCTTTTTCATTTATTCTTTCAGCTGTTGGTTTATTCGCATTCTTTTTCGATAGCTTCGATTGTTTTATCGATTTCTTCTACACAGGCGAAATAAATTCGTGCTTTTTGTATATTGGGGATTGCTTGAAGGAGTTGTAAACCTTCCGGTAGGGTAAATAGAAGATGAAGTTGTTGCCCTAAGTCTTTTACGATATCTTCGGTTTTTTCTCTTAGCCTCGTCAGGTTGTATGCATAAGACTTTACTTTGGGATTATCATTGAAGTCGTTTTGCACATGATCTTTTATATTACTATATGTTTCAAAAGATGTTTCAGCGGCTTTGATGGCTCCGTATGCTTTGATTATTTGCAGGGCAAGTTCTTTGTTCTGAATTTTTTGAATAAGTGCAGAAGCTTTGAGCATTTCTATGGCATCATTGGTGAATGTGAATTTGCTCCATTGAAAAAGAAGAGGGAAATATTTATTAATGGAATCCTTAGGTATTCCACTTGCATTGTCTTTATTCTCAAAAAGATAATTTGCGGCACGTTGTTCCAAAGCTACTCTGTTTCCCATAGCTTCTATTTCTTCCCTATTCAGAAGAAGCTCACTTTTCACCAGTTGCAGTGATTTCTTTATTTCCTTTTGGGTGTTGCGTTCTGTAATCCAGTCGCTTCCGGCAAAGGTGAGAATAATGCCTAATACTACTGCAATGAAATTGCGGAAGAAGTCCCCCAACTTATACTCTGTCGCTAAGTACTTTAATTTGTTTGACGGTTTTATTTTCATAAGGTTATTATTTAATGTTGCCAAGCAAAGATAAGAATAATTTAAAATAAATAAGAATATGAATGTAGGAAAAATTGTAGGGCTAAGGAAACAAAAGGGCATAAAAAAAGTCTGTTCGTGCTTTTGCACGTCAGACTTTCAATTCTCTCAGTGTGTTGTTCTGAAATTATTCAGCTACAACTGCTGCGCTATCTACTGCTACAGTATCAGCTGCTGCGGCTGCCTCAGCTGCTGCTGCGGCTGCTTCTTCTACTGCTGCGATTGAATCAGCAATACGGATAGAATCTGCTGTTGCTTTTTCAGCGTCAGCTTGTTTGTTACCACAAGATGCGAAAGATACTGCTACGATAGCTACAGCCATCAAAACTAATTTTTTCATTTTCTTTGCTTTTTAAAAACGTAATACAATCAATTGCTTTATTAAAACGTTGCAAAGGTATGTACTTTTTCGATATGTTGTTCTCCAAATCCCAACTTTTTTTATGTTTTTTTTGGAGGTTAGCCCCTTTTGACTACTTTTTGTATGTTTAATAACATACTAATCTTCTGCAATACTGTTATATAAGTAGCGTTTGATGCTCCTTTTAGGAGTTTTCTCAAACTCGGTAGGATAGAGCTGAATCTGGCTGACTTTCTCGTAACTGGCCACACTGCTATTCAGGTTCTTCAAGTTCTCGTTCATGATGGTTTTGAGGTTTTCCTCTTGGTTCAGTCCCAGGGAATCCAAAGCTTCGTAATCTGCATAGACTAAAGCTACCAGTTTTTTATTGCGTTCGATAACAAGACTTTCCAGTACGAAAGGCAGGTTGTTGAGCCGTGCCTCGATTTCTTCGGGGAAGATGTTTTGTCCGCTGGAACTCAGGATCATGGTCTTACTGCGGCCACGAATATAAAGGTTTCCTTTTTCATCCAGTTTACCCAAGTCACCGGTACGTAGCCAGCCGTCTTCGGTGAAGACTGCTTTAGTGGCTTCCGGATTCTTATAATAACCTGTCATTACATTTTCGCCGCGTACCTGGATTTCACCGATTTCTACCTCCGGATTTTCTTTGTAGATACGGGCTTCCATGATGTCGAGCACTCGCCCGGAAGAAGTCGGGATGAATTCGTTCCAGGGAGCGTAACTGATTAACGGCGCACACTCCGTCATGCCATAGCCGATGGTGAACGGGAACTTGATGCGATGGAAGAATTCTTCCACTTCCGGGTTCATGGCAGCACCGCCGATAATGACTTCTTTGAAACGTCCGCCCAAAGCATCTATCAGTTTCTTCCGGATTTGCCCATAGATTTGTCCGTCGAGCAAAGGAATGCTGAGCGCCCATTTCATTGTCTTTTTATTTATGATGGGCTGGATGACATTCTTATAGATTTTCTCGATAACGAGTGGCACGGTAATAATCAAGCTGGGTTTTACCTCTTCAAAGGCTTTCATCAGAATCTTTGGAGAGGGGACTTTGCCCAAAAGTGTGACGTGAGTACCCACGGCAGTAGCCGTAAGAAAGTCGAAAGCGCAACCGTAGGCGTGAGCCAAGGGTAAGAAGGAGAGTACTTTATCTCCCTTTTTCAATAACTCGGTGCGGATACCGAAAGTGACATTTCCTGCGAGATTGTTTCCTGTCAGCATCACGCCCTTACTGAAACCGGTGGTGCCCGAGGTATAGTTCAGCAGCATTACCTTATCATTGGAAAGAGTGGTATACTGCACGTCTTCCCGGTGGAAACCTTTCGGATAAGTTATGTGCATTTCTTCATCCAGGTGTTTGAGGAAACGATTGATTGTTTCACCGTCGCGCTGATGCAGGCAACGGAAATCGGAAAGGGAGAATACGGCACGCAATCCGGTCAGGCGTTCTTCTTCCAGATGTTCCCAGATGGAATCGCTTGTAAAGAGGAAAACGGACTCGGAGTGGTTGACGATATGATGTACATCATTCGGATTAAAATCCTGAAGAATGGGAACAACGATAGCTCCGTAAGTGATGGTGGCCATATAAGCGATGCACCAACGGGCATTGTTCTTACCGATAATAGCAATTTTGTCGCCCCGGCGCAGACTGCAATGTTTGAATAGCAAGTGCAATTTAGCTATCTCTTGCGCCACTTGTCCATAGGAATAACTCTCGTCTTCACCGTAATCGGTATAGCAAGGAAGGTCCCAGTTTTCACGGAAACTCTGCTCGTAGAGTTTGATAAAGTTCTCTTGTATCATTGCACGAAAATTGATGATTTGTGCAAAAGTAGGAAAAATCTAATAATTATATGTAACTTTGTAGCAGAAATGTGTTTAGAATAGATATGATTGATACCAATATATTTCAAGATAAGACAGCGGTTTACTATACATTAGGTTGTAAGTTGAACTTCTCGGAAACTTCTACTATCGGTAAGATTTTGCGGGATGCAGGTGTGCGTACGGCACGTAAAGGGGAGAAAGCGGACATCTGTGTGGTGAACACTTGCTCGGTGACGGAAGTGGCGGATAAGAAATGCCGCCAGGCTATCCATCGCCTGGTGAAGCAGCATCCGGGGGCTTTCGTGGTTGTGACCGGATGTTATGCCCAGTTGAAACCTGAAACCGTTGCAAAGATTGAGGGGGTGGATGTGGTGCTTGGTGCCGAACAGAAAAAAGACTTGCTTCAATATCTCGGCAACCTGCAAAAGAATGAGTCGGGAGAAGCTTATGCTTCGGCGCTGAAAGATATCCATTCGTTTGCACCGTCGTGCTCACGTGGCGACCGTACCCGCTATTTCCTGAAAGTACAGGATGGTTGCGATTATTTCTGCTCCTACTGTACCATTCCTTTTGCCCGCGGACGGAGCCGCAACGGAACAATTGCATCCATGGTGGAACAAGCGCGCCAGGCAGCAGCTGAGGGAGGAAAGGAAATTGTGCTGACAGGTGTCAATATCGGGGATTTCGGTAAAACCACCGGAGAAACTTTCTTCGATCTGGTGAAGGCGCTGGATGAGGTGGAAGGTATCGAACGTTACCGTATTTCCTCCATAGAGCCCAATTTGCTGACTGATGAGATTATAGAATTTGTTTCTCATTCCCGCAGTTTCATGCCTCATTTCCATATTCCGTTGCAGTCCGGTAGTGACGAAGTGCTGAAGCTGATGCGCCGGCGATATGATACGGAACTTTTCGCTTCCAAAGTGCGGAAAGTGAAAGAAGTGATGCCCGATGCCTTTATCGGTGTGGATGTGATTGTGGGCACACGTGGTGAAACGGATGAATACTTTGAGCAGGCCTACGAATTTATCAAAAGCCTGGATGTGACCCAGCTTCATGTGTTCAGCTACTCCGAACGTCCGGGTACGCAGGCATTAAAGATAGACCATGTGGTAACTCCCGAGGAAAAGCACCGTCGGAGTCAGCGCCTGTTGGAGCTTTCGGACGAAAAGACGCATGCATTCTATGCCCGTCATATCGGACAAACCTTGCCTGTGTTGCTGGAACGCTCCAAGCCGGGAGCCCCGATGCATGGCTTCACGGCTAACTATATCCGGGTGGAGGTTCCCCACAATAATACATTGGATAATCAGGTGGTGTCTGTTCGTTTAGGCGATTTTAATGAAGACGGAACCGCATTGCAGGGAACTGTGCTATTATAATAAGGTATAAGAAAAGTATGAAATCGAAACTTGTCTACTGGCTGACTTACGCCGGCATGTGGCTTCTGGCTTTGCTTCCTTTCCGGGCACTTTATATCTTGTCCGATGGGTTTTATTTTCTGATGCGTCATTTGGTGCATTACCGTCGGAAGGTAGTTCGTAAGAATCTGAAGAACTCTTTTCCCGAAAAATCCAAGGCTGAACTGCGCGAGATTGAGCGTGAGTTTTATCACTATATCTGCGACTACATGCTGGAAGAAATAAAGATGATGCGTATGTCGTTCGAAGATCTTTCCCGCCGTATGGAATATGGTAATACTGAAGAATATCTCGGCATGCTTGAAAAACATGGAGGCATCGTTGTGCTCATTCCTCATTATGCCAATTTCGAGTGGCTGACGGCGATGGGAGCCTTCATGAAACCGGAAGACGTACCCTTGCAAGTGTATAAACCCTTGCGAAACAAGTATATGGATGAAATGTTTAAGATCATCCGTGCCCGTCATGGCGGCTATAATGTGCCGAAACATTCCACTGCCCGCGAAGTGATCCGGTTGCGCCGTGAAGGGAAGCATGTAGTGATCGGACTGATTACCGATCAGTCGCCCAATCGCAATGAAGCCCATCACTGGACTACTTTTCTGAATCAGGATACCGTATTTATGGATGGTGGTGAACGTATTGCCAAGATGATGAATTATCCTGTTTTTTATTGTGAATTGGAAAAACAGGGTAGAGGATATTGCAAAGCATACTTTGATCTGTTGACTGAAACCCCGAAGCAAACTGCCGAGGGAGAAATAACCGAACTTTTTGTGCGCCGCTTGGAGCAGACCATTCGCCGTGCTCCTGCTTATTGGTTCTGGTCGCATAAACGGTGGAAACTCACACGGGAAGATTTAAAGAAACAACATGAATAAGATAGCGGTTGTCATATTAAACTGGAACGGGTGTGATATGCTCCGCTCGTTTCTTCCTTCCGTAGTACGCTTTTCCGAGGCGGACGGTGCGGTGGTATATGTTGCTGATAATGGTTCTACAGATGCATCTGTAGATATGCTTTGTCGTGAATTTCCTACCGTCCGATTGATTCTGTTGGAAGAAAATCAAGGTTTCGCTGATGGGTATAATATGGCATTGCAAGAGGTCGATGCCGAGTATGTAGTACTTCTCAATTCAGATGTGGAGGTGACGGAACATTGGCTTCAGCCACTGGTTGGCTATATGGATGCTCATCCTGAAGCGGCGGCTTGCCAGCCGAAGATACGCAGTTGGAGGCAGAAGGAGATGTTCGAGTATGCCGGTGCGGCGGGCGGTTTTCTTGATCGTTACGGTTATCCGTTCTGTCGCGGTCGGATTATGGGTGTGGTAGAAGAGGATAAGGGACAATACGACACTATCATTCCCGTCTTTTGGGCTACAGGTGCAGCTTTGTTTATCCGCTTGAAAGATTATCGTGAAGCCGGTGGACTGGATGGACGTTTTTTTGCCCACATGGAAGAGATCGATCTTTGCTGGCGGCTTCGTGCACGTGGCCGGCAGATTGCCTGTGTGCCGCAAAGTGTGGTTTACCATGTAGGCGGTGCTACGCTGAAGAAAGAAAATCCCCGAAAGACTTTCCTTAATTTTCGTAATAATCTTGTCATGCTCTACAAGAACCTGCCATCCCGGGATTTTGCTTCCGTGATGCGTACCCGTGCAGTTCTTGACTATATAGCTGCATTGAGTTTTATACTTAAACTACAGTTCCCCAATGCATTGGCAGTGCTTCGTGCACGGCGTGAATATCGTTTGTTACGTTCTTCTTTTACTCCTGCACGTGAAGAGAACCTGAAAAAAACTTCCCTTTCCGTGATACCGGAATGGACAAAAAGCAGTATCTTGGCGCAGTATTATTTACGTGGAAAGAAATTTTTCTCGCAATTATAGCTTTTTCTTTTTACCGATTGTTTATTATTTAAACGGTATTGGCTTATGACAAAATTAGTTAGAAAGATTGGATTGGTGGCGCACGACGCCATGAAGAAAGACCTCATCGAGTGGGTTCTCTGGAACTCCGAATTGCTTATGGGGCACAAGTTTTACTGTACAGGTACTACGGGAACTCTTATTCTTGAGGCTCTTAAGGAAAAGCATCCCGATGTTGAGTGGGATTTTACCATTCTGAAATCCGGTCCCCTGGGTGGTGATCAGCAAATGGGATCCCGCATTGTGGATGGCGAGATTGATTATCTTTTTTTCTTCACTGATCCTATGACGTTGCAGCCGCACGATACGGATGTGAAAGCGCTGACTCGTCTTGCCGGTGTTGAGAATATCGTTTTCTGCTGTAATCGCAGTACGGCAGACCATATTATTTCAAGCCCGCTATTCGTTGATCCAACGTATGAACGCACTATTCCGGATTACACCGGCTACACCAAACGATTTGAAAACAAACCGGTGGTTGCCGAGGCGGTGGAGTCTGCCAAAAAGCGGAAGAAAAAGAGAGGATAAAGTAAGTTCTCCGATAAGAATAAAAAGGGGAGAAGGGCTTCGTATTGGAAAGTCCTTCCCCCCTTTTCTATGTGAAGCTTTCGGATAGTTATAACAAAAATAAGGATGACTTTCTGTATATATCTACACTTTTAAGGATGACTTTTCGCTGTTATGCTACATTTATAAGCTCCTTTCTTTGCCCTTCTCCAATAAAACCAGTAGATTATAAGCGCCAATCCCTATATATCATGTTTTTTGCAGAGTTAATTCCGCAAAAAACATGAGCACCGCATCTTGTACAAGTCTTTTTGAGCATGTTTTTTGCAGAGTTAATTCCGCAAAAAACATGATATATAGGGATTTGGGATTGAGGTGTGTTTACAATATATATCCCAGAGAAAAAGTGAAGCTTCTGTTTTTGTATGTATAGTCGTTAGCTTTAGATACGTTCATTAAACTCCAATCAGCTCCAAATGAGAGTTGAAAATGTTTTGCATACTCTACACCAACATTGAATCCGCACCCCCAATCGAATCTTTTATACCCATATTCACCGCTAAAAATGTCACTTTCCGTGTGAAACTTCTTTCCGTCTCTATAAGATTTCTCTTTGCCCCACAATGCTACTCCAGCATATGGACCTACATTGGCGAAAAGTGAAACCGATTTACTGCATTCTATTTTATATCCTATATGGATAGGAACAACTAAATAGTTGAGATTTTCTGTAAAATACCTTCCATTAGTTCCGTATTCATACTTGTAACCTTTTGCGGACAGATGTAATCCGAATTCGGTATAAAAACCTTTTGTAACGGACGGTATTCCCAGTTCTCCTTTGGCTCCCAAGAGAAGTCCTGCCTGGCATTGGGGTTCTATGTCTCCCATAGGTTTACTTAAATTGACACCGCCAGTAAAGCCGTATCTGAAATTTTGTGCGTACGATAATGAAGACATCATACACAGTAGGCAAATTGTAGCGAATAGTTTTCTCATCATGAATAAAGTTTTTGTTTTCATCTTGAACTTGTTTTATTGGTTTATGGCGGCAAAGGTAGAGTAATAAAATAGTCTAGAAATATATTTAATTAGACTTTTCTCTTTACTTTCTTTTGTTAGTTAAGCTTTCATTTTTAACTCTCTTTGTTCGCCAGGTTTACTAATAAATTAAAAATATCATGGTTTTTACGAATTTTACTCCGTAAAAACCATAGTATTGAGTATGTTTTCGGAAATCTATGATTATATTCTCGTTTATTTCCTGGATAGCTTTTGAATGTGAATTAATAATTTTTGTATTCACTTTGTGTCGATGCCTTTTGTGTGGCATTGCACTCATCGGCATAATGAATAATGCAGATAATAGAATAAATAATAATTTAATTTTCATTACGATAATAGTTTTATTGTTTTCGGCTGCAAAGTTAGGGCAAACAATTCTTATGGATGCATTTTTACAGTCACACTATGAAATCGTAATGTGTTGATGAATAGTTAGATAATGAAATTCATAGTCACATCTTGCTTTCTTCTTTATTCATTCTCTCCTTTAGTCTGTATTTTTTCTGATTGAGAGGATGTGTGTCAGTATAACCAAAACAAATTGCAATAGATAATGGCTCAAGAGAAGTTTCTTGTAGACAAAGGAGCAATTTATCATCTTCCGTCAGTCTGGGATATTCATTTTGGAGGAAAGATATGTAACTTTGATATATTCCGAATACTGTCTTTCTTAATTGTTCCTGCTCCGTAGCTATTAGAGCTTTCATTTGTTTTTTATTCGTGGAGATTTGCCCGGACAGAGTAATTACTCTTTTATAAATACTGCTTTGAGTAAACAACCAATCGAGTAGCTGTTGTTTTTCTTCTTTTAAGTGAGCTATAGCTTGCTCTCTTTCTTCTATTAGCTGTTCTTTATTTTCATGTTCTTGCTTTAAATTGCTTTGCTCTTGTTGTAGTAAGTTAATCATTAACTGATTATTTTCAATAGTGGTTTCTAAAGAGGACAATTTATTTTGTGTTTGTTCTAAGGATCGTTCGTATTGGAGTTGAAGCCGCTTTTTCCGGTTTATGCGGCTTTGATAGATAAGTATGATTAGGAAACAAACGAATACAGAGCCTGCGATGGTACTTCGTACAATGCGATTGCCTCTTATTTGTTCCTCTCTTACTCGCATTTTTGTGTTGTATTCATAGATCAGTTGTTGTATTTCGGTTGATTGTTCCATGTAACATAAAGAATCTATGATGGCAGATTGCTCCTCCAGATAGGTATTTGCTGTTTTGTAATCTCCGTTGTCTTTTTCAAGGTTATATAAACTTTTTAAACAGGAGATTTTACCTTCAATGGGTATGTCCTCCAAGCTTTTATTTAAATAATATCTGGCTGAGTCTTTGTTTCCTTCTGTCTTTAAGAGCAGGTCTCCGAGATTGAAATAGTAATTTCCATGATTTTCTCTTTGTGGTAGTTCTATAAGAGCTTTCTGTGCATAATACAAGGCTGAATCAAGTTCGTCAAATCCATCAAATTCCAGACTTAAATTGTGTTTGGACATAGCAATCTGTAGAGAATCTCCTGAGGAAATAGCATAGTTTAACGCTTCGCGCTGGAACATCAGGGTAGAATCTTCTTCATCTATTATGCAGTAATATGTACTAATATTGTTTAGTGCCATTGATTTGTCTAATTCTGTGGTACAGCACTGATACAAAGCTTTGTACATCCCAAATGATTCGTCATAATACCCGGCATCAAAATAGATATTCCCTAATGAACTGAGTAATAGATTTTTCGTTTTAAGTTCTTTCGGAAAATTTTGTATGATGGTCAATCCTTCCTGAAGATATGAGATAGCTTCTTTTTCCTCTTCCATTTCTACCGCCAGTCTTCCTTTATAGAGCAACGCTACTGCTTTTTCTTTCTCGTCATCGTCATAATACTCTAATGCTACATTCAGCAGTGAGTCGCAAGGTAGCAGAGATTGTTTGCATTTATCCGTTGCACGTGCAAGTAGCAGTGCATAACGCGCGCATTCATTGTCGGAAAGTTCTTCTATTTCTTCCGGCGGTAAATCCAATAATCGGAGTACACTGTCGGGATGTTCTTCCATGAGTGCATCGGCATGTGAGAATAATGTTCCTGTTTCGCTTTTGTGTGAACAAGAAGATAGTAGTAATAAAACAGTAAGTAATGCTGTCGTTATTTTTAGGTTTGTCATAAGGTCGGTTATTTTGTTGGCGGCAAAGGTATGGATAAATATTGATTTTATTAATAAAACGTTTGTAATTTAATGAAAAGCGAAGTTTGTAGTGAAATATATGAATGGAAAGGAAGAAGATATGTATTGATATATAAGTGTTTGAAGTTTCCTGCGCTTGGGAACTGTAGTTTCTCCTCATAGAAACTCGAGTTTCCTTTAGTGGGAACGAAATAGGGCTTCGTGTGTCCGTAGGACATATGGAGCCCCTGTTGTA
>OHDT01001096.1_pt1 | contig 11224 bp, 9 predicted proteins | sample 1567061 | NCBI WGS metagenome assembly OHDT01 (sample SAMEA3879506, study PRJEB24766) | human gut metagenome | biome: human-associated habitat; feature: feces | place: USA | collected 1985/1987
CCCCGACGGAATCCGTAAAAAGCGGCCACCAGCACCGGCAGCTCCAGCTTGGTGCCCCGGAGAGCTTCAAACATCTTCTGCATCTCGTCCGCCGAGAGAAAGACCGGCTGAAAGCTGTTCTTTCTGGGCCGGTCCACTTTGTCCGCCACATTCCGGATCAGCATATCGGTCTTGACCGCATATTTCAGTGCCGAGTGAATGACGGCGTGATAGTGGATGACGGTGTTGGGCGTAACCCGCCTGAGCATTTCGGAATAAAACATCTGCAAGTGTCGGGCTTCCAGTTCCCGCAGCGTCAGCTTCTTTTTGCGGAAATAAGGGACGATGGTGCTTTTCAGCAGTCCTTGGTAGGCACCGTAGGTTGCGTGGGCCAGCCGTCCCTTGGCGATCTCCAGCCATTCCAACAGATAATCGGCGAACAGCATATCACTGCTCAGGTCGCCCGCCTCTTTGGGCGGTTCAAACTCCGCCCGGAGCCTTGCCAGTTCCGCCTCGGCCTTGCGCTTATTTCCCTTTTCGGAAAGTCCCAGCGAGATCCATTTCGTTTTTCGCTGCCCTCCGGCGTTTTTGTAGTTCAGCACGGCATAATACTTGCCGTTTTTCAAAGTCAGATGTCCTGCTACCATTTTGTTTTCCTCCTGCCTTTCTATTTGCAGAACAGAACTCCAAACCGACAGCATCAGTATACCATCGGTTTGGGGTTCTCTCTATTCTGCGAATTGTTTGATTGCAGCCGTATCGGTACGAATCAGCGGGCGTCCCGGTTCCGTTCTCTCTGCCGCTTCAGCAGTTCCAGGCCCTTGATAATGTCCCGGCGCATCTGCTCCTCGGTATAGCCGGAGGGGAAATATTTCCGCAGCTCCTCCCGCTTGAATTTCAGTTGCTCCTGCTGGTTGGGCTTTGTCTCCGCCAGCACGGCATAGATCATCTGATCATCCAGCACGCCCTCCTGGGCCAGCTTCTTCAGGCGGATGCTCTGGGCGTGGGACGGGGTGCAGTCATTCAACTCCATTGCGTCCAGTACCGCCCGCTGCTGATACGAATCTAAGTAAGAAAGCTCCACCGCCGGGTTGAAGGCAATCTTGCCGTCGTCTACCATCGAAAGCAATTCAGGGATCAGGTAGGTCAGGCGGATATAACGCAACACCTGATTGCGGCTGTCTCCACCATCTAAACCAACTTTTTCTGCCGTCAGCAACTTCTCCCCAACTTGGGGAGAAGTCATACCTTGGTGATTCAGCGCATCCCTTTTCATTTTGTAGGCAAACGCCTTTTCGCTGGGCAGGATGGCCTCCCGCTGCAAGTTAGCATCCACCATTGCGATCACCGCTTCATCGTCGGTCAGCTCCCGGACGATGACGGGCATCGTCTCGACGCCCAGCATCTGACACGCCGCCAACCTCCGGTGACCGGAGATCAATTCATAGCCGCCGTCCGGCTGCGGCCTTGCCAGTGCCGGGGTAATGGCTCCCACCTTGCGGATGCTCTCGATCATCCGCTGCATCTCCTCGTTGTTCTGCACCTTGAAGGGGTGACCCTTGAACGGGTGCAGCTCGGCCAGTGGAATATTCCGCACCCGCTCCAGTTTGGCAGCGTCCCGCTCCGCCTGCGTGGAAAACAGATCGTCCAGCGTGGGTAAAGTAAAATCAGATTTTCTCATTGTGTTGTCCTCACTTTCATAGTTTTTTCTTTCGGGGTCTTAGGGCACGCCCTAACGAGTGTTTTTACGCTCCGACCCTGCCGGGAGTAAAAACGCACTGCTCGCTCAGATGACGCAGGCATCGGCGGCAGGGGCACTGTTTGGACTTTAGGAGTACAAACAGTCTGCTCGCTTAGACTGCGCAGGCATAATTCTCGCTTACTTTAATTCATTCAAAATCGCTTCCAGCCTGCTCAGAATTTCCTCTTTCTGAAGCTGTGGAAGCTCCGCTTTCAGGCCGTTCAGCATCCGAAACAGGCGGTAATCCCGCTCCGTGATGGCCGCTCTGACCTCTTTTCCAAGCCCCAGTCGCCGCAAGTATTCCGACAGCGACAGGGAACAGAACCGGGCATTTTCCAGCAGCTTCTGCTTATCCTGCTCGGTCACACGGACATTGATCCCGTAGTTTTTGCTGCGCATTTGTTCACCCCCTTTCTTCGGTTTGTGACGGCAATGACGGTTGTGACGGGGATTTCCTTATATAGCGATCCCGGCGTCATTTGCGTCATCGCCGTCACGGCGCAGAAATTTGATGAGTCGGCTTTTTCCCGTTCGCTTGGTGCGATACTCGATGCCCAGCGGCTCCAGCACCTCATAGGCGAACTGGCCAAGATACTTTGTGACCATATTGGGCGTGGCCTCCCGCTCCTTCATTTCGGTCAGCAGCTCCGTGGCCGTGCCTACCCATTCGGTGCGGCACTCCATAAAGTCCACCACCCGAAACAGAAATTTCGGCAGCTCTGCCTTGTGAATATCCTCGCTGTTCTTGCGCTCCACCAGTTCCCAAACAAGGTCGTTAAACCGCAAGGTCAGTTCCTGATATTCCACATCCCGCCCGCTGACCAGCAGCGTAGCGGCGTTTCCGCTGCGCTTACGGCGCAGAATGAAGTTGGTGTCCGCTGCGCCGATGATGCCTGTGGAGCCGCTGACATCGTTAAAGGGATCGTCGCTGTCTTGCAGCTTTCGCAGGTGATGCACCAGCAAAATGGCGATGTTGAATCCGTCGGCAATGCGCTTGATGGAGGAAATGTCATCGTAGTCGTTGCCGTACATTCCCGCCTTTCCGGCGCTGCCTTTGGAGTCCCGCACCTTTTGCAGCGTGTCAATGATGACCAGCTTGGTAGCGGAATGCTCGGTCAGGAAATCCGTGATCTGCTCCTCCAGCCCGCCGCCGATCAGCCCGGAGGTCACAGCAAAATACAGGTTGTCCGGGGCGCTGTCGGTGAGGTTGTAGAGTCGGTCTTTGATGCGGCGCTGGGTGTCCTCAAGGCTCAGATAGAGCACATCGCATTGCAGTGTAGGCAGCCCCCAAATAGAGTTTCCCTGCGCCACCTGCAGCCCCAGCCACAGCATTAGCCAGCTTTTGCCGATCTTGCTGGCACCGCTGATGACATTGACGCCCTGCGAAATGAGACCGTCCACGATGAACATCGTCTTGCTCATCGGCGTGGACAGCAGGGTCTCTGCGTCCACGGTTTTCAGTTTGTTGTTCATAGATTTTTCTCCTTTGTAGAATGTTAGAAATGGATTTTGGCGGGGGCGGATGGAAACGGCCCGCCCCCGCTTTGCTATCCCAAAAGCCTTGGAAATCAAGGCTTTCCCGGTGCCTAATGTTCGACGCTGCGCCGCCGTCTGGCAGAGTCTGCCTTCTGCTTGCGCCGGATGGAGCGGCCGCATTTCGGGCAGTACTTCTGCCGGTTGCTGCCGGGTGCAAAGGGCTTTCCGCACCGGTCGCAGAGCCGTGTGCGCTGCCGGTAAATGTCGGCGCAGAGTGCCTTGTCGGTGGGCAGAACCGCCCGCCGAAAGTACTTACACAGCAGCGAATAGGAAATCATCTGCACGCACACGCAGCCCTCGCCGTCGTCCAGCGGCAGGCAGTTGCCGCCATCATAGTTGGCGCACAGCCGCCGGATCAGCCGGTTACAGCGTGCCCTTTGGGCGGGCGTCAGGCGCTTGATCTCATCCAACTTTCTTCACCTCCTTCTCCATCACATAGTTGATGACGCTGATTTTCGGAATTTTCAGCGTCGTGCCGATCTTCACGGCGTGGATGTACCCATAGTCGATCAGCTTGTAGGCCAGCTTGCGGCTGATGCCCAGCATCTCCCGAAGCTCTTTAACGGTCACAATGTCCGGATATTCCGGGAACATCATCTGGTAAAGCTCTCTGAGCTCACTTTTCTTCATAGGTTTGAACCTCCTTTGCTTGTTCTGAAGCCGCATTTCTGCGACGGTTTTTGCTTGCTGCCGCTCATCCGCATCGTTCCTGCCCCGGAGTCTCACCACGGCGTATCGCTTCTTTGGTGCGCTCGTTCCTTTTTCGGGAAGTCGTGGCGTCACTTGCCGGAAGCATATCCTTTGGAGGCGGCGATTCAATTTTCAAGGTGCACAGGGAGAGAGTCCCCTCAATAGGTAGGCAGCGAGAAGGGCTGTTTTTTAACCCCCTCACTAATCAACTGGGAAAATTTTTTTGATTTGTACGAAGGAATTTTGAAAAATTTCTTTGAAATCCTCTCCACTAACCAACTGGGAAATTTTTTCGGATTTGAACGAAAAAACTTTTGAGAATTTTTCTGCGTCCCCCTCTACTACTTAATTGGGAATTTTCAGGCAAAAATAAAATGGATTTTTGAAGAAAAATTTTAAGTACCCCTCCCACTAATCAACTGGGAACTTTTCTGGCAAATAACAAATAGGATTTTGAAGGAAATTTTTCAGGGCCTTCCTACTAACCAATTGGGAACTTTTTCGAGATTTTGGCAAAGTAATTTGAAAAGTCCCCTCAATTTTTCAAAAGGACCCTTCTACTTACTCTGAATAAGGGGCGCCGTTTGTGGGGGTGTTTTCGGGAAATTTCTCAAATACTTTTTATCTGAACGCAAAAAGCCGCCCTCCCGATGATGGGAGGACGGCTGAATTCAATCTTCAGCATATAGAAAAGGCCAAGCGAGGGAAAATCCCCGCTTGGCCTTGGAATCTAAATGCTTTTCTGTTGAAAGTCTAATTAGCAAGCATTATTCGTGTACATACTGCTCTATAGACTTAAGCTGCGCGTCATCCAACGCGTTGATTTTATCGTTAAATTTGATTTCTGTTTCATCAATAGAATCAACACATTCAGATACCCACTCGATTTCCTCAAAAGAAAAGCCATAGCGCAGCATCCATATTTCACGTTCTTTATCGGTACCATATTTGAAGTATTTTGCTAACCGCAATGCGCGCTCGTCACTCGTCGCCTCGTAGTATTGATAAAATATTGCGTAAAAAATGTCACTAAGCTTAAACCCAATAAGTTTGTCTAGATAATCATAGGTATCATAAACTATAAGATCATAGTCAACATCTTTGGCCGCAATGGATGTAGAAACAAGAGGATATGCCGTCAGATCCTTATCTGGAATGTCGTGATAACCAACTATATATTTTGCCGGTATACTGTTTGCTTCTTCCGCGTTTCTTTTTCGATATAACTGCTGTCGCTCCGCAGTACGAGATGCGTATGCGTAGCGATATTGACAGATACGATGAAAAGTCTTTCCGTATATCTTCCAAATCATAATTTTGACAGCCGTACTTAATACTGACTTTTCCGCTTGGCACAATTTACGCCCAAGGTACTGCTGATATAGCTTCGAAAAAAGATCGTTAACTTCTTTCATATCAGTATTCGGCGATATGATGTTGCCATCGTCAAACATCATATCAAGCAATTGTGGAATCATTGCTGTAACATCGTCTGAGTGCAACTTTTCAACATCCGCACTGGGAAGATTATACTCATCTGAAAACGCACCGGTGTTGATGGCCTCTTTGAACTCTTTGTATTTCTCATCAAGAGAATCATCCGTTACATCCAAATTTGAGATTTTAGATAGAGGCTCCGCTTTTCTCATCACTCTCCTTAACGATGTGATTGCATTATTTCGAATGACAACACTACCGTAGTCAAATTTTGCATCAACGGTTGAACGCCCGGCCCGGCCAATTAGGTTCTTTACCGACAACGATTTGCTTGCTTCGAATTTATCCAAATATACAACATCAAATGGCATATTGATCCCTTGCTCCAATGTAGATGTTGCAAAGCAAATCCGACAGAAACCACTTTGTGTAAAATGCTCTAAAATCAATCTTGCTGCAAGTGGCATTGAACCGTGGTGTGTCACGATACCAAGAGAAAGTTTTTCAAGCATTTCAGAATTGTAAAACAGTGCATTACTTTTTGACGCTCCAATATAGGATCGGAGTTCGTCAATCATCTGAAGCGCATCTGGGTTTTCAAGTTTATTGCATAATTTGATATACTTATCAAATTCACTATAAATACTCTTGTTGTAAATATGTGATTTGGATACATATATTAGTACGCTTCCCCCGCTCGAAATTGCTCTCTCAATAGGATCAAATTCTGCTTTGAGTTTTTGCTTTCCTAATATTTCCTTACTAGTTCCCAAGTGATAAAAATCGCCCGTAGCCGGATTGTGGACATAGAAAATCTGACCAACATTCTTCTGCTCATAATTAATAGCTGCCGATTGCGTATCAATTATGCCATTTCTTTCCAGTTGTGCTTCTGGATTTGAAATAAACGGATGTGCAAAAACATACTTAGCATCAGGAAAACTCTTTAAAGCACGCCGAACAATGCTATCAAAATATAACCCTCGCACAGATTTTTCATCGCTTAATTGTGCTTCATCAAATAGTATCAGGTCAATATTCAACCAGCTCTTATTTTTGAAAAGTTCTCTTGAACGTTCCGGCGTGAGAATAAAGATGTTCCTCTTGGCAAATTTGGTATTTATCCGATCAACAAATGTAAGGATATTAACCTCTTTGACATTGACAATTTCGCGGATACGATCATAGTATTCATTTATTAGCGCACGAGATGGAACAATTACTACGACATCATTTGAAGCAGAACGGATAAGGTTGCGGAAAACAAATGACTTTCCCGTGCTTGTTGGTGCTGAAAAACTGAAATGGTGTTTATCTTCAATTTGTTCTAGGATACTTGCCTGCATCGGGGTATAATCCTCGCCATACTTTTCTTTAATATGTTGGCGATACATATCAAAAACAACACCTTGAAGTGTGTCTGGAGAGGGATTTTTGAAAAACAACCCCATTGTTTCTATCAACTCATCTTCAAACTTTTCAAAAAAAGTTGGCTGGAACAGTTTCAGATAGGATAAGATTTCAAGAACCAAGGTATCCTTAGGACCGTCTCTAAAAATGCAGTTCCGTGCAAACAGAGCAATTTCTTCTAATTGTTTCCCGTCCCTAATCTTTTTTATGATATTCCCGCTTTTAATGACATCGTTCATAAGTTCACCGCCACCAAAATCACTTCTTCATATTTTAGCAATTCTTGGAATGAGTCTTTTGCGGTTATAGCGCTAATTAGCCTGTCACTAGGGGTGCTTTTCGCGGAAAATGCCGCTGCAAACCCCTTAAATCCATCAACGACTCGAGACAACGCATCTGCACTACAAAAATCCCGCAAATCAGCAATGTCCGCAATATCTTTTTTATCATCGACGAATGCTTTTATTTGATCTATTGCTCGAGGATACCCGCTATGAGCGGTTACATACTTTGCTTCACCAAATATGACGGTGTTTGTGGCATTATTTTGACTGTGAAAATCAAATCCCGGATTTCCCGAAATCTTCTTACCCAATAACTCCGCTAAAGGAATATCCAAATAATTAAGTTCCGAGACGATTGCTTCTCTTGCTAACTCGGATACCACATATTCGCCTGCATCTTTTGTTAGCTTACCTGTATCACAGTTTTCAATTTTTCTGCGCATATCAGCAATCGTAATTTGGGCTCTCTGCTCATAGCTTCGAGCTAGAGACTCTGCGTCGAAATTCTTAAGCCAGGACAAATCCATTATTGCTTTCAATATCTCAGAAAGTGTTACAGAAATATCCTCGGGATCTATTCTGATAAACTGAACAGATGCTTTTCCATTGACGGGAACGCTTTTCAACTCAAGAATCTTCAATACAGTCACCTCACCCCAATATATTTTCCAGAAGAACCCAATCATCGCTGCCGATGTCATCTGAATAGTGCTCCATACAGATGCACAGCTCGTCCGTAGTAGCGTCGTTCCGAACGATACCGCCTTTTAGCCCGTGCGCATCCAGATATGCTTTCAGCACCTCAAACTTCTTCGGCGTATAGATGTCGATGTCCTGACTGTTGCCGCTTCGATCAAAACCTCCCTTGGTTTCAATAATCCAGATCTCACCGCTTATGCCGACGATATAGTCTGGATAAAACAGCTTTTGCTTCTCGGAGTTATCCCCGTAAACGATAGAGAAATACTCACTACCCTTATCGCCGTTCTTATACCACCACTCCACATTGCCGGAATGTTCACAGAATTTCTCAAATTTAACTTCCGGTGTAGAGCGAGGCGCAGCAGAAGAAAGGTAATTCTGATAAACATTCTTTTTATAAATGATCTGGGTTTTGGCTTCTCCATTGTAGGTAAACAAACAGGACTGTGGAATATGAAACTCAAACAAAGATTTGGCCTGAACATCGAGCTGCATCTGTGCCATTTCCGCCGCCATTGCTTCTCGAACCAGATGACGAAGGCGATCAGCATTGTTTAATACAAAGGCATATACTTCCCTCGGTTCCAGTGCAAGTATTTTGTGAGCATAGTTGAAGTTCTTATCAAAGAGCTTACGGATGATAGTATTCATAAACGAATACTCCATACCAATTTCCAAACCGATTTTGCCGATTTTTTGATGATAATCGCGCCCGTGCTTGTGTGTATTCAGCTTTTCCGTCACACTTATCGTGTTCATATCCGAAGAAGAAAAATCGAGCGTAGCGGTTTCACCAGAAACAGTATGGCGCACCACATCATCCCGAAGAATATATCCGGCAGCCTGTAAGCGTGTCCGATTCTCCTCTTTGTCTGCCCCAACACCCAAGTTTTCCTCTGCATAGAGCCAAATTGCCCGCAGAGCTTTTTGCGGATTTCTGGGCATTGAAGTCATCGAACGTTGTTCGCCTGTCAGAGTTATATCCTTGTACTCACTCTTGAGAAACAGTGTACAGGCATTGAGTGCACCCTTGTCCAGCGCCATCTTGACGCCAGCAGTGAATTTCTCGTCAAATGTATAGAGATAGCAACTATCCAGCAGGTCACTGCCATAATGCTTCGCCTCCGGCATACGGCGAATACGGCCAATAGTCTGAATTTCAAAGGTCTCATCCATATTGTCACGCAGTTTGACGAGTATCTGCGCTCTTGGACAATCCCAGCCGGTGGCCACGGCCTGCTTGATGATAACAGCTGTAGAGGGTGCGGCAGGTGTATCAATGCCCTCCAGATTTTCGTGTCGGTCAGAAAGCCAAACCGCTAGCTGACCGTTTTCATAGGTAAGTCCTTGCGCTTCAAACCAGCGCTCCACACCGTCCAGCAAGGTTTCCGATTTGTTCGGTATCTGCACGATAATCAAGGGGTTAATATCCACATCCATTTGCAGATACGCCGCCCGGAGTTCACGCTGCTTTTGCAGGGCACGCTCCAGCAAATATGCGGTTTGATCTTCAGTCTCCACGGTCTGCGGAAAATCCTGATTGATAACCAGCATCTTCTTGATAAGACCAGCTGCAATAACTTCTTCCTCAGGAATCTCAATCACTTCAGCTTTGGCAATGCCCTTAGGCGTAGCAGAACAGCGAATAATCTTCTCCGTGCGGAAATACTGGATAATTTCATCTGCTTTGATTGTGTTGTTCTGATGGCTCTCATCCACAATGATGATAAAGCGCAGGCCGTCGTTCAGTGCGTGCTCGATATGTTCCAGAAAGTTTGTCCGTTCGCTGTCTTTGAGAGCATTGTTGCCTTTCTTCGTGAGTTTCTCCCAGTTAATAAAGCAACTGTCATTTTCTTCAAATCCCGCCGTCATCACATCGGAAAGCAGCTTTGTCTGCGAAGCGTGGATATACTTATCCATTTTTGCCTTGCTCTGTTCCTCAAGATTGCCTTTGCCGGGAGTGAGCCAAACGAACACCGTTTTCGGGTAAGACTGTATGTATTGGTGCATAAAGTAAGTGAGGATGATGGTTTTTCCACTTCCAGTGGGGCTTTTCAGGATTATATCTCTGACGGGCTTGTCCATCGCCTCAAACAACGACTTTACTGCATTGAGCTGGAATTCCTTCAGTTCCATAGTCAGCCCTCCTTCGACTTATTAAATGACTGTTTAATAGAGTCACTCAACAGTTGCTTTGCTTCCGGGGTGTCCATTACTGTGGTCACCGCACTGCCAAACATACCGAGTACACCTTTGATAGTTTCTGTTGCCATTGCATTTTCACCATCTTTTTGTTGCTTAAGCAGGCTGTTTTCGAATTCCTTCTGCTGCAATTCCAGCTTGTTCTTATGATCTTGTTCTTTTGCTTCCATATCCAGCCTGTGAGCTTCTTTGAGATGCTCTATATCAACCTTGTGCTGCTCCATAAGCTTTTCTAAATCGTGCTTGTTTTGTTCTTTAATTATACTGATTTGCGAGCAACAATATATGTCACAATACCTGTTATAATGGCTGGAATACAAGCTATCGCAAGTGTTTTTAAGAATTCTACCATTTTAGCCCTCCTGCAAATCTCGGTAGTAGTAATCTGGAATAATACTAATCTCAATCTTGTTTTTGAAAAGTGCCGTTTCCTGTGCTTCGTCGGGCAGGAGGTCGTGTCCCATATAGAGCCGACGGCATTTCGCAAAGCGGTCTTTGTCGGCAATAAATGCGGCTAATTCATCCTCGGTCAGCACGATGGCAATTTCCTCGTTGCCCGTAAAATTGATGCCGTTTTCCAGCTCCACCAGCTCCCGGATATGACGGAGCAGTTCATCGGCGTACTCGTAGTACATACGATCCGAAATAGGTACATAGTCAACTTTATAGTATTTCAGGCTGGCGGCATAGTCTTCTTTATCAATGACACGGCGGATGCGTTCGTAGGTCACATCCCGACAAATGCCGTTTTCGTTGTTGGTGCAGAGGATAAAACGACGGGCGCTGCCCTCGTGCTCGGCGTTGTATTTGAGGACGGCATTGCCTGTAGTTCCGCTTCCTGCAAAAAAGTCAAGAATCAAACTGTCATCGTTTGAGGCGATCTGCAAGATTCGCTCGATGAGTCGAGTCGGCTTTGGTGTGCTAAAGGGCGCTTTGCTGTCAAAAACCGCCATAATCTCTTTTTTTGCTTCATCCGTGTGGCCCACCTCAGTATAAAGCCAAAGGTTTGTTGGCAGTTTTCCGCCAACATTGCTCAAGTATGTTTTTCTGGCAATTCCGCCCTTTCCACCTTTTGTAAAAAAGAATCTCGGCCACTGGCCACGCTTGTACACAGCCTCTGCTTTTTCTTTAGACACTTCTAAAGAATCCGACAACACAATAGCTTGAACACCTTGCCGCACTTCATTCTCTTTTACACCGCAAACAGCAGCTCTCTTGTGAGCATCATCTAATTCGCGAAGTT
>OHDT01001100.1_pt1 | contig 11193 bp, 10 predicted proteins | sample 1567061 | NCBI WGS metagenome assembly OHDT01 (sample SAMEA3879506, study PRJEB24766) | human gut metagenome | biome: human-associated habitat; feature: feces | place: USA | collected 1985/1987
GGCACATATTTCGCTCTTCCCATATCATGCAGATAGGCATGTTCCGGGCCTACTCCCGGATAATCCAGTCCGGCGGAAATAGAATATACCGGAGCGATCTGCCCATATTCATCCTGGCAAAAATAAGATTTCATACCATGAAAAATCCCAAGTCTCCCTGTCGTGATCGTAGCCGCGGTTTCATCGGTATCAATTCCCCTGCCTGCCGCTTCACAGCCGATCAGGCGGACTTTTTTGTCCTCAATAAAATGATAAAAGCTGCCGATCGCATTTGAACCGCCTCCGACACATGCAATCACCGCATCCGGAAGCCGCCCTTCTTTTTGAAGGATCTGCTCTTTGATCTCTTTTGAAATAACTGCCTGAAAATCACGGACAATCGTAGGAAACGGATGGGGTCCCATAACCGATCCGAGACAGTAGTGCGTATCGGCGATCCGGGAGGTCCATTCACGCATCGCTTCCGAAACGGCATCTTTTAAAGTTGCCGTCCCTGTCGTTACAGGGATCACTTCCGCTCCAAGCAGCCGCATCCGATATACGTTCAAAGCCTGCCGGATCGTATCTTCTTCTCCCATAAACACGACACATTCCATCCCCATAAGCGCTGCAACTGTAGCTGTTGCAACACCGTGCTGTCCTGCACCTGTCTCTGCGATGATTCTTTTTTTCCCCATTCTCTTTGCAAGTAAGATCTGACCTAATACATTGTTGATCTTATGGGCACCTGTATGGTTCAAATCTTCTCGTTTTAAATATACTTTTGCCCCTCCAAGATCTTTTGTCATCTTCTCTGCATAATACAGTCTGGAAGGTCTGCCTGCATATTCGTTGAAAAGTTCTGTGAGTTCCCGGTTAAATTCCGGATCATTTTTGTAATACTCATATGCTGCTTCCAATTCGATCACTGCATTCATCAATGTTTCCGGGATATATTGCCCGCCATGAGTACCAAAACGTCCTTTTTGATTCGTCATAATTTTCGTTCCTTTCTGACTGCTGTCATAATCGCTGCCATTTTTCTTTTATCTTTTCGTCCCTCTGTTTCGATTCCGGAGCTTACATCGATCGCATAAGGTTTTAACTGCTCCAGCGCTTTTTCTACATTATCTATATGGATTCCTCCTGCAAGAAAATACGGTCTTTCCATATGTTTTATCCACTCCCATTCAAAAGTTCTTCCGGTTCCGGCACCGGAATCCAATAAAATAAAATCCGCCGGACTTCTTTCCGCTTGTCTGACATCTTCTTCCTTTTTTATACAAAAAGCTTTGATGACCGGCTGAACAATACGGCTTCTCAGATAGTTCAGTTCCTTCTCTTCTTCTAGCCCATGAAGCTGAACGATGTCGATCACCTTTTTATCGCAAATTTCTTCGATTCGTTTTAAATCTTCATTTACAAAAACTCCGACCGCCTTGATCTTTGGATCCAGCAGGCTTTTTAATTCCTCCGCTTTTTCAAAGGAAACATATCTTTTACTTGTCTTTACAAATACGAATCCGATATATTCCGGTTTCAGTTCGTTTACCGCTTCAATATCACACCGACGGGACAAACCGCAAAATTTTATTTTTGTCATATAGCACCTCTTAGCCAAGCCAGCTTTTCCGCCTTGTTTTCTGTTCTCATAAGCGCTTCTCCGATCAGCACCGCATCTGTGCCGATCTCACGCAATCTTTTCACATCTTCGGCGCTGCAAATTCCACTTTCCGAAACAAACAGTATCTCCGGCGGAATCATTTCACGAAACCTGCGGCTATTGTCTGTATCTACTGTAAAATCTTTTAAATTCCGATTGTTGATTCCTATAAGACGCGCCCCGGCACGAACCGCCATTGTCACTTCTTTTTCATCATGTGCCTCTACCAAAGCCGAAATCCCCATCTCATCACAGATACCGATATATTCCTGAATCTGCCGCTCACTTAATATAGAACAGATCAGAAGTACCGCTGATGCCCCCAACACTTTTGCTTCATAGAGCATATATTCATCTACGGTAAAATCTTTTCGCAGACAAGGAATAGATACTACTTCGGCGATTTCTCTAAGATATGCATCCTTCCCTAAAAACCATCCTGGTTCTGTCAATACGGAAATACAGTCTGCTCCGGCGTTCTCATACTCTTTTGCAATCTGTATATATGGAAAATCACTAACGATGATCCCTCTGGATGGAGACGCCTTTTTACATTCACAGATAAAAGAAAGCTCCGGCTTTTTTATCGCATTTTCAAATGCAAAACTTCCTTTCGGCATTGAAAAGGCCTGTTGCCTCAACGTCGAAAGCGGGCGTTTCTGTTTTGCTTTTTCGGTTCGTTCTCTGGCATAGCCGGCAAGCTGTTCTAAAATCGTCATACACACCCCTCCCCACGATTGCTTCCTTCGATCAGCTTTTGCAGCGTATCCAATGCTTTTCCTGAATCAATAAGTTCTTCTGCCAGTGCAATTCCCGCCTTTATACTGTCCGCTTTTTCGCCGATATAAAGCGCCGCTCCGGCATTGAGCAATACGGCATTTCTCTTAGGACCTTTCTCCCCTTTTAAGATTGCAAGCGTGATCTCTGCATTTTCTTTCGGTGTGCCGCCTTTTAAATCTTCTTTACTGCAGCGTTCAAACCCGAATTCTTCCGGTGTGAGAACAAAAGTCCGAAACCATCCGTCCCGAATCTCACATACGGTCGTCGCTGCACTCATAGAAATTTCATCCAGCTTATCCTGTCCGTATACTACCATCCCCCGTCGGATGCCGAGATCGAGCAATACCTGCGCCAAAGGTTCCACGAGATACTCGTCATATACTCCCAGCAGCTGCATCGTAGGTGTTCCCGGGTTTGTCAACGGGCCTAAAATATTGAAAACGGTACGAAAACCTAATTCTTTTCGTATTGCCCCCACATATTTCATGGAAGTATGATACTCCTGTGCAAAGAAAAAGCACATTCCTGCCTCATTTAACAGTTCCAGACACTTTTTCGGATTCTGGTGAATATTAACTCCGAGAGCTTCCAGACAGTCTGCCGTTCCGCATTGGGAGGATGCCGCCCGATTTCCGTGCTTGGCAACCTTCATTCCTGCCGCCGCTGCCACCAATGCCGCTGTAGTCGAAATATTAAAACTCTGTGCATGATCCCCGCCTGTTCCTACGATTTCAAACACATCCATACCTGTTTTCACCTGTACCGCATGCTCTCTCATGGCCGCTGCACAGCCTGCGATTTCGTCTGTTGTCTCAGCCTTTGCACTCTTTGTTGAAAGAGCTGCAAGAAAAGCTGCATTCTGGGTTGATGTTGTCTCACCGCCCATGATCTCATTCATCACTGCATATGCCTCGTCATATGTGAGGTCTTCTTTGTTTACGATTTTTACTATGGCTTCTTTGATCATGATTATGCCCTCCTGTATTCAGGTAATATTTCGTTTATAATTTTGTTTATGATTTTGTTCTGCTATTTGTTTTCAATTCAACAACTAATATATAAATTCATTAAACGCTGCAATTTTCAATTAAGCTTTGATAAAATTACTAAGCATCTGCTTTCCGTCCGGTGTCATGATTGACTCCGGATGAAACTGCACACCGTATATCGGATATTCCTTATGCTCAACAGCCATGATCTCACCATCATCTGTAGTGGCTGTAATCTTTAGGCAATCAGGCATCGTGTCCGCATCTGCAGCAAGCGAATGGTAACGTGCTACCTTTGCTTTTTTCGGGCAACCCTTGAATAAAAGGCTTTCTGTGTCAAACGATGCATCCGATTGCTTTCCGTGCATGAGCTCCTTTGCATATGTAACTGTCGCACCGTATGCTGCACATATCGCCTGATGGCCGAGGCACACGCCAAGGATTGGGATTTCCTTTCCAAGCTCCTTTGCCACAGCTATTATCACGCCCGCATCCTCAGGCCTTCCCGGTCCCGGTGATAATATGATTCGGTCAGGCTTTAAAGCCCTAATCTCTTCAACTGTCATCTCATCATTTCTGATTACTCTGATATCAGGCTCTATCTCGCCGATCAGCTGATACAGATTGTAAGAAAAGCTGTCGTAGTTATCAATCAGTAAAATCATTCTTCCACCTCCTGTGAGACTTCCAGTGCCTTAAGAGAAGCCTTTGCCTTGTTTATGCACTCCTGAAATTCCTTCTCAGGATCTGAATCCGCAACTATTCCCGCTCCGCTTCTCACGAAAACCTTGCCGTTTTTCTTGTAGGCAATACGGATTGCAATACATGTGTCCATATTTCCGGTAAAATCTATATATCCAATTGCGCCACCGTAAATGCCTCGCTTGTTGTCCTCAAGCTCTCCGATAAGCTGGCACGCTCTGATTTTTGGCGCTCCTGAAAGTGTTCCTGCCGGAAGCACGGCCTCAATTGCATCGAGAGCGTCATACTCTTCTCTTATCTCTCCACGCACTGTCGAGCCTATATGCATCACATGTGAATATCTCTCTATGGAATGAAGCTTTTCAACTTTTACAGTTCCGAATTTACTTACCTTTCCGAGGTCATTTCTTCCAAGGTCCACGAGCATGTTGTGCTCTGCGAGCTCTTTTTCGTCCTTAAGCAGCCCTTCCTCAAGCTTTTTGTCCTCCTCTGCTGTGGCACCTCTCGGCCTCGTGCCTGCCAGCGGGAATGTGTGAAGCACTCCATTTTCAAGCTTCACAAGTGTCTCCGGAGATGCTCCCGCAACCTCCACATCGGTTCCCGAAAAATAAAACATGTACGGCGAAGGATTTATCGTTCGAAGCACGCGGTAGGTATCAAAAAGACTTCCCTCAAACGGTGCGCTCAATCTGTTTGATAAAACTATCTGGAAAATATCCCCCTCTTTGATATGGTGCTTTGCCTTCTCGACCATCTCACAATACTGCTCCTTGTCAAAAAGCGGTGTGACCTCACCCAGCAGCTTGCCACCCATATTCTGTTTTTTCTCTCCGTGCATCAGAAGCTCCCTAAGCTGCTTTAGCTCAACAATCGCTTTGTTGTAGCCTGTTTCCGGAGCATCAAGTGACATATTTGCGATTAGTATTATCTTTTGGCACAGATTGTCAAATGCTATTACCTTATCAAAAAGCATCAAATCAACATCCTTGAAATCCTCTGTGTCCCTTGCTTTTCCTCTGATGCATTTCTCCTTGTAGCCCAGATAATCATACGAAAAATAACCTACAAGGCCACCTGTAAACGAAGGCAGATAATCAAATTTCGGACTCTTGTACTCTGAAAGAATCTGTCTGATGTACTCTGAAGGATTTTCCGTCTCCACCGAAAGCTTTCCAAGCTTCATGTGACCATCTATGCAGTTAATCTCAAGCTTTGGATCATATCCCAAAAATGTATATCTTCCCCAGGCTTCATTGGCTTGTGCTGATTCAAGCAGATAACAATGTGTTGAAACATTCCGCAGAATTCTCATAGCCTCTATAGGTGTGATAAAATCTGATAATATCTCACAGCTTACAGGGAGAATGTCATACTTCCCGGTTTTTGCTATTTCTTTAACTTCGGTCAGTGTAGGTGAAATTTTCATATGCTTACCTCCAAATTTTGTGTGGTAGTGAATAAATGTCCAATGTTTAACCGTGAACAAATGCCCAACATACAGCTCGAATTCGCCTTTTCAAGGCTTCTCCGCAGCTTACGCTGCTACAATTCTCGCTTTATGTTGTGCAGTCCAATGTTCGTTCGCAAGCTTGCATGCGAGCATGCAGACTTGCAAACTCCATTGTACCTCTTTGTTCACTAAAAAACGCCCCTGACAGAATTTTAGTTCTGTCAAGGACGAATAATTTTAACTATCCGCGGTGCCACCTTGAATTCACGATAAAGCTCGTGCGCTTGGCAGGATACCAACATATCCCGGGCAAATGACGTATGCCCACACGTCGCAGAATACTCTGGATGAATGATAAATCCATTTGACTGCGCCCTCAGCGGTCCATTTGACAACTTGTTTCACACCTGATTCTCAGCACCACAGGCTCTCTGTAAAGGCATAATTGCCGTTATCTCCGCTTCAACGGTTTACAATTTATTTAATTGTCGAAACAGTTTAAACTGTTTTCACTCCTTTAACAATTTAACGCTTTATCTCGCTAAATTTGTTTAAAGTTTATCACTCCTGTTTGTGTTTGTCAACATATTTTTGCCCCGTTTTTTCAATTAAATATTATGATTTTTGCCCCGTTTTTCTAATTATATACATTTAATTATTTTCAAAAAACATATTTAATGGCATTCTTCATAAAACATATTCCCCCATTATTTGATATATTTCGCATTGACATATTTCGTTGCCCTTGCCTGCCCCAATTTCATAACAGAACCTGTTTTTACCATTTTTCCAAGCACTGCTTCTACTGTAGACGGACTCACATCAGGAAGGATATCACAGATTTCGGCTTTTGAGACCGGAAGCACGCTGTTTAAAACTGTTTGCTCAACTCTTTCTGTTTTTTTTAGTTTTTTCCCATTTACAGTAGAAAATCTTTTGTCCAATTCTTTGTAACATTTATAGAGCATAGACAGAAAATTTTTCATATATTCAAAATATGAATTCTCATTTGTATGCCATCCTATAGATGACTCCTGCAATGCCTCGTAGTAAAAATCCTTTGACTCATTGATTTGCTCCTCAAAAGATACGTATTTTCCAACATCATATCCACTTTTATAAAGTAAAAACAATGATAATAATCTGGATACTCTGCCATTACCATCAGGCGATACCACATTGAGACCCCGCAAGAAAACGATAGTTAATTTCCACTCTTTGCTTACGATCTTTGCCGGTTCCCTCTGCCTGATATACATAAATACTATCAATCAGCTCCACCAGCATAGAACGGTTCAGTTCTGTTACTGTTTCATACTTACGAATTGTTTCCAAAAATTGATTGGTACTCTGTGTTTTCTTTTCTTCCGCTCTGATTTTAGTTCTTAATTCGTCTCTTTTTTGAGCAAGTTCTTTCTGCTCACTTTCATAAGCTGAGGACATCTTTTCAAAGCGTTCATCAGAAATCTTACCGAGTGCATTCTGCTCAAAGAGCTTCATAATCACACTATCAATTTCTGCAATCCGTTTTTCTGCTACTTCCAAGTCTTTCTCGAACTGTTTGATTTTCTTACTGCCGCCTTTTTCGCTCAATTCGTGCATTTCCTGTATAAACTGATCTCCTAAGGCTTCCATATTCTTAATATGCTTTTGAATATCACTCATAACAATCTGTTGCAACGCCTCATAAGAAATGGCATGTGTTGTACAAAGATTGCTATTCCTTACATAAGTTCTGCAGCGAAAGCGAGGCTCCCTTCCATTTGGATTAGAAAACGCCATGTTGCGACCACAATCCGGGCATTTCACAAGACCCACAAATATATTAGGACGTCCTGTTTTATTCGGCTGTTTTTTTACACTGATGAATTTCTGCACCAGTTCAAAGGTTTCTTCATCAATGATCGCTTCGTGGGTGTTCCGTACTATGATCCATTCTTCTTTCGGAACTGCAACCGGCTTCTTATTCTTAAATGATTTGGTCTGTGTCTTATGAGAAACCATATGTCCCAGGTACACTTGATTCTCCAAAATCATCTTCACATTCTTTGCTACCCAATCCGTTGGAAACTTAAATCCTGTACTTGTTTCCAGAGTGCCGTTCTTCATTGCCCTGTATGCTCTCGGAATCAGAACACCATCCTCGCACAAGGTTCTCGCAATCTGATGAACGCTGTTGCCCTGTTTCGATAATTCAAAAATTCGTTTGACAATAGGTGCTGTATCAGGATCAACCAATAGCTTTCTTTTGTTCTCTGGGTCCACCACATAACCATAAGGTGCAAATGAACCGCAGAACCCACCACTCAATGCTGTTGTCTTTTTTACGCTTCGGATTTTCTTTGATGTATCACGAGCATAATACTCATTCATAATAGATTTAAACGGCATCATCTCGTTTTCATCAAATCTTGTATCGACATCATCATTCAAAGCAATAAACAAAATATCATTATTAGGAAAGATTTCTTCCACATAATACATGAACATGGCATTGTTACGTCCAAAACGTGACATATCCTTTACCATGATACCGCTCGGTTCCGGATCGTCCATAGCATCTTTAATCATACGGTTCAGATCCGGCCGGTTGAAGGTGGTTCCAGAATAACCATCGTCCACATATTCGCCTATCACTTCAAATCCTTTTTCCTTAGCATTGTACCTTAACATCTGCAACTGATTGGTAATGCTGTTGCTTTCCTTATCCGCATCCCCATCGTCTTTCGATAAACGTGCATATAATCTAACTCTTAGTTTTGTCTGCTGTTTTAACATTTCTGCTCCTTTCCAACAGCAAACAAACTGCTTTGTACTTTATAATTATAACACGTTTAAGCACTCTTTTCAGCAATTTGCTCTACTGTTTTTTTCAATCAACGGGTATTGTTTTCCTGCTCAATTTCTTTCTGGATCAGTCGTTTAATTAAATACTCCAACTGAACCGTACCGGAAAAAACGGAAGTTACATAAAACGTTGTATTCCCAATTTGGACTGCATTCTCCTGTTTAGGATTTTCCATGTGCTCACCTCATTTCCAGGCAACAAAAAAACACCATCACTGGTGTTTTTTTGCTCCTATATATTTACAATTCTTCGTGCATATACTCCGCTTTTTAAATCTATCTCTGCATAAATCATACTACTATCGCCAAACTCTGTCTGCCCTGGCTGAATACAGGTTGTAGTACCTATCTGATTCATCCATGATCCTTTTTCTGTATCAGGACTTTCGTGAATATGCCCGTGCAGAGAAAGTAACGGCTGTTTGGCTTTAAGGAACTCATAAATATCTACTGATCCTATATCCAAATCCTGATATAGAAGCTGTCCCAAACGCAATCCGGCAGGAGGCATGTGCATAACATATACCGTTTTCTTCGGACTCTCCGGTTCAGGCAGTTCTTTCAAAATTCCACACATCAATGGAAGTTCTGTTTTGGAATACTCCAACCAGTCAAAAATTCTGTCATAACCATATTCATTCGATATACCGGCAAAAAAGCTAAGTTGTCTTTGGGGAATATAATCTGTCTCTGTAACAACTCGATCCTTACATCCAAAGGGATGATCCAAAATCTGATTCATTCCAATAAATTCATATTCGTCAATGCGGATTTTTTTACCTGCTATATTATGAACATTTGCGAATCCCCCACAAGTCTGTTCAAAAAGATTATCCACAGATAGCAAATCGTCATTCCCCAGCATATTAAGGTATGTAATGTTATGTTCTTGCAATATGGAAAAGTAATTACTTAGAAATCCTTTGATAAATAACGGTTGTTCTGTATGTCTTTCTCCCAATTTTGGAAGCATATCTCCACCATTCACAATAACTCTGATCTCTTGTTTCATAGCTATTTCTAATGATTTTCTGTATTTATTATTATCTCCATGCAGGTCTGTAACATAAAGTATTTTCATGCTGTATCTCACTCCTTATATCCTTTAAGCATTTGCATCTTGATTGATTATAACACACAGCAACAATACTTTCAGCAGTTTCCGCCGCTATGTTTTCCACCTGTAGTATAGATCACTTTCTTCCCACATTTTTATATCTTATCATCAAAACCACATGAATAGGTCGGATCTATGGTTATTGCACACATAAATCCGACCCATTATATCTGATTTCGATTTTACTGCCGTATTTGCCACGCACCCCGGCAAGTCCTTCTGTTATAAGGACGGGGCTGTTACAGGCTGCGGATAGCGTCACCGCATCATAGTCCCACATACGCCGCCGCTTTGCCAGAGCAAGCAAACGCCGCAGGAACTCTCCCCAAGTCTTTAGGAAGCTGTGAAGAAGTACCATTATGATCTGCGTCGTTATCGCGTCCGGCCTGCCACAGCCGGTTTCGTAGGTTGCGTTTATCGCTCGGACAGCCTGGATTCATCACCTCCTTAGGCCGCCTGTCACCGCGCCGCCCCATCTGCCGCTCGGAACACAGAATGAAGTACCTGTAACAGCGTATATTCGGTTGTCAAGGAACAAGCAAGGGGCATGGCAGACAAATTGATATTGCAGTTGGGGTGGGAGGACGTATATGCTTCCTTACCACACCCGTCCAGCTTGTCCCGCCGAATATGTCCCTCTACTATTCAGTACATTTTTAGGGGCAAAGTTGCCGTCTGTTATAAAATTTCTTTGAAATATTTTTCCAGACTACGCAATCCGGCTTCGATAGAACGGGTGATCCGGCTTTTGTGTGTTCCTTCCGCTTTGGCAATATCTGCTTTGCTCATGCCAAGGAAAAAGTGTGCATAGATCCGTTGGCGCTGCTTTACCGGAAGTTTGGAAAGACCTTTATAAATCAACTCCGTCATTTGACGCTGTTCCCAAATTTCTGCCGGGTTAAGAGGCTTTTGCAATATCTCACGTTCAATACCTTCGTCTCGATCCAAAGAGTAAAATGCTTTATAGCGGTATGTACGAATCCGATAGGCTTCTTCCAGCAACATATACTCCCGAAGCAACAAAGCAACTTCATCCGGCACCTCAACGATCATGTCCTGTGTATAATACGGGTAATAATCCCGAAGATTGATTTCCTTCATAGTAATTTCCTCCAATTTCGATGTTTGAGTTGATGGCAAAAATCGAAATCAGAGGGTGGGCTGCGGCAGCGATAAGTTCTAAGTCTCTTTCTGATTAAAAAAAGGGTACAAAAAAGTGCGCCCGTACAAAGAACAGGCGCGCCAAAGCAGCAGTATGAAATTTTTCCGGGAGGTTGACAGCGAAAATGCTCAAATTTTGTCGAAACCAAAAACGCCGCAATCCATACGAGCTGGACTACGACGTATAGGTGACTGAATGTAAAGCAGTTTATCTGCGAATCTGTGTTGCATAGACGCATAGGTATTTCCTCCCATCAAGGAGGAACCTGAATCGGCTGCTTGATACCTCCTTGGGAGAAAATTATATCGTTTATGTTTCCTGTATCAGTCCGCAGATATTCGCTTTTTACTCTTTATATTCGCAATTTTCTACATATTCCGCTCTTAGAATATATGCTGCAAAAAGCAAGCCCACAAGGGGAAACAACACCTTGTGGGCTCATGTTATAGATGTTCAAATTTATAGCCGATTCCGGCGACACTCTCAATATAGTTTGGAAGATCC
>OHDT01001106.1_pt1 | contig 11095 bp, 12 predicted proteins | sample 1567061 | NCBI WGS metagenome assembly OHDT01 (sample SAMEA3879506, study PRJEB24766) | human gut metagenome | biome: human-associated habitat; feature: feces | place: USA | collected 1985/1987
CGGCATGGGTCAGAGCGGCAGTTTGCTGGCCGACATGGCCGGTACCGGCGAGTGGCAGGAAGGCCAGCGGTTCTCCTCCGGCGTTTCCAGTGATGATGTGCAGTCCTGGGTCAATGGACTGGGTCTGTAATGCGTAGGAACAGAGTTTTCGCCGCAATGCTTGCAGTTCTCATGGTCGTGTCGCTGACCGCCTGTGGCCGGGAGTCCGTCGGGACTCCCGGCGGTGAGCTGGAAAACGGCGTTGCGGCTATTGAGGATGCTATGACAACGAAACCAAACGAAAGCAGTTCTGCTTCCACCACCCCCATCGATGATCTGCGCGACGGATCTTCGACGGACACCGTAGCCACGCCGGACGATTTTCCTGATGCATATAACTACGGCAGCGGCAAGATTTCCGATTATTCCCGCACAGCCATGCTGCAAAAGATGCCGGAACCGGCAGGTAATAACACCGTGCTGACCCTGCAAACATTCAAGTGCTCTATCTCTGGGAGGAAGGCAATGTCCCCGCCAGGACGAAATTTACGCAGGATATGACCGGATATTTCGATGACTGGAACTTCCGCCCCTATGTCACCGCTATCCCCGTCCGGGATGGCGTGAAGCCAAAAGGCGCGGTGGTGCTGATGGCGGGCGGCGCTTATCAGTTTCGGGGCAACTACACCGATTCGCTGCCCACCGCCGCAGCACTGCGAGAGCTGGGCTTTCAGACCTTCATCGTAGACTACCGCCTGTCTCCCTATACGCAGGAGGAAGGTGCGCTGGATGTGGCGAGAGCCGTCCGTTTTGTCCGCAAAAATGCGGAGATCTATGGTATTGACCCAGATGATATTGCCGTCATGGGATTTTCGGCGGGCGGCATTCAGGCTGGTGAATTTCTGATGCACTATGACGAATATGTGACCGGCACGGCGCTGGACAGCACCTATGTGCCGGACGAGCTGGACGCCGTTCTCGCCTATGCCTCCGCCGCAGGCATGATCTATTCCTTCTATGGCCGCCTCAGCGTGGGAAATATGGATGCAAGCTGGTTGACCGAGGGCGATTTGCCGCCGACCTTCTATGTCTACGGAACCGAGGACCCCTTCTATCGTCAGTTCCAGCAGCAATATGATGTGATCTCTGGAATGGGCATTTCCACCGGGCGCATCGTGCTGAACGGCTGGCCTCACGGCTTCGGCTCCGATGGTGGTTGGGTTAAGGACTACGCCGCATGGCTGGAAACAATTTTCGCATAAGGAGTGATTTCGATGAAAGCACTGTTAGTAAACGGTAGTCCCCATCCAAGGGGCTGCACATATACCGCCCTGACCGAACTGAAAAACACCCTAGAGGCCGAGGACATCGAAGTGGAGCTGCTCCATGTGGGCAACAAGGACATTCGCGGTTGTATTGCCTGCCGCAAATGTGCTCAGACAGGCAAATGCGTGTTTGACGATGTGGTCAATGAAGTTGCACCAAAACTGGCAGAGGCGGACGCCTTTGTCATCGGCTGCCCGGTATACTTTGCCTCCCCCGCAGGCGGAGCCATCTCCTTCATGGACCGATTGTTTTTCAGCACCCTCGGCATCGACAAGACCATGAAGGTGGGGGCGGCGGTAGTCACCTGCCGCCGGGGCGGCAACACCGCCACCTTCGATGTGTTGAACAAGTATTTTACCATGACCGGGATGCCGGTAGCCTCCAGCCAGTACTGGAACATGGTCTACGGCGGCTCGGCCGAAGAAGTAGCGCAGGATGCTGAGGGCTTGCAGACCATGCGGACACTGGGGCGCAACATGGCGTTTATGATGAAGTCCTTTCAGTTGGGTAAGGAGCAGATCGGCTTGCCTCAGAAGGAACCACTGATTTTCACAAACTTTCACAGATAAGGGGTGTTGCTTTATGAGAAAAATTACAGCAGGCAGAGATGTGCTTGGTGAATTTGCGCCGAAGTTCGCACAGCTCAATGATGATGTTCTTTTCGGTGAGGTTTGGAGCCGGGAAAGCGAGCTTTCTGCACGCGACCGTTCCCTCATCACCGTGACAGCACTGATGGCGCAGGGGCTGACGGATACCTCCTTCGGTCATCATCTGGCAATGGCAAAAGAAAACGGTATCACCCGCAGCGAAATTGCGGAGATCCTGACACACGCCGCATTTTATGCGGGTTGGCCGAAGGCATGGGCAGCATTCCGCATGGCAAAGGACATCTGGGCAGACGAGGAAAGCACCGACGAAAAGCAGCGTCATCAAAACAGTATGATATTTCCCATCGGAGCGCCCAATGACGGTTTCGCACAGTATTTCAGCGGGCAGAGCTATCTTGCGCCGATTTCCACGGCACAGGTCAAAATATTCAATGTAACCTTTGAACCCGGCTGCCGTAACAACTGGCACATCCACGAGGCGGACAAAGGCGGCGGACAGATCCTTATCTGCGTGGCTGGGCGCGGTTACTATCAGGAATGGGGCAAAGAGCCGCAGGAGCTGCACCCCGGCGATGTGATCAACATTATGCCCGGTGTAAAGCACTGGCACGGCGCTGCGCCGGACAGCTGGTTTTCCCATCTGGCTGTGGAAGTACCTGGAGAAAACTGCCGCAGTCAGTGGTGTGAGCCGGTCAGTGAAGAAGAATATCGAAAACTGAAATGAGGAGACAGGTTACCATGAGCAAGAAAGTTTTGATTCTGTCCGGAAGTCCCCGCAAAGGCGGCAACTCGGACATTCTGTGTGACGAATTCGCACGGGGCGCACAGGAAGCGGGTAACGAGGTGGAAAAGATCCGTGTGGCAAGCAAGAAGATCCACCCCTGTTCCGCCTGCTACTACTGCCGTGACCACGGCGGAGCCTGCGTTTACAAGGATGACATGGCCGAAGTCCTGCAAAAGATGATCGATTCCGATGTGCTGGTGCTGGCCAGTCCGGTCTATTTCTACTCCATCGACGCCCAACTCAAAGCGGTCATTGACCGCACGGTTGCCCGCTGGCTGGAGGTCAAGAACAAGGAGTTTTACTACATCGTCACGATGGCAGACGAAGCCCATTCGTCCGCTGACACCACGCTGGCTTGCTTCCGAGGCTATGCCGACTGCGTGGAGAGTGCAGTAGAAAAGGGTGTTATCATCGGCAGTGGCGTCTATGAGCCGGGCAAGGTGAAAAATACCCTCGCTATGAAGCAGGCCTATGAAATGGGAAAGAATGTGTAAAGGAGCATTGCTATGAGCATTTTATTTATCAACGGCAGTCCCAACAAGAACGGCAACACCGCCGCGCTGGCAGCGGAGCTGCTGAAAGGCAAAGAATATGAAACCCTGAATCTGACTGACTACACCATCGGCGCTTACGGCCAGAACCTTCCCGGTGACGGACTGGATGCTGTTATCAACGCCATGAAGCAGGCGGATACCATCGTCATCGGCTCTCCTGTCTACTGGCACAATATCTGCGGCAGCGTCCGCAATGTGCTGGACCGGTTCTATGGTAAGGTGGAAAACGGTTCGCTGTCCGGCCGCAGGCTGTACTTTGTATTTCAGGGCGCTGCCCCTGAAAAATGGATGCTGGAGGCGGGCGAGTACACCATGAAGCGCTTCGCCGCGCTCTACGGCATGGCCTATGGCGGCATGGTGACCAACAAAGCCGAGGCTGTCCAGCTAAACAAGGAAGTGTAAAATGCAGTACCGTACTTTGGGGAGTGATTTGACCGTTTCCGCTGTTGGCCTTGGATGTATGGGCATGAGTCACGCCTATGGTGCACCGGCCGACAAAAAGGAAATGACGGAGCTGCTGGCACAGGCAGTGGATCTGGGCTATACCTTCTTTGATACTGCGGAGGTCTATGGTACACCGGAGCACCCACATGACAATGAGGAACTGGTGGGGGCGGCGCTGAAGCCCTATCGGGACAAAATCGTGCTTGCCACCAAGTTTGGCATTCACTTTGACATGAGCAGCACCGCCACCAATAAGCCGCTGGTACCGGATTCCCGTCCGGAGGTCATCCGTGCATCGGTGGAAGCGTCTCTGAAACGGCTGGGCACCGACCACATTGACCTGTATTACCAGCACCGGCTGGACCCGAAGATCCCCATTGAGGAAGTGGCGGGCGTAATGGCCGACCTCATCCGCGAGGGCAAGATCACCCACTGGGGGCTGTCCGAAGCCACGGAGGACACCATCCGCCGCGCCCATGCGGTCTGCCCGGTGACAGCCATCCAGAACCGCTATTCTATGATGGCACGTTGGCATGAAGATCTGTTTCCTGTGTTGGAAGAACTGCACATCGGCTATGTGGCGTTCTCGCCGCTGGCTAACGGTTTCCTCTCCGGCAAGTATGATAAGAGCTCACGGTTTGACGCCGGGACAGACTACCGCAGCGTCATGCCTCAGTTCCAGCCGGAGAATATTGACCGCAACCACGATCTTCTTACTTTGCTTCAAAAGCTGGCAGGGCAGAACAATGCCACGCCAGCACAAATCTCACTGGCATGGATGCTGTGCAAGAAGCCGTACCTCGTACCTATTCCCGGCACACGCCGGTTGAGCCGCCTGCTTGAAAACGCCGGCGCGGCAGATGTTATGCTGTCCGCCGAAGAAGTCAGCGTCATCGACGAGGCGCTGAACGACATGGAGATGTCAGAGGTGTTCGGCGGCAGCAAAATCGTAAGCAAATAATTTTTAGAAAGGATGTTGTTTTATGGAATATGCAAATCTCAATAACGGCGTGAAAATGCCCATGGCCGGTATCGGCACATTTCTTCTGACCCCGGACGAGGCGGAGGCCTCCTGCGTCAGCGCTTTGCAGAACGGCTATCGCCTGATCGACACGGCAAACGCCTATGTGAATGAAAAGGCCGTTGGCCGCGCCATGAAGAAGTCCGGCTTGCAGCGGGAGGAGATTTTCCTCGAAACGAAGCTGTGGCCCAGCTTCTATGAGCAACCGGACACAGTGTACAAGACTCTTGCCCGTTTGGATACTCCCTACATCGACCTGCTGCTGATCCACCAGCCCGCAGGCAACTATGTGGCGGGCTACCGCCAGATGGAAAAGGCGTACAAGGAGGGCAAGGTGCGTGCCATTGGCCTGTCCAACTTCAACAAGGAACAGATCGAGGAAATCCTCTCTATCTGCGAAGTGAAGCCCGCTGTCTTGCAGACAGAGCTGCACCCCTACCATCAGGAGCCGGAGCTGAAAGCCTTTCTGAAGGAGAACGGCATTGTGCCGCAGGCGTGGTATCCGCTGGGCCACGGCGACAAGGCACTGCTTCAGGAGCCGCTGTTTGCTCAGCTTGGCAAGAAGTACGGTAAGTCCGCGCCTCAGATCATTCTCCGCTGGCACATCCAGAGCGGCAACATCGTCATCCCCGGATCCAAGAACCCCGACCATATCAAGTCCAACTTTGACCTGTTCGACTTTGCTCTGACAGAGGACGAAATGGCGCAGGTCGCTGCCCTCAACAAGAACGTGCGCTACTACACCAGCACCCCGGAAATGCTCAAAAAGTACGCGGAAATGGTTCCGCCGGTGGACGAGCAGAAGTGAATCGATTTTTTTCGCTTTCGGTGACTCTTGTGTTGATACTGACTCTCGCGGGGTGCGGAGCCGGTACAGCAGTGCCGACCCAGCCGGAGACAACGCCTGCACCGAGTGCCGAACTGACGGAAGAACAGTTGGAAAGCACAGCATCGGCTGTCACATCGGAGCCGGTTCAGACTGGCCTGTTTGCAGAGCAAATCTTCTCCGGCGCGGACGGTGACATCCATTACAGCTATTATTTGCCAGACAGTTACGATGGCAGCCGCAAGTTTCCGATGATGGTCGTTATGCCAGGCTATAACATGATGTGGTTCGGTGAAGATTCTTCCGGCAGCAATCTGAATTGGAGTGGCTTTACCGCATGGACAAGGCTGGACACCGAGATGGTCGTGGTTTCTGCACAGCTCACTGACTGGGGTGAAAAATCCGCCCGGCAGGCCATTGAACTAACGGAATACTTTATCAATCGTTTTGCCGTGGATACCAGCCGGGTCTATGCCGCCGGGTATTCCGCAGGCGGCGAGACCATGTCCCGTGCGGTAGCCATGCGGCCCGACCTGTACGCCGCCTATCTCCACGGCGCTTCTCAGTGGGATGGCAGCTATGCACCCATTGCGGAGAATAGCGTGGCGATTTATATCTACATGGCCGACGGTGACGAGTATTACGGCAGCGCCAAGGCCCGCTCGGCTTACGAAAATCTCCACGATGCCTATGAAAATGCCGGTTGGAGCGATGCCGACATCGACCAGGTTCTTCGTATTGAAACGCCCAATAATTCCTTCTTCAACGAAAAGGGCATTTATAACTACCACGGTGGAGCTAATGTGGTCTTTGATGAACCAGACAATTTGAACTGGGTGATCTCTCACAGCAAAGGATGAGGACATGAAACCAACTCTCAAAATAAAAATCGCCGTAGATGCGGCCATGTCGGTGTCCATGCTGCTTCTGATGGCCTACGGTCTTGTGGGCGAGGCAGCCCACGAGTGGATCGGTATGGGAATGTTCGCTCTGTTCGTGGCACACCATATACTCAACCGAAAGTGGCTGTTGGCAGTCGGAAAGGGCAAATACACGCCCATCCGCATGGTTCAGACGGCGTTGGTCGGAATCATCTTTCTTTCTATGTCCGGTTCAATGATTAGCGGCGTTGTGCTGTCCCGTTATGTATTTGCGTTTTTTCCAAAGCACGGCGGCTATGAGCTTGCACAGCAGGTGCATATCCTCTGCGCCTACTGGGGCTTCGTCTGTATGAGCCTGCATCTGGGATTTCACTGGAGCATGATGCTGGCGATGGCGCGCAAGCACTTGCAGCCCTCGCCTTTGCGGACGTGGAGCCTGCGACTGATCGGCTGGCTCTGGGCAGTATATGGCGCGTTCGCTTTCCGACGCAGAGGCGTTAGTTTGTATCTGCTGCTCAGAAGCCACTTCATATTCTACGATTATACCGAGCCGGTGCTCATCTTTCTGATCGACTATCTCTCCGTAATGGTGATGTTCGTGCTGATTGGATATCTTATATCAATGCTGTTGAAAAGGCTGCCCACTTTTTATTTACATTGAGTGTGATAAAACGCTGCAATTTTCGCCCAATTATATGGCGAAGATTGCAGCGTTTTTTTATTTTCAAGCTGTTGCTTTTGCAGTTTGCATATGCGCCTGCGAAGAAAATGAGGGATTTCAAAGGGAACATCCCTTTGACGCTGGGTTTCCAATAGGGGTGCGAGCATCCCTGTTGGCACACGATTTTCCGCAGGAAAGTCTAGTGTGTTATACCTTTGCTTCCGGCTGACGCGGGAAAGGGGTTGACGGCGTACTCAGCAATGGGGCAGAGTGTGGCGGCAAACGCTTTTTCGCGGCAGTAGGACAGGCGGGTTTTGTGACGTGAGTTGCGGCACAAATGCAGGATTTTTGAGAAACAAAATCCGCCTGTCCGGAAAAGGAAGCAGAGGTATATAAAAGCCTTCGTCCCACCACAGCGCTGCCTTTGTTTCAGCGTTTCTTCCGCTTTCCCTTGCCGTGGGTCATGGTCGTTTTCCCACGCTGGCTGATGGGAGTTTTTAGGTGCCTGGACAGTTTCAGCACCTCAATCAAGTTGACAAACTGTTCCATTGTGATGGCATCATAATCGATCCCTAATGTGGCAAGCAAAGCTTTCGCCTTCTTTTCTTCGGAGCTTCCCTCAAAGTTCATTGCATCCCGTAATTGGTTCTGTATATTTTCTGCAAAGGAGACTTCATCCGCAGTCATGGTGTCGGGGCGGTGTTCACTCCGAATGTCACGGAGGATGCCTTTCAGGTCATCTGCAATCAGGCTTCCGAAATATTCATCTTCCCGAATCTGCGCCACTTCTAATGTCCGCAGATGCAGGTCATTTTCCTCACCGCCGTTTTTCATCAGTGCCATCTGCCGGACGGCTTCCAGCACGGCGTTCATGTCGTTGACCCGCATATCCGCGATCCGGTCATCCTTGTGGCAGATCAGCTCCGACAGCAGCCGGTGGTTGAACTTGCCCGTTTTCAATACATCAATCGAAGCATCACTCAAATGCAGCTCATGCAGAGCTGTGTTTGGGTGATTTTTTGTTTCCGTCCGCCCCATCAGATAGTCGCAGGAAACACCGTAATAGTCAGCCAGCACCAAAATGCTGTACGGGCTGATGTCCTTGCCGTTATCCGATTCATATTTGCCGAGTGCGGATTTTGAGATACCCACCTCGGCGGCAAGCTGCTCCAACGTCAGCTTTCGCTCTACTCGTAAATCTTTCAACCGCTCTCCGATTGTCAGCTTGACTTGCATACAGCAGTCTCCTTTTCCATTTTTCTGTATTATATCATGCTTTTCCGTTTTTGTCTCAAAGCGTGGAAAAATCCTACTTTCATCCGACTTTTCCTACCTCTTGGATATACGGGAAAGAGCCTGTTTTCTTACTAAAATTTAGACGTAAACCACGCAGCACCTTGAAAATTTCATGATCGTCCGATGAGGATATGCTTCCGGAGAAGTATCGCATTCCGCGTACCAAGGAAGAGGCAACGCCGGGGTAAGGACTCGGGCAGGAACGGCATCGGGCAGAACGGCGAAGTTCAATTATTTTACAGGAGGAAACAGGTATGGGTTTATTTACACAAATCAAGATGGCAGTTTCCGTGAAAGAGGCTGCCGAATACTATGGATTGGAAGTAAAACGTGGCAGCATGGTCTGCTGTCCCTTCCACAATGACCGTACACCCAGCATGAAGCTGAACGAGGATTACTTTTACTGCTTTGGCTGTGGGGCAACTGGTGACGTGATCGACCTTGTGGCAAAGCTGTTCAATCTGAGCAACTATGACGCAGCGAAAAAGCTGGCGTATGACTTTGGGATTGACCCGGACAAGCCCCCGGCTGCGGCAGCGCTGCGGAAAACAAAATATCCGCTGGCAAAGACGTTCCAGAATGAGACGCTGCATTGTCAGCGGATATTGTGCGATTATCTGCATCTTTTGGCGCATTGGAAGGTGCAATACGCGCCCAAAACGCCGGATGATACTCTTGATGACCACTTTGTGGAAGCCTGCCAGATGCTCGATTATATCGAGGATCTGACAGATATTTTAACCTTTGCGGAGTTGGAGGTTCGCGTGAAAACCGTGGATATACTTCAAAAGGACGGCATGATTGACCGGCTGGAAGAACGCCTGAAACGGACGGAAAAGGAGGTGGATGCCCGTGACGAAACGGAAATCGGCTGATTTAGACGCACCCATCTGGTTTGACGGCACGAATATTAACGAGGCACTGTTCTGTGATGAATTTCTGAACAGCCGGAAAATCATCTTTGCCAACGGTGCTTTCTTCACGCCGGACGGCAGGGTGACCGACGATCTGCCGCTCCGGGGCGAAATCTATGAGAAACTGAAATGCTGCGCTGTGAACAATATCCCTCGAAAGATCACCAACATTCTGGAAGTGATGAAGCTAGCAGCTCATGTAGAGGACTTTGCACCGGAAGCAGATAGAGTCCATCTGGCAAACGGCACTTTGAAGCTGGACGGCAGTTTCACCGAGGGCAGACCGACCATTGTACGGAGCAGACTGCCGGTGGCATACCGCCCTGACGCACCGGCTCCCGTTCGGTGGCTTTCCTTTCTGGATGGACTTCTTTACACGGAGGATATTCCCACCTTGCAGGAGTTCATCGGTTATAGCCTGATTCCCAGCAACAAGGGGCAGCGCATGATGGTGATTAAAGGAAACGGCGGCGAAGGGAAATCGCAGATCGGTGCCGTGCTGGGTGCGCTTTTTGGCAGCAACATGAAGGATGGCAGCATCGGCAAAATTTCTGAAAACCGCTTTGCCCGCGCCGACCTGGAACACATTCTGCTGTGCGTGGATGATGATATGCGGATGGAAGCACTGCGGCAGACCAACTATGTCAAGTCTATCGTGACCGCCCAAGGTAAGATGGATCTGGAACGCAAGGGCAAGCAGAGCTATCAAGGGTGGATGTTTGCCCGCCTGCTGGCGTTCTCCAACGGCGATCTGCAAGCGCTATATGACCGGAGCGATGGATTTTACCGCCGACAGCTTGTGCTGACTACCAAGGAAAAGCCTGCGGGACGGATAGATGATCCTGACCTTGCCGAAAAGATGAAAGCCGAAGCCGAGGGGATTTTCCTCTGGGCGTTTGAGGGCTTGAAGCGGCTTGCCGCCAACAACTTCAAATTCACGGAAAGCCAGCGCACACGGGATAACCGGGAGGCAGTGAAGCGAGATAACAATAACGTCTTTGATTTTCTGGAATCCGAGGGCTATATCCGGCTGAAGGCGGACTGCACCATCAGCTCTAAAGACTTGTACGAAATTTACCGGATGTGGTGTGAGGAAAATAATCTGACACCGTTAAAGCGCCGCAGCTTCAGCGAGAGTGTGATTGCGAACCAAAGCAAGTACAATCTTGAATACTGCAACAAGATCACCAATGCTGCCGGACGGCGTGTATGGGGCTTCTTCGGTATTGAAGCGATTGCCAGACCTAATATAAACGGGTTTTCTGATGTTTCAGAGCATACGTACGTACCGGAGGACTGGCGATGATTTTTCTGCGACTGCGCCGTGTACGTATGTACGTTTTACTTTCCTGAAACGCCGCTATATGAAAAACTCTGACCGGCAAAGCCTATATTTTCGGGCACGAAATCAAGCCAAGTGAAATCCGTAAATTATTTGCCTGATGGCAGAAATGGTTTCACGGAATTGCGCTTCTCGAAACAGCAAAGCGAGTACGTGGAAGCGTGGAGAATCACACGTTTTAGAGTAAAGTCACACAGAACAGAAAAGTCGATAGGTGCCACCTGTGAACAGGACATCATAACGGCGATTCTGAGCGGATTTGACGACAATAGAATTTTTCACGATACAGCGAAGCGGATGCGCCGAATGGCGTGCTGGCTTCGCTTTTTCATCATCTGAATTTTGGAGGAAATTTGAATATGAGTGTACGCAATGAGATCAAGGCGCAGATCGTTCGCGCCGGTTTTACCATGCAGGAAGTTGTTGACTTGTTACATGATGAATATGGCTGGTCGGACA
>OHDT01001110.1_pt1 | contig 11064 bp, 8 predicted proteins | sample 1567061 | NCBI WGS metagenome assembly OHDT01 (sample SAMEA3879506, study PRJEB24766) | human gut metagenome | biome: human-associated habitat; feature: feces | place: USA | collected 1985/1987
ATCTTTCCGCCTTCTGCAACGAAATTCACCGCAGCTGCATGTGCATTGTATGCGCCATATATTTCTGTTCTTACAGTGCCGCCCAGCACCTTTACAGTAACATCACCCTCAACAGTTACATTTGCAGCTCCGGACTCGTTTGAACCTGCACCATACATGGAACCTACCGTACCGCTTCTGAGAACTATTGATATATCGCCAGTATATGCATTGTCTCCATCTGTATAACCATATATCTTGCACTTCGACAGGTCGTAACTTGTCTCACCACCTATCTTAAGCGCTCTGTTGTTGTCTGCTATTCCGTCATGGTCTGCATCCATGTATATGGAAGACTTTGATGCATTTGACGGATCAGCTATTATCACAACTGAACATCCAGCAAGATTTATCTTACTTACGGATGCATCAGTTACCACTTTGTTGATATCGGACACTTCCGTGCCGGCAGCCTTTACTATAAACTTCACGTTTACATCAACGGATGTTCCATTTCTTCCTGTCACAACAAATGTCACATCTGTCTCACCTGTTTCGGATGTCTTGCCTGTGATCTTGCCATCGGCAAGCACAAGTCCCTCCGGAAGCTTTGATCCGCTCTTTACTCTGTACTGCATATCTGTACCGTATGATGAAGTGGTGTCTCCTGTCACATCAAGTGCTGTAAGATCATATACCGGCTCCTCGGCTGTATAGCTTGTATCTGCTACGATCACAGGATCAGCATATTTCTTTGTCACTGCGATCTGATCTGCCACATAATCAGCTGTTGCGCTCATAACTGTATTTGCTGTTGCGACCTGCGCCGATCCCGAATCTCCCTTTATTGGATCTCCGCCATTTATCGATACATATACTGTGTATCCCGGTACATCTGTATACTCTGCCGTGACTAAAGAATTGTTTCTTGCATATATCAGTCCCTCGTATTCCACTACCCTGCTCTGAGTTGGAATGGAAACCGAAGTTCCCTTCATATTCGTAGTACCGCGTTCAACATTGTAGTAGATTCCGGCCCACTCGCCTGCATCTACACCTTCTGCAAATTCTCCTGCCTTTACCCATGTTCCCTCATTTGAGAACTTGTCTGAAGGGCACTTGAATGTTCCTTTCTGATATACTTTTGCCCAGCTGTCTGATATCTTGACTTCATCTGTCTCAAACTCCGACTCTGCCCCAATAATAAGTACATTATTGTAACTCGTCATATACAGAGTATTTATCTTGACATCCCCATCAAACTGAGCAGACGAATTTCTCGAGAATGAAAGACCGCCGGCGGTAATCGCAGCCGTTGCTGTAAGCTTAGATTTTTCATACATCCTCAGATATCCTGTGAGCTCAAGCGGAGCCTCCACTGATACTTCAGATCCATTGTCCAAATCAAAGTCATTTGCAGCAAGCTTCTCTGTAACTGTATACTTCTTGTATATCATGACATTGTCTTTTGCTGTTCTGAGAAGCGCTCCTGTGTATGTTGATGTACTTCCACTTACCAAACCACCTGTGATCACAGCACCTGTGCAGTTCTCATAAGAGATCGTACCATCTACCTGGGTATTTACAATCGCATATACCTCACCCACATTACCGCCTTTGATAACTACCGCAACCGCATCTCTTCCGCTGCAGCTCAACTCTGAGTCAACCGCACCATATATCTTCTGTACGCTTCCTCCCAGCATAGTTATCTTTACGCTGCGCTTAAATTCGCTGTCATCAACTCCAACCACAGTGTATTCTGACAGGTCTCCGCTGACTAACGGTGTCTTGTTGTCAGCCTGTCCATCCTTGTTAGAATCGATATAGATCTCTGTGATCACAGGACTTTCAGCCCCTGTTTCATCCGCCGAAGCTTCCGCACTGTTCTCTGCAGCCTGCAATACAACCGATGTTCCATTCAGACTTATCTGTTTATTCTCTTCATCGACTGTTATACGTCCGTCTGTATTTTCCTGTATCTTCTGCTCTTTTGAAACAACAACATTCAGCGTGATCTGTGTCTTTGTTCCATTCTTTCCTGTTATATGGATTACTGCTTTCTTTCCATCCTCATATGCCAATGTCGGTGTTCCAATTATAAGACCGCCATCAAGCACAAGCCCCTCCGGAAGTATATAATCCTTGTCCATCTCATAGGTTACTGTGCCCTCTTTGCCATCATTTAGGATCACAACATCCGACATATCATACAGTGGCTTTTCTGCTGTGTATTTCTGACCGAGCACAGCTGAAGGATCTGACACTGTCTTTGATGCCTTTATCTGCTTACCCTTTGTTGAGACTGTCACTATACATGGTTTTTTCGGCATGGCAAATGTATACTTGCCTGATGTCTCTGTCAGCTCATTATCCTGAGTCTCATCACTTCCCCTAAACACTACCTTTTCAAGTGTATATCCTCTCTTGATAACCGGTGTCAGCGTCAAGACTGAATCTACATATGCATACATAGTATCCTTGTCAAGATAACAGGTGTAGCCAGGATTGCTCACTGTCACAGCCTTGTCATCACATACCAGAGTAACCGGGTAGTATACATGGGCATTTTCATACAGCGTTTCGTCTGCCACTATGCCCTCTTTCATATATACAGAACCGTATGATGAATCATCTGTTCTCTTAAATGTTCCAGAGAATTTTCCCGAGTTAAGGATATTTGCACCCGCGGTGAAATATATCCCTTCCTGAGCACTTACTGTCACTCCCTTGTTAATGACAGCATATACAGCAGATGTCGATTTTCCGCTGGCATAATTACCAAAGTAGATGTTATCAGCATTTACATCTTTATCTATAACTACTTTATCGCCGCCATAGTATACATCTCCTCCATATGTGACAATTGAATCTCCATAACCGTTGTATGCAGGACATATGTAATATCCATCAGGGAGAATACACGTCTCGTCAAATGCTACCCTTACTTTTCTGTTCTGATTCGCATTTACCTGAAAGCTTGCATTCTTCATACCTGTAAAGTCTGTATTCTCTATCTTGATGTCAGCAGAAAGCTGTATGGCTGAATCATCGTTTGAGCCATTGCCATACTCATTCAGAAGATATACCGTACTGCCGTTATACGTACTTTCAAAACTGCTGTCCTTCAGAGTAACCGTTGTATTTATGCCACTCACTTCTCCACTGTAGCTGCCACCTGCAAGACCGCACGATGCATAATGGATATTAGACAGATCCGCAGTCAGATCACCGATAACCGAATAGCTGCTCAGGAGATTAAACTCACCCTTTCCTGCATTGGTATATGAGTCTACCACCGGATTGCCAGCCGCATCGACAATTGCCTTGTCATTTGCATACTGCATATTGACATCCAGATTCTTAGCACATGTACCTGAATATGCCACTGTACACAAGTTGCTGATGACATTCCTGATGTCAACAGATGCATTTTCTGCAAATGTAGCTGTATTCAGCACGTACAGACTGTTCTTGAAAGCACTGTCTGTCAAGGTAAGATCAAAATCCCCAACAACCGTCGGTGAACTGCCATTTCCCCTCAGAATATATACATTTTCTGCACTGCAGTTGGATATATCCATCTTGAGTTTTCCTGTTATGGCACCTGAAAAATCCAATCCATACAGATAATTACCTGACTTTATATTATCCAGGATCATGTGTGTCGAACCCATAGTCGAAACGTAGTACACGCCATATGTGTAATATGAACTGCTGACAATGTTCTTAAGCGTTATCACATTCGCATAGGCATCGGCTCCCTCCGGTGACGACTGTTCAAGCTTGGCTGAGTAAATACCATACATAGAACTTGATACATTGATATTCTCTATATCGATATTTACCATGCCCTTCACGGTTCCACCGTTGAGTCCGTATACTGAAGCAAATTCAGCGCCCTGTCCATCTATATCTATATCTACATCACCCAATATATCTGAATTTGAGGTTCCATAGACAGAAATGCCTTTTCCTTTTGCATTCATTACTTCAAATTTAAGTTTTCCTGCAATATTTGCACTATATGCCCCGTACATACTTGAATAACTGTCACTGCACTCTATGCCGTTTAGTCTGATACTCACATCACCGGCTGCACTGGCACTGTTGCTCACACCATACATCTCATTAAGTGTTGTGTTACTTATATCCACAGTAACACCACCCAGCGTATGAGCGCCATTGGTCACCGCATACACATATCCAAGCTTGGCATTCTTTGCCGTCAGGACAACATTGCCCTTCACCGCATAATCTTTGCCTGAGTATGTGCCATTTGTCGCAGCATACACATATCCACTGCCCTTGTCAGCCTTGAGCATACTGTTCACTGTGAGGCTGCCATCGATGGTAGATGCATACACTCCGTACAGATAACCGACGTCAACCGTATTGTCTGTATCCACGTCCACGCTTCCTGAGGCATATCCTACCTGAATACCGTACACTGTTCCAGCAAATGCATTGTCGGTTATATCAACGTCAATATCCCCATCCACCTTGCTCTGCAATGCACCTTGCAGCTGTGAAACATTACAGTCTCCAGATATGTTGATCTTCATTGATCCTACAGCCTCTGACGAATACAAACATGTCGCCGCAGAAACATTTGATCCCTTATTCACAGTTATTGAAACTGCAGGATCTGAGCCTGTGCTCTCATATTCCATGGCTCCTTTGTAGACACCCCATACATTCCCAAGGGATGCCCCGTCAACGGTGATGGAGATCGGAGTCTTAGTCTTTTCTCCATAAACGCCATATACCTGATATGGAAGTATATCTGTGCTGCCATCAATCTCAAATGCTTCCTCACCTTCATCCAGAACTCCATCCCGATCCTTATCATTGTAGACATTGAGTCTCGGCTCCGAACTCGTAGAATTCGGTGATTGCCTGATTATGACAGAATTACCATTCAGATTGACTCCTTCAACACGTGTGGTCGAGCCTTCGTAATACCTGTACTCTATACCCTTTGACAGATCTGCCGTGACAAGCGTACTGCCATCATCAGTCCCCTCCGCATAGACCGCTACGCCCTGTGCCAGACACAGAGCCGTCGCCAGCGAAAGTACAGCTATACCTCCTCTTAGCTTTCTTTTTCTCATCAATTACCCTCCCTGATAAAACTTTTGTGACCCTTCGTGATACATCTGCATGCTATATTTTGTGCACTATAACACAAAAAGTCCTGTGAATATGTTAGTTTTTGCCACTTTAACCATTCTATCACAGCAAAGTTGCAAATACTATCACCAAATTCACAAGACTTTTTTATGCATATTTCTATTTTATATTCAATTTTATATCTAATTTCATACATTCCAGATATGTGTCCGTATCCATCACGTCAGAATTGGTATATGAATGAGCTGATATGGTATATATCTGCCCTTCTCCAATATCGCAGTACGCTTTGAAGTTATATTCAACGATCACACTTCCATCATCACACCAGTTCTGTGTAAAATAGCTGTAATAATAAAATACCCTTCCATCCATCTCCTTGCTTCCACAGTTCTGAGGCATGGCGTGGTCATTCTTCGCATAAGAATCGACATACTCTTTCAACGATTCATCATCCGTAAGCAACGCTGAATAATCTTTTATAGCTATGTATAAATATGTTTTTCCAGAATCCGACTCATAATATGCTGAGTCCGGATCTGAATCATCTTTTCTCAAATACCCATACGGAAGTCCATACTGAACAGTACGGCATGCACTGGTGAGGGTGTCACTGTCTGCATAATTTTCCTTGTTCTTCAGCACAGTTTCAGAATAAATGATCTTGCCCGTATCGTCATCCGGCTCATCAGTCGACTCACCAGCATCCATCAGCTCCTGTATCCATGCAGATGACTTATCATACATCGCTTTTCGTTCCGCCTCTGTCATATCATCCATATCTTTATTGTAATTTATACAGATAAACAATCTGTCACCTTTATAATCAGGTGTAAGGAATATCTGCATATACTCACTGTAGTCTGTTGTCTCATCATCAGGCTGCCGCCTTAGCGCATATTTTATGTAATCTCTGTCCGCGGAATTATACTTTTCAGGATCTGAGTCAACCTCAAACCCGGCTGATCTGCCGGCATCCATCCTCTCATCTTTCGTGTCCCAGAAATCATCCAGAGTCTTTTCCTGATGCAACACCTGTATCCGATGGCCTGTATCAGTATCCAGAAATACACCGTTTTCTGTAACCATAACCAACTCATACTGACCACAGGAAAACTTTATCCCATCGTATACTACATACTCTTCACTCTCATCTGTTTCTCCATACCTTGTAACATCTCCCGCACCATGTCCCCAGGTTATCACACCCATGAACCACAGTGCTGTGATGACGACCAGCACGATTCCTGCGATCACACATGAGATCCGTATATATTTTCTCCTGCTATCCACTATACCTTCTCCTGTATATCACTAATTGCTCTCTCTATATCCCTCTGATGTTCCTTTGTCAGCTCTATTCTCAGAGAAATAAACATTGCCAGAAATATAAGTGCCAGAACGCACGGTATCACAAATGTACTTATGTCATGATCCACATTTGCCAGTTCGCCATCGTCATCTATATATCCGGGCAGAGTGTCCCCAGCTCTGATTCCCTTTGCATCTATCCACATCAGCCTGTGTTTGTCGTCAAGATCGTCATTCAGATATGACACATCAGCCAATGTGTACTGTGCATGGACCTTGTCCACATGCATCAAGACTTCATCACTGTGCTTCCATGCATTCTGAAGTATAATGACAAAGCTTACCACAATACAGAACACTGCCAGAGCCGCAGCTGCATACATAACCACACGCAGCCCACCATGACTGCCAATTCTTACTGTATGCTTCTTGCTGTCACCGCTTTCCTTATCAATGCCTTTCTTGTCACTGCCTTTCTCGTCACTGCCTTTCTCGTCACTGATCTCAGATTCTATATTGTCAGTTACAGTCTGGTTGTCACCCACATCTGACACATTTACCGGGTCATTGGGAATCTCCACTCTCTGCCCTGCTTCCATCACAGGTTCCTCATCCTGTTCCACACCATTTACAAGTTCATCCAGACTCAGGCCGAACATTCCGCATATATCCACCAGTTTGTCAAGGTCAGGATATGCTTTGTCAAGTTCCCACTTGGACACTGCCTGTCTGCTGACGCCTATCTTATTGGCAAATTCCTCTTGGCTCATGTTCATTTTCTTTCTGTATTCCAGTATTCTGCTTCCTATCTGTACCATCTGGCATATCTCCCACAATATCACTCTACAATATCTATGTATTTGCACACCTACGCTCACGGCGCACACATAAATTAAGTATATCACTTTGCGCTAACTCTGGGCAACACGTTTTACGAGTTGCTATAGTATATTAAAACAGCCCTATGCAGGCGATATACAAAGAATATATCTGTCCCGCACAGGGTTGTTATTTTGATATTATTTAGTTATCATCTCTGCTATTTCGAAGTATTACAAGTCGTAACAACTGAAGTGATACTGATACCATAGCTGCCACATACGTCATAGCTGCCGCCTTGAGTACACTCTTTGCGCCCTTCAGCTCATCCGGCGCAAGATAACCACTATCTCTTATTATCTGAATTGCTCTCCTTGATGCGTTGAACTCAACCGGAAGTGTCACTAACTGCAGTATCACCACCAGCGAGAATAACAGGATTCCAATTGTCATACAGAAATTCAGTCTCGGTATGATAAGTCCGATCAGGACCAGAGGCCAGGCAAGTGATGAGCCAAGATTCGCCGCCGGTATGATCGCCGATCTGACAGTCAGCGGTACATAATGTCTTGCATGCTGTATCGCGTGACCACACTCATGTGCCGCAACTCCTATGGCCGCTATCGACCTGGAACCATATACCTTATCAGACAGGTTGAGGGTATGTTCCCTTGGATTGTAGTTATCCGTGAGATCTCCCGGTATATGATGTATCGACACATCAGTTATCCCTGCATTTCTGAGTATCATATAAGCCACCTGATCCGCTGTATATCCAGACCTCGATATCACGTGCTCATACTTCTTGTATGTCGTCTTGACCTGTGCAGATGCTATAAAGCACACCGCTACACCTATGAGAACCAGTATATATGTCGGATCAAAGTAAAAACCAAAATATGGCATATCTATCACCTTTTCCTTTCATGTACATCATCTTTTTTTCGTTTACACTATCCTATATTATATGCCACTTCCCGTCAACATATATGGACAATACTTCATGCAAATTTCATTTTTATGTTATTTCCCCAGAAGTTCATTTACTCTCTTCTGCACCTTATCATATTCATAGCCCGATTTCTTCAACCTGTTTTTTCGATCCTCGCCATTTCCCCAATCTCCGGCTATCACCTCTCTGGCTATCTCGTCAATTGATTTCTTCTGCGAAGCTTTCACTATAGCGTTCACCTTCTCCTGAACTTTATCGTAATCATATCCCGCCGTTTTTAATCTCTTTTTTCGATTCTCGCCGTTCCCCCATCTGCCCGCTATGACTTCCTTCGCGATCACATCTATGCTTTTCTTTTTTCTATTCTTATTATTCTTGTTATTCTTATCATTACTTTTCCCGCTATTGCTGTCAGAGCCTTTCCCTTTCGTTTTTCCATTATCACTGTCAGTCTTTATCGCAGCACATTTTCTCCATGTTATAAGACTTGTTCAGGTCAAGATTCCCTTCATACCCCGGAAGCCGGCCCACAGAAGTGTACTGCCTGATAGAACAATCATACTGCCCCTCATTCCACGGATGCTCCTGATATCCAGTCTGCTCATAATCAGGATACTGAGCGACCCACAGCCTGTAGCCAAGATTTTTCACATTATCCATGGCACTCTTCTGAATATATATCAGCGGTTTTACCCTGGTTTTTCTGTACACATAATCACACCACTCCTTGCACCACGCCCTATCGCTCCTGCCAAACTGTGGATTGTTCTGTCCCTCCCAGTCGAGCACGAGTATGGCTTTGCCCACATATTTCTTACTGTATGCAAGGAAATACTCAGCCTCACTGTGGGGATCACCACCATTTGCATAGTGGAATGCCCCCAGAAGTTTTCCCGCTTTCATCGCCTGGTCACAGTGCTTTGCAAAAAATCTGTTCTTGTAGTCCGTGCCCTCCGTCGCTTTCACTATCACAAAGTCACAAGGCACCTTGGTTATATCTATAGTATCCTGCCATGCTGATATATCTATACCATCCATGTATCCCTTTAACGGAGTCTTATTAGAAGCCATAAAATTGTCTCCTGAATTCTTTTGTCTGTATATAATATTCCAGACATTGAATCAAGAGACAAACTCATGATCATTATTCCTAATCTATACATCTTTGTACTGCATTACATTTGTTGTAGCCATGTCACCTTTATTCATGCCACTTTTCCTTATCTCCGCCCTTGTAAAACCGCTTAAATATCGATATCAGGTAGTCCCATCCCCGGGTACATATAATCGCAATGACAAATGCCCCGAAAAACGCAGCCACAGGATAATACCACACAAATGCTATGTGATAGAATGATAGTCCAACAAAAAGTCCCACCTCACACACAATGACACTGGTGATCAGAACCTGAAAAGAGGTAGGGATCTTCTTCAGCACTCCTACCTCTTTCGTAAATTCCGTTATTACCGATATCAAAGTGCAAAGAACCGCAACAACTACAAGATATACTGCGAATCTGTCCATGCGTATTCACCTCCTTGTCCATGATATAGTTTAATGTATTCCGGAAGGTGGTGTGGGGTTATAAAATATTATTCTGTTCTTACATCACATTGACTATAATTTTGATATAACTTATGCTGTAATTACAATTTTATACATACAATTTGTAATTCTTTTTAAATTAAACCTCGCATTAATGCGGGGTGTTTTACGTTATATGGGAATCTCCAAAATGTATATATACATATAGTAAAATTACTTCTGTAATAAAATAGAATTACGTATTTAACTAGGCAGCCGAGGGGTGTTACACCATATCCGTTCGAGTCTTGGAAGGGAGTGGTGCCTTATGAGTACATATGAGGAATTTATGGTTTTACTTACCATTGCAATACTTATTGTAACTATTCTGAATAATCGAAAGTAAGAAAAAAACACCTCAGCCGGCTAAGCATTGAGGTGTTTTATCTTAAATAGCTTTTCACCGGACGGATAGGAAGTATCTATCGCTCGGCTGTCTTGTTAAGTATATTATACAATATTTTAGACGTTTGTCAAAAATAAATGACCTCCTTGTTTATTTCAAATGGATTACATATTCTTTAATTTCGCTTGGTTGGACATGGAGATACTCGCAGATACGGTTTAATGTATCTGTTTTGAATATTTCACTTTTGCTGATTTTAGACACAACATTTGCACTTATCCCAGTATCTTTGCACAGTTGTGTCTTTGTTATTTTGCGTTCATTTAAAAGTGTGTCAAGTTTATAATATACTATCATGTATTCCGACTTCCTTTTATATGTTCAAAGATAGCATATTATTTGACTTTCTTCATGAAATTAAATACTAATGCACTCTTAAAATATATTTACGTACTTGTGACCGTCTACACTTTATGTAGGTGCATTAAAAGGGTAATTTGACGTTTACAGCGAATACGTCTTATGCTCTACAGGAAAATGAATCATTCAATATAGAGCTATCAGACACTCTTGAAAGTGATATTGTATTCACTTCTGATGTATATGGATATATTGATGCAGATTATGTTATTACAGTCAAGGAAGTCTACGTATATCTGAAGTCTACATTAAAAAACTTTGTAGACTTCTCGTAGACATTTGCATAGTATGAACGTGTAGACTAGAAAAATCAACAAAAAAATAGAGAGCCTTTAGATCTCTCTAAAAGCCCTCTAAACCATTTAAATACTAGGTTTTTATTTAGAACTTGCCAGCGTTAGCAGCTTCCTCAACAGAAACAGCTACAGCAACTGTAGCACCAACCATAGGGTTGTTACCCATTCCGATAAGTCCCATCATCTCTACGTGTGCAGGAACTGATGATGAACCAGCGAACTG
>OHDT01001111.1_pt1 | contig 11057 bp, 8 predicted proteins | sample 1567061 | NCBI WGS metagenome assembly OHDT01 (sample SAMEA3879506, study PRJEB24766) | human gut metagenome | biome: human-associated habitat; feature: feces | place: USA | collected 1985/1987
TGCGTTGCCATTTAGTACACTCTTCTTATATTATAAAATTTTTTTTAAAATACAAGAACCATGAAAGGTATTGACAAATAAACTATGGATCACAGAATTATCGATTTACACGTACATTCCACCGAATCAGACGGAACTTTCACACCCAAAGATCTGGTGGCTGAGGCAAAGAAAGCCGGGCTGGCGGCATTTGCACTGACAGACCATGACACCTGCCAGGGTGTGGGCAAAGCAATGCCCTGCGCAGCTTCTGCCGGGATTGAACTGATACCGGGCATCGAACTCTCCACAGATTATCACGGAAAAGAAGTCCATATCGTGGGGTTATATATTGATATCGAAAATGAGCAGCTTCTGAAAAAGACAGCCGAATACCGGAAATGCCGCAGTGAGCGCAATGCACTTATGGTGGAGGCACTCCGGAAGGAAGGGCTTTCCATTACGATGGAAGAACTGGTGGCTGAAAATCCGGACTGCGTTATTACACGCGCTAACATTGCACGTTTCCTGTATGAACATGGTCAGATCAAGAGTGTCCGCGAAGCCTTCGACCGCTATATCGGCGACCACTGCAAATGCTATGTCGGCAGGTTGAAAGTCGCTTCCACCGATGCCGTGCGTCTCATCAAAGAAGCCGGAGGTACTGCCATTTTAGCTCACCCTCTGCTCTACGGTCTGAGTAACACCAATCTCCAGAAAATGATCGACGAGCTGAAACCGGTGGGACTTGACGGGTTAGAAGCAATCTACTCCACCTACACCACCGGAGAAGAACAGCAGATGAAACGTCTTGCAAGGGAAAACGGACTGCTTATCAGCGGCGGCTCTGATTTCCACGGCTCAAACAAACCGGATATCGCTCTTGGCAGAGGACGGGGACATCTGTATATTCCTTACTCTGTTTTAGAAACGATAAAAGCCGGCAGATAAAAAAAGGAAGCTTACATATCAACGGTAAGCTTCTCTTTTTTTATAAAATAAACTTCTCAATCACTTCCGCGATTGCATCATGATTATTATCATTTTCCGTAACATAATCAGCGGCTTTCTTGATATCATCGATTCCGTTCTTCATAGCAATACCAATGTGTGCGGATTGGATCATCGGAATGTCGTTCTGCTCATCTCCGATCGCAACCGTGCTGGTATGTGGAATATTTAACAATTTCACCAGATACTGTGCGCCGGTTCCTTTGTCCGTGTCGACCGGACAATACTCCAGATACTCTTTACAGGAGAAAAAGGAGTTGCATTTTCCTTTCGCCCAGGCAGCATTTGCTTTCTGGAAACGTTTTAATTTTTCATCATCCTCCAGATGGATCAGAATGACTTTCTGAGGTTCCGAATCCAGACAATCCGAAATTCTTCTCGTGAGTTTGTAGGTCATATGAGAACGCTCCACATAATAATCCAGTTCTTTTGTGTGTCGTTTTGTCACAATGTCTACGGTATTGTAGGTCTGCGCATAGATGCCGGCTTTATGCGCCCGGTCAAAAATCTCCTGCGCAACCTCGATTGGAAGTGCACTTTTATAAAGCACACGGTCTGCCGCACAGTCATAGATCACTGCCCCGTTAAAGGCGATCATATAACATCCCGGACTGGTCAGCCCAAGATCTTTCACAACAATTCTCCCTGACTCTACCGGTCGTCCGGTTGCCAGAACAAAATAGTGTCCACGCTCTAACATTTTCTGTATTGCAGCCCGGTTCTTTTCAGAAATCGACTTATCATCACACAATAATGTACGATCCAAATCCGCAAATAAAATTTTATTATTCATAGCCCATCCTCCCTCACAAAATAACTGCTCTTTCGTAATGCTATTTATTCTACAGGTTCTGCCGGAATAAACACTCTTCCCTGATATCCGTGAGATGGTTTTGGAACAGCTTCCATTGCTTCCTTACAGAAAACATCCTGAGATGATAATGCTGCTTTTCCACGTCTGTCTACTTTCTCGTAATTGCCGTCAGCATGCAATACATGTGCTTTTAAAGTATCTGCCAGCTCCACATCCAGAATATGTTTGACGCGCTTTTTCAATTCATCATCTAATACCGGGAACAGGATCTCTACACGGCGGTCTAAGTTACGCGGCATCCAGTCGGCACTGCCCATGTAAAGTTCTTCCTCTCCGTCATTGAAAAAGTAGAAGATCCGGCTATGTTCCAGAAAGTTTCCGACAATGGAGCGGACTTCAATATTCTCACTGACACCCGGAATCCCGACTTTTAAGCAGCAGATTCCACGGACGATCAGCTGGATCTTAACACCTGCTGCAGACGCTTCATAAAGGGATTCAATGATTCCCGGATCACAGAGCGAATTCATTTTTGCAATGATCTTTGCAGGTTTTCCCTCTTTTGCATGCTTCGTCTCACGACGGATCAGCTTTGTGAACTTCGTGCGAAGCCAGATTGGTGCAACCGCAAGTTCATTCCACGACAATGGTTCGGAGTAGCCGGACAACATATTGAATACGGCAGTTGCATCCTCTCCGATCGCACCGTCACAGGTAAAAATACCACAGTCTGTATATAACTTTGCTGTGGAGTCGTTGTAGTTACCGGTTCCAAGATGCACATAACGACGGATACCATCTTCCTCCCTCCGGACAACCAGCGCTATTTTGCTGTGGGTTTTCAGTCCAACCAGACCATAGATAACATGGCAGCCAGCCTGCTCTAATTTTTTTGCCCAGACAATGTTATTTTCCTCATCAAATCGCGCCTTTAACTCCACTAAAACAGAAACCTGCTTGCCGTTTTCAGCCGCCTGTGCCAATGAAGCAATAATTGGTGAATTGCCGCTGACACGGTAAAGTGTCTGTTTGATGGCAAGTACATCCGGATCCACAGATGCCTGACGTATAAAATCAACCACCGGATCAAACGTCTGGTATGGATGATGCAAAAGGATATCTCCTTTTCGAATCTCATCAAAAATATTTTCCCCCGGTACGATCTCCGGCACGCGCTGTGGCGTGTAAGGCTCATTCCGCAGATCGTCACAGCCTTCTAATCCATACATTTTCATCAGGAATGTGAAATCAATTGGTCCGTTGATCTGGAAAATATCCTGTTCTGCCACTTTTAATTCATCTTTTAAGAAGTTTAACAGCTTTTTGTCAATGCCATCCTCCACTTCCAGACGGATAACCTCGCCCCACTGACGCATTTTTAACTGTTTCTGAATCTCTTTTAGCAGGTCCGCCGCTTCATCCTCATCAATCGACAGATCGGCATTTCGCATAACACGGTAAGGATATGCGCAGAGTACATCGTAGTTTAAAAACAGTTTATCAATATTCCGCTCAATGACCTGCTCCAATAAAATGAAGGTCTTTTCATTTCCATCTTCCGAAGGGATATGTACCAGGCGTGGCAACACGCTTGGAACCTGAACGGTTGCAAATTCAATTTCCTCTTTTTCTGCTTTTCCTTTTTTCTTGGAAAGAAGTGCTGCAATGTTCAATGTCTTGTTCCGGATCAGCGGAAACGGTCTTGAGGCATCCACTGCCATCGGGGTGAGTACCGGATATACATTGTCTTCGAAATATCGATCCACAAACGCAGCCTGTGACTCACTCAGATCTTCAAACGCATCCATCACAACGATCCCATGCTGGTGCATAAGCGGTACAAGAGAACGGTTATAGGTATTGTACTGAAGTGTGACAAGCTCTCTTGTGCGCTCATTGATCTTCTCTAACTGTTCCGATGCCGTCATTCCGGCAATGTCTTTTTTCTTATAATTGGCGTGTACCATATCCTTCAGGGATGCGACACGCACCATGAAAAATTCGTCCAGATTTGACGAAGTGATACTGACAAACTTTAATCGTTCCAGAAGCGGAATGGATTTATCTCTCGCCTCGTTTAATACACGGTGATTAAATTTCAGCCAGCTCAATTCCCTGTTTTCATAATATTCCGGTTTTTTAAAATCCTGTTCTTTCTCCATAAGATAAACCTAGCCTTTCCATTGGTTGTCTGTCAGCCGTAGACTCTCTTTTCTTTGATCACCGGCTTTATACTGAATACATTTTCAAAGTATGCCGTTTTGGCATCAAACAGTGCTTTTTCCAAAGCAATATCATCCATTGTCTCAATTGTGATTACAAGTTCTCTTCCCTTGACTGCCGCCTTTACATTCTTAAACTTCTGTTTATGGCTCCGGTCCATTGCATTGGATACACGAAGGATTGCAGAAAGTTTTGCAACGGTCAGATAACTGTCATGATCCAATTTATCTGCGAGATCTTCATAGTCAGGAAGCGGCCATGTATTATATAATACTGTGTTTGCAACAATCTCACGCTCTTTGTGTGTCAGTCCGATGATCTCGGAAGCCATAATAATGTCATAGGAGCAGGACGGTCCGTTGGCAAAACTGATATATTTTCCGCAGTCATGTAAAATGGCAGCCACCTGTAAAAGCAGCCGTTCTCTTCTGCCAAGTCCATGTACTTTTTTCATCGTATCAAAAATAAGGGTTGCCATCTGCGTCAGTGCATCAATATGTGGGGTGTAACTCATGTAACGCTCGGAAAGATTTCTTGCGGCAGATAAGACATCCGCCTCGAAATCATGTTCTACCCGGATCATATTATTCTTCTGTGCATAGTGGAATGCGATACCATCGCTGACATTTGTTCCCGGTGCCCAGAGACTCTCTGCGCCGATGCTCTCCGCCATGCATTTAAAGATCATCATATATGGAATGACAAGCGCATCACTCTCATTCGAAAGGTTCAATTCCTCTGAGATTTCCTCTAATGTCTTCTCATCCAGCTTTCTGATGTACTTTAAGAACTTTGCTGCCTCTATGGTATTATCTTCCTTGTTTTTTTCTACTTTTCTGCTGATCTCTGATATATAATCACCGATGATGATCAGGTATTTGATCTTCGTCTCCTGAAGATACATAGCTTTAAAAACTTCAAGTTCCTTGTCAACAAGTTCTTCTACCTGAAGTTCATACTGTGCCAGATTATTACTTTTTCTTGCAAGCTGCTCCCGCATACGCATGGTGCCGAGTGCCAGATGCTGTGTTGTGACTACTTTTCCCTTTGAGAATACCGTGATCTGCATACCGCCGCCTCCGGCATCCACAACTGCTGCACCTTTCTGGATCATACGCTCAAAATCTTCCCGCATGGCAACCGATTTATAACTGATAAAGCGATGCTCAGAGTTACTTAAAACTTTTACGAGAAGTCCTGTCCGGATGCGGATCTGGTCTAAGATAAAAAGTTCATTTTCAGCGTTTCTCAAGGCTGCGGCAGCATACGCTTCGTAACTGTCCACCCGGTAGCCGTCCATGATCTTTTTGTACTCGGCAAGCGTATCACACAGCGCCTCCACAAGTTCATATCCGATACTTCCCTTGGAATATGCATCTCTTCCGAGCTCAATCCTGCTCCGGATATAATCAATGTCACGTATTTTCTTCTTTCCTGAAATCTCAAATATTTTAATACTTACTTCATAAGAACCGATATAAATTGCTGCGAATGTATGGATCACCAGATGTCTGCCTCCTCATTTCTTTTGTATATCTCTATTATACCAATTTTTTATTCTTTTCCAAGTAAATAGTTGATAAATTGCTGCGCTGTCCTGCCGGATAATCCGCCGTGGGAAAGCTCCCATTTATTGGCCTCAGCAAGCAAAGTGTCCTCATCCATGGAAACCTGATATTTTTCTGCAAGTACTTTGACAATATTCTGGAATTCCTTCTTATTCGGTGCGCCAAAGTAGATGGAAACACCAAATCTTGCATACAGGGATAATTTTTCCTGTACAGTATCGGAAGTATGCATATCCTCACGCACTTCCTCTTTATCCGAAAATGTTTCACGGATCAGGTGGCGTCTGTTGGAGGTTGCATAGATCAGTACGTTGTCCGGTTTTTTCTCAAGACCGCCCTCGATCACTGCCTTCAGATATTTATATTCGATCTCAAACTCTTCAAAAGAGAGATCGTCCATGTAAATAATGAACTTGTAATTGCGGTTTTTGATCTGTGCGATGACATCATTCAGATCACAGAACTGGTGCTTGTACACTTCGATCAGACGTAAGCCTCTGTCATAGTACTGGTTTGCAATGGCTTTGATACTGGTGGATTTTCCGGTTCCGGCATCCCCATATAACAGGCAGTTATTTGCCTGCTTTCCGTTGACAAATGCTTCCGTATTGTCGATGAGTTTCTGTTTTGCAAGCTCATAGCCGACCAGATCGTCTAATTTCACATGGGCAATATTTGTGATCGGCACGATCTCCACCTCTTCCTTTTCCCTGTGCTGAATGCGGAATGCCTTGTGAAGTCCGAGTTTACCAACGCCAAAATCTTTATAAAATGCCGTCACTGCATCTTTAAATCCGGACACATCTGTGGAAGCTTCCAGCTTTAACTTCAACTCATTGATGCGCTCCTTGATCCTCTTATTAAAAATCTTTCCGCTCCCTGTCATGCTCTGATAATCAGTGATGGCATCCATACAGTCCATCTCAAAATAAGAGGCAAGTTTTCCAAAATCAAAATCAAACAGCGATTTGATGATCTCAAAGTCATGCAATACGATCTGATTGACAGAGCCCTCCACTTTTCCGCGGATCTCACAAGTTTTGCTGTAAGCATTCTCATTATTTACAAGAAGAAATGCCAGAAAACTGTGCCACAGATTCCCCTCAAAGCCATGACTCACTGCCAGTTCCATTAACTGGTTCAAACTCTCATACAATAGAGACTCCACATCCTCTTTATTATAATATTCATTTTCATAATTCTCCATGATCCAGGTCATGTTATAAAATAATTTTCCATTTTCAAAATCTTTATATAAAATCAGATTCTTTGGACTCTTCATCAGTTTATTCATTCCCTTCTGCACTCACATAATTGCCAAGTATTTTCAAACGGATCGTCTCCTCTGTCAGCCCCCGCAGCGCATTCTGTACGGCTGCATCATTGAGGTTTCCCTCAATGTCAACAAAGAAGCGGTACTCCCACGCTTTTCCCTGCACCGGTCTGGACTCGATCTTGTTCATGTTGATTCCGTTGTAGATAAAATGGGACAGCTTATGGTACAGCGAACCGCTCTCATGCGGAACTTCAAAAGAGATACTGATCTTATTGGCTCTCGATTCAAAAATCTTCTTGTTCGCCACAATGATAAACTTTGTGTAATTGTTTTTATTGTTCTGGATCGCCTTGTCGAGCACTTTCAGACCATAAATGTCCGCAGTCAGGGTGCTTGCGATCGCTGCCTTGTTCTTTTTTCCATCCTCTTTGATCTTCTGGGCAGACATTGCCGTATTTTTCAGACTGTGCTTTTCCCAGTCTCTGTGGCTCTCAAGGTATTTTGAGCACTGCATCAGCGCCTGAGGGTGGGAATAAATGTCGGTGATATCGTCCATGTCTGCTTCCGGCAGACCTAAAAGAGCATGGTCGATACGGATGATCTGCTCTCCCACGATATAATTATTGTATTCCACCATAAGATCATAGTTCTCGGAAACGATTCCGGCGGATGAATTCTCAATTGGGAATACAGCGTAATCGGCCTCCCCGTTTTGGATGGCTTCCATCGCATCCCGCCACGTATCCACATGATAACTGTCTGCATTCTCCCCGAAATACTCATTCAGCGCAAGCTGGGAATACGCGCCTTCTGTTCCCTGAAATACGATTTTAGCATTTTTGTAATTCAGATGATCTACTTCTTTAAAATCGGGTTTTTCCGTCTGGCCATGTTCTGTCAGAAGCTGATACTGACGCTTCCGGCTCATGGACATGATCTGCTCGAACAGTTCACGGATACCATGTTTTAAAAATGGCGTAGTTCCTTTTCTGCTCAATGTTTCCAACTTGGAAACCTCACGCTGCTTGTCAAATACTTTCTTTCCTACAGCAATTTTATATTCAGCAACTTCCTCAGAAATTGCCATTCTGCGTTCATACAGATCTACGATCTGACTGTCGATCTGATCGATCTCATCTCTTAGTTCCAATAAATCTCTCATAATAAATCCAAGCCTTTCCATTTATTATTTATAATATATTACATTCACAGTTTGCTTGCAAGAGAACACTTGCGTCATGGTATACAGAAATGCTATACTTTTTATAGATAAAGATTATAAATCAAAGAGGTGATTTACTTATGAAAAAAATCTGGAAATGGCTGCTTTTTGTGTTGGTGATCCTTCTTGCTGCCGGGTGTGTTTTCCTCTACCGGTACATAAACCGCATTCGGTATAATGACGGTTATGTCAACGGCAACACTGCGGGAAATCTGTATAACGAAGGATATTTCTGTGAAAAAGATGGTATTGTCTACTTTGCCAACCCTGCCGACAACTACTGTCTGTACTCCATGAACCCGGACGGCACAAACATCAAAAAGTTAGAGGATCAGAGTGTCAGCTACATCAACGTGGATGACCACTACATTTATTACTGTAAACTTAAGGGAAAAAGCGCTGATTCGTTTTCCTTCCTCCCGGTCAATACCAACAGCTTATGCCGGCTGGACATTGACGGAAAAGGAAAACCTGAAATTTTAGATGATGATCCGTGTATGTATGCTTCCCTGGTTGGAAATTATCTGTACTATCTGCATTATGATACCACTGATGCAACCACGCTGTACAAAGTCAAAATTGATGGCAAGGAAAAAGAGCAGGTAGAAAAACAGTCCTACTTTACCGCAAGTACCGATGGACAATATATTTATTATAACGGACTGACAGACAATCATAATATCTATGAGATGGACACTTCCAATGACCACGCAAAAGTCATCTATGAGGGGAACTGCTGGATGCCGGTGAAAGACGGAAACAATCTTTATTTTATGGACTGTGAAAACGATTACCGCATTGCCAAAGTCGATCTGACAAATGGTGAAAAAACGCTGGTCACGGACTGCCGTGTCGACTGCTATAATGTCACAGGCGATAAAATCTTTTTTCAGAAAAATGATAAGACAAATCCGGCCATCTGTTGTATTAATACAGATGGAAGCAATTATCAGGAATTAAAAGAAGGCAACTACACTGCCATTAATGTAACTTCCACTTATGTCTATTTTAAAGATTTTACGACCAAAACCCCTTATTATACATCTGTTGCTGCCCCGGGCAATGTACAGATTTTCAATCCGTAAGCAGGCGTTGTTACAATGCAATTTTTTACAAAAAAAGAAACGTCAGGAAACTTCATTTTTTCCTGGCGTTTCTTTATCCCGCAAAACAAATATTTATGCAAAATCAAATAACGACAACTGATTGGACTCCGGCATATCGCCCAGCAGTCCAAGATCTGCCATAAGATCAATGGTAGATTTCGTCACCTTGGTTCTCTGGCGGAAATCATCTTTGGATAAGAATTTTCCGTCTTTTGCTGCCTCCGCAACCGCAATTGCAGCATTGTCACCCATACCTTCAATGGTATTTAACGCCGGCATAAGCTTTCCGTCGATGATCTGGAAACGGTCCGGCAATGCACGGTAAATATCAATTGGCGTAAAATCAAAACCTCTCGCATACATCTCCTGCACGATCCGCATATCACGGTAGACATCCTGCTCTTTTTTGGAAAGAGAATCTTTTCTTCTCGTGTAATCTTTATAAAAATATTCCAGACGCTCTTTTCCCTGACACATGATCTCATAGTTGAAACCGGTCGCACGAATGGAAAAATATGCTGCATAATAGGCGAGTGGATAAAAAACTTTACAGTATGCAATACGCCACGCCATCATAACGTAGGCAGCCGCATGTGCTTTCGGGAACATATACTTGATCTTTAAACACGAATCAATATACCATTCCGGTACATTATGTGCCCGCATCTCTTCCTTCCATTCTTCCTTTAATCCCTTACCTTTTCGAACAGACTCCATAATGGTAAAAGACTGCTCACTGTCAAGTCCCATACTGATCAGATAAATCATAATATCATCACGGGTACAGATTGCAGTAGAAATCGTTGCAATCCCCTGCTCAATTAAAGTCTGTGCATTTCCCAACCACACATCCGTACCATGCGAAAGTCCTGAAATTCGGATCAGATCCGAAAATTCGGTCGGTTTCGCATCAATAACCATCTGCATCGCAAAATCTGTTCCAAACTCCGGGATTCCTAAACATCCCAGGGGAATACCGTTGATGTCTTCCGGTTCTACTCCCAATGCAGAGGTATTCATAAACAGCGACATGACTGTCTGATCATCCAGAGGGATCGTCTGTGGATCAAGTCCTGTCAAGTCCTGTAACATACGGATCATGGTCGGATCATCGTGTCCGAGAATGTCCAGTTTTAATAAGTTATGGTCGATGGAATGGTAATCAAAATGAGTCGTAACCGTTGCAGTCGTCATATCGTTTGCCGGATGCTGTACCGGAGTAAACGTATTAATCTCCTCACCCACCGGAAGAACAACGATACCTCCCGGATGCTGTCCGGTCGTTCTGCGGACGCCGACACATCCCTGTACAATACGGTCAATCTCACAATTTCTCTTGTGGATTCCACGCTCCTCATAATAGTTTTTGATATATCCAAATGCGGTCTTGTCCGCAAGTGTACCAATCGTTCCGGCACGGAACGTCTGTCCGTAACCGAAAATAACCTCACAGTAAGCATGGGCTTTACTCTGATACTCACCGGAAAAGTTTAAGTCGATATCCGGCTCTTTATTTCCCTTGAATCCAAGGAAGGTCTCAAATGGAATATCAAATCCATCTTTTACCAGCTTTTTGCCACACACCGGACAAATCTTATCCGGCATATCACATCCGCTTCTTCCTGAAACGGAAATATGTTTTTTTCCTCTCCTCTTCTTACTGAAGCCCACATAGAAATCGTCTTCGATGCAGAAGCGCCGCGTGTGCGGGAATCTCTTACAATCCTCCTGATCAACCTTCCGTCTGTCGTAGGGATCCGATTATGTTCATCGATGTTCAACTGAGTCAATGCGCTGATATAAATCTTAAATTTGTTCGCATCTGCCATTGTCTCTGTCAATTTTGGATTCAAACAAT
>OHDT01001128.1_pt1 | contig 10883 bp, 6 predicted proteins | sample 1567061 | NCBI WGS metagenome assembly OHDT01 (sample SAMEA3879506, study PRJEB24766) | human gut metagenome | biome: human-associated habitat; feature: feces | place: USA | collected 1985/1987
CCCGCGCCCGCCAAAAAACAGCTCCAGCACCCAATAGAACGCCCGCCGCACGCCGTGGCGGCTGGTGAAAAGGCGGCGCAGGCGGTAGGTGTAATAAAAGCTGTCCGCCAGGGCTTCCACGCTGATATCCTGCCCATATACCTCCAGAATACACTGGTGCAGCAATGCGGCAATTTCCGCCAGGTCCTGCCCGACCGGCACCGGGCTGGAATCATCCGCCGGGACCTCCGAAACGCCGGTATCCTCGGCATGCAGGGTGGAATCCAGCGCAATTTCAAAGTAGCCGTGGCCGCCTTTCATGCCGTAGGGCTGGCCGGGGCTACTGACGAACACAACGTAAGGGTGCATAACGGTATCCGCCGCATAGTGGCACAAAAAGCCCAGCGTATACTCGATCTGCGCCTGGGTGTGGGTGTGGTGCAGCAGGGCCAGCAGAAAGGCGCCGGTCTTATCCTCATGCATACGGTTGCCAAGCAGCGGCAGGTTATAGGTGCGGTTTTGGCCCTTTTTCCACACTTCATAGCAGAAAAAGCTGTCCGGCCCATTGGCACCGGCGGCAAACGCTGCGGGGCATTGCAATTTATAATGGATGGCATGCGCGGCCTTTTGGGCGGTGCGCACATGGGTGTAGCCTTCCGGCATAGGGGGGTCACTTCCTTTTGAGATAGCCCTAAGGTGTCTCTGAAACGTCGAAAATATATTGGCAACACCGCACAATTCCCGCCTGACGGCTTAAGCACCGCTCCGGCGGCTGCGGCACGGCATCTGCGTTGCCAAAATGCTCGATAAGACATCCAGTATTATCTGCGCTTTTGGCTTAGCAGCTGCCGCACCTCGCTCGCCGTATCGGCACTTAGAATTATGCGGTATTGCCATTCTGTTTCTACAAACGCAGCGGGATTTTGCGTTAAAAACTCTTGGAATCCACAAAGAATTCCTGCGGCTCTTTGCCTTACATCCTGTCTGTGTTTGCGAAATATCCGTCATTTTCTTTGTTTTCAGATACACCTTAAAAAGGGGTATATTCCCCAGGTGTACCTGAACAGAATATACCCCTATATTGTAATGCGAATCGAATATCTTGTCAAATTTACTGCTTGGCGTGCTCTGCTTTGGGCAAAAAGCCGAAGTACAGCACCGCGCCCACAATGATGATAATAATGATGGACAAAATGCCGTAATGGCTGGACTGGGCGTTGATCGCATTGATCTGCTCCGCCGTTGCGGTCTGAGCGGTCAGCCCCTGGGCCCCCAGCATTCCATTTGCCACCACACTGCTGACAACGCCGACCAAAGCCGGGCCCATGATGGAGCTGAACTTGCCAAAGATATCGAAGAAACCGAAGAACTCGCCGGAGCGGTCCTTATCCGGGATCAGCTTGCCGTACATGGAGCGGGACAGCGCCTGAATGCCGCCCTGGCTGGTGGCGCACAGCACAGCCAGCACCCAGAACTGCCACTGTGCCTTCATAAACACAGCAAAAACGGTAATCCCCGTATACGCAGCAATACAGGTTAAAATCAGCTTTCCGGTATCGTATTTTTCCGCAAGCCTGCCAAACAGAATGGAAAACGGAAATGCAACAAACTGTGTCACAAGCAATGCAAGAAGCAGTCCTGTGGAATCCAGCCCCAGGGCAGAACCATACGCCGTTGCCATATCTATAATCGTATAGACTCCATCAATGAAAAAGAAGAATGCTATGAGAAACAGAAAGATTTTCTTTTGTTTCCGTACACTGCGCAGCGTTTCTATGATACGTCCAACGCTTTCCCTCATGGCATGCGGTTTCCGCTCTACATAATGAACCTGGCGATACTGCTTCATTAAAGGAAGCGACATCACAAGCCACCACACCGCAACCACTGCAAACGCAATCATCATTCCTGTTTCAAAAGAAAATCCCATTTTCTGATACCCAAGTACAAAAACAAGACTTACGATGAAAGGAATACAGCTTCCTGCATATCCCCAGGCATATCCGGAAGAAGAAACCCGATCCATCCGCTCCGGGGCTGTCACATCCGAAAGCATGGAGTCATAAAAAACCAGACTAGAATGAAATCCAACCTTTGCAATGATAAAAATTACCAGAAACGAAATCCACCATGTGGTCAGTCCCATCAGCAGACAGCCGGCGCACCCGACCAGAATACACGATAAAAAGAGCGGCTTTTTGAATCCCCTGGTGTCTGCCAGCGTTCCCATAACCGGTCCTAAAACTGCAACAATCAGTGTGGAAATGGATGCCGCATACCCCCAGTATGCCAGATAATCCACATCCGAAACTCCCGCATTTTGCGCAAGATAATTAAAGTAAACAGGAAGTATTGTGGAAACCATCAAAACAAATGCCGAATTTCCCACATCATAAAAGATCCAGCTTTTCTCCTTTTTTGTCAATTTAAACTGCATGTTTTACCTCTTTTCCATTTTGTACAACCTCTTTTCCAACCAGCTGTGATCCAAAACTATAATCAAAGATAGGTTCCAATCCCCTGCTCCCATCCAGATAAGTGCCAAACTGGCTGATCATCCGCAGGGCACTGAGTTTTGCCTGACGGTAATACTGCATCAGCTGCCGGTTGCTGTCTTCACACTGTGGATTTTTACGGTAATTTACAAGCAGACCGTGCATTTCTTTGTAATTCCCGGAAACATACAAAAGTGCATAAATAAAGAACCGCCTGATTCTGGATGGCGCAATCAGCATGTTATTATAGGTGATCATTCCTTTTAATGCTTCCCGGACATTTGCCGGTGTCGTTTTCGGATAAAACCAGCGGATCACTTCCGCATTTTCCATACACGGAACAATATGTTCCGTCAGATTCTGCCGCAACGGATCTTTCCCATCCATAAGCATAAGCATACGGTCAAACTCTACTTCAATTTCCGTATGGGAAATACCACTTGCTGCAATTTTCTCATCAATATACCCATGGCAGCTTACATCAAGCGCAAAATGGTTAAGCACTCCATAGGTGTATGCCAGAAATGGTTCTTTTTCCTTCTGGCTATTAATTATATTTTTGGCTCTTTCAAAAAATTCTTTTCCGGAATGTCCATGCAAATCATATCCGATCTGGTTGACCGGATTCGGTCTTAATGGCTTATAGTAAAACAAAATATCCGGTCCGTGAAGTCCGATCAGATACAGCTGTGGATATTTTTCAATGATTTTTCTCTCATTCCCTTCGAGTTCCCTGCGGACCTGCTGTCCAAGCCGGTAATGTGCATACGTTGACGGCATGATTTTTTCTCCTCTTTTCCCTGTCATTTTTATATCTAATTATATGCCGGCTCTGTAAATTTTGGGATGGTGCATGTATAAAATGCAGGTAAAATTTATATAATTTGACCTTTTCCCAAACGTAGCATATAATAGGAAAAACCAATGGACATGTATGATTCTTGGGGGGGATATCCATGATTACAATGTTAGCGAAAATCTTTATCAAAAACCGTCCGGCAAAAGAACAACGGCAGGCATATGGCACCCTGTGCAGTATCGTTGGAATCTGCTTAAATGTCTGCCTGTTTGCCGGAAAATATTTTGCCGGAATGTTAAGCGGTTCCGTTGCCATCACAGCGGATGCATTCAACAACCTGTCCGATGCCGGTTCCTCTTTTATTACACTAGCCGGATTTCTTTATGCCGGGAAAACTCCAGATTCGGAGCACCCGTTCGGACATGGGAGGTTTGAATATGTGTCGGGATTTGTTGTAGCGATTGCTATCCTGATGATGGGATTTGAACTTTTAAAAACTTCCTTTTCCAAAATTCTGCATCCGGAAGCCGTAGACACAAGTCTGCTTGCCATGGGAATTCTGGTATGCTCCATTCTGGTAAAAATCTACATGTACTGTTACAACCATTATATTGGGAAAAAACTCGATTCGGATGCCATGCAGGCGACCGCCATGGATTCGCTTTCCGACACCATTGCCACCTCTGTGGTTCTGGCAGCCATGATTATTATGCGCCTGACATCCATCAATGTCGATGGATTTGGCGGTCTGCTGGTAGCCATTTTCATCCTCTATGCCGGAATAAAAGCGGTCAAAGACACCATGGATCCGCTTCTCGGAAAAGCTCCGGACCAGACATTTGTCCGGGAAATCCGTGCCATTGTCATGTCCCATCCCAAAGTACACGGTATCCATGATCTGATTGTTCATGACTACGGTCCCGGCCGCCGCATGATCACCCTGCATCTGGAAGTTCCGGGGGATGAAGATGTCTTTCAGCTCCATGACATGATCGATCACATTGAACGGGAGCTGGATCAGAAACTCGGATGTGAAGCCGTCATCCACATGGATCCAATTGAAACCAATAATGCCGCAATTGCCCAGATGCAGCAGCAGGTAGAACAAAAGGTTCTTGAAATTGACCGCCGTATTACCATCCACGATTTCCGCCTGATCAACTGCGATACCCACACCAGCATTGCCTTTGACGCGGTCATCCCCTATGGTATGCGGATCCGTCCGGAAGACCTGAAGGAAAAAATTGAAAACAAGCTGCAGGAAATCGAAGGAAACTATCAGTTTATGATTCATGTGGATCAGAGTTATGTGCCTGTATAAAAATAACGGTTCGCAGATTTCTGTGAACCGTTATCCTGACAGCTTCATTTATTTATTACATGCATCGTAAGCATCCTGAAAGAAAATCTCCTGTGAGTTTACCGGCTCCTCATTGATATGACGGTCCTCATAAATGCCTTCGGCATTCTGCTCTTTTCCCTTCTCATCATCTTTCATGATGGTATCAAAGATATACCGGATGCGCTCCCGGATTGCAGGATCATAAATCGGAGCTGCCACTTCCACGCGGCGCACCGTATTTCTCGTCATAAAATCGGCAGATGCAATGTACATCTTTTCTTCATCCCCCACACCAAAACGATAAATTCTGGAATGTTCGAGATAACGTCCAACAACGGAAATCACCCGGATATTTTCCGTCACGCCCGGAATCTGTGGCTTCAGACAGCAGATGCCCCGCACAATCAGATCAATCTTTACACCTGCCTGGGAAGCCTCAATCATCTTATCAATCAGGACTTTATCCGTCAGGGAATTAATCTTAACCCCGATATAAGCCTCTTTTCCCGCTTTTTTATTTGCAATCTGCCCGTCCATCATCTGAAGAACTTTGTTCTGCAGGCATTTCGGTGCAACCAGAAGTTCCGAAACCTCATCCACCGTTTCTCCCTGCTGTAATGCAAGAAACACTTTTGCTGCATCGGCACCGATTGCCTGATTGGCGGTAATCAATGACAGGTCCGTGTACAGTCTTGAAGTTTTCTCGTTGTAATTTCCGGTTCCAATCTGCGTGATGTACGCATAACTGTCCCCTTTTTTCTGTGTGATCAGGCAAAGCTTCGAATGTACTTTGTAATCGCCCAGTCCATACAGAATCTGGCAGCCGGCATCTTCGAGCCGGTGCGACATCTCAATGTTATTTGCCTCGTCAAACCGTGCCCGCAGTTCCACAAGTACCACCACTTCTTTTCCGTTTTCCGCTGCCTCAATCAGCGCATCAATGATCTTGCTCCGGTCTGCGACACGATACAATGTCATTTTGATGGATACCACATCCGGGTCTTCCGCTGCATCATTCAACATTTTGATAAACGGTTTCATGCTCTCAAACGGATAGGAAAGCAGAACATCCTTTTTTTCCACCTGTGACAGGATACTTTCATGCATGGATAATGCCGGAGTCTCCCGTGGGCTTCTCTTTTCATAGAACAGTTCTTTCTGGTCACGCAGATAATTCTGCAACGTAAAAACAAACGAAAGATCAAGCGGTGTCTTTACATTAATAATATGACTGGTTCCAATTTCCAGAAAATTAGACAGTTCCTGCTTTGCTTCATCATTGATCTTACGGCTCAGTTCCACCCGGACGGGATCCAGACGGACACGTTTTTTGATAAGCTGCTCCATCATATCCCGGTAATCCATATCTTCGTCATACAGATCATGTGCATCAATATCTGCATTCCGTGTCACACGCATAATGGATTTCTCGCGAATGGTATATTTCGGATACAATTTTGAAATAAAATGCAGAATCAATTCCTCAGACAGCATAAAACATCCCGGTCTGGTCGGTATCTCAATCAGACGTTTGAACACACTGTTGGAACACGGAACAATTCCGGTCTTTTTCTTTCCTTTCTGTGATGTCAGGAGCACAATTGCATACAGCTGCTTATTTGCAAGGAACGGAAACGGCTGCTGTTTTCCAATGACCATCGGAGATAAAAACGGTGCAATATGTGCGTCAAAATATTGTTCAAGAAGTCTTCCTTCTTCATTGGAAAGACGGTTAAAATTGATAATCCGGATTCCCTTTGGCTCAAGTTCTCCCATGAGCTGTTCATAAATTTTTGCCTTTTTCTTTTCCAGCAGACAGACACGGGCTAAAATTTCTTTTACCTGTTCCTCACTGGTCATTCCGGTCTTGTTTTCAATTACCTTTTCTTTTGCATTCATCTGCATCATGAGTGTACCCACGCGCACCATGAAAAATTCATCCAGATTCGTCTGGTAAATGGATGCAAAAGTCATGCGTTCTGCCAGCGGTACCCGCGGATTTCCCGCTTCATTTAAAACTCTCTCGTTAAATTGCAGCCATGACAATTCTCTGTTTGTATAACATTTTTCGTTCTTCTTCATTTGATTGGTCTCCTGTCTTTTTATCCTCTGCCGGATTATATTTTCTGCCCGTTTCAGCTGCCCTGCCAGCTGATGCCAAAACCGATTCCATATGTACATGCCCTAATCCTCTGCAAAAAATGCCTGCATAGTTACATTTTCCTTTGCTACCTCCACAAGATTTACACAACTGTTCCCGATCCGGTCAATATTATGGAGCACATCATTAAACGGAATAGTAAGTTTGGAATCGCACTTTCCCTTTCCCACTCTGGCAATATGGTTTTTGCGCATTTTTTCATCCAGCTGCATGATGTCTTCTTTTTGCCGCATCAGTTCTTTGATATCCATATCCACATCCCCAGAAATCGCACGGATGCAGCTTCCGTAAATCATCTGGATCTGTTCCATTGCCTTTTTCAGTTCCTTTAAGGCTTCTTTGGAATACTTATGTTTTCCTTTATTCTGTTTTGCCACGGTTTCCATGATTTCCCTCGTCAGTTGCCCGATCCGGTCAATATCACAGAGAATAGACTGCATACCGGCACTTTGTGATGCCTGTTCCTCGGTCAGCACACCTCCGGAATACAGTGCTGCAAAATAATCATTAATGGACGCATACAGTTTCTGCAGTATTTTCGCCTTTTCTTCTACAATTCCTGCATTTTCTTTATCAATCTTTCCGTTTCCGGACTGCAGTTTTCCGATCATTTCATCTACAATTTTTGCGCAGTACATTACTTCTTTTGCCACCAGCTGCAATGCTGCTGCCGGCTGTGCAATCAGCTTGTTATCCAAATAGTTTGGATTTTCCAGTGCTTTAGCTCCCATTTCCTTCCCATCCGGTACAAGTTTCATCACAATTTTTACCATCAGAGGAATGAGTGGAATCCAGATCAGCGTCATGACAAGGTTAAATCCCGTATGGGCATTTGCAATCTGCCGTGAAATCACATCAATTTCGTTTCCCTTCGGCGAAATGAACTGAATCAGGGCTGCATACGGTTTTACAAGGAACAGGAATAAGATTGCTCCCGAAATATTAAATACACAATGGGCAAACGCCGTCCTTCTGGCATCTTTTGGCTGTCCGATAGATGCCAGCACTGCGGTAATCGTTGTACCGATATTGTCTCCCAACAGAATCGGGATGGCACCGGCCAGTCCGATGATACTGGTCACACCGTCCGGTCCTGCCTGGGATGCAAAATTCTGTAATACGGCAATCGTTGCACTGCTGCTTTGTACGACAAGTGTCATCATCGCTCCCACACATACCCCAAGAATCGGAATATGGGACACTTTTCCAATCATGTTGACAAAGAATGCACTGGATGCCAGCGGTTTCATCACATCCCCCATCGTCTCAATTCCAAGGAATAACAGACCAAATGCGAAAATTGTCTGTCCGATATTTTTCACCTTTTCTTTCTTTGAAATAAAAGAAATAAGAAATCCCACAAAAATGAACAGATAAATATAATCCGAAATTTTAAATGCAATAATCTGCGCCGTCATGGTCGTACCGATATTGGCACCGAGAATAATGGAGATCGCCTGTGGCAGCGACATCAGTCCTGCGCTGACAAAGCCGATCGTCATAACCGTTGTTGCACTGCTGCTCTGTAACACCGCAGTCGTCAAAGCACCTGCAAGTACACCAAGAATCGGATTTTTTGTAAGCAGGGCAAGGATTTTTTTCATCTTTTCCCCCGCTGCTTTCTGCAGGCACTCGCTCATCATATTCATGCCGTAAATAAAGATTGCCAGACCTCCGACCAGTCCGAAAATAATTTTCATCGTCTCGTTCACTTATGATTCCTCCCCATTTCTTTTCATAAACTTTACACTCCGTATACTTTTTTTCTGAGATTGTAATAAGTTTATCATCGGAGTGTAAAATCAAACCATCCCAGAATGTAAACCCTGTGTAAAATTTCCGTAATGTTGTAAAATTACTGTAAATTTGCGTAAAGTCTGTAAAATCCCTGTAAATCGGTATTTTCACGTTCCATGGCATGAAACCCATTGTAAAAATATTTCCACAATGCTAGAATAAAATAGTTACAAAGGAAAATGTTTTGGAAAGGGAAAACACTATGCTATCATGTCCAAACTGCGGAGGAAATCTCAAATTTGACATTCCTTCCCAGCAACTCTCATGCGAGCATTGTCACACACTGTTTGATCCTTATGATTTTGACGGGAAAACAAGTGATGCCGAAGAATCAAAGACATTCGACGGAGATTACGAGGTCACGATCTTTACCTGTCCGCAGTGTGGCGGTGAAATCTTAAGTACCGACAATGCAGCTGCCGGTTTCTGCAGTTTCTGCGGAGCCTCCACGATTCTTTACAGCAGAATCAGTCACGAAAAACGGCCCAATTATATTATTCCGTTCCAGAAGACAAAGGAACAGTGTAAGGAAGCGTACGCACGCCGTATGAAACATTCCATTTTTGCGCCAAAAGAACTCCGCGATCCTTCTTATATCGATAGTTTCCGCGGAATTTACATGCCTTACTGGGCATTTTATATCTCCCAGAAAGGTTCTCTCTCGCTCAATGGGAAAAAGACTTCCCGCCGCGGTGATTATATTATTACCGATCACTACGCACTTACCGGGGATCTGGATGCCTACTACAAAGGTCTTTCCTATGATGCCTCATCCTCTTTTGATGACAATATCAGTGAAGAACTGGCTCCTTATAATTTAAAAGGCATGAAAGCCTTTACCCCCGCCTATTTAAGCGGATTTTACGCGGACACTTCCGATGTGGATGCAAAAGTATATCAGGGCGATGCCGAATACACTGCATCTGCGGAAACAACCGGGCGTATTGCTTCTGACGGGACATTTGCCGGTTTTACCATGGATACCATCCGTCCTGAACAGCTCCATACAAAAACAGAAACCATCGACAGTACCATGTTTCCGGTATGGTTTCTATCCTACCGCAAAAAAGACCGTGTCGCTTATGCAACGGTCAACGGACAGACCGGACTGGTCGTTGCGGATATCCCGATTGATCCGAAGCGTTATCTGCTCGGTTCGCTGCTTCTGGCAATTCCGATCTTTGCTCTTTTGGCATGGTCGGCATTTTTACAGCCCTCTTCCTTGGTAATGACTACCCTGCTTTTGTCACTGCTTTCCATCGGTGTCTATTGTTACGAATGCGTTTCTATCCACCAGAAAGATACCGGGGCAAATGACCGGGGCAAAATGTTCATCCAATCGAAGAAAGCTTCTGCTGCAGACAAACCGAAAACCCCTGAAGCCCAGCCGGAGCCAGCCGCAAAAACGAATCCGCTTGGCTGGATTCTTCCGCTTTGTGCTGCGGTACTTTCGTTTGGGGTATGGTTCCTGCATCCGGTATCGGATCTCTACTATTACGGAGCCGCAATTCTTTCCATGGCTGCCATCCTCGTGTCGTTCATCAGTATTATCCATGCGTATAATCTGTTGTCCACCCGCCGGCTGCCACAATTTGACAAACAGGGAGGTGATGACCGTGCGTAAAATAAAACGTATCCTTACGGCATTTGTATTTTGTCTGATACTCTCCGCCAGCACCATACCGGTTTGTGCATCCGCAGTTTCCGCTTCCAATGAGGAAACCGGCTACGTTTATGTGCTGGATGATTCTGCGGATTTTCTGACAGACTCCCAGGAAAACAGTCTGCAAAAGCAGCTGTATGATCTGACCGCATACTGTAATGTGGCTTTTGTAACCACAACCGAACACAGTAAATCTTCCACCAAAGATTTTTCTGCAGATTATTTCGATGATATCTTTGGTCCGCATGCCAACGGTACGATCTTCGTCATTGACCGCTGCCTGAATGAGATTTATCTCTACAGCGATGGACAGGCGCACAAAATCATCACCAATTCCCGCGCACGTTCGATTACCGATAACACTTATACCTACGCGCGCGACAAAGATTATTACACCTGTGCCAATAAGACATTTGCCCAGATAGAAACGCTGATGCAGGGCAAACGAATTGCAGAACCGATGCGCTACCTCTGCAGTGCGCTGCTGGCCATTGTTGCTGCACTGTTTCTCAATCTCTTTTTTGCGCTGTGGAGTTCACGTTCCCACAAGGCAGACCGCAGACAGGTGATGACCGGATTGTATGCACAGATGCAGATCCATAACCCACGCACACAATTCATCCGCCAGACGCGCACCTACAGTCCGG
>OHDT01001137.1_pt1 | contig 10803 bp, 7 predicted proteins | sample 1567061 | NCBI WGS metagenome assembly OHDT01 (sample SAMEA3879506, study PRJEB24766) | human gut metagenome | biome: human-associated habitat; feature: feces | place: USA | collected 1985/1987
GTTTCTCATTACGGACGACGACATTATCATCTGCGACCCCGAAGCCGAGTATTTTCCCCTCGTGCAGAAGCTCGGTGGTCAGGTCATCCGCATTTCGCCGGTCAGCACGGATTACATCAATCCGCTGGACATCAACACGAACTACTCCGAAGAGGAAAACCCGCTGACGCTGAAATCCGACTTCATCCTCTCCATGTGTGAGCTGATTGTCGGCGGCAAGGACGGCTTGCAGCCGGTTGAGAAGACCATCATTGACCGCAGCGTCCGCATGGTCTATCAGGAGTTCCTTGCAGACCCCAAACCGGAGAAAATGCCAATCCTCGAAGACCTCTACAACATTCTGAGAAATCAGAAGGAGCCGGAGGCACAGCGCATCGCAACTGCCCTTGAAATCTATGTTCACGGCTCTCTGAACGTCTTCAATCACAGAACGAATGTGGATGTCAACAACCGCTTTGTCTGCTATGACATCCGCGAACTCGGCAAGCAGCTCAAAAAGCTCGGTATGCTCATCGTGCAGGATCAGGTGTGGAACAGAGTTACCATCAACCGCGCCCAGCACAAAGCAACTCGCTACTACATGGACGAGTTTCATCTGCTCTTGAAAGAGGAACAGACTGCCGCGTACAGCGTGGAAATCTGGAAGCGTTTCAGAAAATGGGGCGGCATCCCGACCGGAATCACGCAGAACGTCAAGGATCTTCTTGCCTCCCGCGAGGTGGAGAACATTTTTGAAAACTCGGATTTTGTCTACCTTCTGAATCAGGCATCCGGTGACCGGCAGATTCTCTCGAAGGCGCTGAACATCTCGCCCAGCCAGCAGAACTACATCACCAATTCCAATGCCGGTGAGGGGCTGATCTTCTACGGCTCGACCATCGTTCCCTTCAAGGACGATTTCCCGAAGGACACCCAGCTTTACCGCATCATGACCACCAAACCCGAAGAAACCGTACAGAACTGATAGGAGGATTTTTGAATATGAACAACAAGATGATTACCATTCCCTACGCGGACGCTATCGAATACGGAGAGAACACCTCCGCACTGTTTAAGGCTCTGTGGGAGCTGACCGATCTGATCCGACTGGAAAGCGATCTCAAGAAGCATCATCGCGCCTACCTCCATGTGAGGGAGGACATCGACGAAAAGGTCAAGGAGGCGCGTCAGATTATGACCAAGGTATCTGTGGATATGATCGGTTTCTACTTCAATGTTGATGTTCCCAAGTGCAGCAACAGCGATGAGAGTACCCCTTTCGCTGACGCAGCAGATGATGAAGCCGTATCTATCCCCAAGGACAAGTATGAGCTGATGATCGATGATCTGCTCACGATGTCCGAAATTATTCAGTGCGTCGCAGATATGCGCACGCAGGATATGAAGGCAATCCGCGAGTTTGGCAAGTTCGTCCCCGCCTTCGCTGCCTTTGAGAAGAACCGCCTGCGCCTCTATCGTGAGGCAGCGATGGAAGCCGAGGAAATCTTCGACCGTTGGGCGGACGAGATTGACGATCTCGACGAGGACTTCATGGAAGATGAGGACTATGAGCCGGACGAGTATTACTCCGACTGATGCCCATTGAAATGTTGTCGGGTTTCACAGCCAACATTTCAATGGAAACACAAATCCAACAGAACAGGAGGTACACCACCATACAACTTGACATCATTCATACCGGCGATTGCCTTGAAATCCTGAAAACTCTGCCCGATGACAGCGTTCATTGCTGTGTGACGTCCCCTCCGTATTACGCGCTCCGCGATTACGGCATGGAAGCTCAGATCGGCAGAGAGACAACGCCGAAGGAATATATCTCGCGCCTGACGGAAGTGTTTACCGAAGTCAGGCGCGTTTTGCGTCCGGATGGAACGCTCTGGCTGAACATCTCGGACACCTACGCCGGGAAGGGCAATCAGGGTGATTTCATTGACCCGAAGAACCCCAACGGCAGAACCGGTCAGGCTGTGGCTCTCAACAACAAGGTTGAGGGCTGCAAGCCGAAGGACATGATCGGCATTCCGTGGATGCTTGCTTTTGCCCTCCGCGATACCGGCTGGTATCTGCGCAACGACATCATCTGGATGAAGGATAACCCCATGCCGGAGAGCGTCAAAGACCGTCTATCTCGCTGCTACGAGCATATTTTCCTGTTCTCCAAGGCGAAGAAGTATTTCTTTGACTACAAGGCGATCTCCGAGCCGATTGCTCCCGCAACGGCAGAACGCCTCAAGCGCGGCATGAAGGGCGGCAACAAATACGGCAAACCCGTTCCCGGTCAGCCTCAGCCGCAGTCCATCAACCGCCCCCGTGAGCATGGCGAGATCAAGGACGCAGACATCAATCCGCTCCGCAACAAGCGCGATGTCTGGAAGATCAACACCGTACCCTTCAAGGGCGGTCACTATGCCGCCTACCCTCCGAAGCTGGTTGAAACCTGTCTTCTCGCCGGTTGTCCCGAAGGAGGCATTGTGCTTGATCCCTTCATGGGGAGCGGCACAACCGGTATGGTTGCTTCACAGATGGGGCGTCATTTCGTGGGCATCGAGCTGAACCCTGAATACACCGAGCTTGCCTACAAGCGGATTGGAGGTGAAATCTGATGTCCAAGGAACCGGAACTCAAAGCCCGCGACAAGGTTGTTCTGCGGATGACGCGAGACGGCGGAGTCGAGGAAAACCTGACGGCTGGCACCGAGCAGCGTGTGTCAAAACGGCTGGAAGATGCAGAGCTGGTGAAGCCCGTTGAGCCAGCCGCGCCTTCCGAAGCTCTTTCTGCGGAGGAACTGAAAAAGGTGCAGATGCGCCGTCAGCAGCGTCAGTTTCAGGCGGAACACGCCGAGGATAACGACACACAGCCGCCCTCGGAAACGTCCGTCACAGAAGAGAAAAGGGCAGAAAATCCACCCCAGAATGTAACTGAACCGCTGCCTTCGGAAACGCCGTTCAAGACTCCTGCTTTGGAGCAGCACGGCGTTTCTTCGGACACCGGCACGGTGATTGCCGAAACGGTTGTTACGCACAAGCTGCGCAAGACCTCTGCGGTTGAAGCCGTGGATGCAGACACCGTTCTCTCTCAAGCGGCGGAGACTGCCTCTGCGAAGCCGGTCTCGGACGATGCCGTTCCGCCCACGAAGCGGATGAAGAAGCTCGAAAGAAAATCCGAGAAGGCGCATGATCGGCTGGATGCCGCCCGTGAGAAGCTGCCCACGCACAAGGTTCTCAAGAAAGAGCGTGTCTTTGATGAGGAAACCGGCAAGGGCAAAACCCGCCTTCATTTTGAAGATGAGCTGAAAAAGCCGAAGGGCAAGGGCAAGCTGCAATTCGAGGCGGACAAAACTGTCCGCAAGGTCGGTGACACTCTCGCCTCCGGCATTCACGGCAAAATCCATGAGGTCGAGCAGGAAAACTCGGCGGTTGAGGCGGCGCATAAAACGGAGATCGCCGCTGAGACTGCCGCTCGTCATTTCAGTCATCATCGGGAAAGCAGCGTCAACAAGCCTTATGAGAAGGTCTCCAAGCTGGAACACAAGGCGGATGCTGCTGATGCGAAGCTCCAATATGAGAGAAATCAGCAGGAGCATCCTGAGATGAAGAAGCAGAACATGGACAAGCACTACCAGAAGCAGAACATTAAGAAGGAATATGCCTCCGCTCGAAATGCCGGGTCTCAGACCGCCGGGACTGCCACAAAAAGTACCGGCAAGAAGCTCGGTGAGAAGGCGTCTGACAAGCTCAAGGAGTTCTTTGAGAAGAACAAGAAGGTCTTCATCTGGATCGGCGTCGGAATTGCCCTTCTTGTTTTGCTCGGTGCTGGAATCAGCTCGTGTTCGATGCTCACCTCTACCGGCTCGTCGGTCATTGCGTCCTCTTATCTCAGCGAGGATGACGCGATGCTCGGCGCGGAGGCGCAGTATTGCCAGATGGAGCAAGAGCTGCAAAGCTATCTGGATAACTATGAAGGCACTCATGACTATGACGAATATCACTTCGATCTGGATGATATTGAGCATGATCCCTATGTGCTGATCTCCATTCTCTCGGCTCTCCACGAGGGCGAGTTCACGCTGAATGAGGTGCAGGGTACGCTCCAAATGCTGTTTGAAAAGCAGTACATTCTCACCGAAGAGGTCATCGTCGAAACCAGATACCGCACGGAGACCGACACATGGACGGACGCAGACGGCAATACGCACACGGAAACCTATCGTGTCCCGTATGACTACTACATTTGCAACGTGAAGCTCGAAAACTTCAATCTCTCCCATGTCCCGGTCTACATCATGTCGCAGGAACAGCTTTCCATGTACGCAACGTATATGTCGGTGCTGGGCAACCGCGAGGATCTGTTCGGTGACTCTCCCTATGTGGACAAGTACATCACCAATCCGCCCGCCGATTACGATGTCAACCCGGAGTATCTGGCTGATGAGAAGTTTGCGACACTGATTACCGAGGCGGAAAAGTATCTCGGCTATCCGTATGGTGCAACTCGTTCCCAACTGAAAAGGTTGGGCACTTGTCCAATGATTGGAGGTGAAAAGAAAGACAGGTGAACTGGTAATTCGATTGGTGGAATGATGGGGTAACGCCCTGAAACGCCAGCCTAATACTCCGACTGGCTTAAAGCGGAAACGCTATGGGTCAGAAGCTCGGTGAAGTCGGCTGAGAGTGACCGTAAGAATTGCTGGATAACAACCAGCCACACGAAAGCCGCCCAGAGGTGGGCGGTGTCACCTATAGGCCGGGGCTCTATAAAATACCTATGGTTAGAATGTGCGGAAGCACTGACGAAAACCGCGAATGTACAGGTCTAAAGGTAGGCCATATAGAAATGTATGGTGGCGTTAATTCGCCGTCAGTGTGGTTTAGTAAAAATCGTATGTATGAACGACCATGATGTGTTAAAGGCGCATCCAAGCTGACAGGACTAAAGCGGAGACCTAAGGGTATATGCACAGATAGAATTATCGGAACAAGGAAAGGTATCGGGCTTTACCATAGTGGTAAAGCAGGCAGACGAAGAAAATAAGCTGCCGAACCGGTGCTGAAAAGCAGAGGTCGGACTTACGATGAATCCCGCGAAAAAGAAGGATTCGGAGGGATGGCCTCAAGTCATTAGTCATATATGAAACAATCATTCAATCGCAGTAAGGATTCGAGTAGGACAAAAAAGTCACTCAATTCAAAAGAAGGGAGTGATGCCTTATGCCAAAAGAGAAAGCCGAAAAATCATTATGTATGAGCGGACTGCGCCATGCTGAGTATTACGGAATGCAGGAAGTGTTTGACGGTCTGTATGCGAAAAGCAGTAAAAATGAGACTTTCACAAATTTGATGAACATCATCTTAAAACGTGAAAATATCCTGCTGGCATATAGAAATATCAAGTCAAATGACGGAAGCAAAACTCCGGGAACAGATGGCGTGACATTCGATGACATCGGAAAGCTGATGCCGGATGAGGTTATTGATACAGTCCGTTTCATTACAATCGGCAGTACACATGGGTATCGTCCGAAACCTGTCCGAAGAAAAGAAATACCAAAACCTTACGACCCAACAAAAACCAGGCCGCTGGGAATCCCCTGCGTCTGGGACCGGCTGGTACAACAATGTATCAAGCAGGTCATGGAGCCGATTTGTGAAGCGAAATTCAGCGAAAACAGTTATGGATTCCGTCCAAACAGGTCTGCTGAAAACGCCATCGCAAGAGCGGAGTTCTTAATACAGAATACAAGACTGCACTATGTCGTTGAGTTTGATGTCAAAGGATTCTTTGACAATGTAGACCACAGCAAGCTGATAAAGCAGATATGGTCGCTCGGAATCAGGGACAAAAATCTCCTGTTCGTGCTGAAACGGATTCTTAAAGCACCAATACGGTTAGAAAATGGGGCAATGGAATACCCGACCAAAGGGACACCCCAAGGCGGTATTATCTCCCCGCTTCTGGCGAATATCGTGCTGAATGAATTAGACCAATGGGTTGACAGCCAATGGCAGGATAATCCGGTCACGGCAAAATACAAGACCTCCATAAACGCAAATGGCAGTATCAATAAATCCAATGCCTACAAGTTTATGCGAAGGACAAATCTAAAGGAGATGTATATTGTCCGTTACGCTGATGATTTCAGAATATTTTGCAGGACGAAAGATGAAGCGGAACGGACGATGAAGGCAGTCACACAATGGTTAATGGAACGTCTGCATTTAGAGGTTTCGCCAACAAAAACAAGGATAGTGAATGTAAAACATCGCTATTCAGAGTTCTTAGGGTTCAAGATGAAGGTGTTTCGCAGAGCAGATAAATATGTCATCAAATCTCATGTAGGTGACAAACAGCTTGAACATGCGCGTCAAAAACTGGTCACACAGGCGAAAAATATAATCCACCCAAGAAAGGAAAAACATGAGCGTGGTGAGATTTCGCTGTATAACTCAATCGTCGTGGGGCTGCAAGACTATTACAGAATAGCAACTTGTATCAGTGAAGATTGCAGTTCCCTGGGACGTTCTGTCATGACAGTGCTGACCAATGGATTAAAGGAACGCCAGGGAAGCAGACTTGTGAGAAACGGCCGAAAATTAACAGTCTTTGAATCGCAGAAATATGGAAAGTCTAAATCGCTACGCTATGTGAAAGGGACGGACGAACCAGTATATCCTATCAGCTATATCCGGCATAGCATCCCTCTAAGCCGAAAAAGGGCTATCAACTGCTACACCCCAACGGGGCGGAAGGGATTACACGATAATCTGAAAATCAACGTGAATCTGATGCTGGCACTTATGCGACAGCCTATAGGAAACAGGAGCGTTGAATTAGCTGATAACCGGATTTCCCTATTCTCGGCACAATACGGAAAATGTGCTGTTACGGGAATGCCATTTCTGACAACAGATGAAATACACTGCCACCACATCAAGCCGAAAAAATACGGTGGGAATGACAGCTACGAAAATCTGGTGCTGATAAATAAACTGGTACACCGGCTCGTCCATGCAGAAACGGTTGAAACGATTACTTATTACCTTGAAGTCTGCAATCTCAATAAGAAGCAAATGGAAAAGCTGAACGCTCTGCGCCTGAAAGCAGGTTTAGGAGAAATTCGGGGAACACAACCCCTAAAAACGAACAAGGTAGATTGTAATAGATTGTGAGTATGACTAACGATGGAACGCCGTGTGCGGTGAAAGTCGCATGCACGGTGTGAAGTGGGGGAAAATCCGGAGATAACATCAAAGGATTACCTATCACTATTGTGGGGCGGCTCCAATCCTGACACGTCCTTTGACTGCTCCGGCTTCGTCAGCTATGTCCTCACGAACAGCGGTCTTGTGAATACCGGACGGCTGGGCGCACAGGGGCTTTACAACGTCTGTGCGCCGGTTTCAAAGGCGAATGCACAGCCCGGTGATCTCATCTTTTTCGTCGGGACGTATGACACCCCCGGTGTGTCCCACGTCGGCATTTATGTCGGGGATGGTGTCATGATCCACTGCGGCGATCCCATTCAGTACACATCCATCAACTCTTCCTATTGGCAGCAGCATTTCTACGCCTTCGGAAGACCCGCCTATTAAAAGAAAGGAGTTTTTTCATGAATCCCAAGTATCAGAAAGTCCTCTCCGACATTGAGAAGGCTGAAAAGAAGAAGTCCGAAATTGAAGGACAGCTCAAGGAGCTGTACGACAAGAAGACGGAGCTGGAAAACCTTGAAATCATCAACACCGTGCGCTCTATGGTGATGGACAAGGATCAGATCATGGCGTTCCTGTCTTCCATGAAGGGCGGCACCAAGCCTGCTGAAAATACGGAGGTAATCGACAATGCGTAAGAAGTTTCGTTTTCTGACCGTCCTTGCGGTCTGCGTCATGGTTCTGTCCTGCTTCTCGGTGACGGCGTTTGCCTACGCCGATGATACCGAGCAGAACCTTCCCGTTACGGAGGCAACACAGCCGGAACAGCAGCCTGAAACCACTCCCGCGCCGGAAAAGACGATGGGTGAGCCGATTGACGATGAGGGCAACGCCTACACCCGCGACTTGCTCTATGACAAGGCAACCAACAAGCAGTTCATCACTGTCCAGACGAAGAACGGCAACACCTTCTTCATTGTCATCGACTACGATGCGCCCATCAACGAGGATGAGGAACAGTATCAGACGTACTTCCTGAACATGGTCGATGAGAGCGATCTGCTTGCGCTGCTGGATGATGACACTGCGGCTGCTCTGACCACCTGTAACTGCAAGGAGAAATGCGCTGCCGGTCAAGTCAACACCGACTGCCCGGTCTGCAAGACCAACATGAGCGAATGCACCGGCACAGCCCCCGTGACGCCTGAGCCGGACAAGGATGCGGAAACCGATGCTCCCGCCCCTAAACCCGAAAAGAAATCCAACATCGGCATGATCCTCGTCATCTTTGCCCTTGCCGGTGCTGCGGGTGCAGCTTATTACTACATCAAGTTCGTCAAGGGCAGAAAGCTCAAGGATGAGGATATGGACTTCTTTGATGATGAAGGCTACGAGGAAGAGCCGTACATCAACGAGGATGAAGAGCCGCAGATTGCGGAGGATGCCGAAACGGAAGGTGATGAAGATTGATCTTAGTCATTGCTGAAAAGCCCAGTGTTGCCCAGTCCATCGCAAAGGTGCTGGGCGCGACATCCCGCAAGGACGGCTACATGGAGGGCGGCAATTACATCGTTTCGTGGTGCTTCGGTCATCTGGTGGAGTTGGCAGACGCCAGCTCCTATGATGAGCGGTATGCCAAGTGGCGGTATGACGATCTTCCCATTGTTCCGGAAAGCTGGATGTTCGAGGTCACGAAGGACAAAGCACAGCAGTTCAAGGTGCTGTCTTCTCTCATGAAGGACAAGCGCGTCACTGAGCTTGTCTGCGCAACCGATGCAGGACGCGAGGGTGAGCTGATCTTCCGGCTGGTCTACAACAAAGCCGGATGCACCAAGCCCTTCAAGCGTCTGTGGATCAGCTCGTTGGAGGACTCTGCCATCCGCGAAGGCTTCAACCATCTCCGGGACGGCAAGGAATATGACCGCCTCTATGAAGCGGCACTCAGCCGCTCGAAGGCAGACTGGATTGTCGGCATCAACGGCACCCGCCTTTTCACCACGCTCTATCACAAGAAGCTGGTGGTCGGGCGCGTCCAGACGCCGACTCTTGCAATGCTGGTGGAGCGCGACGGGAAAATCTCCACGTTCCAGAAGGAGAAGTATTTCAACGTCCACGTCGGCAAGGGCGATCTGACCGCCGATCTGGAAAAGGTCAAAACCGAAGAGGAAGCAAAAAGAATTGCGGCGGCTTGCGAGAAAAAGCAAGCCGTCGTTTCTTCTCTCAAGCGGGAGACGAAAACCGTCAATCCTCCGAAGCTCTATGATCTGACCACCTTGCAGCGCGAGGCAAACCGATACTACGGCTTCACTGCCCAGCAGACGCTCGACCTCGTTCAGACGCTCTACGAAAAGAAGCTCCTGACCTATCCGCGCACGGACAGCCAGTTTATTACGGATGATATGGAGGACACCGCCCGTCAGGTCATTTCTATTGTCTGCCGCCAGCTTCCGCTTTTCTCCGGCGTTTCGGTTACTCCGGACATTTCCCGCGTAACCGACAACAGCAAGGTCACAGATCACCATGCCATTCTCCCGACCGTCCAGCTTGAAAAGCAGGATGTTTCCGTTCTCCCTCAGTCAGAGCAGAAAATCCTCAATCTTGTCGGGATGCGCCTTCTGTGTGCGACCGGCGAGAAGCACACCTACGCAGAAACGCAGATCTCGCTCTCCTGCGAGGGCTACGAGTTCAAAACCAAGGGGAAGACCGTCGTTCAAAACGGATGGAAAGCCATCGAAGAGCTGTTCAAGGCTTCCCTCAAGACGAAGGAAAAGGACGATCCCATGAAGTCCCTGCCCGAAGTCCATGAGGGCGATGTTCTGGATGGTGTGTCCGCCAGCGTCACCGAACACTTTACGACACCCCCGAAGCAGTACACGGAAGACACGCTCCTGTCTGCGATGGAGACTGCCGGAAACGATCAGTTCGACGATGACACTGAAAAGAAAGGTCTTGGCACTCCCGCGACACGCGCCGGTATCATTGAAAAGCTGGTGAAATCCGGTTTTGCAGAGCGTAAAGGAAAGTCCCTCATTCCAACGAAGGACGGCTACAACCTTGTCTGCGTCCTGCCGGAACAGATCACCTCTCCCGCAATGACGGCGGAATGGGAAAACACGCTCATGGAGATTGAGCGCGGCAATGCGGATGCAGACGCCTTCCTCAGCGGCATTGTCCAGATGACCGGGGATCTCGTGAAAGCCTACCCGTTTCTCTCCGATGCCGAAGCCCAGCGTTTCGGCACGGGCAAGGAGGAAATCGGCAAATGTCCTCGTTGTGGATCTCCGGTCTATGTCGGCAAGGGCAATTTCTACTGCTCGAACAAGGAATGCTCCTTCTGCCTGTGGGAAGACAACAAGTTCTTTTCCAGCAAGAAAAAGAAGCTGACCAAGAAGATTGCAAAGGAGCTACTGGATAAGGGCTGGTGCCGAGTGACCGGGCTTTACACGCCGAAGAAGCCTCAACTCTATGATGCGGTGATCCGTCTGGATGACAGCGGCGGCAAATACGTCAGCTTCAAGATGGAGTTTGACCGATGACCCGCCCAAAGTATGTTGCTTCATGCAGCGGAGGCAAAGACAGCGTAGCGACGCTCCTGCTGGCTGCACAGCACAGTGAGCCGCTTGACGAGGCGGTTTTCAGTGAGGTCATGTTCGATAAA
>OHDT01001138.1_pt1 | contig 10803 bp, 10 predicted proteins | sample 1567061 | NCBI WGS metagenome assembly OHDT01 (sample SAMEA3879506, study PRJEB24766) | human gut metagenome | biome: human-associated habitat; feature: feces | place: USA | collected 1985/1987
CAACGGCGATCACTGTGCTGTCATCCATATGGTCTTCCGAATAATCTCCCATATGTCTGTCCATGATACCCTTCAACGACTGCAGGTCGACTCTGCCACCCGTTATTATAATATAACTATTCATCTATCTCTCTGCTCCATCAGATCCACGCTCTCTGAATTTTTCCATAAATTTCGTGCTGTTTTCGTAGATATCTCCATTAAACACTGCAGAGCCTGCAACGATTACATCCGCTCCGGACTTTATTACTTCACCGACATTTTTTAGATTGACACCTCCGTCAACCTCTATACGGACATCAAGATTTCTCTCATCAATAAGCTTCCTTACCTCAACGATCTTCCTGAGTGAAGATGGTATAAACGACTGTCCACCAAATCCCGGATTGACACTCATGACCAGAACCATATCCACCTCGTCAAGCACATAGTCGATGACTGAAACAGGCGTTGCCGGATTGAGTGCAACACCGGCCTTCATCCCGGCTTCCTTTATAGCTGTGATCGTTCTGTGCAGATGCTTACAACACTCAGCATGTACTGTAACCCAGTCCGCTCCCGCTTTCTTGAAATCATCGATATATCTCACCGGCTCCTCGACCATAAGATGTACATCAAAGATCATATTCGTTTCTTTTCTGAGACACTTTATAACAGGGGCTCCAAATGATATATTCGGCACAAAAGCTCCATCCATAACATCAAGATGAAGTGCAGGAACCTCCGCCCTGTCAAGTTCCTTTATCCCATCCGCGATATGAGCAAAATCCACTGACAATAATGAAGGTGATAGAATTATCTCTTTACCCATTTTACCATTTCCTCTTTTCTTTTAAATCGTTGTATATCATGACATAGTCGTCATACCGCACCCGGCTTATCTCCCCGTCCTCAACAGCTTTCCTGACAAGGCAGTCAGGTTCACTTATATGATTGCACATATTAAATCTGCACTTTCCTGTGTAGACAGCGATATCTGGAAAATATTCTTTCAGATCCTCAGGCTCTATTGAATCCACATAAAGGGAAGAAAATCCGGGGGTATCCATAATATATGTGTCCCCCTCGATATGCATGAGCTCCGAATGGCGCGTGGTGTGTTTCCCTCGTTTGATCTTCTCACTCACCGCACCAGTCTGTGCCTCTGCCTCTGGCTTGATAGCATTTAGCGTCGATGACTTTCCAACACCAGAAGGTCCGGCAAAGACGGTCGTCCTGTCCCTTAGAAGTTCTCTGAGTTCTTCGATGCCCTCATTCTCCCTGGCGCTTATAAACAGCGTCTCGTAGCCGCTCTTGCTGTACGATCTACAAGTTTCCATATTGTCAGGACTCAGATCCGTTTTATTGAAGCATATTATAGTCTTTACATCGCTCTTTTCCATACTTACCAGAAACCTGTCTAACAGATTGAAATTAGGCTCTGGTTCGCTCACTGCAAATATTATTATCGTCTGATCAACATTGGCAACAGCAGGTCTTATTAACGAGTTAAATCTAGGCAATATCTCAACGATATTACCTAGATCTTTCTCTGAATCAATTATCTCTATATTGACATTATCACCCACAAGCGGCTTTATCTTCTTGTTGCGGAACACGCCCTTGGCCTTGCACTCATAAAGCACGCCATCTCTGGCATCGACATAGTAGAATCCACCTATTCCTTTGATTATCTTTCCTGTTATTGTTTCCGCTGCCACTTATTCTCCGCTCTCCTGTGTAAATGTTGCTGACAATCCTCCGGTATTAAAGCTTGAAGTCACATCGATTCCCTCCGAATCGGTTATGGTCACTGTAAACGTACCACTGTTTGTCTCTATTCCTGTAAGCCCCTGAACGCCATCAATACTTAGTGGGAAATCACCTGCACCGGCTGAACCACTGTACACTGAATAACTCTCCCTGCCTATGGTATAAGATATGCTTACATTTACTTTTCCAAATGTGTCAAAGTCAAATTCAGTATTTGTAAGTGATCCGCTAAACGCAACTGAATATGTGACTTTCTCCTGACCTTTACTCACAACATATGAAACTGTACTCTGCTCATCAACCTCTGTGTTAACCACTGGATCCTGCGATATTACCTGCCCCTCTTTTACAGTATCACTATACTCATACGTAGGTGCCCCCACAAGGTTTAACTCTGTGAGTTTTACAGCCGCATCAGCCTCACTCATTCCCTCAAGGTTCGGTACCACAACCTTTTTCTGTTCCTTACCATTGCTGATGATTATCTTTACTGTTGATCCCTCTTCCACCTCTGTTCCAGCAACAGGATCAGAGGATATTACATGATCCTTCTCAACATTGTCATCATATGCATATCCATGTGTAACCTTCAGCCCAGCCTCCTCCAAAAGTGTGGTAGCCTGACTGTCCTCATAATTGACTACATTAGGTACACTTGTCATCTCTTTTCCAGAAGATATCACTATCGTTATCGCTGTATCTTTTGTTATGGCTGTTCCATCATCTACACTTTGGGATATTACATATCCCTTTTCAACGGTCGCATCTGTCTGTTCCTTGAATGTATAGTTTGTAAAACCATTCTTCTTCATCTGCTCCTCAGCAGCAGTCTTGTAAAGTCCTACCACATTGACCATCGGTATAGTCTCCTGCTCTGTCGTTGACAGGGCATCTGTAGGTGCAAGCACGTCTGATCCCGTTGTCTTCTCTGTCGTAGCCTTGCCACCAAACAGACCGCCTGGGAACCATCCCGCTATGTTGCCTATGACGACAAGTGCCAGAATAGCAAGAACAACAGCTATGGCAACGCTCGCTACTGTTATGATCTTCTTGAGTCTTGGATCAAGATCCTCATCATGTTCCGGCTCATCATCATTCTGATAGTCATCGCCTATATCATTTTCGCTTACCTCATCTTCCGGATCATCGTCATCTGGGAACAGGTCATCAAACTGTGACGGTTTCATAACCGGTCTGTTGACCTGTATCTCAGATGTTTTTGGCCTTGCAGGTGGAACCTCCTGTGTTGCAGCCGCATCTACCTGTCGTCCAGTCTTTATCATCTCCATCTCCTGCTTGGTCATCTCGATTGTCGGAGATGAAGGGACTGTCTGTTTTGGAACTACTATACAGTCGATATTCGGATTTTCCTTAACTCTGTATAGATCTGCAATAAGTGCATTCGCTGTGAGATATCTTCTCTCAGGCTTCTTCTGTGTACACTTTCTTATGATCTTTTCCAGACTTGTAGGTATATCTGGATAATATTCTCTAGGTGATACCATCTCACTCTGGATATGCATAAGTGCTATAGCCACATTGTTCTCTCCCTCAAATGGAACGTGACCTGTGAGCATCTCGTACAGTGTAATACCAAGAGAATATATATCACTTCTCTCATCACTGAAACCACCCCTCGCCTGTTCTGGTGATATGTAATGCACGCTTCCCATAGCATTAGTTGTTGTTGTGCTTGACGATGCGGCCTTCGCGATTCCAAAGTCCGTCACCTTGAGTGTTCCATTGTTTGCAAGTATTATATTCTGCGGCTTTATATCTCTGTGAATAGTATGATGCTCATGTGCAGCTTGAACGCCCTGGGCAATCTGTATGGCAAAATCTATCGCCTCCTTAGGTTCTATCCTGCCATGCTTCTGTATATACTCCTTGAGAGTTATACCCTCCACAAGCTCCATTACTATATAATATACTCCGTTGTCCTCTCCCACATCATACACATTGACAATGTTAGGGTGAGAAAGACCTGCTGCTGACTGTGCCTCAATCCTGAACTTAGTGACAAAATTAACGTCTGAACTGAATTCTGGCTTGAGAACCTTTATCGCAACAAACCTGTTAAGTACATGGCATTTAGCCTTATATACCTCTGACATACCGCCAGAGCCAACCATCTCAATGATCTCATATCGACCACTGAGCATCGTTCCCGGATTCAACATACCAACTATTCCTCCCAATCTATAGCAACCACAACAGCGGATATATTATCCTTACCGCCATAGTAATTAGCTCTGTCTATCAGTTTCCTGCAGGCCTCATTCAGGTCATCAGTACCCGAAATGATGTCTCTTATCTCATCGTCCTCTATCATATTGGACAATCCATCAGAACAACACCTTGTCATCTGATGCGAGCTCGACCTCAAAAAAATCAGGAACAACGCCATCCCCTATGCCCAGCGCTCTTGTAATTATGTTTTTCTCCGGATGATTTCGTCCTTTATTCCTGTCTAACTGACCATTCCTGATGAGTTCCTCAACTAGCGAATGATCCATTGTTATCTGTTTTATTTCACTGTTTACTATATATAATCTGCTATCACCTATATTGGCAACATACATAGTTCCATCATCTATAATCGCAGCTACAAATGTTGTACCCATACCGGCATAATCGTCAGGATCGCTGAGTGCAAGCTTATACACCTTGTCATTTGCATATATTATAGATCTCTTCAAAAGTGTAACAGGGTTCCTTGTCTCGCTCTCACGTATATATTCTGTTGCAGCCTCTATCGCTGTCCTGGAAGCCTCCCATTCCATCCGCAACAATGTACAGATTCTGGACAGGTCCTACTGCCTCATCTGTATAAAAGATACTGTCCTGGTTCATGGAACGCTTCTTGCCAACATCTGTTATTCCAACTGATTTCATATTCTATATCGTTCTCCAACATCTTAAAATATAATCCGATACGCCACCTTGCCTATTTTATCACAAGACATAAAAAAGAACAAGATGAACCTATTTAAAGTCCATCCCACCCTGTTCCTCGTACTTTCGACGCAGCTGTCCGCATGCAGCATCTATATCCCGCCCCATACTTCTTCTGACTGTTACAGTTATCTGCCTGCTCTCAAGCACCTTTCTAAAGTTTTCTATGGAAGTGTTATCCGCCCGCTCGAAGCTTCTCTCTTTTATTGGATTGACCGGTATAAGGTTGACATGACAGTTCATTCCTTTTATGAGAGCCGCAAGTTCGCGCGCCTTTTCAGGGCTGTCATTCTGTCCCTTGACCAGTGAATACTCAAATGTGATCCTCCTGCCAGTCTTATCAAAATAATATCTGCAGGCATCTAACACCTCTTCAATGCTGTATCTGTTCGCAATCGGCATGAGTTCCCGCCTGTCCGCATCATTTGGTGCGTGAAGCGACAGTGCAAATGTTATCGTCAGATCCAGATCCGCAAGTCTCTTTATCTCCGGAACCAGACCGCAGCTTGAAACCGTTATATTTCTCTGGCTTATGTTGAGCCCGTTCTCATCCGTCAGCATCTTTATGAACCTGACCAAATTGTCAAAGTTGTCAAGTGGTTCTCCTGTTCCCATGACAACGACATTTGATATCCTCTCACCTGAGATCTTCTGTATTTCGTATATCTGTGAAAGCATCTCCGACGCTGTTAGATTTCTCACTAGACCACCTATCGTGGAAGCGCAGAATCTGCAGCCCATGCGGCAGCCAACCTGGGAGGATATACACACTGAGTTCCCATGCTTATATCTCATGAGGACGCTCTCTATTACATTTCCGTCATGAAGTCTGAAAAGGAATTTATTTGTTCCGTCTTCCTTCGACTCAAGTCTTGTGACAACATTTACACCGTATATCTTCTGTTCATCCATCAGCTCGCGGAGTGATTTGGGAAGATTTGTCATCTCCTCAATGCTTCCCGCCAGCTTTACATGAAACCACTGATATATCTGCTTTGCCCTGAATGCCGGCTGTCCAACGCCCTGCACCCAGTCCTTGAGTTCATCTATCGACATGGACTTGAGATCACACTTTGTCTCTTCCGTATTGGTATTATTGTCTGTACTGCATTCTGTATTTTTTTCTGTTTTGTTTTTCACACCTGTATCTGACATATCTATTCCTGTCCAATCTGATTATTACTGTCTGCCCTGAATTTCGATATAAAGAATCCATCACATTCATCTATTCCCTGATGCAGAGTCACAAATCCTCTCTCTCCGCCATGTTCTGGAACGACATCATCTATCCCGCACAGGCTGAAATCATGCGTATCTGCAAACCAGACCGCATTTTCATCGTTCTCAATGCTGTCTATGGTACATGTTGAATACACAAGAGTTCCCCCCGGCTTCACATACCGACACACGGTATCCAGTATCTCCCGCTGAAGCTGTGCAAGCTCCTTTACGCTCTCCATGGAAACGTGATATTTTATATCATTTTTTCTACCCATGATACCAAGTCCCGAACACGGAAGATCCGCTATGACAACATCCGCCTTGCCAGTCAGCTCCTCATCAAATTCCCTTGCATCATGCACCTGCACCGTCACATTTGAAAGTCCAAGTCTCTCTATATTCTCCTCTATCAATTCCGTTTTCTTGTCTATCAGGTCTCTGGATATGACATGGCCTTCACTTCCGGTCAGCATGGCTGCATACATGGTCTTTCCTCCGGGAGCAGCACATACATCGACCACCAGGTCACCCTCATTGATACCCGCAGCTTTTACCGCAAGACATGAACTCTGATCCTGGACCACGAATTCGCCATCAAAAAATCCAGGAACCTTTCTTATATAATCATAACCGCTTATGAGCAGTGATGTATCATTCATCGATCCTCGTTCCACGGTGATACCGTTTTGCCGAAGCTTCTCTGAAAAAGCCGTGACACTTATCTTTTCCGTGTTCACCCTTATAGCCGTCGGGCGGTCACTGTCCCCGCTTGCCAGAATCCTGTCTATCGTTTCATAGTCATAATCCCTCTCCAGGATTTCAAGCAGTTCCTCCGGCACTGAATACATCACCGAATAATATGCCCGCTTATCCTTTTCCTGATCAGGAAACACTATTGAGTCCTTATTTCTCGCTATGTTCCTCAGAACGCCGTTCACAAATCCCCTCAGACTGCCAAATCCGTGGTCCGCCGCCAGTTTGACACACAGATTACATGCGGTATGATCCTGAACCGAATCCATGTAGAATATCTCATATGTCCCCATTCTCAGGACACATCTTATGAGCGGCTTGCACTTGTTTATCTTTGTCTTTGAGAACTGATTAACTATATAATCCAGTCTCATGCGTTTTTCCGTGACGCCCTCCACCATCCTAGTAATATAAGCCCTGTCCTGTTTGCTCATGAACTGATTTGCTCTTAGTGCTGTACCTAGCGCAGTATTTGAAAAAGTATGGTTCTTTTCTATATCAAGAAGAATAGAAAGAACCACCTCACGGGTATTCTTCTCCATTATGTCTCTCTATATCCTTTCTCCATCACACAGCTTGTTTCCCGCAAGGAACGCTGCGGCATCCATAGGTTTCTTTCCCTCCGGCTGGAGTCTCTTTATCTGCAATGCGCCCTCGCCGCACACAATGGCAAATGATTTCTTTGTCACTCCTGTGATCTGTCCCGGCTCCGTACCTTCCGGTGCATCTGTGACACACGCGCCATATATCTTCACACTCTTGCCTTTTATCCTGGTAAACGCGCAAGGCCATGGCTGCAATCCCCTGACAAGTCTCTCTATCTCGTCTGCTGGCTTTGTAAAATCAATATCCCCCATATCTTTGCTGAGCATGGCTGCATAACAGCTCTCATCATCGTTCTGCACCGTTCTCTCGGCGGTACCATTCTCTAGTTTATCAAGTGTTGACAATATAAGTTTCGCACCAGTCTTCGCAAGCTTGTCAGTCAATGTCTCGCCGGTATCGTCACTCATTATAGATACGACGCTCTGTTCTATGATATCGCCGGTATCAAGCCCTTTTGCCATATACATCGTTGTGACACCGGTCTTACTCTCTCCATCTATGATCGCCCTCTCTATAGGGGCTGCTCCCCTGTACTTTGGGAGCAGAGATGCATGTATATTGATACATCCATACGCCGGGATATTCAGAATGCTCTCAGGCAGTATCTGTCCATACGCCGCAACTACGATGGCATCAGGGGCATACTGCTTTATTTTCTCTACATTTTCAGCCTCACGCAGCTTCACCGGCTGATATACCGGTATGCCATACTCAAATGCCTTGACCTTAACCGGTGTAGGCTGTAGCGCCTTACTTCTGCCCTTCGGTTTGTCTGGCTGTGTATAACAGGCAACGACCTCGTGTCCTGCATCAACCAGACTCACCAGTGCATTAACTGCAAAGTCCGGTGTTCCCATGTATATAATTCTCATCCGTTATTCCTCCTGTAAATCATACGCCCACTTCTGACTCTCAATTACTTCTGCTCCACCTCATGAAGACCGTCAACCACCAGATCCTTGTAGAGCTTACCGTCCAGATGATCAAGCTCATGGCATATTGCTCTTGCAAGCAGTCCCTCTCCCTCGACCGTAAACTCCTCCATATTCTCATCGTATGCCTTACATACAACATGCATAGGTCTTGTCACCGTTCCAAACTTCCCAGGCAGGCTGAGACATCCCTCCTCGCCTGTCTGCTCACCGTCAGCCTCGATTATCTCGGGATTTATAAGGCACAGAGGATTGTCATCACAGACATCTATAACAACTATTCTCTTGAGTATTCCAACCTGTGGAGCAGCAAGTCCTACACCGTTTGCCTCATACATCGTATCAAACATATCATCGATGAGGGTGAGTGTCCTGTCGTCCATCTTTGTGACAGGTCTACAAGTCTTTCTGAGTATGTCATCTCCGTCAAGTCTGATATTTCTTATTGCCATCTTTATATTCTCCTTTTCCTGATTTATTGCTTATTCTTTATTCTTTTATCTCGTCAATACATATTCATAGGATTGAAATCAAAAAACACATTTATACCGGAATTTATCTCTCTAGTTTCGTCATCCCGAAGCCATTCCTCAACGCAGTTCTTCACATCCACGAGCACCTGATAATCCCGATGCTTTATGTACAGCACTTTCCGATACAGATCCTTCACCTTTGCAAGAGCAGGCTCCGCAGGGCCTATCACCGCCAGATGCCGCACATTCCTGTGATTTCCTCTTATATGAGAATACATCCTATCCATTGTATTGGCAAGCTGTTCTTCATCCTCACCGACCGCCATTATGACCAGCATATTCCACTCAGGTGGGTATCTCATAAATGAACGGTAGGCACTCTCCGTCTCATAGAATGAACGGTAATCCTGATTTGCCGCAGCCACTATGGCATAATTATCCGGCTTGTACGTCTGAATGACTACCTTTCCTGGCACATCACCTCTTCCGGCACGTCCGGCAGCCTGTGTCAGCAGATCAAATGTCCTTTCACCGGCACGGTAATCCCCGTCAAAAAGTGTGAGATCTGCAAGCAGGATTCCGACCAAAGTCACATTTGCAAAGTCATGTCCCTTGACTATCATCTGCGTTCCTATGAGGATATCGGCATCTCCCCTGCCAAAACTCTCCAATATCTGCTCATGTGAATTCTTCTTAGACGTTGTATCCTTGTCCATCCGGAGTGTCCTGGCCACAGGAAACATCCTGTTTATCTCCTGTTCAACCTTCTCTGTTCCAACGCCGTATCCGCCTATCAGTCTAGAGCCGCAGGATGGACACTTTGAAGGTTCTTCAACCGTATAGCCACAATAATGGCAGACCAGCTTTCCCCCATTTGACGCCATGTGTTTTGTCATAGACACATCGCAGTGAGGACACTTTACTACCTCCCCACAGTTTCTGCATGATACAAAACTGTTGAAGCCTCTCTTGTTGATGAACAACATTATCTGCTCATGCCTGCTCAGCCTGTCCGTTATATCCTCAGCGAGTTCATCGCTTATGATGGATCTGTTGCCCCTTCTGAGTTCTTCCCTGAGATCCACTATACTCGTGTCCGCCATCTTCCTGTCAGACACTCTCTCATCCATCGTCCACAGCCTAAACTCACCGCTCATCGCTTTTTTATAGCTCTCCACAGATGGGGTGGCCGATCCCAGTATCACACTGGCACCCTCAAGCCTTGCGCGCTCTATCGCCGTCTCTCTGGCATGATACTTAGGTGGATTATCGCTTTTATAGCTACTCTCATGCTCCTCATCGATAATTATCAGGCCAAGCCTTTCAAACGGTGTGAACAGAGCTGATCTGGGACCTATAACAACGTCGACATCCCCTTTTTTAGCCCTTTCAAACTGATCATACCTCTCACCACTACTCAGTCTTGAATTGACCACAGTCACCCGTTCTCCAAAATACCTTGTAAAATATTTTATAGTCTGATATGTTAGAGCGATCTCAGGAATCAAGACAATGGCCTGTTTTCCCTGCTCTATAACTCTGCGGATACACTGCACATACACTTCTGTCTTCCCGCTTCCTGTCACTCCGTGCAGCAGGTAAGTCCTGTGCACATCTTTATCAACATCATCTTGAAATTCATTTATGATCGACATCTGTATGTCGTTAAGCTCTATATCAGGAGCCATGAAAGCCTCTTTGCGCACAGCGTCGGATGTGACTTTCCTGTAGCAACTGTCCTCAGTGACAGTGATCACACCTTCTTCCTGCATAGCTTTTACCGTCGCAGAAGATACACCAAGTTCTCCTGTAACTTTACTCATAGGGATGATATTTTCACCTTTCAGCGTCCTTAGAAGTCTCAGCTTTGCCCTGGCATTTCTCTTCATATATTTATATTCGATCTCATCAGTCTCATCTACTGCAAGTGCCACATATCTGACGACCACAGATCTCACAGTTTTCTTCACCGGCATGACAGTCTGAAGCGCATTTATCATCGTCGAGCCGTAATTCTCCTTGATCCATCCGGCGAGGGCCACCAGTCTGCCGGGAGCAGCTATCCCCTCCGTGCACACGGAATCTATTGTCTTCATTTTTGTCCTGTCGTA
>OHDT01001159.1_pt1 | contig 10636 bp, 22 predicted proteins | sample 1567061 | NCBI WGS metagenome assembly OHDT01 (sample SAMEA3879506, study PRJEB24766) | human gut metagenome | biome: human-associated habitat; feature: feces | place: USA | collected 1985/1987
GGACCTTGGAGAGATTGTGTTTTAAAATTTGAACTGGAGAAAATACGTGGATAAAGGAGAAAATTGTGATGAAAGGTTTTGAAGACGCGTTTACTGATTTACAGGCGGAGTTTGTATCTCTATGTATGGAGTATACAAACGGAAATGTTGATAAAATATATATCTACATTTACCAAGATACATCACAGAAAATGTTTAATGCCATTTTCGTGAAAGGAAACGATGTTATACCCGCGGGGAATTTTGCTGATGATGAAGCTTCTGACGAGTTTTTATCAATTGGAACAAAAGATATTAATAAGCTGGTTGAATTGTGTGATAGTTATCAACAAAAATGTCCCAATGAATATAAGCTGGAATTTGATGTTGCTACGCATAAATTCGATGCATCCTACCGTTATGATAACTATACCAAGAGTGGAATATCACCTGTGTCGGAATTTATGAGTTGGTATGAAGAAATTAAAGAGAAATATGTCAAATAATCAATCGATGTTCAGAATGTGATGAGGCGATAAAAGGGAATGTTTAAAAATTTTTTTAAATTTGTTGGTGAAAACAAGAGTTGCCGTTCAATTAAAGACTTTATCAATGCTGTCTCTGGTAAAAGTTATTTAAACGGAATGTACAGATTCTTTGAAAAAAATGATATTGATGAGTGGAATGATATTGTTGGTGACTGTTTTCCTAAATATAAAGATACTTTTTCAGTTTTAAGTTATGATTGGATGGGTCGTATATTTGCTTTGGAAAAGAAAACGAATATGGTAATACTTTTTGAACCTGGCACAGGTGATGTTTATGATACCGATGCCGATATAATAAAATTCCATGATGAACTCATTTCCCAAAATCCTATTGAGTGTCTTGTGTCGGACTTGTTTGAATATTGGTATAAAGCAAATGACTACAAACCTCTGGCCCATAAGGATTGTGTTAGTTATAAAGTGCCTCTGTTTTTAGGTGGTAAAGACGAACTGGGTAACCTTGATATATGCGATATGGAAGTATATTGGGAAATAATGATGCCATTAATGAATCTTTAACCAATATACTTACGGAGGTGTAAAAATGCCAAGCAACCAAGAAAAAGTTTCACAGCTTTTAGCGGCAAGGAGATATATAATAATCCTAAAACGGGGAAACAAGTAGTATATGATACAGATGGTAATTATTTTAGGATTGAAGACACAACTTTAACGGGAAAAAGAGTATACACTGATATTAATGGAAATCAAATTCCAAACAATAAAATTGTTAATGGAAAACAGATTGGTATTTCGAAATCTGAATATAATCAGTTGACACATTTTAATAATATTGATTAAGGAGATTGTTAAAATGAAACAAATGGCAGAAAGCAATAATTATCTTATACTCAATGAATATGAAAAAGTATTTCTCAAACTAAAAGCAGCATCTCAATTAATTTTAATTGGTGAATTCTATGGCGATCCAGATGTTGCTTTGATTTCAGACGATGAGACATACTGTGCTGTTGGTGGAGAAGGTGTGATTATTTATTATTTAAGAGATCCATTTGAGGAATTTTCCACCGATCACAAATCATCAAATCAATGGAAAATTTGGGGAAGAGACACCGATGAAGAAACAATGTGGGTGAGCAAAATAGATCAAATTGATAGTAAACATATTCGAGTTGAATTAGAAGATTCTGAAACCATACTATTATCTATTTTCTAACTTATGTTTTGAACCTATATATGAGAAGATTCTAAGCTTATTCATTTGGTGATCAACAGCGAAGAGATCATAACGACTGAAACCCACCCGTTCTTTGTAAAAAATCAAGGCTTTATCAAAGCAGGAGAACTTGCAATCGGTGATGAATTGCTTGACTCAAACAAAAACATTCTTTTGGTTGAAAATTTTGATGTCGAATTGACAGGCAAGCCTGTTACGGTGTATAATTTTCAGGTGGAGGATTTCCATACTTATTATGCTGGCGGATTAGGCGTGTTGGTGCATAATGCAAGTAATGAATATAAAACAAAGACTGTCCGTACCGCCAAGGGAGAAGAAAAAATTCCCATTGTTGATAAACCAGGCTCTCCTTCTTGGAAACAAGCAGTTAAAGAATTAAGATCTGCTAGAAAAAAAGGAAACAATTATATTGCTTCAAATAGACAGCAAGCGGAACAACTTATAAATGAAGCAATGCCTGATTTGCCTAAAGCAGAAACATATGCAACAAATGCACCAAAATCTAATTATCAAATTCACCCTATTGATAATGAATATAACATGCCACATATTTGTTATCATGATTGGGCAAAGGGAAAACATAATGGCTCTGCAGGACATATATTTTGGGAGGAATAGATATGGATATAAAAGAATTTAAATATGCTTGGAGATATACAAGCGAAAATTATGCGCTATTCTCTCCAAAGCAGCTATCAGAAATGAATGTTGTTAATGAAAACAAAGCAGTTGAAATTTGGAATAGTATATGCGATAATGAAATACTTCAAAAAAGTTCATATGTTCAAATGATGATTGATCATAAACTGACTGTTTTCATAGGTGACTGTGGTTGGGGCGATGAATCAATGGAGAGAGTAACTCAACAAAAATTAATGAGTTTATTCGAAAAAAGTATTTCAGACAAAGTAACATTGTTATATGATCATACTTCAGCAATAAGCATTACAGCATCTATTTTTTGTGAAAAATGGTCGGATTTTTGTTATCCTTCAGATGTGCTTCTTATTGTAAATAACAATATTGTTCTATTGTATTATGAAGATACATTATACGGACCTTTAGAATCCTTTGAAAATATAATATAATTACTATTTACAGAACATTTTTATCAACGATTTTGCAGGTACACCGATTTGAACTGTAAGTGTACTTGCTTCAACTGAAACGCACCCGTTTTATGTACAATGTAGAGGGTTTGTTGAGGCTGGTAAGCTGCTTGTTGGCGATAAACTCCTTGATGTAAACGGAAACATTCTTTTAGTTGAAAATTTTGATGTTGAGTTGACAGATAAACCCGTAAAGGTGTATAATTTTCAGGTAGAAGATTTTCATACATATCACGTTAGTGGATTAGGTGTATTGGTACATAATGCTGGTGATTATTCTAATCTAAAAGATTCAAAATATGTAGGTGAAGGGAAAAAGTTTACAAAGGCTCAAAAAAGACAGATAATACAAGAAAATATGAGACGAAATGGCGGAAAAATAAAATCTGATATGTCAGGAAAAGAACTTGTTCCCGCAACTCAAAGTAAGCTAAACGTAACGCCAGATCCATTGGAAGTTCAAATTGACCACATAAAGCCAAGAAGCAGTGGAGGAAGTAATAGTTATTCTAATGTACAGGTTTTATCAAGAGAAGAAAATATTTTTAAATCAAATAAGTGAGGAAAAATTATGTTTGATATTGATGAAAATACAATGGTAATAACAACTGTAGATATTATTAACAAAAAAAAGAAAGTAGTTTTAGTTTTCCATGATAAAGAAGATGGAATGTGGGAATTTCTGGACGGAGAGGACGTTAGTGAAGAAAGTGCTGCTATAATATCGATTTCGGAAATGGAGCAGATTGATTCTTCTATTGGTGAATTATGTGATCTTCCTCTAGGATGCGGCGCTTTCCGTGATGATGAAACGCAGCCATGGAAATGGTTTGAAATAGAATGACCTCTTTTATTAGTGCCAAACAATAATAAAAGTGAAATTTACTAAGATAAAAAATAATATAGGAAAAATAGTCGATGACCCAGATGACATAATCGAAGGACTTGCAACTGGTGATACTGTTAAGGAATTGTTCAGAGTAAATGTAAGTAACGATAACGGTTTAGTAAATGTTACAACTAGTGTTAAGTCATTAAAGTAGACAATTATTTACATCAAGAATTTTTGATATTAAGGAGAATATTATGCGAGATACAATTAAATCAAAAGAGTATTTTGATGAGTATATTTTGAAAATGTCAGAAGGAATCAAAAGATTTGAAGAGGGTATTGCTGCTGGAAAATACTTAAATGACAAGATACTTTTTGTAAAAGATTACATTTTACAAAAAAAAATCGGGATAATAATCGCTAAGTATTCAAAAGGTGATTCAATTGAAGAAATAAAAAAAGAATTTGAATCTTCTTTAGATTTGTTTGGTGAAGCTTGGGATGATTCAGTATACGAGAGCAATATTATTTTTGCTTCTTTAGCATATCTTCTGAATTTGGACGATGGTAAGTTGAATATAATAAAAAATAAATTGAGGAAATCTGAAACATATGATTCATTATTAGATTTTATCCTCATTGGAAATAAAAGTGAGTTTGATACATCGAAAATATCCTTTCCTCGTCCATACAAAAAGTTAGTAAAAAGCATTAACGATGAAGATAGAGATGCTTTTCTAAAATATTTGAGAGGATGGTATAAAGGCTCTGTAGATAGTGCTTGGTATGGTACACATGAACTGGTGAATAAATATCAGTATTATGGATATTGGTGTTTTGAAGCTGGTGCTATTGCTAAAAGGCTCCAACTAGATGATAACGATTTACAAAATGAGCAGTATTATCCTTATGATATGGTTCATTTCAATTGAGTAATGACGAGGTGATAAAATGACACTTTCGATAGATGGTCGCTTATCTGAACTTATAGCGAACTCCTGTTCTTGAAACCTATATAAGAGAGGTAACAACGCTTGTTCATCTCACTGTGAACGGTGAAGAAATCGTTGCAACTGTTGACCATCCGACCACCCGTTTTATGTAAAAATCAAGGCTTTATCAAAGCAGGAGAACTTGTAATCGGATATGAACTTCTTAATTCTAATTGCAATGTTCTTTTGGTTGAAAATTTTGATGTTGAGTTGACAGATGATTCTGTTAAGGTGTATAATTTTCAGGTAGAGGATTTCCATACATATCACGTTAGTGGTTTTGGTGTGTTGGTGCATAATGCAGAGTATTCTCCAGAGAAAATGCAAAAAATAAAAGCAAGGCAAAAAGCTGGTCACGAATACGAAAAAAATCAACATGAAAAATTAAAACAAAAAAATCCAATCGCTGAAGCTCAAGTTAGAGTTAATCCAATAGACGATAGCTGGAACGCAATGTCAAAAGGCGGCAATTATCTTGATGATTTGTACATCAATGAGCAAGGACAATTTGAAATAAACGAATATAAACTAGGACCAAAATCGCCTTACCAAAAGAATCAAATATCTAATGGTTTCCCAGAAAAAGCAACTAATAAGGATATGATGATTACAAGCGGTTCTCATACGGGAGAAATACTCCCTAAGGGAACGAGAGTTAATACATATAGAAAAGAATAAAATGAAATAGGTGAAATAAATGGCTATTACTGATAGAGATGTTGTAGATAGTGTTGCTTATGAAGATAGCATCCTCCTTCTTCAACTGTATGATCATCTTGATTTTGAGGGTGAGTTTGAAAAAGATCATATGTTAATGTTGCAGGATAAATTAAATACATATATATGGTATATTGATAGTAAACAATATCAAACAACATATCCTGGTAAGGATTTCAAAAAATTTCATGTGAAAATTTTTTTTATGTTTGAACCGTCTTGTCTATGTAAAAGATTTATTGCACATGTAAACGGTAAGCTGTTAAGTTCAAATATTACAGTAGAGTATGTTGTTGATAAAGACGATGCTGATTAAGATATAGTATTAAATCCTATTTTTGAACCTTGTATATAAGGCACATAAAACTTTTCGTCTTACGATTAATTGTGAAATGTTTTTTTGCTGCCAATTATCAATTCTGTAAAACTTAAAACTATTTACAGGTTGATAAGAATGTCTGTAATCAGAGGGAAAAATCAGGAATAATAAAAAAGAATTTCTTGCAAGTGATGGCAATTGGTATCCGATTGAAAAAGCAGATATGGCTCACATAAAAGATGCAGTTGTTTGGTGGAATGAAAAAGGCAGATTTTCTGGTGCAAAAGCCCCAGAAGTGAGAGCATTTATGTTGGATTCTAATAATTATTATTTAGAATTATATAGTATTAATCGATCTCAAGGTGCACACCTAGGTACTTATTTGCCTCCAGCGACCACATAAAGTTATAAATGTAAGTAAAAGGAGATTTTTATGGAATTGAATGATTTAGTTTATAAAAAAATTGTTAAGTTAAGTGAACAAGGCGACGAATTAGCGGATAATTTCAAATATGATAAAGCAATTCTCAAATATGAGCAAGCGCTAAACTTGTTGCCAAAGCCTATCTATAATTGGGAGGCAGCTACTTGGCTTTTGACTGCACTTGGAGACGTTTATTATTTAAATGATAAATATGAAACGAGTTTAAATTACTTCTTGGAAGCTGAAAAATGTCCTGACGGCTTGGATAATCCGTTCATTTATGTTAGAATTGGTGAATGCTTTTATGAGTTGAATAATTTTAAACAAGCACAAGATTACTTAATAAGAGCATATATGTTAGATGGTGAGGAAGTTTTTTCGGATGCGGATCCTAAATATTTAAATTATATTAAAGCATTAATATAATACCCATTGAATCAAAAATTCTGTTTGGCGATAATTGGCTGAGTGACTTTAATGCTACATTACATAAAAGTTCAGTATATAATTTTGCACAGACGACCATAGCCGGAGTTGCTGTATTTACAGGCGGAATGAATAAAGGCTTTAACAGTGCCGCAAATCAAGCCGGAGTTAAACCGTCATGTTTTGTGGCAGGAACGCTTGTCATGGCGGTTGCCGGAATGGTTGCTATTGAAAATATCAAAGCAGGAGATAAAGTTATCTCTACAAACCACGAAACCTTTGAAACTGCCGAGAAAACAGTTCTTGAAACATACATAAGAGAAGATTCCAAACTAATTCACCTAGTTATAAATTGAAATACATCATGATAATCAAAATCCCAATGACCATTTTATGAAAAAACTCAAACTGATCATCGACTAAGTGGTAATTATAAAAAAATCACCCTCACTATAATGAAGGAAGTAAAATTAATCGTGCTCAATGGCGTCAGCAAAAGAAAAATTATTGGAAAAATGAGTGGGATTCGGGAAGGTGGAAATAAATGGATAATTATAAGTATTTTAGTGATGTCTTAAAGAATGGATACTTCACAGAAACACCATGTCAGTTTTGTGGAGGTTCTGAACATTGTCTTGAAGGATCTTTTTTTGACAGAGATGACAATCTTGTATCTATATGTCTCAATTGCTTTGATAAACGAAAAGTAAGTGTAGATATTCCTAGCTATATAGCAGACAGAGTTGTAAAAAAACAAAATGAAAAAGTAACTGAATTGAGTTTTTGTCCACCTGTACCTTGGATTCAAAATAACGATTGGCCTGTTTGCTGTGATGATTATATGACATATATAGGTGAGTGGGAAAGGGAAGATTTTATCAAAAATTCTACAAACGGTGATGGATTGTCTTTACTAAAAGAACTTTTGATTGATGAACTAAAGAATAATGTTGAAAGTTACGAAGCTCTTTGGGCGGATTTAGGATATGAAACTGCTGCATTTGTTTTTAAATGTTCAAAATGTGGAAACAAAGTGGTTGTATGTCAAGACTATTGAACAATTAAGAAACTATTCAGATTCTGCAAAGTAATGCTTTTTTCTATAGAAAAGTCGGCATAGAAAATTTTGTAGTATCTGCTGTGAAAACAAATTGAAAATCATTCTGTCGAGTTGACAGAAGAACCTGTTAAGGTTTATAATTTTGAGGTAGAAGATTTCCATACTTATCATGTTAGTGGTTTTGGAGTGTTGGTGCATAATGCAAATGATTATGCAAATCCTCGTACACAAAATACATCTGATCTGGATATTCAAAAAAATCAAGGAAACTAAATATGATGGAACAATAAGAACTGGTGGAAGAAGTGGAGGTTCAAGACCTCTTGAAGGCCAGCCGAATACCTATGTGAATACAGAGAGTGGACATAAATTGGTTTATGGGGCGGATGGTAGATTAAATTTGGATATTTCTACAAAGGGAGTCAAAGCAAGAGGCTATGATATTGCTCTGAACGGACACTTATATCCACGTGATATGAAATTAATTGGTCCTGTTCCAAGAGAATTATTAGAAAATCGGTGATTAAAATGAAAATATTTAAAAGCATAGTTGATGAGAGGATACTACATGATTTCTCTAAAATACAGGGCAGGTCTTTAATGAATTATGTTGCTAATTCATCGATATTGAAACGGCAATTAGTTTTGCTAGTTTGTTTTGTCCAGAGATCATTGAAGTTGATGATTGTATATTTATTTCTGAGTTCTATAATGGAAATATCATGGAATTAAGGAAACTTTATAAAAATACTAAAGATATTGAGATGTTCGTCAATAGTTGGTCATTGCAAAGTTTAGTCAAAGAATGTGACGTTATAAATAGTTCAGATGACTATATTGAGGAGTTTGCAAAGGCAATTCAGTATTTTTGGCAACTCAGAGTTAATTCGCTTTTCCCAAGCAGAGATATCGTAGTAGAAATTGGCGAAGAAATTATGGGCGAGGAAGGACTGACAGTTACGTTATATCAAAAAGGTCAGCCTAAGTGATGCAAAAAAATATTACAGTAAAGACGTCTAATTAAAATATTTCACACCTACCGTGTTGACTTCTTTTGTGCGCTGGTACATAATTTTGGTAGAAAATATTCTCCTGCTAAGGACTTTAAGAGGGGTAGATTTTGATTTTAATAATACAAAACCTGCTGATACATCGGGTCAACACGATTTAATAGTAAAGTAATGATATAACGAGGTAATATTTTATGCAAAATGATATAAAAAAAGCGATAGAAGATATATACATAAACGGAAATACAGAATTATTTATTTCAAAGTGCAGGGACACAGTTGATTTTCTTGATGAACTATTGGAAAAAATAAAGACCAAATCTGAAAATGTTGAGAAGTTTTTTGATTCAAACGAGCCTTCTTCAGAGATTAGAATTGTTGTAAATAGGTGTTCTTTTTCAGAAGGTGAAATTGAATATGTTTCGCTACTGCAAATAAACAAGATAGTTAAGTATTTCTACCTTCAAGATGAATTTTCTATTGACAGTCCAGATCCTGATGGAATGGATTCATATCTTGCTGGATTCAGAAATGAGCCGTATAGCAAAAAGCAATTTGATGTTGATGAAACGATTTGCAATTATCTCACAGAAAAAGGTTATTCAAGATTATATATTAATGATATGGACGAAGTATATCCAGGTATAAAAAAGTTTAAAGACAGAGAAGAAACTAACCAAATGACTGTGGGAAATGCTTTGTTTATGGATATGTGGGAATTATGTAACAGTGATTAGATATTAGTTACGCAGATAACTCAAAGTTTCCAACAGTGTATAATTTTCAGGTGGAGGATTTCCATACTTATCATGTTTGTACATTGGGCGTGTTGGTGCATAATGCTAGCAAGGATTATTCAGTGAAAAAGGCTGAAAACGTTACCAAAAATCAAGAAAATGGGAAGAAGTTTGAGAAAGAACAATTTTCTAATTTGAAAGAAGCTCACCCTGAAGCAGAAACACAAGTTTCAGTAAAGCCAATGGATTCTAATGGAAATGCCATGAGAAATGGTGAAAATTACCTCGATGGTATTGCTTTAGATTCAGATGGAAATCCTTTTATTGAAGAGTATAAAGCGAGTCAAACTGCAACATACACATCTAATCAAAAGGCTAATGGATTTGATACAGGAGCTTTAAATAAAGATCTTGTAGTTACTGGAGAAGGTGGTGGTGTTTTTTAAACCTGGAGATGTAATTCCTGAAGGTACACCAATCAATACGATTAGAGGTAAATAAAATTTCATTTAACCAAATTTAAAACAGGAAGTGAAATATATGGCTGTTACAGATGTAAATGTTATTGATGGAATAGCATTTGATGATGATAATAAAACCTTAATTATGGAAATATATGATCATTTGCACTTTGAGGGTAAGTTTGAATTTGATCATATTGTTATATTACAAGATAAGCTCAATACATATTTGTGGTATATTGAGAGTAAGCAATATGCAGATATTTATCCAGATAAGCAATTTGATAATTTTGTAATAAATATTCATTTTCGTTATGAAATAACGGAAAATTGTAAGAAATATATTAATGTGTCAAATCAAAAATTATCTGTTTTGAATATTAAAATAGTATCATATTTGAATACGATTGACACTGAGTGACTTTAATGCGGCTTTGCATGAGAGTTCTATATACAATGTAGTTCAGACGACTATAGCAAGTGTAGCTGTTTTTACCGGCGGAATGAACAGCGGATTTAACAAGGCAGCTAACAGTGCAGGAGTTAAACCGTCATGTTTTGTGGCGGGAACGCTTGTCATGGCGGTTGTCGGAATGGTTGCCATAGAAAAGATAAAGTCAGGAGATAAAATCATTTCAACAGATCCTGAAACAATGGAAACTGGTGAAAAGACCGTCCTTGAAACATACATAAGAGAGGTAACTACTCTTGTTCATCTTACAGTAAACGGCGAAGAAATCGTTACAACTGTTGACCACCCGTTTTATGTAAAAAATCAAGGCTTTATTAAAGCAGGAGAACTAATAGTTGGTGATGAATTTCTT
>OHDT01001162.1_pt1 | contig 10576 bp, 10 predicted proteins | sample 1567061 | NCBI WGS metagenome assembly OHDT01 (sample SAMEA3879506, study PRJEB24766) | human gut metagenome | biome: human-associated habitat; feature: feces | place: USA | collected 1985/1987
CCGGAAGCTCCCAGCGGCAACTTCATGCCGGCGCCCTCTCCCGCCGCATCCATCCAATTCACAAAACGTTCGCGCGCCAGAATAGATGCCGCAGCCACAGCAACATCGCTCTCCGCCCGGACACGCTGTTCCAGCCGGACAGACACCTTTTTGGCGGCAAGCGCCCTCTTCAGAACAAACGGATTGGCGAACTGGTCGCTCAATGCCATGGGACAATCCGGAACCTTGGCCGCCAGCCCCTCAATCACCGTAGCATGCCCCCAGGCCAGAAAACGGTTCAAATTCCCGAACGCCGGATAAAGCTGGTTATACCGTTCCGGGCCAATGCTTACCAGATGAAACCGGATGCCCGGCACCCTGCGGATCCCCTCCGCCAGGCAGCGGATTCTGGATGAAGACCCTACCAGCTTGCTGTCACAAACACCCAGCTTGCGCAATGCTTCCGGCTGGGACAAAACTCCGGTCACCTGCGGTTCCAGCGTAAACTCTATAAAATCATCCGTTCCCTTTCCCTGCAGAAGAAGCTTGTTCTTCTTCTCGTAAACCGTCGCCAGCAGGGAAGGCCCGGCAAAGGAAAAACGCGCATAGGGCACCTCTCTTCTTTCAAACCCCTTTTCCTCAAGAATGGACTCAAGCCTTCCGGCTTGGGCGTCAGTCAGCATGGTTGTAAACGTGGTTCGCATATATCCTTCCCGGAGCCGGAACACTCCGGCGGCAAGCAATGGAAGCATCCCAACCATTCCGGTCAAGCAAAATTCCTGCATCACGCAGTTGAGAACGTAAAAATCAAGCATGCCACGGATTATGTGATTTTTTAGGAGACAAATCATGCACGCTGAACTATAAAACTCATACATTCATATCATTCTGCACTCCATATGGCTAAAACATTAACAAAACGAGACCTCGTTAACAAAATCAGCGCCGAAACCAACTTCACTCAGATTGAAGTGTTCGACATCGTACAGCGTGCCGTGGACATTATCTCCAGCACCCTTGCTGAAGGCGACCGTGTGGTGATTCGCAATTTCGGAACCTTCCAGGTGAAGGAAGTGAAGCCCAAAGTAGGCCGCAACCCCAAAAACCCTGACCAGGATGTGCCGATTCCGGCCCGCTCCGTTGTCAAATTCAAGGTCGGCAAAGAATTGAAGGATCAGGTCGCCAAGCTGACCGCCTCCAAATAATCCCCACAGGGATCAGACAGATTACTCCGGGCGCCTCCATCAAGCAATGGAGGCGCCTTTTTGTTTGCAATTTGCGCGGCATTCGGGAATATAAGGGAACGTGAGCATGTTCCGGATACAGTACCTTCTTCTGATTGCCGCAGCAGCACTTTGCTCCTGTGCTACAGAACGCACGGTAGCTACAAACTTTCAGCCCCGGCAACGCCCTGATTCGGAAAAAACGGACGCAGAGCTGATGGATGCCTTGGAAGCGAAATTCGCCGGCGGCTTCGGCCAGCAGACGGACAAGGAAGGAAACACCAGGATGGTGTCCCAAAAACGGAGTTCCTTTGAAGGACTCCGGTACAGCGGCAACACGTCTCAAATCGAAAAAAAGGCTTTTGAAACCGCATCCTTTGAAAAAAAGAAATTTGACGGCGCCTCTACCCGGTTTGAAACGAAGAAATGGGATGGCATCAAATCCTTCACGGATGACAAGCTGGAAACGCCGGACTTCATCGCCCGCGCCAAGGGAGTAAATACCCACTCCTGGCAGGATGCCTCCAAACAATACGCCACGCAGCAATCCGACTTTCATGGACGCTCCTGGAAAGAGGCGGACAAACGCTTCGACCGCACTGTCAACCGGGACATTGAGGCCAAGAGACAAAGCTTTGGACAGCCAACTATCATGAGTGCGCGGCAAGCCCAGGCGCATACTATTCAGGAAACGCGGGAAATGATGGGACGCACGGACTGATGTGCCGATGTTTCGGACGTGATCCCATGCCACATTTCAGATTCGACATTGTTTTCAGCCGCCATCTATAATTCTGCCCGTGAGTGCCAAAGACGTTCCTCCTTCCATCACCCTGCCTACCAGCGACTACTATACCATTGTCAAAATGAGCAATCATGCCGTCGTGGGAGTATTCCGCCAGCATGTCTTTGCGCGCCGCAGCACGCGCCGTTATGCGCCCCCCATCCCTGAAGAACACGACTCCTATTGCGTTAAAAGAACTCCGGAGCGTGTCATGGTCCAAATCTTTCATGACGGCAACGAAGTTTACCGTTGCATTTTTGTGCCGCCTGCCGATTATTGACGGCAGGACAACCATGAAAGCTCCTTTTTTCAGTCCGGCCTTCTGCCTCATTACAAGCCTGATTACAGCCTGCTCTTCTCCCTCCGGCCCCAATGCGTGGACGCCGGTCACTTCCGGTCCTCCGCGTGCGCCCATCCCCCAGAACGAAGTTCTGGTCATTGACGAATACCCCATGGGGGAATACACCAACGTGGGGCATTTTAACGGGCCGGAAGGGCGCATTGTCCATGTCTCTATGGAAGACAAGGAACTAATCGACTACTTCACCAAGGAAGCTGCGGCCATGGGGGGCAATACCGTCGTCATCAGGGAACCGCGCATCCGCTACCGTTCCGGCGAAGGCAAGAGCAGCCGGGTGGACGTCATCTATGTTCGGGAAGAAATGGGAACACACGGTGCGGAAGACCTGGGCATGGACTCGCTCCCCATTGATGAAGAATCTCTGCGGATTTATTAGAGCCGCCGGAAACGTCCCAGGTGCCATTTCCTGCCCGGAGTTTTTTCAGCTCTTTTTATTGGCCGCACCGCAATGCGGGCACTCCGCACGGGAATTCCCCTTCTCCATATAAAACCGGAATCCGCATATCCGGCACTGGAACTTGCGCCTCCGATCCAGGAAAGATCGTATCCATCCCACAGCCAGGCAAACAGACACCACAGCGCAAAAACCGCCGGCGCCCAGTAAAAACAGGCGCATCAAAAAATCTTGGAGGGTCATATTCACGGCTCTTCCTCCTTCCATTCGATGGACATGGTGCCGCTCCGCGGCTCCCGGGACGGAACCCAGCGCAAAGACCGGGCGAACCTCATTGCGGACTCATCCGCTCCATTACTTCCGGAAGACTCCAGTAACAAAACTTGAGAAGGAACGCCCCATACATCCACCACCACAAAAAAATCACTCCTCAGCCCCGTGTGATCTTCACTTCTGGAAAAACCGGACAGGGAGCCGGCTGTAACAATCCGTCCATCCAGCCCCGGGGAACAAAAAGACAAATAGGGAATGCATGTTCCGGAAATCTCCAAGGAAGGATTCATCATGGCGCGTATATGAAAATCCGGATGCTGCCACATACGCCAGACCTGATCCGCCACAGTGGGCACGGACACGGGGGGGAGAGGGGCCAGAGGCGTATCTGCGGAACGCGGAGAAGGCAAAGTCACACCCATTTCCCCGGTCGGGCCGGCCGTCACCGGATCAGCCCAAACGGGGCCTCTCACAGGCAGAGGAGTATTGCGCAGCACATACTGATGCAGGCGCGGATTATCTGCAGGCAGCACCACCACGGCACCCGGCTGATCTCCCCTGCTGCGGATTTCCGGCACCTCCACATGGACAAAAAGGCCGGCGGCAAAAGCGCAAACGCCAAAAAAAAGCATCCACAGAAAAATACGCCAGCGCAACAGGCCGGTTTCCCTCCAGTCAAACGTCAATCCCAAATGAAGGTCGAAAATTTTATCCCGGCTCTTTTTATTCAGCTTCATGAGGTAACAAGGGAAAAAATCAATCCGCGGGCTCGGCGGCAATATAACACGTCATCCCCTTGGCAAGCACCATATCCACCAGCTGCTGTTCCAGGGCCCGTGAAACGGAATCATCCAAACGCAGGGCAATCCCCATACGGCTCCCATTCTCCCCATGCTCCCGGGAAATCCGGTCCAATTCTGAGGAAACGCCGGGCAGCCCGCCTTCAATCAGGCGGTTTCCGATATAAAAAGCGGGCTGGTCGCCAGCCGTAACTGAAATAAACTCAACATCCCCCACAATATTCATCAGAAAATGGGAAGAAGGAGCCTTTACCTCATACCCGTACGCCATTCCCACACGGGAAGTCATGATCGTCAGCACGCAGACAAGAACAACCAAATCCAGCAGGACGACCACCTGAATGAAAAACGCCCCGGCGGGCAATGTTGAACGGGTCTTGATCTGCATGCCTTTCCTCCTTCCCTGTTGCACTCACACGCCCCGGCCATTCATGCTCTCTCCGGCCTCGCGCCTCTGCCGGGCATCACACACCAGGCAAACGGCCTCCGTGCCGGCCCGTTCCAGGGAATGTACAATCTGGCGGGAGCGGGAGGCCAGGTAGGAATAAAACAAATAAGCGGGAATAGCAATGCTCAGCCCCAGGGCGGAACTAAGCAGGGCCTGGTAAACGGCATCCGACATGGCAAGAGAGGGAGCCTTCCCTTCCAGAACCCCCGGCTGGGAATAAAATCCCACCAGCCCCTGGATCGTCCCCAGCACGCCGACTAGCGGGCTCACCGTAGCCACTACCAGCAATCCGCGGATATTCTTTTCAATCTGAAACACTTCCATCTGAACGGAATCCTCTGCCACAGTCCGTAGTTCTTCACGCCTCAATCCGGCATGCGCCAGCACGGAAGAAACCACGCGGGCCGCAGGTCCCGGTAAAATGGAAGCCTCATGCCGGGCTTCATCCGTCTTTCCGGCATTTACCAGCTTGGAAATACCTCTTAAAAAATCTCCAGTATTAATTTGAATCCTGTGAAAATACAAAATCCGCTCCGCGACAACCGCCAGCGCATAAACGGCCAGAACGCTCAAAACCCAGAACAACGGACCTATCTTGATGATCAATTCATTCATAACCCTCTTTCTCGCGTTAGATCATGCACACTTCCCATGTAAATTCAACTCAAACCTATGTGGCCCGGCAACCGAGCTTCTGCAGCAGCCGCGTTCCCGCCCATAATAAGACGGAACCAAGCCACAGCAGGGAACCGAAACTCAGGAGCCATACCGCATCAAACAGGCACATGCCGGAAAGCAGCACCGTCACAGCCCTTTGAACCCGGGGCCTGCCCGCCTCACGCCGTGCTACGGCGGAAATCACGCAGGTAAACAAAAACAGGCCGAAAGCATACCACAGCAAGGCCGGAGGAGGAACGGACTCTCCACCCGAACGGGCAAATGCCAGGCCGGCGGCCAGCACCCACACCCCGCGGCACAACCCCATCAAAACAATGGAGCCGCTCCACAGTTTATGGAACACATTATACAGGGAAATCACAATCAGCAGCAAAGCCCCCACGGCAAATTCCCCGCCCAGCGCCATGTTCAGCACCAGGCCGGACAACCCGGCCGCCAAAGACAACAGCCTCAGTACGGAAACGCTCACCGCGCCGCACGGCACGGGGCGGTCCGGATAACGGGCGGCATCCCACCTGGCGTCCACACGGTCATTCTCCCACATGCCATACAAATAAAAGCACAGCCCCATCAGCACTACGCCCCCATACAGGGCGAGAGGCGGTAGCTCCGCCCCACGGACGGAAGCCCACGCCGCCGCCGCGTTGGTAAACAGCGTGGGAATATTGGCCGGACGGGAGGAACGGAGCACTCCTCTCAATAAACGGCAATCATGCATCGCCGCATACTGTACAGGGAAAAACGGCGATGACCAAGCACATCCACAGTCAGCAAAAATGCAGGAACCGGCATCCCGCCCATGCCGGGCAGCATCCATACATACCCAGAAATAGATTGTCTTTGCAGGACTGTCCCCTATCATGCCGGAGGCATTAAAAATACTCTTCTCTCCCCCCATGAATATCAGGACCCACATCCAGGCGCTTCTCATCTGTACCATGCCCCTGTCCGCACAGGGGCAAAGCATCGTGGATTCACGGGCCTCCCTTCCACGAGCCGTCCAGCTTCACGGGGATGAAGGCAGGGAAACGGTGCGGCCAGACGAATCCAAGCGCATCTCTCCGAACGAAGCGCCGGCATCCCGTGTTCAGCCCCAGCGGATCGTCAACCGGATTGCCGCCACAGTCAACGGCCGTCCCATCACGGCCAATGAGGTCAGCGTGCGTCTCATGCCCATCGGAGCACAGCTCGCGGCCCAGTATCCCAAACAGGGGCCCGAATTCTACAAGCAACTGGCCCTGGCGAAAAAAAACATCATTGAAGACCTGGTGGAGCGAGAACTGCTCCGCAATGAATTTGAAGGCATGGGCGGCGTCATTAGGGACTCTCTCATTGACCAGGAAGTCAACCGCACCATCCTGACCACCTTTAACGGAGATCGTTCCGCCTTCCTGAAAAACCTGAGCCTCTCCGGCATGACCATCCGCGCTTTCCGGGAAATGACGAAAAAACAGCTCCAGGTTCAAATCATGCGGGCTTCCAAATACGACCAGGAAATACCGCCTACTCCGGAGGAAATACAGCAGGAATACGAATCTACCAAAGAACAATACCGGGACCTGACCAAAGACAAAATCAAATTCAAGAAAATCTTCATTCCCATGCTGGGGGATGACTCCGCCTCCACGCCGGAAGTACAGCTGAACCTAGCGGAACTCATCGCCAAGGAAATCAAATCCAAAAACGCCACCTTTGAGGAAATGGCCAAACGCTACTCCAAGGATCTATATGCGGAAAAAGGCGGTGACTGGCCCGTTACTCTCCGCCATCAAGGAGCAGATTGACATCATGGCGCGCAACAAGCGCAGCAATGAACGTTATAAAAAATGGGTGGAACGCCTCCGGAAAAAAGCCATCGTCAAAATATACATCTGATTTTTCTCCTTTCCCCATTGCCGGACCGGCCCATTCAACAAGGCCGGTCCGGCGTTCTCTCTTTCATTCCCCCTGTTTTTCTTTCCGCCAACCGTTCCGTCCGCTCTCCTTCTCCTGCCGGGGGCATCTTCCTCTCGCCCATATCTCTGGAAGACGCCTTCATACATAACTGGACGGCGGCCGCAAGTCATCCCGCCTGACGCGTGGAACCCTGCTGACGTAATCCGGGCAGAAACCATATCCTGCTGAATAAAAATCTTGCAAGATGGCAGATTTCCAGTCGTAATATCACAGATATGTTCACCAATATTACACGCACGACCCTCTGCATTACTGCGTTCAGTATCGCCAGCCTCATGGCGGCGCCTCTGAATGCAACCAAAACGGAGAGCCTGGATTGGAACTGGAAATTCGCCCGTTTCGGGAAAATGCCGGATGGCAGTACGCAACCGGAACCGGGAAAAGCCATGGGATTCGCCACTGCCACCAGTGAAGAATCCGGCAATCCGGCGGACAATGCCGTGGACGGGGACAAGTCCACCCGCTGGTGTGCCGCCAGTGGCAAAAGCGGAGAAAAAATCACCGTGGACATGGGACGCCCCGTAGATGTAAAAACCGTTAACATCCTGTGGGAAAAACAAAGCAACCATCTTTTCAAGCTGGAAGGCTCCGGTGACGGAAAACGCTGGGCAACTATTGAAGACAAAACTTCCGGGCAAAACGACTCCAAGGAAGACACGGTAGAAAACAAAACCGGCAAACCGCGATACTTCCGCATCACCGTCACGGGCAATAACCAGAGCAACTGGGCCAGCATCCGTGAAATCACCTTTAAAAACGACAAGGGGGAAATTATCCGCCCTCAGGCCGCCGCCGGAACCAGTAAGTCGGACAATCCCTCCAGCCCCTCTTTCAACGACAAAAACTGGCGTTCCTTGAACCTGCCGCACGACTGGGGCGTGGAAGGCCCCTTCCGGATGGAAATTGAAAACAGAACCGGAAAACTCCCCTGGGTCGGCATTGGCTGGTACCGCAAAACGCTGGAAATCCCGGCGGACGCCAAGGGCAACCAATTCTATCTGGACTTTGACGGCGTTATGTCCCGCCCCAAAATTTATGTGAACGGACACCTGGCCGGCGAATGGAAATACGGTTACAGCTCCTTCCGCGTGGACATCACGCCCTTCCTGAAATTCGGGCAGCAAAATACCATTGCCGTCAGAGTGGACAATCCCCCCAGCACCTCCCGCTGGTATCCGGGCGGCGGCATCTACCGCCATGTGTGGCTCACGGAATCCAACCCTGTGCACATCGAACACTGGGGCGTTTTCGTCAAAACTCCGGAAATCACCAAATCCGCCGCCAAGGTGGAAGTGGACACCACGGTAAAAAACACCACGGACAAAGCCGTCATCCCCACTGTTACTGAAGAAATCCTGGACGGAGGTAAAATCGTAGCCTCCACAACCACCAAAGGGGAAGAAATTCCCGCCGGGGAAAAGGGCAAAATCACCAGCACGCTGACGCTCAAAAACCCCACTCTGTGGACCCTAAACGCTCCCCATCTGTATAAGATGAAAACCACGGTCAGGATGGGAGACAAAGTCATCGACCAAAAATTCACCAACTTCGGCGTAAGAACCGTTGAATGGAAACCCACGGGATTCTACCTTAACGGGGAGCGCGTGCAGCTCAAGGGCGTTTGCCAGCACCATGACCTGGGACCGCTCGGCTCCGCCGCCCACACTCGAGGCTATGAGCGCCAGATTGAAATCCTGAAGGAATTCGGCGTCAACTCCATCCGCACGTCCCACAACCCGCCTGCGCCGGAAGTGCTGGACCTGTGCGATAAAATGGGCATCCTAGTCATTGACGAACTTTTCGACGTATGGCAATGCTCCAAAGAAGGCGTCAACAACGAATCCTTTAACGAATGGCATGAACGGGACGTGGTTAACCTCTGCCACCGGGACCGCAACCACCCCTGTGTCATTGCATGGAGTTCGGGAAATGAAGTTCCGGAACAGGGAATGAAAAATCTGCACCATATCTCCCAAACCCTGACGGATCTTTTCCACCGGGAAGACCCCACGCGCAAAGTGACTTCCGGCTGCAACAACGCCAATGCCGCACGCAACGGCTTTGGGGACACCCTGGATGTTTACGGCTACAACTACAAGCCCTGGGCCTACAAGGACTTCGCCAAGGACCGCCCCCACCAGCCGTTCTATGGTGCGGAAACCGCCTCCTGCGTCAGCTCCCGCGGAGAATACTTCTTCCCCGTGGACTGGAACAAGGGCAAGGGATTCTACCTCTACCAGGTCAGTTCCTATGACCTGTACGCCCCCGGCTGGGCCAACCGTCCGGATGTGGAATTCGCCGCTCAGGAAGACAATCCCAACAGCGCGGGAGAATATGTATGGACGGGCTTTGACTACATTGGGGAACCCACCCCGTACAATCTGGACGCCACCAACGCCCTGAACGTGCCGGAAGGGCCGGAACGCGAAAAGCTGATGGCGGAACTCAAAAAACTGGGAGACCGCGCCCCCTCCCGCAGCTCCTACTTCGGCATCGTGGACCTGTGCGGCTTCAAAAAGGACCGCTTCTACATCTACCAAGCCCACTGGAGGCCGGATCTCAAGATGGCGCACATCCTGCCGCACTGGAACTGGCCGGAACGCAAGGGGCAGGTAACACCCGTGCATGTCTACACCAGCGGGGATGAAGCGGAACTCTTCCTGAATGGGAAATCCCAGGGCGTCCGCAAAAAGGGCACCGGGGAAAAGGACCGCTACCGCCTCGTGTGGGAAGACGTCAAATACACGCCCGGCACCCTCAAAGTAGTCGCCAAAAAGGACGGTAAAATCTGGGCTACGGACACGGTAACCACTACCGGAAAACCTGCGGCACTCACCCTCAAGCCGGACCGCAATGAAATCAAGGGAGACGGCTATGACCTGTCTTATGTCACCGTAGCCGTCCGCGACGCCCAGGGCCGTATGGTGCCCCGAAGCAAAAACCAGCTCACCTTCAGGGTAAGCGGCCCTGCGGACATCGCCGGCATCTGCAATGGTGATCCCACGGACTTCACCACCATGGCGAATCCGGAAAACAAGAAAATCATGAAAATCAAGGCCTTCAATGGTCTTGCCCAGGTCATTCTGCGCTCCCGCAAGGGAGAATCCGGAAAAGTGACGCTCCAAGTCATCTCCAACGGACTCAAGCCGGCTCAGACAACTGTGACGGTCAAATAAAAAAACAGGAAAAACTCCGTTCCAGCCGCCGGGCTCCATCAGGAAACCCGGCGGCTTTTTCATCACATTATTCCGGGGAAAAAGAGCCATCTTTCCACCCTCTCCCGGACAGGTAGGGATTGAAAGAAAAAAACTTTATGCTACCCTTTTGCCCATGTCTGATCTGCCCAAAGCATACGATCCCTCCCTGGTGGAAGAAAAATGGCAATCCCGCTGGATTGAAGAAGGTTGTTTCAAGGCTGACCCGGCTTCTGAAAAGCCTGCCTACTCTGTCGTCATCCCTCCCCCCAACGTCACGGGAGTGCTGCATCTGGGCCATGTGCTGAACAACACCATTCAGGACATCCTGGTGCGCCGCGCGCGCCAAAAAGGATACGAAGCCCTCTGGCTGCCCGGAACAGACCATGCCGGAATCGCCACGCAGGTAAGGGTGGAAAAAGACCTCAAACAGACAACGGGCCGGAGCCGCCACGATCTGGGCCGTGAAGCCTTCCTGGAAAAAGT
>OHDT01001167.1_pt1 | contig 10519 bp, 10 predicted proteins | sample 1567061 | NCBI WGS metagenome assembly OHDT01 (sample SAMEA3879506, study PRJEB24766) | human gut metagenome | biome: human-associated habitat; feature: feces | place: USA | collected 1985/1987
CGGAAGCTCTTGCTGAGTATATACAGAGCCTGCCGTTATATCTCACGATTGACGGCGCGAAGGAGGGCAAGGATGGACAACTGCTCATGACACATTCTGGCTTTCAGGCAGATTATATTGTCAGAGAACCGGACGGCAGCATCAATGTAGTCAAGACAATTGAGAGCAGTGCACGTTCGGATTTGTTCAAGCATTTGGTATCAAACGATATTCACTACATACCCACTGCAGATCGGAAAGCATTTGACCGAACGGTGTTGGTCGGGCACGTTCCTGTGATGCGTCTGAATTATGACGGCTCATACAAAATTCGCCGGGACCGAAACTTGATCAGTATAGATTCCGGGGCGGGACACAGAGAAAGCGGCGGACGGCTGTCACTGTACGAAGTCGAGACTGGAGCGGAATATTATAGGTAAAGAATGAGATTATAAAGGAAAGCAATCTTTCGTGGATTGCTTCTTCTTATTGTACTGGTCATACATCGGAATCTACGATAGAAACAATGATGCAGATCAGGATATTACGACATCGTCTGATTTGGTGTCAAACATATCGAAGAAGTATCGCAGATCTGTTTGGTTACAGGGACTTTTTATAAAAAAATATGCATATCAAAAAGGAGAAATCAATAGCCGATACTTGATTATATTATGTACTGATGATATTGTGGTCTATGGAAATTAAACATAGGAAGAATATATAATGAATGAAAGAGATGTAGAAATTAGTAAAAGAGAAGCTAAGAAGAAGGAACGTAGGTCGAGAAAGGACAAGCTTGCAATAGAGAAGAGAATACTTCGTCTGTCGTTTCTGGGAAGCGTTCTGTTTATACTTGCGGAGGGCGTGATGGCATGGTATACCCATTCACATTCACTTTGGACGGACTGCCTGTTCGACTCTGCAGATCTGGTCATGATAGGACCATTCATGGTGCTGGTTCCGCTTCTGTATAAACCGGTGACGGAGAAACATCCATATGGCTATGCTCAGGTGGAATCGCTTTTCCTCCTTGTGAAGTACAGTGTATTACTTGCACTCACATGTAATCTCATGGTTGAGAATATAAAGCTGTTGTTTCATGGGGGACATGATGTAGATGCGGGGAGCATAGCGGTATTTGAATTTCTTGTATGTGTATGCTGTGCGGTTATGTATGCGATACTTGGTCATTATAGTAAGAAATATGAGTCTACAACTATCAAAGCGGAGCTGTATATGTGGAAGCTTGACGTAATAAGCAGTATGGGAGTTGCTATAGCATTTGCGGTACAGATTGCTCTTTTGCATACAAGTTTGCGTTTTATGACCCCTTATATTGATCCGGCTGTAGCGGTGGTTATGGCACTTCTTCTCATAAAAGAGCCGGTGTGCGAGATATTTCAGAGTATCAAGAATCTTATTCTTTTTGCTCCGGAGGAAGAGACGCTTAGTCAGATACGAGCCATAGTGGATCAGCATATGAAGGATTACCCATATGAGGTTACTTTTCTGGATGTCATCCAGACCGGGCGGAAGCTGTGGGTTGAGGTATATATAGGAAATCAGACGGATGTGATACATATAAGTATCATTCATAAGGTGAGAGACGAGATAAAACAGGAGCTAAGGGATAAGTATGATCAGGTGTATATAGAGGTCATACCAGATTGATAATAAAGCTGTAATACAAAATACAAATGATCAAGGGGATGCAAGTATATTGTTACATTATGAAGTTTTTGAAAGCTCATGTGATACCGATAGATATATAGTTCTGCTTCATGGATTTGGAGGAAACAACAGGGTATGGAAGAACCAGATTCCCTTGCTTCAAAAGAAGTTTAATGTTCTGGCGATAACTTTGCCAAGTCATGGAGACAGTGAACTGAAATTGTCCAAGATGGGAAGTACGCTGGATGTTGTCGTGGGTGAGATAACGCAGGTGCTTGATGAGCAGGGGATACAGCGAGCTGTTTTTATGGGCGTATCACTTGGAACCATATTTATCAAATATATGGAGATGAGATGCGGAAGTTACATAGATAAAGCAATACTTGTGGGTGCGCTTGGCACGGTTGGAAAACCACTCAGGCGTGCTGTCAATGTCTTTGCTAAGATAGGTGACAAGCTGCCATTTCCTGTCGTCTACAGAATAATGGCAAAGTTATTTATGCCATGGAAGGTCAGCAAGACAAGCAGGAAGGTGTTCTGCAAATGTGCCAAGGCATTAAACAGTCAGGAATTTAAGGCATATATGAATATTTTTATTGAGCATTTTTCACTTTGTGACGAGTTCGTGAGCAGATTACACGAGGAGAATGTATATATTTCCGGGCGTGGCGATCTGTGTTTTATAAATGGAATCGTGGAGGAGGCTGATTTGACAGATGCGGAGTTGATAATAATAGAGCATTGCGGTCACGTGTGCAACATAGATCAGAGCAGACAATTCGATGATATTATTTCTGAATTGCTTGACATTGAATGAATTAAAAGTGGAATATGATACGACAAGGATATACTATCTTAAAATGCTGATAAATAAGGAAAAGGATAAGGAGACTGTGATATGGCAACGATGAACACGTATACGGGGAACAAAATAGATCCGATGAATATGACGGCTTCAGACATATCGATACAGGATATAGCGCATGCGTTAAGCCTCACGTGCCGCGGCGGAGGGCATGTGTCATATTTCTTTTCTGTTGCACAGCACTCCATCAACTGTATGAATGAGGCGAAGTCAAGGGGATGGTCAGAGCGGCTACAGCTTGCCTGTCTGTTGCACGATGCCAGCGAGGCGTATATATCAGACATAATCAGACCGGTAAAAGTGCATTTGTCCAATTATTTTGAGATAGAGAGTTCGATCATGAACGTTATACTTGAGCGATTTGGACTTGCTGATCTGAGCGAAGAAGAGAATGCTATGTGGAAACAGATAGATGATGATATGATGAACTTCGAACTTAAGAATCTGATGAAAGGCGAGGCGTACAGGAATACGGACAACCTTAGTTCAGTCCCTGCTGTGGCCGAAAGACCATGGCGAGAAGTGGAAGGTGAATTTGAGGCTGAATGTAAGAAGCTTATAGAGAAAATGTCAGATTAGACCGGCAAGTAGCCGATAGAGAATAGTTATTTTAATTACAAAAATGTGTGATAATACCTCCCAGGCGGATGATGGAATATAACGATCAGCCCGGGAGGTATTTGTTTTGACAATTATGATCAGATGTTGTCAAAGTATCCAACATAGTCGACCTTGTATGGTCCATCTGGGAAAAGGTATTCATACAGATCTATGAAATAGTCATCAGTCATGCTGGCGATGAAGTCTACTACGATTTCGTTTGGATCCTGACTGAGATAATTGTTGATGAATTCTTTTTTACCAAAATAATTGCTATACCGGTTTGCATCTTTTATGTAGTTGACATGGTGTTTATACAGTATGGAATTAGTGTCTTTGCTCTTAGCCTGTCTCAGTAATTCTTTGTATATACAATAGAACATTGGCTTTATGTTGTCATTATACATTGTGTTGAGGTTGTCGTTGTTATATATGTTCTGGTAATTCTCAGTCTTGGCTTTGGAGAAGGTCTCATATACATCCGGATCCATGCTTATATAAGGTTTTCCATAGCTGTTTTCTATGATATTGACAGTCATATTGTGAATTATCTGGGCGTTGGAGGATCCAAGGCTGCCTGCAGAGAAAGAATCATCATTTGGAATGAGTCCGATCTTCATTGCATCCTGCCTGTCTTTTCCGAGGTAGGCTATGATATCGCTGATTCTCATGATACAGCCTTCAAGTGTACCTGGAATCTGTTTTTTGTTTGCAGACGGATCTGTGTAGCAGTCCTCCACCGACCTGTCAAATTCTCCCCATGGATCGTCTGCGTTAAATGTCTTAGGTGTATAGCATTGCTGTTCCATTTCACCGTTGTGACATATAACACCATCAAGCACCTGGAGGCTGATATTTCGGAATATAAGTTTGTCAAGTACTCTGGCGCTGTGGATGTTGTGGTTGAAGAGTCTTCCGGTATGCTCGTTGTAGATCTCATTCAGATAACGCTCTCCGGCATGACCAAATGGAGTATGTCCGATGTCATGTCCAAGGGAGATCGCCTCTATTAGATCAAGATTGAGTCCAAGAGTCATTCCGATAGTCCTTGCAATTCTGGATACAAGCTGGACGTGGAGTGCACGTCTTGATATGTCATCGTTCTTGTAGCATGAGATAACTTGTGTCTTATCAGAATAGCGATTGTAATAGTTGTTGTGAAGTATCTTTTCCACATCCATGACGAATGCCGGTCTCCACAGATGTGGGGCATCATGGTCTGGCTGACGCCTTATAATGTCAGAGTCCTTGCATGCATATGGGTTTATCTTGCCGTGTTCACGGTCGCCTAAGATCTGTTCATAAACTTCTTTTGATAAAGAATGGTATTTTGAATCTTTGTTTACACTCATTAAAAATCTCCTGTTCAGTAAAATGTGATAGTTAACATATGCAGCTGGCTTAGATCATATATGTCAGAATGCATTTAGATTATTATAAATATTCTTGAGACCATAAGTCAAATGTGTTGAGCATATTTTGTATCAACTGTAATTAATTATCGAAAAACAATAATAATTATTGACAAACGATAATCATGTGGTACTATACAAGTAAGATAATTATCGAAAAACAATAATTTACTTGGCGATTGGAGGCTTTTATGGTTAATGGTGTTTTAAATGCATTTGCATACATAGCAAAGTGGCTCAGGGAGATGTCTCTTGCGGGCGGAGCACAGAATGTCCTTGCAATATGTATATTCTGTCTGATAGGCTGTGTGCCACTTGCTGGATTCATCGTGCTCTGTATAAGAAATAGAAAAATTGATGCTGACTACCTGTTGCTGGGACTTTCAGCAGTGCTTTTCATAGGAATATATATGATGATAAATCCCGGGTATGTCATAGATGGAAATGCTCTGGTAACTTCAGATATGCTGAATCTTGCAATAAGCTCAGTGATATGGTCGGTGCTGGCGTGTTATGCTGTGCTCAGGATCGTGGAGAGTATAGACAAGGCGGATAGCACTCAGATAGTAGAAATCATCAAGAAGATAATATGTGTGATAGTGGTATTCACAGCTTTTGTGATTGTCTGTGTGTCACTGCCGGAGCTTGTCAGAACAAATCGGACAAATGCCGGTGCTATGCCTGGTGATGCCGGATGGGCAGTGATCCTGTTTATTTTCCAGCTTGTAAATGCTGCTCTTGTCATATGGGTTCTGATCAGGGGATACAGGCTTTGCAACAGCATAATAGAAAATGAGTATTCGGATGAAACAATCCATATGGCAGAGAGACTTTCAAAGACGAGCAAGAGTGCAATATCAGTCATGGTGATTCTTGAACTCTCGAAGAATGTGCTTCAGCTTTTTATCATTACGACTCTTTCAAATGCAGATTTCAAGATATCACTTCCATTATATGAGCTGATAATACTCGTCGTTGTGTATATGGGTGTCAGAAACCTTGCTAAGACAAAAGCGATAAAAGAAGAAAATGATTCATATATATAGAATTTGAGGTGACGTGCAGGTATGGCGATCAAAGTAACGCTGGACAGAGTTTTAAAAGAAAATAATATGACATCGAAGGAACTTTGCAAACTAGTGGGGATAACAGAGGCAAATCTGTCGGTTCTCAGAAGCGGGAAAGCAAAGGGTGTGCGGTTTACCACGATCAATAAGATATGTTATTACCTGCACTGCGACGTTGGAGACATATTGACATTTGATGGTGAACTTATAGAAGAAGACTAAGGAGGCGGAGCTGTGATGAAAGTTATCAGGGGTAAGAAAACAGACAGGAAATCAGGTGAGACACATAGAGTGATACGAAAGAGCAATTTGGCTGCTGTGGGTATTATTGGAATACTTGGAACATGTATGCTGACAGGCTGCTCGCTTGCGGATAAAACAAAAGTTGAACCTGCTGAAAATGATTCTCTGGTTGGAGTGTTTGTAACAACAGAAAGGCTTGGGACAGTTACCGATGTTCCGTGCGAAATCGATATTGATGCAGGTACACTTAAGATAACAGATGAAGACATTGATGTTGACGGATGTTATATGATCTATGCCAGATCAGGCGAGGGGGAAGATATGTACGAGACTCTGGTATCTGATGGTATAAGTGTTGGAACAAACAATGTTGGGTATAATGAGAATGCAGATGGAAGTGTCACCAGAAGCCGGACAGTGAACGGATGCGTGTACTATGATCTGGACAATAAGGATAGCTATGCAGACTCATGTGGTGATGTGAGAATAATCCTCAATAAGGTATATGAGAAAACAGATGGAACATATTATATAACGAGTGGCAGCTCAATGGTGTGTGCGGTCACGGATCAGACTGCAGAGAACGGCTCAGGTGCAATGGATATAAAAGAGTCGTATAAGACGACTTCGTTCTCGGGTAGTGAAAGTTCATCAGGCGATGAAAATGAGATGACTATACATGTGGAATGGAAGTTTGAACGTGCGGGAGAAAAGTATACATTTACAGCCATGTCTAAGGATAATAAAGAGCTGGATGCCAAAACCTATGATGTAGAAGATATTCCGTCGACGATAAATTTCGGCTGCGACTGGCAGTATGTGATCGTGTCCTATGCGGATGTGACTGGTAAGATGCACAGTTCATTCGTGGATAAAGAAGATTCAGAGTATGAATATAGTGTGGGCACTGGCAAATTCTTTCTGGATACAGGCGTTGTGGAGATAAAGTGATTATAATAGAACTTATATTAAAAGTGTCTGGTGCTGAGACTTAGACAATTAGATAAAGTTGGAAAATCCTGCCGGGTATCTGGCAGGATTTTTTGTGACTAAATCGGTATATTTGAGGATCATATGACAGTGATTATGGATTATATTTTATCATAAACTTTAAAAATACTATATTTTGTGAGACTATTCAACCTTGGGGAAACAATTCATTATGTGCCTGGGAAGCTTCGGGCATGTCGTTTTCTTGCCCGTTTTTGTGCATGGGGTAAAATCGGTTATCTTATGTTCTACATTTTATTTGCCTATGGGGTAGAAATTTACCTTATGTTCCAGCTTAAGTTTTGTGCAGGGGTAACAAATTTTTTTATCCCTGAAAATGCCCACAAATGGCTGAAAATCAGCGTTTGGCTGAAAATGCAGAAGTTGCTTGAAATGCGTTGAAAACGGCAGAAACACTAGCTATAATGCGTTGCAAGCAGATCTGTTAAATGTCAAAAATTTGGAGGTTGATTGTGAAGAAATATATAGATATCCAGGTGGTAAGGGAAATAGAAACAGTGCTCGATGACATCACACTCCCGGTAAACACAGGGGCATTTCAGGTTGGAGATATCATCAGTATCACGGAAAAAATGGATGGGGCCAATGCAAGTATACGGTATGACGAAAAAGAGGATGTCCTCAGAGCGTTCAGCCGCAATAATGAGCTGAGTAAGGACCAGAACTTAAGAGGTTTCTGGGAATACGTTCAGAAAATGGACAAGGAACCATTTGCAAGGTATCCACATTACATATTTTTCGGAGAGTGGCTTGTGAAACATACGGTGATATATGAAAAAGATAACTATGACAAATTTTATCTGTTCAGCATATTCGATGGAGATGCTGATCAGTGGCTGCCTCAGGACTCTGTGAAATCTATTGCAGATGAATGTGGCATTCTATATGTACATGAACTCTATTATGGGAAATTTATAAGCTGGGATCACTGTAAACAGTTTGCAAATGATCCCGCCTATGGAAAAAAGCAGGAGGGAATTGTCATAAAGGATCAGACAGCTCTTTTGGAGGGACGTGAGCCACATGTTTTGAAGTATGTAAATCCAGAATTTTATGAGATAAAGGTGGATAACCGCAGGCAGAATATGAGGAAAAGGGATGATTCACAGAGAAAAGCAGACATGGATGAGGCAGAAAGATATGTCCGAACGATCGTCACAGAGGCCAGGGTGCGGAAAATAGTAAATAAGCTTGTGGATGAAGGAATAATTCCCGAAAAAATTGAGAGGAAGGATTTGCAGATTATTTATAAGAATCTTCCAAAGAGAATTTATGAAGACTGCCTGAAAGAAGAACCCGAAATCATTCAGAAGGCGGGAAACTATGCCGGAAAGATGTGTATGAAGGTTGGGATAGAGATATTCAGAAAAGAATGGAAAATTTGATACACGGCTATAAGCGTAAAGAGGAGCATTTAGATTTTTAAACTATGGGTTTATAGCCAATCGGCCGGATGTGATATAAACTAGGGTATATCAATAAATGAATATGCGGAAGATTTGAAAGATATGAACGATTTGAAATATATGAAAGATTTGAAAGAAAGGAAGTGGCAGTGTGGCAAGACTTCGAGATGATATAGGTACCAGAATGAAGAATTTTTATGAGCAGATACCGAAGACAAAGCTTATGAGACGTTGTCCGGTTGCGATACGAATAGATGGTAAGGCATTTCATACATATACAAGGAATTTTAAGAGACCGTTTGATTCGGTTTTTATGAGAGCTATGCAGGAGACCATGAAATACCTGTGTGAGAATATTCAGGGATGTGTGCTTGGATATACCCAGTCGGATGAGATCACGCTCATACTTGTGGATTATGAAAAGATCAACTCCTCGGCGTGGTTTGATTACGAGGTACAGAAGCTTTGCTCCGTATCCGCTTCCATGGCCACGATGAGGTTCAATCAGGTATTTGCCAGACTGGTGCAGGAGGTTAAAGAAGAGGGTACGGAGGATCCCCAATATGTCAAAGTCCTTGATAAGGCCTGTGAGACTGGGGCGATGTTTGATTCAAGATGCTTCAATATACCGAAGGAAGAGGTGACGAATCTCATATATTGGAGGCAGCTCGACGCATCCCGCAATTCGATACAGATGGTTGGTCATGCCAATTTCTCACAGAAGCAGATGCATGGTAAGTCCACCAGTGATATACAGGATATGCTGATGCTTGAGAAGAATATAAACTGGAATGACTTTTCGGTGACATGCAAGAGGGGAAGCTGCTGCATCAGGGGACAGGCAGATGAAGTCCCGTCATGTACAGGAGACAGCAGCAACGAAAATTCCAGAGGATGGATGATAGACAATGATATACCGATATTCAAGGGCGAGGAAAGAGAGTATGTTGACCATTTTATATATATTGGAGAGCAGTAAAAACAGAGAGTATTGGAATAGCAGGTTAAAAAACTAACAGGATAATAGAGTAATGTAATAGCATAATATCAAAGGGGTGTAAATAATATGGATCGCAGAGAGATGAACAGAAGTATATTTCAGGATACAGAGCGCATGTGCAAGACGGATGCAGAACTTTCAGCTGTCACAAAGATATCGGTGGCAAATCAGCGCTTTATAGCAGAGGCGGAGGTTGTACCAACGCCTGAACTGAATATTTACAAAAAGGCAAATGTGGTTGTCTCAAAGAAGAGAACCTATGAGGCGGCAAAGGCCTATAAAGGGAATCACGTAGCAGTTCATAACTTTGCATCAGCGACAAATCCAGGCGGAGGAGTTGTGAATGGTGCGGGGGCGCAGGAGGAATGTCTCTGCAGATGTTCCAATCTATATTTCTGTCTGAACACCCCTGATATGTGGGGGATGTTCTACACACCGCACAGAGCGGCACATGATCCGATACATAACGATGACATCATATACACTCCGGATATCGTTGTGTTTAAGACTGATACAGATCGTCCGGAATTAATGGAGCGTGATGACTGGTATATAGTTGACGTGATCACATGTGCGGCGCCAAATCTCAGGGAAACCCCCAGCAATAGATATAATTCCGGAGATGGAACGAGAGCGGTGACATTGAGCGATAGAGAACTTCAGGTCATCCATGAGAAAAGACTCAGAAGAATACTTGACAGCGCGGTTATGAATCATGCAGACACAGTAATACTCGGGGCGTTTGGTTGCGGAGCATTCTGTAACGAACCGCAGGTCGTGGCAACTGCTGCGGCAAATGTGGTGAGGGATTATATGTACGCATTTAAGAATATCGAGTTTGCTGTGTATTGCAGACCAAGCGACGATTCCAATTACAGAGTGTTTAATAGCGTATTAAGTTCATTGTAAAAAACAAACTGGTACGAGAGAAGACTTGAGTATGCAAAGGCGAACATAAGTCTGCCGGATGAGCCGGATTACAAGGCAATTAAATAAAGGTGTGATTTTGAAATGATTTATATTACAGGCGACACCCATGGAAACGAAGATATTAGAAAACTAAGGGATGAATCCTTTCCGGCAGGAAAAACTTTAAAAAAGGATGACTATTTGATTATAACCGGTGACTTTGGAGGTGTATGGTTCGGAGACTTAAGAGACAATAAACTTCTTGAATTCTATGAAAATCAAAAATACACAATCCTTTTTGTAGACGGAAATCATGAAAATTTTGATGCTTTATCTACTTATCCTGTAGAAAA
>OHDT01001178.1_pt1 | contig 10378 bp, 9 predicted proteins | sample 1567061 | NCBI WGS metagenome assembly OHDT01 (sample SAMEA3879506, study PRJEB24766) | human gut metagenome | biome: human-associated habitat; feature: feces | place: USA | collected 1985/1987
TTCCCTGTGAATTGCCAAGCTTTACCGCCTGATTAATATTATTTGCAATACCTGCTATGATACGGATTGCTCTTGCCCTGTCCTCAGGATAACTTGTATCTATGTTACCGCCTGTCCGGATCAATTCTCTTATATAGGCACTTGCTGTCATTCCAGTCCGATTAAGTGCCGCTTTCAGAATATCCATATCTTTTTCTGACAGTTTCACAGATACCTTATGATCTTTCCTGTCAGACTTGTATTTTCGCTTTCCATCTACCATACGTTTCTCCCCTATCGTAATTCTTCAATGCTGTATCAAACCAATCTCTTTTTATCTGTACCATTGCTTTTCCAACCTTTCTTAAAAATGTGTTCATAGGTTTTGTAAGATGCGGAAAAGGTCGGACCTTTTCCCGAAAAAATATAAACGCATCAGCGTTTATATAATTTTTCGTCTTGGCAGGAGCACCTGAACCCTATATATGATATGTGGTGTTTAATATTCCACCACAATTACTGATATGGCGGCACTTTTTGCCATCACTTTGCTGTTTTAGTGGCGTTTTCCGCCACCACTTTTCCATTTTGATAGCACTTTCCGCCACCATGACTTTTTTCTCGCTTATCTGAGTGGTGGCGCTTTTTGCCGTCACTTTGCTGTTTCGACGGCGCTTTTTGCCCCCACTTCTGCATTTTGACGGCACTTTTTGCCCCACACTTTTTCAGACAGATATAATATATATATCAGCCTAAAAACCTCATCTACTGAAGAAAATACAGAATTACACACCGCTATAGGGCAATTTGTGGAACAATGGATTTTACTGGAGAGGCTTATTAATTCAATATCTATGAATAAGAATCCTAATTACCGCACTCCATTTAGTGCAAATAACTTAAAATTAATATTTTCACCCGTAGAATTCTCTCACATTATGGAATTACGGAAATATAGAAATGCTCTTGTTCATGGCATGTTAGCACCTACAATATCCAATTTAAAACAAATGACAGACGAAATAAAAATGATATGCGATAAACTCCAAGGAAAATTATCATAAATTATTCAATCATATTTTCATTTTTAGTACCAAAATAGTACCGCAAGACAAAAAAACAAGCTCGCAGATGCCCATTTTACTAGGCTTTGCGAGCTTTTAAAATATATTCGGACAACCCTCTTTATCCTCAAAAGCAAAATCCTTTATCCTCACCTATTTTCTCTTTCAAGGCATCTTAGGACTTCCTTCAAGTTCTTGGCTTACTCTCTCTTTCTTCTCTCTTATCTCTCTATATTCCTCTATTTTCAAGGCTTTCTCCATGGTTTTAAGTAAAAGAAAAAGACCTCATAGAACGGTTTTTCCGCCCTACAAGGTCTTTATTTTCTCGTTACTTTATTCATTCCCTAGGCTAAAGATTTTTGCCCCTTGAGGATAAAGGGCGTTGCCTTGGGATAATTATACTATTCGAACTCTTGGGCGGAGAGATTTATCTGGCTGTTTTGTGGTACACATTTGTGCGTTTTATTCTTCATATTCGTCTTATTTCGCATTTTTGTGTACCTCATCTAAAATTTTTAGAGCCAAACTGGAGCCAACTAATTCGTTACCCTCCACCCCAAAAATATTTTATGCTTGTTTAGCATTATTCTACTGTTTCTAATTTTACACTAAACATTCAATATAATTTTTTGAATATATTTACTTATTATTGTAAATACGTTAATATATTTTATGTATATTATAGAAAGGAGCATATTCCCTTGACTAATGCCTTTGAAATTCAATCAGGACAAGTTACTAAATATACAACCTGTAAAAAAAAGAAAATCAATCATTTACACATATATCACGTTATATACTTAATTTGTTTTATTTTATGTATAACTATTACTTTTTTCATATTCAAATTATGTATATCTAATACTGCAGATTTGTCAAATACTATTTCTTTAGGCTCAATATTTGCAACATTTGGTTCTGCTATTGTTAGTGTTTTTTCAATTACTTTATCAAATGTATATGAGCATTTTTGCTGTAACATAAACATTCTTTTTAAGGAACTTTGTCCTGAGAATGAGTGGCACCGTTGGCCATTTATAAGAAGAGAGTCATATAGTACCTTGTACAATAAAGAATTAACTTATCAAGTATTAGAAAACAGTAAAATTACTTTTAATGTTGGGAGTCATAACATATCAGTTTTTTTACCAACCATACGAGAAGATTTTTATGATTTACATAATTGGAGAAGCTTAAAAAATATGCTTCGTGAATCTAAAAATTATGAAAGTTACGTCATAAATAATATAACTGATTCTGCTACATCATTAATGATTTGGGATTGTGTCTACGATAATTTTAAGTCGATTGCTTTATATAAATTTTCCCGACTAATGATTGTTATTGGTGGATCATTTATCTTTGCCAGTTTTATATTTGCATTTTTTTATACATTATTACCATTTTAGGAGGAAATTATGTCTATTGCACTTTACTTTGGAAAAATTAATATGAGTTCATCTCAACTCGGAGATGTTATTACTAACAATGCCTCTTTTAGAACAATTCTATCTAATGTTCTTAATGCATTAAAGGATGACATTACATATACTCATCATTACACCAAACAAGTAGATAATAAAACAATTGTTGAAGATATCGAATATAGTTTATCTGTTAAAGAAAAGAATGATAATGAATTAATTGGATATATACACAAAAAATCATATCTTAATTATAAGGATTTTGATAAAAATAATAAAGAAATTATCTCAAAAAAAATTCAAAATACTGAAACATCTGAATTCTATTATGATGTTTTTCGAGAAATGGTAAGCTACCAGCGTACTTTACGTTTTGGATATAAAGAATTTTTATTTGCATTTGAAGGAATATTAAATTCGGCTTGTAAATTAGCACATTTAAATTATTCATTTACAGTTAATCAATACACTGAAGGACTCGACATTAATAATTTGCGAAATACTTTACAAAACGAACACCAAATTCAAAAACTTAAAATTAAATATCAAATTCCAAATCCAGATGCGGACACATTAAAATATATTCAGGAAAATCCTGAAAAAACCATCAAAGATTTTAAAGATGCTAATTTAGCAATAAAATATGTCACATATCAGTCTTTTTCAGATACAGGATTAAATGTCGATTCTGAAATGATAGAAAAAGAATTGCAAAACATTAACAATATCCACAGCAATATAGGTGCCCAAAAAGCTATTCAAAATGGCTATGTAGAAGTCGAAACTACTGACATTAATGGTGTAACACGTTCCACAGCTAATACTCGTCCCGTTATTAATATATTTCTATATCAATTGTTAAAAACTGTACAAGCAATTTATTTAAAATTTTCTGTTCAATCATTTGTTAAAAATGATTGAACAGAAAACATAATTCTCAAATTATCTATTACACAATTGTATTTTTTATTACATGCTTTTATTATTATCTTACATCATACTTTCAATACTAATTTAATTTATAATTTTTCTTTATCTTGCCCCATAAGACCTATCATACTGCCTTATCTGCTGCTCTGTACGCTCCTGTTCTTTCACCTTACGAATAATTGTATCAATCTGCTCCGCACCAACATATTTTTTCACACGCTCCAGATCATCAGCCTTTTCCTGCAACAGCTCTGTCCTATCACTCATATTCTTAATCTTGCCCTTGTAAAACTCCACATCATCTGACAATCTCTTCTTTTCCTTTCGAAGCTGTATTACTTCCTCTTTTAGCCTTACACACTGGATTGTCAGATTCTTTATCAGTGTTTTAAGCTTATTCACAAATGGCATGACTACCTTATCCCGAAATGACTTAGCACTTGCAAATGCTCCCGGTTCCGGCAACTGCCATTCCGGTGCTTCATCATACTTCCTTACATCACGCTGCAATAATTGCTCCGACTGCACCATCTGCTCTATATGGCTCTTAAGCTCATTCTGTTGCTTTTCAAGTTGAACATTATTCTGTTGCAAATCATTGTATTTCTGTCTTAATACCTGATTATCAGATTTCAATGAATCATTCCTTTGCTCCAGAGTGTGATTGTCAGCAGATAACTGATCATTCACATTCTTCAATTTACTATTCTTATATTGTAAATCTTCATTCCTTTGTTCCAGTTCTTCATTATCTGTCTGCAACTGTAGCTGCTTCTGCTTCAAATCATGATTTTCCATGCGAAGTCTGTCCTTGCGACTTTCAAGCCTTGTATTCTCCATCCTCAAATTCTGATTACCTGCAAGCAGTACTTCCTTCTCTTGTTGTGCTATAGTTCTCTCTTCATTTGCCTTCTGTATAGCTTCCTCAACCAGTTCCTTTTCTATAGTAACATTTTGCAATTCCTGTTTCTTTACAGAAACCGCTTCCCCAAGCTGTAAAACCACCGAAAATATTTCCTGTTTTTGGCTATCCAGCTCAGCTACTTCTTTTGCTCGCTCTTTCTTTTCAAATTCAAGCACCGACAAATGCTTCTCATGTGTTCCCTTTTTCAGCCATTCCACACCATATCGCTCCATGACTGTAGCAAGTTCCTGCTTCTCTGATGCAATCCATTGATTTAATTCTGTTGCACCCCTTGTACCACCAGCAAATCCTTCTGCCGCTAGTGCAGATTTTAATGATACCCTTGTATCAAGTCCTCGCTTACTTCCTGTAATATATGGTACAAAATCAATATGCAAATGCGGTGTTTCTTCATCCATATGCAAATGTGCCGAGAATACATACAAGTACGGATTTCTGGCTTGGAACTCGTCCATAAATTCCGTTAAAATCCTTTTTGCCAACAATCCATCTTCACTTTTGGCATTCATATCATCTTTATTTCCAATCTGAAATATCACTTCATGAAATAACTTTTCCTGCTTACTCCTCCTGATTTTTTCATAGTAATTATCAATCATGCGATCTTTTCGTTTCTGTTTTGCATTATATCGTTCCAGTGCTTCATCAAATAATTTATGATAAACCTGCTTAATATCTTCCTGGCAAAATTCCACATTATCAGCACTTCTGTTTTTATCTACATTCTTAGCTGTAAATGCTCTGGTATTATGGTTCACAGAACCTTTTCCGATCATTGCACTTATCGTTCTCTCCATAGGCAATCTTCCCCTTTCTTTTATCTGTCATATTAGCGCCGGATATCGGCATAGAGCGAGGTTTCCTCGCTCTGGCTTTGTTACTTTCGTCGAAAGTAACGCAAATGCACTTTTGACATCAACATCTCCTTTCAGGAGCTGTCGCCATCAAAAATGCAACCTGACAAGTCAGGTTTTGCGCCCTGCCGGGAGCTTTTCTGCCTGCGGCAGTCAGTGTACACAAGCCTCCATTGCATCAACCACACCACATTTTCATTTTCCTTATCTATTCTAACGGAAGCGTGACACGCAACCGTTATATATGTTTAAGAAAAACTACCACCGAAAACTCTCCGGCACACCTCGTCTATCCCAATATTCCTTTCGAGCCTTTTCCTTTTCTTCTTCCGTTAGTGCAGTCTTATATTTTATATACAATTCTCTCATTACCATTGCATCCAGTTTCTTCTCCAGCCCCTGTTTTATCAGAGGCAATAGTTCTTCCTGTTCCAACATAAAATATCTCATTATCGCAATGAAAAGTTCTTCTGAAATCTGTACATTTTTCATACCAATCCACCATTCCTTTCCTAACTCGTTCAAGACCGCAACACTGCAAAGTCTATATGCTTTGCAACCTTGCAAAGTTTATCTCCGCAATTTCTATATAGCCTGCAATGTTGCGTTCTTACCCTATCTCTGTTTTACTGTATCCAGTTCCCAATACCACGAGTTATTGATTTTCTTTGCCCGGATGCCCAATTCTTTCTTTGCATTTTCCATTGTTCTCTTTGAAATGCCCTGTTCATCAGCCATTTCAAAAACTTCATTACTCTGCACCATATTAGTTGTTTCTGCCAATTCACGAAGCATTTGCTTTGCCTGTTCCAGCTTATTTGCCTTTGGTGCAATACCGCCAAGTACTTCATCTGCGGTAATCTCATAATCTCCCAACCAATGAAAGCCCGTTTCTGATAGCATAAATGCCTTTGGATGTCCAAATGCCGCAAGATTGTTCTTTATCTGAACAACTGCTCTTGTATTAAGTTCTCCCTCTATTCTGCCGACCAGAAGCACACTCCTCGCCACAGCAAAGAAGTCAATGGAACCCATTCCCCTGTATGCTGCTTTATTACCAGATGCCTTGTTCATATGACCAATAAGAAGAATTGCACACTGGTATTTCTCTGCTAATGCTCCCAGCTTCTTCGTCATATCTCTTGCCTCATTTGCCCGGTTCATATCCATGCCACCACCGAGATACGCCTGTATCGGGTCTAATATCAATACTTTTGCCCCTGTCTTAGCAAGTGCCTCTTCCAGTCTTTCATCTGCCATAGATAAGGATTTATCACTTTCATCAATAACCAGTATCTTTTCACAGTCCGCCCCGGCAAGTTCAAACCTCGGCTTTACTGTATCTGCCAGTCCATCCTCTGCTGTCTGATAAATGACATTTACCGGCTCCTGCACATCCATATCACTGTCGAGACATTCTCCCTTTGACAGCTTTGCTGCTATATTTAACACCAATGTGGTCTTTCCATCACCCGGATCTCCCTGAATAATTGTCAGCTTCCCATATGGTATAAACGGATACCACAGCCATTTCACTTCCTGTGACTCAACCTCCGACATCCGTATCATCTTTAATTCTGTCTTCTGTTCCTCCATAAAAGTCCTCCATTTTCCAATCTTTTATTTGCTCCTTAGAAGAACCTCTGCTATACTCTAGTTGTATTTATATGTGTAACAGAGATCTTCATTTGTTACCACAAGTCCTAACAGTTGCCGCTGTCAGGACTTTTTTCTTTATCAGTCTGTGTTTCCTGCCAAAGATACTTTGCACCATCCAGCATTGAAATAATCGCCTATAACATATCCATACAATCATTTCGCATATCTGCCAGACTATCAGCCGTTAGCGTTACCTCCTGCTGTTCCAATTGCTTTACAAGTTCAGAAATATTTGTCTGCATATTCTGTAATTCCTCTACAAGCTTGTAAATAACCTCTTTCTTGCCTACAACACATATTCTGTTATAAATGCAGGAACGGACAAAATAATCTTTTTTCTGCATACCGCTTGCAAGTATCTTGGCTTCAATCATTTCCCGCTCCCTGTCTGATACACGAAAGCTGATTGTTGGATGTTTGTGTACTCCGCTCATAGATTGTCCTCCTCATTCTCCAGTTCTAGCCTGTCTGCCAGTTCTGCCTGCTTATTCGGGTATAAATGTGAATAAGTATTTAATGTTGTTTCTATCTTTTCATGTCCCAACCGCTCCGCTATTGCCAATGGCTGAAATCCAAGCTCCACCAGAAGTGATGCGTGGCTGTGGCGCAGATCATGAATACGGATTCTCTTAACTCCTGTTTCCTTTATGCCTCGTACAATCTCATGCTCCATATAAGATTTTGTAAACCGAAACATTCTTTCATTTGGCATAATTCCATATAAATGATTGCAATATTCTTTTAATTCTTCTGCCAGAAATGGCGGAATAGTAATCTTACGATTGCTCTTTGGTGTCTTAGGCGGTGTAATTACATCTTTTCCATCCAATCTCTGATATGATTTAGAAATGCTTATAATTCGTTTTTCCAAATCAATATCTTCATAGGTAAGTGCCAGCAATTCTCCTATACGCATCCCTGTCCAATACAGAATCATAAATGCCAATCTCGCTTCCGGTTTCTTATCCATAGACGGAAGAAACTGCTTAAACTCCTGTTTTGTCCAGAACTCCATATCATCAGCCTTGCTTTTCCCGATACTTCCTGCTTTCCTGCATGGGTTATCTTTCAAGTCATAATATCTGACCGCATAATTGAATAGTGCTGCCAACTGGTTATTAATACTTTTAAGATAAGTCGGTGCGTACCCCTGCTTAATCAATTCATTCTGCCAAGCCCTGATATCTGAAGTCTTAATCTCACACATCTTTTTCTTTTTGAAATAAGGTGTAACCTTTAAATCAAACACATATCTTTTATTCTTGATTGTGCTTTCTTTAAGCCGGTTCTCCACATCAGCGAAATAGATTTCAACATAATTCTCAAAGTTAATATCCAAATCTTTTCTCTGCTGTTGCCGGAAGTTACGCTCCCACTCCTCTGCTTCTGCTTTTGTCTTAAAGCCTCTTTTGTTCTTTTTATGGCGTATACCCTGCCAGTCCTCATAATAGAACTGGCTGCGCCATGTTTTACCATCTCTTGTAGCTGGCATATCATCATCTCCTCTCCATTAACCAACTGCCATACCATAAAACTTTTCTTCAAAATACTTTGTAGGTACTTTGCCTGAAATCACTCGATAACCTTTTTCTTTCAATTCATTATTAAGACCACGAATGATTTTGTAAGCATATCCTCTTGATACTCCAAGAATCTGTGCAGCTTCATCTGCTGTTACATACATCTTCATCGTATTCTCCATATTGTGTTCTCCTTCCTGTTTTCATTTTAGTACACTTTTGTGACCTTATTTACTCGTATTATATAGTACACATTTGTGTCTATCAAGCAATTTAATCAAATTTTTATACACAAATGTGTCCCATTGTGATAGAATAGGGGTAACAAATCATAAAGGAGCATTTTTATGACTACTGGAGAAAAGATTAAATACTTTCGCAATATGCGTGGAATATCGCAGGAAACGCTTGGTCAGTTATCCGGCATAAACTCCGCAACAATAAAGAAATATGAATATGGAATCCGTAATCCAAAACCTGACCAGCTTTTAAAGATTGCCAATGCGCTAGGCATCAGCATTAACATTTTCATGGATTTTGATATAGAAACAGTTTCTGATGTATTGTCATTACTGTTTAAACTGGATGACCAGATTGATATGAAATTTGAGGCAGATAAGGACGATGAGGGCAATTTCAAACCTGCTACTGTTAAGCTGTCCTTTAAGAACAAACTCATCAATAAAAAACTCTGTACCTATATGAAAGCTTTGGAAATTCGTGAAAATATGCTAAATGCTAAAGATGAATATTCAGAAGAAGAGTATGCTGACAGTTTGCAGCATATCAATGAAAATATCGAAGAAATCAAGCAACACCTGCTTGATGACAATATGGTTGTCAAAAAAGGCACTGACCGCCTTACTGTAAAAAATTATCCAAATTAGTAAAACCTCCTGAATTATCAAACATAACATGATAATATCTAATTAAACAGAAAGCACCCACTCCAAAGGTGGATGCTCCGAGTTTAGGCTAAAGAAATGTCCTTACGGACACCGCCTATCCTGTTGGCAGACAGGATAAGCATTTTTATTTTTTCGCCTGCTCTTCCTCGAAGAGCTTTTCTCTTTATCGAGAAAGGCAAGCAACGCTATAATCAAGCTACCAAAGGACATCAACAATGCTAATATCCCAATGAAAATCGAAATGATCTCATAAGCCGTCATCGGCGCTAAGCAAGCCCCCCAGACACTTAACGCCCTGTCATGGGTACTTTCCTTAAAGAGTACCCTAACATATATCATATGTTCTGCAAGAACAATTGTAATTTGAATCTTATTTTATAGACCTATCCCCTATAAATATTTTAATACATCGGATAAGTTATTAATTTCCATATCAGCTTTTTCACTCTCATCTGTTATATTCCACAAACTTCCTAATCCCTGTTTTACCCATATAGTTTTCATACCCAACTGTTTTGCGGGTACAATATCATTATCAATACGGTCACCAATCATGACTGCATTCTCTGGCTTACAACAGCTTCTTTCCAATGCAATTTCAAATATGCGCCTATCAGGTTTTGAAACGCCTTCTTCTGCTGATGCGATAATCAAATCAATATATTTTCGTACTCCAAGATTTTCTAATCTCTCAGAAGTTCCTAATGATTGGTTTGCAATTACACCAATTTTATAAATTCTACTTAACTTTTTCAAACAATCTTTAGTATCTGTATACAGCCTCTCGTATTGCGATTCCCATTTAGGTAATTTCACCCCCAATTGCCTTGCTACCTCTAAATCTCCTTTTTTGTTTTCTTTATAAAACGACATGGCATATTTATAAATTTGCTCGTAAGTTAAACCTGATAAATCCGCTATCCTTTTCATCCTGTCTTCATAAACTTTGCTTTCATCAACCAATGTCGACCCAACATCAAAAAATAGCCATTTTATTTCGTCCTTTTTGGGGCAAAATCCTCTTTTTCTTGCTTCTTCTAGCAGTTTGGGTTGAATTTCTGGGTAAGTCCAATTAATCGGTAGTTCATCCATAATTGCTATTTTTTCAATTTCAC
>OHDT01001185.1_pt1 | contig 10316 bp, 8 predicted proteins | sample 1567061 | NCBI WGS metagenome assembly OHDT01 (sample SAMEA3879506, study PRJEB24766) | human gut metagenome | biome: human-associated habitat; feature: feces | place: USA | collected 1985/1987
CATCTTTGATGCAATGGTGGAATTGTGTAATGAAGGGAAACCGGTAGATCTGGTGACCCTTCAGAATCGTTTAAAGGAGAAAGAACTCCCGCCGGATATCAGCAGTATGGAATATGTAAGAGATCTGATCTCAGCGGTTCCTACTTCTGCAAATGTGAAGTACTACGCAAAGATCGTCAGTGAGAAAGCAGTCCTTCGCAGACTTATCAAGGCAAATGAAGAGATTGCCAACACCTGCTACAGCGGGAAAGAAAGTCTGGATACAATCCTGGAGAGTACCGAGAGCAAGATCAATGAGGTGGTACAGAAAAAGAATGTAAAAGAGTTCGTCCCGATCCGTACGGTGGTTATGAATGCTATGGACAAGATTGAGAAGGCATCCAAGCTTCACGGAACTGTTACAGGTATTGCCACCGGATTCATTGATCTGGATTATCGTACTGCCGGTATGCAGCCCTCTGACCTGGTGCTGATCGCCGCCCGTCCTTCCATGGGTAAGACAGCGTTTGTACTGAATATCGCGCAGCATGTGGCTTTTAAGCAGAATCTGCCGGTAGCCATATTCAGTCTGGAAATGAGTAAGGAGCAGTTGATCAACCGTATGTTTTCCCTGGAATCCAGCGTGGATGCACAGAAGCTTCGTACCGGCCAGCTGAATGACCAGGAGTGGGAGCGGCTGATCGAGAGTGCCGGTGTCATCGGTAAATCCAAACTGATGATTGATGACACGCCGGGCATCAGCATTGCAGAGCTCCGCTCCAAATGCAGGAGAATGAAGCAGGAAAACGGTCTGTCCATGATCATCATTGACTATTTGCAGTTGATGTCAGGCAGCGGCGGCAGAAGCAGCGACTCCAGACAGCAGGAGATTTCCGATATTTCCCGTTCCTTAAAGGCGGTAGCCAGAGAGTTATCCGTACCGGTGCTGGCTCTGTCCCAGCTGAGCCGAGCGGTAGAACAGAGACCGGATCATCGGCCGATGTTGTCTGACCTGCGTGAATCCGGAGCTATCGAGCAGGATGCCGACGTGGTAATGTTTATTTACCGTGATGATTATTACAACCATGATTCACCGGACAAGGGTATTTCCGAGATCATCATTGCCAAGCAGAGAAACGGTCCGATCGGAACCGTACAGCTGGCATGGCTGCCGGAGTACACCAAGTTCGCTAACCTGGAAAACGACAGAAAAAAAGATTTTTAAGTATCCTGCGAATACAGAATATAAAACACGAAAGAGAACAAGTAAGGGAAATTCCCCTGTACCTGTTCTCTTTTTTATTTCACATTTTCATATTATGACAATTTAGAAAAGGAGAGATTATGGGAGAGTATTTATTGATTTCGGATGCAGCAAAACAGGTAAAGGTGGAGAGCCACGTGCTTCGCTATTGGGAGGAAGAACTACACCTGCCCATCAAACGTAACGAATTGGGGCATCGCTATTATACGAAAGAAGATGTAGAACGTTTCAAAGAGATCAAGAGCATGAAAGAAAGGGGATTACAGTTGAAAGCAATTAAAATGATATTAAAGGACGGGAAACTGGATGTGCTGCCGGAGGAAACGACAGAAAAAGAAGCAGCTGCCGCACCGCGTATGGCAATTGAAATTGTAGATGAGACAGTGAAGAAAACAGTACCATCACCGGTGCAGGAGACCTCGCTGACAGGCGAAAACCGGGAGGAGAAGGTTAAAAGACTACAGTGGATTCTGCAGCAGATGATCCGTGAAGCCGTAAAAGAAAATAATCAGGAGCTATGTCGGGAATTAAAGGAGAGCATGGTCAAAGAACTGGATTATCAGTTCCGCAGCAGAGAAGAGCGTGAGGAAGAGCGGGATCGCAGGCTGGAACAGCGCAGCGAAGAATATTATCAGAAGATGGACGAGCTGTTACGGAAAAAGACCAAAGGACGGTTGCAAAAACAGCCAAAAGATACACCCGTGAATCCAAAAGAGAATGATAAAAATAAAGCAGAAAAAAAGAAAAGGCATTTCATTTTCTGAAATGCCTCTCCAAGGTTGCATTTTAAGTCGGAAATTAATCCTCTGCGATAGCACCAACAGGGCACTGACCTGCGCAGGAACCGCAGCTGATGCACTTATCTGCATCGATTTCGAACTTTCCGTCGCCCATGCTGATAGCGCCAACGGGGCACTGTGCTTCACAAGCTCCACATGCTACACAAGCATCACCAATAACAAATGCCATAATCTTTTCCTCCTATTTTGCGTGTATCAAATCATATTGTTTGATACAAATTTATCAATATAACTATTAGTATTGTAATATAAATATGGCTTGAATACAAGTCTTATTTAGTATTTTTTATCATTAGTTACAGTTGTTTATTTATATTTATTGAACTCCAGGATCTTCTTCGCATTCTGAATTCTCTCCTCGGTAGGGGGTTCCACACCTTCCAGCTTATAGGGGATTCCCAGCTCTTTCCATTTGTATGCCCCTAATGTGTGATAGGGAAGAACTTCTACCTTCATAACGGTATCCAGAGTGTCAATGAATTCTCTTGTTTTCTTCAGATATTCGTCATTGTCAGTGATTCCGGGTACCAGCACATGACGGATCCACATGGGGATACCCTGTTCGGAGAGGTATCTTGCGCAGTCCAGAATGTTTTTGTTGGTATGGCCGGTGAGTTTTTTGTGCTCCTCATCATCAATATGCTTGATGTCCAACATGACAAGATCGGTATATTTCAGTAATTCGTTGAATTTGGAGAAGAAGGGCTCTTCTCTGGTAAAAGGCTGTCCGGAAGTATCAAGGTCGGTGTTGATGCCTCTCTCGTGAGCCTTACGGAAGAGATCGATGAGAAAATCAATCTGTAATAAAGCTTCGCCGCCGCTGACGGTGATGCCGCCTTCTTTGCCCCAGTAGCTGCGGAAACGCTCTGCCTTATCCAGAAGCTCGTCTGCTGTCATCAGATTGTCAGTGTCGGGATTCCAGGTATCTACATTGTGGCAATATTGACAACGCATATTGCAGCCCTTGAGGAAGATAAGATAGCGGATTCCGGGTCCGTCTACTGCGCCGAAGGATTCTAATGAGTGAATTCTGCCTTTGATCATTGTAATAATCTCCATTCTCTGCCATGCAGGCAGCTGAGGGGTGAGTGTTACGAATAGTATATCCAAAAAGGGACCGGACATTACTGCCCGGCCCCATATACATCAATTATCTCAAAACCTGTAAGAATTACAGACTCTTATGGCAGGTTCTTGCGATAACATCATCCTGCTGCTCCTTGGTCAGGCTGATGAACTTAACAGCATAACCGGATACACGGATGGTGAAGTTAGCGTACTCAGGCTTCTCAGGATGAGCCTGTGCATCTAACAGCTTCTCGGTACCGAATACGTTAACGTTGAGGTGATGAGCACCACGATCGAAGTAACCATCCATTACACGTACCAGAGTTTCTTTCTGCTCGTCAAGGTTGTGACCAAGAGCGGAAGGAGCCATGGTCTGGGTATTGGAGATACCATCCAGAGCATACTCATAAGGCAGCTTAGCTACAGAGTTCAGAGAAGCCAGCAGACCACTCTTCTCAGCACCGTAGGAAGGTGATGCACCGGGAGCGAACGGTGTGTAAGCTGCTCTACCATCGGGCAGAGCACCGGTAGCCTTACCATATACAACGTTAGAGGTAATGGTCAGTACGGAAGTGGTAGGCTCAGAATTTCTGTAGGTGTGGTTCTTCTTGATCTTCTCCATGAAGGTCTTCAGCAGCCATACAGCGAATTCATCAGCTCTGGGATCATCGTTACCGTACTTAGGGAAGTCGCCTTCGATCTTGAAGTCTACAGCACAACCCTGGTCATCACGGATAACCTTAACCTTAGCATACTTGATAGCGGACAGGGAGTCAGCTACATGGGACAGACCTGCAATACCGGTTGCGAAGGTTCTTCTTACATCGGTATCGATCAGAGCCATCTCAGCTGCTTCGTAGTAGTACTTATCATGCATGTAGTGAATCAGGTTCAGGATGTTAACATACAGAGATGCACACCAGTCAAGCATGATGTCATATTTATGCATAACTTCGTCGAAATCAAGGTACTCGGAAGTGATAGGAGCGATTTCGGGACCACACTGCATATGTTTGCCGTCCTTGTCCAGATGCTTCTCATCCTTACCACCGTTGATAGCGTACAGTAAGCACTTAGCCAGGTTAGCACGAGCACCGAAGAACTGGATCTCCTTACCGGTCTGAGTAGCGGATACGCAGCAGCAGATGCTGTAGTCATCACCCCAGATAGGCTTCATAACGTCATCGTTCTCGTACTGGATGGAAGAAGTATTCACAGAAATCTTAGCTGCGTACTTCTTAAAGTTATCAGGCAGAGCGCTGGAGTACAGAACAGTCAGGTTCGGCTCGGGGCTGGGTCCCATGTTCTCCAGAGTATGCAGGAAACGATAGTCGTTCTTGGTAACCATATGACGGCCGTCCATGCCGATACCACCAACTTCCAGAGTAGCCCATACGGGGTCACCGGAGAACAGCTGGTTGTAAGAAGGAATACGAGCGAACTTAACCATACGGAACTTCATGGTCATATGGTCGATCAGCTCCTGAGCTTCTTTCTCGGTCAGGGTGCCTTCCTTTAAGTCTCTCTCAATATAGATGTCCAGGAAAGTAGAGATACGTCCAACGGACATAGCTGCACCGTTCTGGGTCTTGATAGCTGCCAGGTAACCGAAGTATAACCACTGGATAGCTTCCTTAGCGGTGGTAGCGGGACCGGAAATATCGTAGCCGTAGATCTTAGCCATTTCCTTCATTCCCTGCAGAGCCTTGATCTGATCAGCGATCTCTTCTCTCAGACGAATGATTTCCTCGGTCATAACGCCGGTACCGCAGTTCTTCTTATCCTTCTTCTTCTGCTCGATCAGGAAATCGATACCGTACAGAGCAACTCTTCTGTAGTCGCCTACGATACGTCCACGACCATAGGTGTCGGGAAGACCGGTAACGATATGGGTATGACGAGCAACCTTCATTTCATCGGTATAAGCATCAAATACTGCCTGGTTGTGAGTCTTGTGATACTCATTGAAGATCTTGTCATATTTTTCATTTACTTCGTAGCCATAGGTGCTTGCTGCCTGCTGAGCCATCTTAATACCACCATAAGGCATGAATGCTCTCTTTAAAGGCTTGTCTGTCTGCAGACCAACGATCTGCTCCAGATCCTTCATAGATTCATCAATATAGCCAGGGCCATAAGCGGTCAGACTGGATACGATCTCTGTTTCGCATTCCAGAACGCCGTTATGCTCACGCTCTTCCTTCTGTAACTCCTGAAGTCTGCCCCAAAGCTTATCAGTTGCTTCGGTAGGTCCCTCCAGGAAGCTCTCATCTCCATCATACGGAGTGTAGTTGGTCTGGATGAAGTTACGTACATTGACGTCTACATCCCAGTGGCCATCTCTTTTAAAGCCTCTCCATGCTTCTGCCATGAAAATTTACCTCCTTCTAGTAAAAACAATTAATATTATCAACTGAGAGTACCAGTTGCGCTGGCATCCCAAGCTGTTTCTTTACGATAAAAGTGTACTACCTGACAAGGGTAAGTGTCAACAGTTTTAGGTAATGTACGCGCTTTTGTACATCAGCTCTGACATGAAAAAGAGATTGCCGTGTGTGGGTGCTTGCACACAAAGCACGAAAACCTCTTTTTCATGGACAAAGCGCACCAACATGAAATAAATGTGAGCTACGAAGCGGCGCCATTTGTGAAGCAAATGCTGATGCACAAGAATATTCTTGTAATCTTTTGGGGAAAGTATTATACTAAAAAAGCCTTATACGGCAGAAAGGAGACCGATATGACCGGAGTAACAAAAGACATGACCATTGGCGAGATCTTACGTGCCAATCCTGAAGTAGCTCCCGTACTCCTCGATGCAGGAATGCATTGCCTGGGATGCCCTGCTTCACAGGGAGAGACCCTGGAAGAGGCAGCTATGGTACATGGCATTGATGTAGATGAGCTTATGAAAGTGATCGAGGAGCTGTAATCTTTGTATGTCTGTTTTGGAAACATCACCTGACCGGGGCACACAGGTGAAACAAAGTATTTATGGAATTTCATAGCTCAGATTTCCGCGCAATCGAAATGTGTCCGCCGATTGCGCGGATTTGAGAAATCTAAAGAATTCAAGGAACTCAGATCATCGGCCTCTGGCCGTCTTTTTTTACCTTTTTCCCTTAGATATATTATCTGATCCGACATTATGAAGTATGACTGGCACGGTAGATTCTTTCAAGGGAGGCTAATTCTGTGGTACTTTCAGTTCCCAGCCGGAATAAATCAGAGCAGGGTTGCGGATCAGTTCCCGGTTCAGGGAGATGATCTCGGCCACGGAGCAGCCGTACTTTCTGGCGATTTTCCAGAGGGTGTCGCCCTGTCTGACGATGTATATCCCACTTTTCTTATTCTCAGGCAGAACAGCATCGGGAGTGCCGCCTGTGATAGGCGCTCCGCTTTGGGGAATCTTAAGCTGCCAGCCGGCGTGAATCCGGTTCGGGTTCTTGATCCGATCACTGTTGGCTGCCATGATCTCGGTTATGGAGCAGTTGTATTTTCTGGCGATTTTCCAGAGAGTGTCACCTGTCTGTACGGTATAGGTCAAATAGGAGGTGGCGTTTTTCACGACAGGAGAGGGAACTTCACGGTCGGTCTGTTCTCCGGAGCTGCTGTCGTCAGTCTTATACTGCTCTACGATATTGTTGGTGTTGTTGCCGGGAATGATAGGAGTCGTGTTCCGCATCCACTTTGCGTAGAATACCTTGTCTCCCGTATCGGTACCTGTGATCTCTGTGACGGGCGAACCGGAAAAACTGCTGTCCGCGTACCAGCCGTCAAAGCGGTATCCCTCGCGGGTAATATCATTGGTGGTAGGAAGAACTGCCCCGGTGCCGTAAGTGTAGCCGGTTACTTCTTTTCCGCTGGCAATCGTACCGCCGTCCGTCTGCAGCGTTACGGAATAGGTGGAGAGTTCCCATTTTGCCTTGAGGGTCATAGTGCATTTGACTGTATCCGTGTCAAAGTTCCATTTTGTTTCCGTACCGTTGTTATCATAATACCAGCCGTCAAGACTATGCCCCTCATTGGTGAAAGCGGGGGCGGTGAGTGCCGCTCCGTCCTTGCGCCAATTCACTTTCTGTGTGATGACCGGCTCTCCGTTGTTCGGTTCAAAGGTAATCATGAGTTTAACGGGCAGGGTGGTACCGCTGAAATCACCGTCTAAAACCGTACCATCATTGTTCGTAATCGCGCCGGTGAATGTGCCGCCGTTAATGGTACCGCTGCTCTCATTTATGACCTCATTCGTGAATGTGCCCTTCCGGATGGTACCGTTGTTGGTCACTTTGCCATGGAACTCAGTGCTGCCGGCGGCACCCTCACTGCCGGTGATCGTGCCGCTGCCGTACTCGTTGGTATCGTTCGTCATTGTGCCGGCTATTTCGCCGCCGTCAGCATTCAGGATGCCAACGTTTGTTACATTTGTGTAGATTTTTGCATTGTCGCATATAGTAAGAATAACTCTCTGAGAGGAAGTATTGTATACAGAGCTTGCATCATTCGGATTATCAGGATCACCGATCGTGCCCCCTGTCATGGTGAACTGATTACTGTTCCGCACTCCGCCACCTGAAGCATACTGACCGTCGGGGCTGGTGCAGCCTTTAATCATACCGTCTGACATAATAAAGGTTCCCTTGTTGCAAACACCGCCGCCCCCAAATGCTACTGTCGTGCATGCACTGATTGTTCCACCGTACATTCTAAAGGTGCCGTGGTTTATTACACCGCCACCATCGTTATTTGCAATGCAGTTGTGGATATTAGAGCTGGTAGCCATGGCGAATGTGCACCCTGTGGCGACATACACGCCGCCGCCTAGCTGAGCAGCACAGCCGATAATGCTTCCGCTCGTCATGATGAATGTGCCGTTCTTTCCGGTGTCAGAGTCTTTGCCAAGGTATACACCGCCGCCTCGACTCGTTGCCGAACATCCGACGATGTTGCCACCGGCCATGACCAGTGTACCGCCGGCAACAAGCACACCGCCGCCGTCACTTTGATCACCGCCACCGCCTGTAATAACTCCACCGGAGACAATTTCCGAGCCACCGTTGTCCAGTTCCCACATGTCAATGTACCAGGTCAGATATTTACAGTGCGGGTTAAATTTGTGTTGTGTGGTTGTGTTCCTGTCCTGAATCGTCAGATCGCCGTCCGCCGCCACCTTGATTACGCTGTCGCTGCCGGTCATCTTCAGTACACAACCGTTCAAATCCAGTGTCACAGTACGGTTGACCGTCAGTGTAGAGCCGATATCGATATCCCCCGTTAGTGTGATTCTGGAAATACTGCTATCTGCCAGTGCCCCAGTCAATTCCGATGCTGTCGTCACCTCTGCCTCACCGTTTGCGGCCAGCACAGACAGTCCGTTCAGAACCGCTGCAGCTTCATTTCCCGATGCGCTTTCCGGGGAACCTGGACCCTCTGTGGATGTCGGGGGATTCGTCAGCTGCCCGGTTTCTGCTGCCGATACCGGCGTGGAGACCAGAGAAAGTACCATGGAACTGCAAAGCAGCGCCGCATAGAACCGAATTTTTTGCTTTTTCATGAATTATTTTCCTCCCATTGTTGTGATGCGTTTCCTTTTCCCGTGCCTTGTCCACGGTGTTCTCTTTCCCGGAGTCTGATACACAGCACAGTGATCATGACTGCTGTGGAGAAAGAAATTACCCCAACCAGCACATAACCGCCGGCGTCTTCATGCAGCAGGATAGAACCGTACATTCCCCGGGCGGTGATCTGCGTCTGACCGGCTGCTGTGTGCACCGTTCCCACAAGGAACGCAGACAATGCTGTGCACAGGGCAGACAGCCGGCAGATCACGCGACGCTTCTTCCGGCGATATTTTTCATGCACCCGTTTTTTCACCAGTTCGACCCGCTTTTCTGTATCATACATATCGTTGAAAACCTCCCTTCGGAAAGTAAAGTCATAAAATACATATGTCCTTCATCTAATTAGGTACAAAAAAACGAAAAAACTCTCACCTGAAATTCAATTTTTTCAAAAAAAGTTTCAAAAAAAGTTCTTCAAAAAACAGGAGCTGCCGACAGCAGCTCCGCAAAAGACAGGATTCAGTTGTGATTCTGGGTAAGGCGGCGGGTGATCAGTTTCCCTGCCGTCAGGATCAGCACAGGCAGAATGTATGCGATATACTGTATCGCACCGCCATAGGCGATCAGAAGATTATAAATTGCATGAAAAGTGATGGCTGCCCCGAGCAGACCGCAGGTTCCGGCGATCTTCAGCCAGGTGCGTTGCCATACATATGCCAGTCCACCGCCGACGATGGCACCACAGATCACGTGCATGGCACCCGTTCCAATGCCCCGGAAAAAGATAAAGGAAAAATGTCCGGCTCCGTTTTGAATCAGATAGCAGACATTCTCAAAGGTGGCAAAGGAAAGTGCAACGATGATGGCAGCATTTTTTATCGGCACCGGTTCAGGCTCAAATACAAGAAGATAAAAGAGCAACGGCAGGAGTTTCATCACTTCTTCTACCACAGGTGCGATCTCTGCGGTGGCGGCAATCGTATCTGCTGCGTAAAGAGCGGCAAAGAAGGTATTGATGTAAGCGGAGAGCAGGCATGCCCCCATTCCTGCAAGACAGCACAGAAAGAATTTGGCCTGCCGCCTACCCATGCACAGGGCGGCGATCAACAGGGGTGAGGCCATACAGATAAATACATTTTCAATATAGGTCATGTCCGCACCGCCTTTCCTGTGGCAGGCAGCAGCCCGAAAAGGCAGAACGTCAGCAGAAGATCACACCAGCAATAGGGACTGAAGATAGAGTCGCCCGGCCAAAAGCAGCCGGAGGTCCACAGAGCGTATTCTACCGCAACATAGCAGAGGATTCCGATGTGAAAATACCGCAGGTTCCGCCCTTTTCCCGTCTGTGTCTCTGCGTAGACAAGACCGTGGATGGAACGATAGGAGACAAGGATCATCATGCCACACCAGAGCAGGTTGGAGAGAATGTCACCAAAGGTACAGTAAAATGCGCACAACGGAACTCCGATCAGCGGAGCCAGCAGGGATTTCCGACAGGAAAAGCTTCTTTCCTCCGGGGAGGAGAGAGTATATTGTAGGAGATAGAGAAAAATAACGCTGGAGACCCAGCCGAATTCCGATACATAAAAGATCCGTGGTGTTTCGGAAAACAACAACAGATATAATGTCCAGTACAGGGAGCCCAGT
>OHDT01001193.1_pt1 | contig 10242 bp, 7 predicted proteins | sample 1567061 | NCBI WGS metagenome assembly OHDT01 (sample SAMEA3879506, study PRJEB24766) | human gut metagenome | biome: human-associated habitat; feature: feces | place: USA | collected 1985/1987
TACCTGGGAGACCGGATCGTGGTTATGTCCGCAAGACCGGGGGAGATCAAAGATATCATAGAAGTTGACCGGGCAGCGGCGGGAAAGCGCAGCGGAGCAGAGTTTGCTGCATATAAAAAGAAAATTTATGATTATTTCTTTGAAGACAGTGATGAGAAATATGAAGTGGAGTATGTGATTTAGGAGGTGGGAAAATGAAAAAAACGAAACGTATTTTATTGGGACTGGCAGTTCCGGCGGCGGTACTTGTATTCTGGTATATCGCAACAACATTTACAGGTGTTCCAAATACGATTTTACCGAAAATTTCTTCGGTGATTTTGACGGGAGGCGATATGATACATACCGGACAGCTTCCGGCAGATTTGGGAATTAGTATAGGAAGGGTAGTCAAAGGATTTCTGGCATCAGCCGTAATCGGAATTATTCTTGGATCGGCAATGGGAATGTCGCAAACGGTAAATGCGTTGTTCTATCCGTTTATTACCACAATACGGCAAATTCCGATGATTGCATGGATTCCTCTCATTATATTATGGGCAGGAATCGGGGAAGGTTCAAAAGTTATTATTATAGTTATTGCAGCAGTGTTTCCCATTCTTGTAAACACGATGAGCGGAATTACCGGAACGCCACAGGGATTTGCAGAAGTTGCAAAGCTTTATAAGCTGGGAAAATGGCAGACATTTACCAAGGTATTTTTACCACATGCCCTGCCACAGATGCTGGTAGGATTAAAACTGGGACTTGGGGTTTCCTGGATGGCGGTAGTGGCATCGGAGCTGATTGCGGCGACATCTGGGATTGGATACCGGATGAATGAAGCAAGAAGCCTGATGCGATCTGATAAAGCAATCGTCTGCATGATTGTAATCGGAATTGTTGGTATTGTAATGGATAAGATCATCAGTGTTATTTTTGAAAGAATGACACCCTGGATACAGATAAATGCAAAAAGAGAGTAGGAGGAAATTATTATGAAAAAGAAAAACTGGATGCCTGGAATTATGCTTGCGGCGGTACTTGCACTGACCGGCTGCGGAGGTGCCGCACAGGCAAATAATGCGGATACGGGAAGCAGCAGTGACACACAAAAAAGTGAAGAAAAAATAATTAAAATCGGTTCGCCAACGACAGACGGAACGCAGCTTGTAGAAAATGCAGGGCTGGCGTATAGATTGGGGTATTTGGATGAGGAATTGGAAAAAGCAGGGTATAAGGCGCAGTATATTGGGTTTGCACAGGGAGGAACCGCGATTAATGAAGCATTTGCATCGGGGCAATTGGATGTTGCATTTGTAGGAGATATACCGGAGATTATTGCAAAAAGTAATGGCTTAGAGGTAGAGTTATTTGCAAATCTGAATTCTGAGGCAGAAATGGGAATTGTAGCCGGGAAAAATTCCGGAATTAAAAAACCGGCAGATCTGAAAGGAAAGAAAGTGGTAGCTGCGTATGGAACCGTCACGTATGTATATCTGAATAACCTTTTGCAGGCAAACGGGTTATCGCTGGATGATGTAGAAGTGATCAATGACATTGCAAATGGTGGCACACTGGTTGCGTCCGGAAATGCAGATGCAGTTGTATCTACAGGTACAGGGGTATGGCAGATGAGTCATTCCGGTGTGGGAGATATATTGACAACATCGCAGGGAGATGCAGATTTGTCCTCACAGTTTTTTGCAATGGGGAGAACAAATTATTTAAAAGAAAATAAGGTTGCGGCAGAAGCAATTATTCAAGCATTACAGAGGGCAAAAGAATATATTACGCAAAATCCGGAAAAAGCATACGAAGCACTGGCGACATCGGATAACCCAAAAGAGTTGTATGAAAATATATATCCCAAGGAATCTGGCTTTGACAATTTGGATCCTCAAATTAAGGAGGAACAGGCAGAACGTATGAATTCGCTTGCTAAATTTTTACTGGAAAATGGGACCATTTCAAAGGATATTGATGCAAAAAGTGCCATAAACAATGAGTATTATGAAGAAGCAGGTAAAAAGTTTACAAAATAACAGGAGGGAACATAAATGGCAGAATTTAATGGAACAATCGGAATCACAAAAGAAGATTCCATCAGTAGTTATAAACCAGAAAAATCTTTAAATAACAGACCAAATATCATGTATATTGTTCTGGATGATATTGGATTTGCGCAGCTTGGATGCTATGGGTCTACCATTCATACACCAAATATTGACAAACTGGCAGAAGGTGGCCTGCGTTACAATAATTTTCATACGACAGCAATCTGCTCTGCAACCAGAGCCTCTCTTTTGACAGGAGCTAATCATCACAGTGCAGGTGTTTCTACAGTTGTAGATACATTGGATGGCAGTTTCCCAAACCAGACAGGTTATATGAACCCATCGTATGCAACGACAGCGGAAGTATTAAAAACTTTTGGGTATACCAATTTTGCTGTTGGTAAATGGCATCTGACACCGTTTAATGAAGCCACAGATGCCGGACCGTTTCAGAATTGGCCACTTGGAAAAGGTTTTGACCGTTTCTATGGATTTATGGAAGGATATACGGATCAATATACACCGGATCTGGTAAAAGATAATGAGCGCATCCGTGCACCAAAGACACCGGAAGAAGGATATCATTTGTCGGAAGATTTAGCAGAACAGGCCATTCGTCTGGTTAACCGTCAGCATATGGTATATCCAGACAATCCGTTTTTCCTTTATTTTGCATTGGGGGCAGGGCATGCACCGCATCAGGCACCGAAGGAATATATAGACCATTATAGGGGCGCGTTTGATGCAGGCTGGGATGAAATCCGCGAGCAATGGTTTGCAAATCAGAAACGCCTTGGTATTGTGCCGGAAAATACGGTTTTAAATCCGAGAAATGAGTTTGTAAAGCCATGGAATGAACTGACGGATGATGAGAAAAAAGTGTATGCCAGATATATGGAAGTATATGCGGGATTTTTGGAACATGCAGATGCACAGATTGGTAAAGTAGTAGACTATTTAAAAGAAATCGGAGAATTTGAAAATACGGTTATTGTACTGCTCTCCGATAATGGAGCCAGTGCCGAGGGCGGAAAAAACGGCAGGGTAAATCAGGAAAAATCATTGAACCTGTTGGAAGAGACCAATAATGTAGAATTAACTTTAAAACATTTAGAGGAACTGGGAAGCAGTGCATATTCAAATCCACATTATCCGGTTGGCTGGGCAAATGCAGGAAATACACCATTTCAATGGTATAAGTCCTGGGTACATTCCGGCGGAGTAAAAGATCCATTGATTGTGAGTTATCCGAAAGGGATACATGCGAAAGGGGAAATCCGTAACCAGTATTTGCATGTAATTGATATTGCACCGACAATTCTGGATATTCTTGGCGTAGATAAGCCGGATCATATTAAGGGAATTGCGCAAAAACCATATCATGGGCACAAGTTTTGCAGGAACATTTGATGATGCAGGGGCACCGGATGTCAGACATATCCAGTATTATGAACAGACCGGAAACCGTGGAATCTGGAAAGATGGGTGGAAAGCCATCACAAATCATATTTATGACAAAGATTATATAAATGAAACGTGGGAATTGTATCATGTAGCAGAAGACTTTTCGGAGTCAGAGAATGTGGCAGAACAATATCCGGATAAGTTAAAAGAACTTATTGCCTTATGGTATGTGCAGGCAGGAAAATATGGCGTCTTACCATTGGGGGATGGACCATATCTGACGCAAAAGCCGGAAGAACTGCTTAATGTCGTTAAAGAAAATAAGTTCTATATTGAGCCACAGAAATTTAGTTATCGTGGGGTATTGCATCCGTTGGATATTACGACAAAAACTATGTTTAATCGTAGAAATCATAAGATTACGGTTCAGATTGCTCATGAACCTAATCAGGAAGGAATTTTGTATGCTGCAGGAAATCGTTTTGGAGGTTATGTTCTTTTCATTCAGGAAAATCGATTAAAATATGCTTACAATTATCACAGAGAACAGGTATTTCAGGTGACATCCGCGGATCCACTGCCAGAAGGAAATGTTACTGTGCAGGTACAGTTCCGGTTAACGGATAAAGGCACGGCAGTTGCAGAATTATGGGTAAATGGCATATCACAGGGAAAGACGGAAATTACAGGCTTTATTTTCATGATGGAGACACATGCATACTTGAAAGATGGTGGAACATCTCCTATTATAGATGATTATAAACTGCCATTTGAGTACCCTTCACCACTCTTAAAAGTGGAAATTGAAGCAGCAGGATTCTGGGCAGATAAAGAAGAATTAGAGGAACAATTTTTCCGTATTGACTAAACACAAGGAGGAACCACTATGCCAGCAGCCAGTATCTTAATCAAACCCGCATCCGCCAATTGCAACATGGATTGTAAATACTGTTTTTACAAATGTCTCAGCAGTCACAGAGAGGAATACAGTAAGGGATTCATGACCGAGGAAACGTTAGAGACACTTGTCCGGGAGGCGATTGCGTATGCGGATGGCTCACTCACCTTTGCATTTCAGGGAGGTGAGCCAACGCTGGCAGGGCTGGATTTTTTTCAAAAGGCAGTGGAACTGCAGCAGAAATATAATAATAAAAAACTGCAGATCGAAAACACGATACAGACCAATGGTCTGCTGATAGATGAGAAATGGGCGCGTTTTCTGGGAGAGCATCGTTTTCTGGTAGGGTTGTCGCTGGATGGTCCAAAGAAAATGCATGACAGGTATCGCAAGGATGCCGGAGGACAGGATACATTTGCGCGGATCATGCATTCCGTGCAACTGCTGGAGCAGTACCATGTGGACTATAATGTAGTGACGGTCGTTACCAATGACACGGCAAAACAGGCTTCTTTTCTTTATAAATTCTGGAAACGCAACCATTATCCGTTTGTGCAGTTTATTCCGTGCATGGATGAGATTAAACGGCAGGATGGGACGCAGGAGCGCAGCATTTATGCGGTGGAACCGGAGCAGTATGGAAAATTTCTGTGTGAGCTGTTTGATCTGTGGTATGCGGATTTTGCCACAGGGGAGGCGATGGATATCCGTATGTTTTCCAATCTGGCACAGATGGCGGCAGGATATCCGGCAGAGGAATGTGGAATGAACGGCTGCTGTAATTGTTATTTTGTGGTAGAAGGAGACGGAAGTGTGTATCCGTGTGATTTTTATTGCATGGATGCGTGGAAACTGGGAACCGTGAACGATGGATTTGTACAGATGAAAACTTCTGAAAAAGCAAAAGCATTTGTGGAGGCTTCCAGACCGGTCTGTGCAGCCTGTCAGGAATGTCTGCATTTTTCTCTGTGCAGAGGCGGCTGCCGCAGATGGCGCGAGCCGTTTGTGGATGGAAAGCCGGGGCTGAATCAGTTGTGTTCTGCATACCGGATGTTTTTTGCGCATACGGCAGAACACATGGAAAGGCTGGGCGCATATATCCGGCAGAAATATGCGGGAAGTGGAAAATAGAAAAATACTTGACATAAACACCTATTAAACATAGTATATAACTAGGAAATGAAACGGAACTGTATTGCCATAAAGATTGGATGGTTGGAAACACTTAGAACAGATGCTATGCCAGAAAGCGCACTGCAGGGGAGGAAAACGTGATATGTCAATCAAGGAAATTGCAGAAAAAGCGGGTGTATCCGCGGCAACGGTTTCCCGTGTACTCAATAATCCAAATTACAAATGCTCTTCTCCGGAAGTGCGTGACCGGATCTGGAAAGCGGCGATTGCACTCAATTATACGCCGAACACAGCCGCCCGCAATCTGAAAATGGGGATACAGAACACCGAAAAAAAGGTTTATTATATCGGAGTGCTTATGACCCGAATGGAGAAAGCAACAACAGATCCGTTTTTTAACGAACTGTTGCGGGTGATTGAGAGTGAGATCCATAAACAGATTGCAATCCTGACAAAAGTATGGTATATGCCGCTTTTTTCCAATGACAAAAAATGCCGGCGGGAGAATCTCGACCAGATCATTGATGGAATGTATGAGGAAACTGACCAGAAATGTGATGGCCTGATTATTATCGGGAAGTGCAATAAAGAGGCATTAAAGAAGCTGAATCAGAAGTACAAAAGTGTTGTTTCAGTGAACCGGAATTCCACCAATTATGAGGTGGACGAGGTGCTCTGTGACGGGCAGAAGGTTGCCATGATGGCGGTGGAGTATCTGATTTCGCTGGGGCACCGCAACATTGGGTATGTGGGTGACTGCTACAATGAGGCGCGTTATCGTGGATATCTGGAAGCGTTACATAAACATGATATGGAGCCGGAGGCAGCGTATATTATGCAGACGGGACAGACCGAGGCGGAAGGGTATGAAGCCATGCAGAAATTTCTGCAGTCGGAGGACCGCCCGACGGGAATTTACTGTGCAAATGATATTACTGCCATCGGGATGCTGAAATATCTTGGCACCAACAAAAACCGCTACTATGTCCCTTCCATCATAGCAAGTGATGATATCGAGGAGGCACAGTATACCCGCCCGATGCTGACTACGGTGGGGCTTCCAAAAGAAGAGATGGGAAAATTTGCGTTATACCTGTTGATTGACCGTATGCGCGGTGGACATAAAAGTGTTGTGCGCACGGAACTGGAAGGAAAACTTATGATTCGCAATAGCTGCACGGCCGCCGATGAGGGTGGATGGAGCGATTACTGTATCTGAATTTATATGGAAATGCCCGCTTTTATTTGATGATCAATCGCAGTCCGATGGAGTGATGATTGTATTTGAATCTACAGGGGTATCTCTTGTTTTGTACCTGTAGATTTGATTTAAATTTCTGACGCTGTGGCCGCCGGTAGGGCATAGGTTTGCAAAACCGAAGTTGAGGGTTCGAATCCCTCCAGTGTCATTTGTCTGGAACGTTGGGACATATGGGTGAAAGGTTCGTTAAAAGTCCCGTAGTATGGAGCCGCAGGGACATATAGAAGAAAAGTCTCGTTAAAAGTCCCGTAGTATGGAGCCGCAGGGACATGTGCAGAAAAAGTTATTTATTATGTCCTGCTTTCAGAAATTACAGGGACATATAGAGAAAAAGTCTTATGTTATGTCCCATTAGATTGCGTTGACAGGGCATAACAGTAAAGAAATTCTCCATATGTCCCAGAGTAGATGAAAACAAATGGCTGAATTGTAATTGGGCTCAAAGTCCGCTATACTATAGCCATAGTATGGCGGATTATATTTTTGGGAGGTTCGCATGGTAAGTACTCTGAAATTACCTGTAGGAATTGAAAATTTTGAAGAAATTCGGAGGCTTGGCTTTTATTATGTGGATAAGACAAAGCTTATAGAGCAATTGATGGCAACTGGAGGAAAGGTGACATTGTTTACGCGTCCACGTCGCTTTGGAAAGACATTAAACATGAGTATGCTGAAAGCTTTCCTTGAAACAGGTGCGGATGTGTCATTGTTTGAAGGCTTATATATTGCAGAAAACAAAGCACTTTGTGACGAATATATGGGAAAATACCCGGTTATTTTTCTATCCCTCAAGAGCGTGGAGGGATTGAATTTTGAAGCAGCAAAGTACCGTATTACGGAATTGATAGGAAGGGAAGCACAGCGTTTTGATTTCCTTTTGGAAAGTGACAACCTTTCTGACGATGAAAAGCTGCAATATAAAGCAATTACCGGGATGCAAAATGGAAAGTTTTCTATGGATGAGGATATTTTGGGTTCAAGTATCCAGATATTGTCATATTTTTGGAATGGCGTTAAAGACCAATGACAGTCTGGCATTTGCTGTTCTGACCGGCTGCCTGTGCACTACAAAAGAGAGTATTTTCACGGGGCTTAATAATTTTAAAGTGTTGTCCATCCTTGATCCAAGATTTGATGAACAGTTCGGCTTTACAGATTATGAAGTAAAGAAAATTTTGGAAGATTATGGTCTGGCATCGCATTTTGAGGAGACAAAGGAATGGTATGATGGGTATCATTTTGGCAAGGTTGATATATATTGTCCGTGGGATGTCATAAATTATGTGGATCAGCTAAAGTATGACCAGACCGCCGGACCACAGGATTTCTGGTCGAATTCGAGCGGCAATGCCATAGTCCGAAGATTTATAGATAAAGCGGACGTTAAAACCAAAAACGAAATAGAGCGTCTGATCGCGGGTGAGGCAATAGAAAAAGAAATATCACCGGAACTCACATATGATGAGGTTGACAAAAGTATAGAAAATCTATGGAGTGTACTTTTTACAACGGGATATCTGACACACAAGGGCCGCACGGAAAGTGGAAAATACCGTCTTGTGATTCCAAACAGGGAGGTTAGAAATCTTTTTGTTAAAAAAATCAGAGAGTGGCTTTCTGATGTGACGAAAAATGACGGAGAGACGCTTGATAAGCTCTGCAATGCATTTGTAAATAAAGAATTGGAAAAAATTGAGGAGATATTTGGTGATTATCTCTGGAATACGATCAGTATACGTGACACCGCAGTTGCTAAAGAAAAGAAGGAAAATTTCTATCATGGTATTTTACTCGGTCTTTTAGGCTACAAGTCAAGCTGGCTTATAAAGTCAAATGCAGAGTCTGGAACAGGCTATAGTGACATCTTAGTGGAGGTTCCGACAAACAGAACCGGAATCGTAATCGAGCTCAAGTATGCTGAGAACGGGGATCTTGATGCGGCATGTGAAGAGGCTTTGAAGCAGATCAAAGAAAAAGATTATGTGGCAAAGCTAAAGCAGGATGGAACGAAAAATTTCATCAGGTATGGAATCGCGTGCTTTAAGAAGGTGTGCAAGGTTGCGCTTGGAGAATAACAGATTATCATTTGCTTCTTTTTTCTGTCATTGACTCTGGTTAAGAAAATCATAATTTTTAAAAAATGAATACTAAATTGCTTGACTTAATAAGAATGAGAATATATTATACTTATATAAAAATACTTTTGACATAAATGGCATATGCTATTTATATAATTGGGATGCAACTCCTGATTTCTCCGCTGCGGAGAGTTTAAATATGAGCAGAATGAAAATAAAGTTGCGTGAAGAGGCTCTGAAGCGATTCAGAGTCTTTTTTCATAAAAGGAGATTGATTTGTTTAGAGCAGAAGAACTGTGTGGACTTTCAATAAAACCTAAAATTAACGATATTGACCTTAATGTTTTGCAGGATTACTATAGAAAATTTTTAAATCCATTTGTTTATCAATATGATATAATAGAAGGAAAGAAGCAAAGTTCTATTCAATTAAGGTTTGATGAAGCAAATTTTTGCCATTTGTTGGGAATTGAATCAATTGTAAAATATTCAGTTCCTAAAAAGAAAATATGTAATTATAAGGGGCAAGGAGGATGGGATTTTATACAGAATTCAGGTCTTTGTTTTAATGATTTAAAAAAGATAAATAAGAGTAAATTTAAGAGTGTAAAAGCTAAGTTTGTTTATTTTTATCTCATGACAGATATTGTAGAAAATCCAGTTGCGGTTAAGTTTAAAAATCAAAATGTAGATCCACCAACAAAAATTGATTGTGATATTTTATTTTATACCAAGGATGAAAATGCAGTTATACATCTTGGAATAAAAAAGGATGAAGTATTGGGCTATTATATTCCGAAAACTTTCTTTGTTGAAAAACTTGGAGTGAGTGGAATAGATAGTTACATAGACAAGCAAAAAAAGATAATAGCAAAAAAGAAAAACAGAATTATTATGTTATAGAGATGTGCTTTGTAACATAAATAAAGATCTTGTAGAGTGAAAATTGCAAATTCTGCTCGAACGGTACGCTCATTCTGAAATCGGCGGTACATTTATTCTGATTTAGCGGTATGCGTTTTCTGCTCAAAGCGGTACGTTTTTCCTTTATTATTGTGATGTAACTATTATTCATCACAGTGCAAAGGAGGAACTATTATGCACGGAAAATGTAACAGAGAGTTTCTGGAAGCAAAGCTGCGCTATATGAGGCAAGAGAAAAACGGATAATTGCGGAAGAAGAACCTACCGCACGGGAATATTCATGTAGCTCTTTAAATCCAGACGGGCAGCTCAAGTACCACGGAATAATCACTATTGACACAACAATTCCTCCTTTATTATCAGGACTATTTTTTAGTTACGCAAAATAAGATGGTACTGAATTACTCTGTACCATCTTTTAAATCGTCCATATAGAATAACGGCTTTAACCTTAGCCCCTCTTGCTCTAGCAAAACTGTAGCTTTTTTTTCTCGTTGAATAACACAT
>OHDT01001205.1_pt1 | contig 10136 bp, 10 predicted proteins | sample 1567061 | NCBI WGS metagenome assembly OHDT01 (sample SAMEA3879506, study PRJEB24766) | human gut metagenome | biome: human-associated habitat; feature: feces | place: USA | collected 1985/1987
CAGATAAGCTGTACGGAGGTATCGGAGACGATCAGTTTTATGGCAACGGCGGTAATGATACCCTTGACGGCGGAGAAGGCAGTGACTATCTCTACGGCGGAGCAGGAAACGATACATATATCTTCAACATAGGATATGGCACAGATACAATTAACGACAGCGAGGGTATCAATACGATCTCATTCGGCAGCGGTCTCTCAGCAGATACTATGTCCGTTTACAGAACGAACTGGAACGATCTTACTATCACATTTGATGGAATTGAGGACAAGCTGATCATTCAGAATTACTTTACGTCTGAGGAAAACAGAAACTTCAATGTAAACTTTGCAGACGGAACAAGATATGCATACGACAGCGAGGAAAATCCTCTGAAACAGGTCCATGCGACTGAATACGATGACTGGATGTCAGCATGGAGCGATAACGGCATTGTTATTCACGGCGACGGAGGAAACGATACGCTTAACGGCGGCGCCGGAAACGACGCGCTTTACGGCGGAACAGGAACCGATTATCTGTACGGAAATGACGGAGATGATATCCTTGACGGCGGAGAGGACAATGATTATCTGAACGGCGGCAACGGAAACGATACATATGTATTCGGCAGAAATTACGGTACGGATATAATTGAGGATTATGACGGAAATAACAAGATCGTATTAAGCGGTATTGATCTTAACGAGGTCACATTTACTAAAACAAACCAATCCGAACTGACTGTATCAATAAACGGCAGCGAGGATAAGCTGACTATAAGGAACTTTAATTCCGAAAGCTTTATCTTTGAATTTGCAGGCGGAGCAGTAGGAACAGTAAATAAGGATACCTGGGAGCTTGAGCTTAGTCAGCCTGCAAGCAATGAAATATCTGAGAAAGATGTCATACAGTCAAACGCCGAGCTTCTCTCGGATATCTATTCAGACGAAAGTATGTCTTCAGATTTGCTCACAGAAATAAACGACACCGTTCTGATTGATTCTTCAAGCACTGTTTCTGCGGCAAAGGAAACAGAGGAAACCGCAGATCAGACGGATATACAGGTAATGATACTGACCGAAAATATGTCCGCTTTCGGTACGGAGAACAACGTTTCTGACAGTATGAGCATTAGTGATCCGATGCAGGATACGTCAGCTTTGAATCAACTGCTTGTCGGTACGCAGGCAGAGTAATATAAATTCTGATTAAAAGTGCGGCAGTAAAAAAGCTGCCGCATAATTTATGTAAAAAGGAAGTCGAAGCATGGAGAAAAAACAAGACAGCGGACTTAGCTGCTTTATGATAGTTATGAAGTTTCACGGTATACCTATCACAAAAGAGCAGGCTGAAACGCTATCAGTTCTTGATCCCGAGCAGAAAACCGGAGAAATAGAAATAATAGAATCCGCAAAGAAATTGAAAATGCGGGCAAAGCTTTGTAAGCTGAATTTAAAAAAGCTGAAGGACGTAAAGGCGCCGATTATTGCAAAGGATAAAAACGACGTATTCTTTATTGTCGCAAAATCTCAAGGCAATAAATTCATGGTCTTGTTTACGGACAAAACCCAGCCGGAGATAAAATCCCGCGAGGAATTATCTGAAATCTGGGATGGCACAGCGATCCTTGTTACAAAAAAAGGAATAATGGACAGAGAAGCGGTATTCAGCTTCAAGTGGTTTATACCCACGATACTGAAATTCAAAAAGGAATTTATACAGGTACTGATAGCCGTATTTACAATACAGATTTTAGGAATCCTTACTCCCGTTATGACTCAGGTCGTTGTGGATAAGGTTTTAGTCCATAGAAGTATGTCGACGCTTAACGTGCTTGCAATCGGTATCGCAATTGTATATATATACGAGCTGATTCTGTCCCTTGCCAAAAACTATGTGTTTACCCATACGACAAACAGAATAGATGTTATGCTCAGCTTCAAGCTGTTTCGGCATTTGTTCGCACTTCCCTTGAAATACTTTGAATCAAGACGAGTCGGCGAAACGGTGGCGAGAGTAAGAGAGCTTGACAGTATCAGAAATTTTCTGACAGGCACTCCGCTTTCCTCAATGATAGATTTTATTTTCATAATCGTATACATAGTAGTATTGTTTTTCTACAGCAAAATGCTGACAGTTATCGTCCTCTGTTCTATACCCGTTTACGCAGTACTTTCGGCCATCGTTACTCCCCTTTTCAAAAAAAGACTGGACGAAAAGTTTGAAACGGGAGCGAACACTCAGTCTTTTTTGGTTGAATCCATAACGGGAGTGCAGACCGTAAAATCCTATGCCTTAGAGCCAAAGTTCGAGAAAAAATGGGGCGATTTGCAATCCGATTACGTAAAGGCAAGCTACAAAACCTCTATGGTTTCCGCAACCGCCGGAACGACCGGACAGTTTATTCAGAAGGTATTCGACCTGTTGATTCTGTTTTTCGGCGCAAAAGCGGTAATGGACGGTAATTTTACAGTGGGGCAGCTTGTGGCGTTTCGAATGCTTTCCGGCAGAGTAAGCGGTCCTGTTTTAAGACTGGTACAGCTTTGGCAGGAATATCAGCAGGCGTCGCTTTCAGTAAAAAGAATCGGCGATATTTTTAATACAGCCCCTGAACCGATTCTAAACGCAAATCAGACTGCTATGCCCGGCGTTCAGGGTAAAATTATATTCGATCAGGTGCATTTCAGATACAATCCGCAGGGCGGAGAGGTTATCAAGGGAATGAGCTTTGAAATAGAGCCTGACACTATTGTAGGAGTCGTAGGCAGAAGCGGTTCGGGAAAGAGCACCATTTCAAAGCTGATTCAAAGACTTTATTTGCCGGAGGGCGGTAAAATATCCATAGACGGAATGGATATTTCACTTGTGAATCCCGCAATGCTCAGAAAGCAGATCGGAGTAGTATTGCAGGAAAACTTTATGTTCAACGGGACCGTAGCGGAAAATATTTCAATTCACTGCTCAACAGCAAGTATGGAGCAAATCATTCATTCTGCAAAAATAGCGGGCGCGCATGATTTTATCCTTGAACTTCCTAACGGCTATGAAACGATTATCGGCGAAAAGGGCATGGGACTTTCCGGAGGTCAGAAGCAAAGAGTCGCTATTGCGAGAGCAATACTTAACAATCCCAGAATACTTATATTTGACGAGGCTACGTCTGCTCTTGACTATGAATCTGAAAGCATTATCCAGAATAATCTCAAGGAAATATGCAAAGGAAGAACAGTGCTTATTATTGCTCACAGGCTTTCAACGTTAAAGGACGCGCAGAAAATCATGGTGATTGATAAGGGCAATCTTGTGGAATACGATACTCATGAGAATCTGATGAAACGTGAAGGGCTGTATCATTATTTGTATAACCAGCAGAAAAGGGGCGATATTGATGAATAATAAGCTGACGGAATACGTATTGAAGCACAGCAAAAGCAAGGATAAGGAGCTGAAGTATGATTTTATGCCGTCCTTGCTTGAAATTATTGAACGCCCTGCCCATAAAGCGGGAACGGTAATAATTCTCGGAGTTTTTACGCTTCTGATCGCGGCAGTCATTTGGGCTTGCCTTTCGAAAATAGACGTGGTAGTTACTGCCGGCGGAAGCGTTCAGCCATCAGGAAATGTAAACGTGGTGCAGGCCTATTCAGGCGGAACAGTAAAGTCAATAAACGCTGCCGAAGGAGAATATGTGAAAAAGGGAGACGTTCTGATAGAGCTTGATACGGAATCCCTTGATATTGATACAAACCAGCTTAACAGTCAGAAAGAAATTCTTGAAGCACAGCGGAAAATATATACAAAGATTAAAAACGGCGACGATATTTCAAAGGTTAAAATTGAAGATTACGAAGCTGAGCTTAAACCGTATATTCAGTCAATTATGGATGCAGACGCAAGCTATAATAACACTCTTGACAGTCTTAAGAAGGATAAGGAAAACGCCGATTTAAATCATCAGATTTCACAGCTGCAGCTTGAGGAATACGAAGAAAGCGGAACACGCCGTCAGGTTGAAATGCAGGAGCTTATAGTAAAGCAGAACGAGCTTGCGCTAAAACAGTCGGAAACGAAAATCAAGGATACAAAAATCCAGTACAGCGCACAGATCAATTCAAAGCTTTCGGAGATAAGCGGTCAACTTGACGAAATAGAAACCAGCCTTGAAAAATACGCCTTGTCTAAGGATTATCAGTATATAACGGCGCCTGTAAGTGGATATATAAACAACGTAAATGTGAACACCGTCGGAGCGGCGGTAACGAACGCACAGGAGCTTGTAACGATAGTACCTGATAATATGCCTGTTGAAATGGTGTGCTATGTAAAGAATATGGATATTGCCGACATAGAAATCGGAATGGAAGCGGAAATCAAGCTGGAGGCGTACCCGTATAACAAGTACGGAACGGTAAAGGGAAAGGTGAAATATATCAGTCCCAACGCGTTTGTCAGCGAGCAGACGGGTAGCGTTTATCTTGTGAAGCTTGAAATTACAGATAAAAATGATGAGATAGATGTGATTTCAGGATTATCCGGAAGCGTGGAAATAAAGACGGATAAGAGAACGGTTATGGATTACTTCTTAGAGCCTATTAAAAAAGGCTTCGGGGAAGCTCTGAGGGAGAAATAGTTTTGAAATTGACACCTCCCCCCTATCACAGTGAAACGGGAAAGTTAATAAGGAAAAGGCATATATATAAATACAAAGAGAAAAGTATAGTAATTTAAAACGGAACGTGTAATGGAATGACCCCAAAAAGTTAGACAAAGTTTAAAAAGTATATTTATGCAAAGCGACTAAGAGAAATCTTGGTCGCTTTTGTTATGCGGCTTTGAGCCTGAACTCCACCGGTGACATACCATCAAGCTTAAGCTTGATGCGTTTTGTGTTGTACCATTCGATATACTCGTGAAGTTCTTTGATGAAATGCTCAATGCTCGTAAATTCTTGCAGATAAAGTAATTCTGTCTTTAACAAGCTGAAGAAGTTTTCGGCACAAGCATTGACCCTCTGAAAAAAAGTCTGTAAAAAGTCAGTCAACTGTAGTAAAATAGAAATAACACAGGAGGCTGATTTTTTATGGGAAGAAGAAAAAGAGAACCAATGAGCGAAGGAAAAAAGAACATCATCGGAATGCTGCTCGAGGAGTATGATATCAGGACAGCAAAGGATATAGAAGATGCTCTGAAAGATCTTCTTGGCGGCACAATACAGGAAATGCTTGAATCTGAAATGGATGAGCATCTCGGATATGGCGCTTATGAGCGTTCTGACAATCCGGACTACCGAAATGGAAAGAAAACCAAGAAAATACGCGGGAACTTCGGAGAAACAGAAATTGAAGTGCCACAGGATCGTGATGGAACATTTGAACCCAAAGTCGTAAAGAAGCGTCAGAAGGATATTTCGGGAATAGAGCAGAAGATCATTTCACTGTACGCAAAGGGCATGACACTCGCCAAATAAGCGAAACTATCGAAGATATTTACGGATTTGAAGTCAGCGATGGTATGGTATCCTATATCACAGACCGTCTCCTTCCGCAGATAGAAGAGTGGCAGAAACGTCCTCTTGACGAGGTTTATCCCATTGTATTTATTGATGCTGTACATTTTTCTGTACAAGAAAACAGACAGATAAAAAAGCTTGCAGCATATGTAATCCTTGCAGTAAGCTTGACAGGTCACAAAGAAGTGCTGTCCATACATATCGGTGAAAACGAGAGTGCAAAATACTGGCTTGGCGTTCTTAACGAGCTGAAAAACCGCGGTGTAAAGGACATTCTTGTCATCTGTGCAGACGGACTTACAGGCATGAAAGAAGCCGTATCAACGGCATTTCCGCAGGCTGAGCTTCAGCGATTATCCCAATGCTATGAAAAGCTGGTACAAGAATTGGGACGTCATATCGCCGATTTTTAAGTTTTCAGCGGAGGTCAGAAAGGTCATTTACACCACCAATGCGATTGAGAGCCTTAACAGCGGATACTGCCGTCTAAATAAACAGAGAAGCGTATTTCCGAGCGATACGGTGCTTTTAAAGGCACTGTATCTTGCAACTCATGAAATAGCGAAAAAATGGACTATGCCGCTGAGAAACTGGGGTAGAGTTCTGGGAGAGCTTGAAATCATGTATCCCGACAGGCTCGGCTGAGCGAGCCACTGAACATCAGCCTGATGGAATGGAGCGCAGCGCAATGGAATCAGGCTGATGTTCAAAAAGAACCTTGACAAATTGCAGTATGCATTGTATACTGTAAAAAATTAGAGTGGCAAATTTTATGCCACTACCAACTAACGTTTTTATCACAGTTGATTAATTTACAGAGATTTTTTCGCAGAGCCCAAGCAATTGTCAAGACAATTTCCTTTGCGTGACATACTCTGCCTTATCCCTTTATCTTTAAGCATTTTCTGATAATGCCTGTGCTGATATTGCCAACCTTGGTCTGAATGAAGTATCAGATTTGTATTGTCAGGTATTTTTGCAAATGCCTTTTCAAGCATATCTGTAACCTGATTCAAATTCGGATGATAGCTCAGATTGTAGGACACAATCTCACCATTAAACAAATCCAAAATAGGTGAAAGATACAGCTTAGTGCCGAACAAAGCAAACTCGGTTACATCGGTAACCCACTTCTGATTAGGCTTGTCTGCTTTGAAATCACGTTCAAGAAGATTAGGAGCAATTCTTCCGACTTCACCTCTGAATGAGTTGTACTTCTTCATTCTGACACGGCAGAATATTCCCATTTTACGCATCAAACGCTGTACTGTCTTGTGGTTGACAACATATTTTTTTCTCAATTCATTTGTTATTCTGCGATAACCGTAACGACCTTTGCTTTCATCATAAATTCTGCGAATTTCAGACTTTATTTCTGCGTATTTGTCCGGTTTTGGATTATCAAATTGTTTGCTGTAATAGTAGTAGGTGCTGCGAGGTATTTCGGCATATCTATGAGCAGACCTACCTTGTGTTCATGCCTCAGTTCCCATATCACTTGTGCTTTTTCTCTTGCCGTACCCTCTCGGCAACCAAGGTATTCAATTTTTTTAAGTATGCATTTTCTGCACGAAGTCGCTGCACTTCGGCAATTAAATCCTCTTCTACCTTTTTGTCAAGTTTTGGCTTTCTGCCTTTCTGTGTTCCACCGGCTGCACAGGCTCTGCCACGTCGTTCAACATAGAATCCTTCTTTTCCTTCTTCAAGGTAGATTCTTTCCCAAGAGGTTACTCTGCTATGTGGCACATCAAACTGTCTTGCCACTTCTCTTTAACTCAGTTTTTCCTTACGCATAGTTTCTACAACCATTATTTTAAATTCCGGTGTGTATCTCTTGTTTGGCTTTCCTTTTGGCATAAAAATGCCCCCTTTCGTCAGACTTTTTATTGGTATACTTCTATTATACCACATTGTCTAACAAAAGGGGAGCATTTCATAAAAGCGTTCCGCTTTTTTGTCTGCAAATTTATTAGTTGTTTTACTCTGCTGTTTATGGTAAAATAGAAATGCAGAAAATGGGCTCCAAAAATGCAGAACAGGAGCTCGCAAAAGGGCTTCAAAAATACACAACAGGGGTGCTCATTCTATGCGCAAACCGAGCCTCCACTCATTAATCTTGTGCTGATTGGGCTATGCACTTTTTCGAGCCCCTTTTATGCACTTTCTGCTTGACAAACACAAATGGAACGATAAAATATGTAAAGTAATAATGAAAAAGATAATCTCTACGCTGATATAATAGTGTTTGTCAGCAGAAAAAGAGTAATGATTGACGATATTTATGGGATAATTTTGAGGTGACGTATGAATAAGCTTCTGGCATTGCTCCAAATCCTTATCAAACAAACAGACGAAAATCACAAGCTGACAACAAATCAGCTTATTGAAAAGCTTGCAGAACAAGGCATATCAGCTCACAGAAATACGATTCCTGCAGACATCAGGAAGTTAAGAGATGCAGGCTATGATATTACCTGCGATAAAAGCACACAGAATAAGTATTTTATCGGCAGCAGAGGACTGGAATCCGCAGAGATAAAAATGCTCTGCGACGCTGTAAATGCAGCACAGTTCATCTCGGAGGAAAAGTCCTCAGAGCTTATAGACAAGCTGTTTTCTCAGCTAAGCGTTTATCAAAAGGACGAGATTAAAAACATAATTCAGCAGCCGAGCGAAAATAAAGCGGATAATAAAAGCATATATTTTGCCGATACAATTAACACAGCCATTACGCAGTGCAGAAAAATCCGTTTTCAGTATTATGAATATAACGAAAAAAGGGAAAAGGTTTTAAAACATAATGGATATACATATACGGTCAGCCCTTATGCTGCCGTGTGGAACGACGACAGGTACTATCTTGTAGGTTACTGTGAAAAGCATAAGGACATAACGGTTTTCCGAATAGACAGAATAGCGGATATATCACTTACGGAAAGCATTGCAATACCCTGTCCGAAGGAGAGTATGATTTAGGCTTTACTATATCATACAAGGAGAGTATGATTTAGGCTTTACTATATCATACAAGAAAGTAATGCAAAAAATACGAATAATTGACGCGGACGAATCGGGAGGTAATAATACGTTCGCTCGTCTTCAACGTTGGTACTGCCCCAACTGCGGAGAATTAGCCACAGGATATCCAAACAGGAATAACATAACAAAAGTTGAATGCAAACGCTGTCATATAACAATGCTGAGAAAGTCGAAAGGCAGGCATCACGATATCATTGAGATGTTTGAATATGTCAGCGAGTGTTAAAATAAAATACGGTATGTAGACGGTAAGGTCGGGCTGAAACAGCGCCGCGTTTAAATCCTTTATCAGGGTCGCATACTTTGATTACCGATCGGTTTATCCAAACATATCGACTAACGTCGATTAACATGAGAGGCCGTCGGCAGGATAGATTCCGCAAGGAGTCTGTCTTGTCGACGGCTTTTTTTATTAAATAAATATTCAACGCCTGATATGCATTAGGGCGAGGATACAAAATATGGTCGTTTTGCAAAAAATGCAAAACAGCATATTCAGTACCCTTTCTTTAGTGCGCCTTTTTTCAGGTAAACGGAGTCTGTGTGCTGAATACAGACTCCGTTTTTTGTGTCCTCAGACCGAAGTATCGGGAGAAAGGACAAATATGTTTTTAACTTCAAAATGGCTGTGTCTGACAGCTAAGTACCCGTAAGCCTTCGTTTTGATAAAAACCTTATATATCAAAAACGGAGGAATTACAATGAAAACAAAATATTTTGAATACAACAGAAACGGCGGAAGTGAAAAGTATTCCGAATTTACTGAAGCTGAGTATCTCAAAGCGAAGGAGGATGAAAACCGTTGGTTTATCAGCTTTGGCGACAGCGTTCTGGAATGCGAGGAAAGCCAGTATTCGGATCACTTTTCCAAGAAGGATCATGGTGAGTATACGCAAAAGGATAGGAACTGGAAGAAGGTTATTCCGGTTTCGTTGGAGCAGTATACATACGGCGGAAATTACGAGCAGAGAATTATCAAGGACAGTACAGTTGTTCCGCTTGAGGAGCGCATCTTAGAGCAGTTAGGCTTGGAGCATGACTTGGTAAAGCTCAAAAAGGTCATGAAAAAACTCAAACCATACGAACGTGAAATTATTTATCAGATTTTCTGGATGAATAAAAGTCAGAATGAACTTGCCAAGGAATATGACATTACCAGACAAACAATGCACGAAAAAGTACATCGAATTTTGGTGAAAGTGCTGAAATTATTTGAAAACGAAAAATAAATCCCTTACAAACCTCAATTTCGTTGCCAGTAAGTAGTGAAGGGAAAAATCGATGAGAATAATTCGGAGAATTTTCCCGACAGCATCTTGACAACAGAATAGCAACTCTGCAAGTACGTTAATCACACGGCCGGTATGAAATCTCGGCAGCCAAATGTGATGTCCGCCATGACCTTGAAAAAGCGAGCGATAAAGACAAGTCACAGACCTTTGGACAGCATCCAAAGTCGGCGATGAAACGTGTGAGGATAATGATACTTCCCAGTGAGGGCTAAGAGAGCGGGTGAGAGTCCCATGATGCGGTTACGCTGACCGCAGCTTGCAGAGTTCCGTGCGTGACGGGTATCGGGGATAAATATCATGCAAAGGCAAAACGA